>Ga0209812_10000304_pt1 | contig 46560 bp, 57 predicted proteins | sample JI71714BDNA_FD_187502 | JGI IMG/M metagenome (GOLD analysis project Ga0209812, IMG submission 187502) | Wastewater effluent complex algal communities from Wisconsin, to seasonally profile nutrient transformation and Carbon sequestration -... | ecosystem: Engineered > WWTP > Effluent > Algae...
CATCGACGATGATCAGTTCAGGCTCCCCGATCAGCGCCTGCGCGATGCCGAAGCGCTGGCGCATCCCGCCCGAAAAGCCCGCAATCGCCTTGCCGCGCACATTCCACAGGTTGGTCTGGTTCAGCAGGTGTTCGACCATCGCCTTGCGTTCGCCGGCGTTGTTCACGCCCTTCAGCACCGCCATGTGATCGAGCATCTGATAGGCGGAGACGCGCGGGTAGACGCCGAAGTCCTGCGGCAGGTAACCCAGCGTGCGGCGCAGGCGGTCAGGCTCGGCCAGCACATCGATATCACCGAAGCGGATGCTGCCTTGCGTGGGCGCCTGCAGCGTCGCGATGGTGCGCATCAGCGTCGACTTGCCCGCTCCGTTCGGCCCCAGCAGCCCGAACATTCCCTTGGGGATCGACAGCGTCACATTGTCGAGCGCGTGGGTGCCATTGGGATAGACGTGGCTGACGCCGCTGAGTTCGAGCATGAAAGTCCCCTGAGTGCGACCCGTTGATGTGCGGGCAGGTGACACGATAACATCAAGCCACTCGCGATAAAGCCGTATTGATGGAGTAATACGCGTGTTTGATCGACGGCCATGCCGTTGGTCGGGCGCGGTCAGCATTTGGCGGGGGCTGAAGGGGCGGCGCGGCCTGTGCTGTCAGGCAACCAGCTTGCGCGGGCCGGGGCCTTGTTGGGCCAGTTCGTCCTGCGGATTCCAGATCGCGCAATGCGTGAGGCTGAGGCAGCCGCAACCGATGCAGCCATCCAGCCGGTCACGGGTGCGGGTGAGTTCCGCGATGCGTTCATCCAGCCGCGCGCGGATCGCGGCGCTGATCGCCTCCCAGTCCCCGGCTGTCGGCGTGCGCCCTTGCGGCAGCCGTGCCAGCTCCGCCGCGATCTCGCCCAGCGACAGGCCGAGCCGCTGGGCGATGAGGATAAAGCTCAACCGCCGGATGTCCGAACGCAGAAAACGCCGCTGGTTGCCGCCGCTGCGCACCGGCTCGATCAGGCGCTTGTCCTCGTAAAAGCGGATCGCCGAGACCGACAGCCCCGTGCGGCGCGCGATTTCACCGATGGTGAGCAGGTCGGAAGGCTTGAGGTGGGTCATGACGGCAGGGCGGCTCCGATAAAGCTTGACCTCAAGTTAGGTTGAGATTGCACGATGGGCAAGTCGATTGATTCGCACCGCCTGACCGGAGGTGCTTCACCAAGGCGCTCGAAAGGAAACGACCATGCCGAAAGGCCATCTTGAACACATCAACATCACCGTCAGCGACATCGAACGCAGCGCCGCCTTGCTGGAAGCGCTGATGGGTTGGCACATCCGCTGGCGCGGCCCGTCACAACTCGGCGGCGAGACGATCCACGTCGGGGGCGAGGCCGATTACATCGCGGTCTATACCAAAGGCGCTCCGGTGGGTCGCTTTGCCAAGGGGGCGCCGCTCAACCATGTCGGGCTGGTGGTCGACGATCTGGACGCTGCCGAAGCGGTGGTCGCAGCAGCCGGGCTCGAACCCTTCAACCATGCCGATTACGAGCCCGGGCGGCGGTTCTATTTCTTCGACTGGGACGGCATCGAGTTCGAGATGGTAAGCTATGCCTAGAACAGCTTTGGCTGGCTTGGCGGGGGCTGGCTTGGTGGAGGCTCGCTGGAGGTAGGCTGGCCCGCCGCGCCCCTGACCCACGGATCGGGCGTCCGGTCGATCGCCAGCGGCCCCGTCCACGCCCGGCACAACGCCAACGCCTCGTCCGGAGTGCCGCCCGTCCACGCCGTCTGATCGCCGGGTGCGAGCAACACCGGCATCCGGGTGTGGACGGCGGCGGCATCCGATCCATCGCTGTCCGTCATCACCATCGAATAACACGCGCCCCATTCCTCGCTCTGCCGCCACACGCCCGCCGCCGCGAACATCGGCGTATCCGGCAGGGTGAGCCACGTCCGTGTCATCTGTCCTTTGGCACCCTCGGCCTCGGCCCATGCGGTTAGCGGGATGAGGCAGCGGCGTTCTTCGAAAGAATGGCGCCAGAAGAAGGTCGCCAGCTTGTCCGTGCGGGCATTGTTGACCGGTTTGGGCTTCAGCTTCTGGCCCTGCTTGCCGGTCAGCACCAGCGGGAAGCCCCATGCCATCGCCCGCACTGCGCCTTCTGCCACGACCAGACCGGGATAGCCGGGATAGACTTCCCCGGCGAAGTTCGCGCCCTGCGCCGCATCCACCGCAGCGAACCACGCCGCGACCTCGCTGGCGTTTTTCGTCATGCGGTACAGATTGCACATGGCCGGTCAGGCGCCCGCGTTGCCGACCACAAAACACGCCGCTGCCATCAAGGCTCCGGCCCAGCGGTTGGAGCGAAACCGGGCGAGCGGATTGTCAGGGTCTGCGGGATCGAGCGTCGCCACCTGCCACATCAGGTGCGCCGCCACCGGCACCAGTGCCAGCAAGGCCAGCGGATCGGCGCGATAGAGCCAGAAGCCCAGCCCCCACAGGCCGATGGTGGCGGCATAAAAGCCTGCAATGCCTCCCTGCACTCGCGCGCCCATCGCCAGCGCGGAACTGCGGATGCCGACCATCGCGTCATCCTCACGGTCTTGCAAGGCATAGATCGTGTCGTACCCGATGACCCAGCAGATGCACCCGGCATAGACCGCAGCCAGCGCCGCCCAATTGTCGAGCCGCAGCTCGGTCCAGCCGACCTGCAGCCCCCAATTGAACACCATCCCGAGCCACGCCTGCGGCCACCATGTGATACGCTTCATGAACGGATAGGCCGCGACCAGCGCCAGACTGCCAAGCGCCACCAGCTGCGCCTCAAGCCGCAATTGCAGCAGCACCACCAGCCCGATCAGGCACAGCGCCAGCAGCCAGAGCCACGCCGCACGCTTCGACACCCGCCCGCTGGCGACCGGTCGCAGCGCGGTGCGCGCCACCTGCCGGTCGAGATCGGCATCGACGATATCGTTGTAAACACACCCCGCCCCGCGCATCGCGATGGAGCCGAGCAGCAGCCAGCCAAGCAGCGCAGGCTGCGCGCCCGCGCCTGCCAGCCACACCCCGAACACGCAGGGCCAGAACAACAGCCACCAGCCAATCGGCCGATCAAACCGCGCCAGCATCGCCAGATCACGCGGAAGCTGCGGCAGACGGGCCACGAGGCCGCGATGCTCGCTATCGGGGACGATCTGTTCGCTCACGCAGGGTCCTCCGCCCGCGATGCGCGCCAGCCAATGATCGCCAGCACCAGCATCGTCACGTTCCCCGCGAAATCGAGCATCCCTATCGAAGTCAGCACCGGCACCTCGTAATGGAACCAGTAGTTGAAGCCGAAAAACGGCAGCAGCAGGACCGCAAACACGGCAAAGCTCTGCGCGCTCCAGCGGGTGACCAGCGCCATCAACCCGAACAATACTGCCTGCGATCCGAAGCAGGCGATGGTAAAGCGGTTGATGAAGCTGGTGTCCCTGTAGGGTTGGGTGAAGGCGAGCTCGATCACGCTCGCTGGGACGAACAGCGCCCAGCCTCCCAGCATCAGGAAGACGGCAGCGATGAGGAACTGTGCGGTGCGTGCGGACATGACTTGCTCACTAGCGGGCGCTGCGCCTAGTGCAAAGCCATGCCTGCAACCCCCGCCTGGCCTCCGAAAAGCGCCCCGCGCCTGTTCGTCACCGAACCGCTGACGACAGGCGCGCTTGTGCGGATCGAGGGGAACGCGGCGCATTACCTCACCCGCGTTATGCGCGCAGCGTCCGGCGATGCGGTGATCTTGTGCGATGATGTCACCGGCGAATGGGCCGCCCGGGTCAGCGATGCGGGCAAGCGCGACGTGGTATTGGAGGTCGTCGCGATGCTCCGCCCGCGCGAGGCGGTGCCCGATCTGTGGCTTTGCCCCGCGCTGCTCAAGAAAGACCGCTTTGACCTGATCCTCGAAAAGGCGACCGAGCTGGGTGCTGCACGCATCCAGCCCTTGATCACGCGCCGCTGCGTTGCCGACAAGCTCAACCTGGAACGCGCCCGCACCATCACCACCGAAGCCGCAGAACAATGCGCCCGCACCGCGCTGCCCGAACTGGCCGAGCCGGTGAAGCTCGATGCGCTGCTGGCAAGCTGGCCGGAAGATCGCGCCCTGTTCTTCGCTGACGAAAACGGCGGCGCGCCCGCCGCTGCCGCATTCTCAGCGCATCAAGGCCCCGTCGCGATCCTCACCGGCCCCGAAGGCGGCTTTGACGATGCCGAACGCGCTGCGATCCGCGCCCACCCTGCCGCGCGCGCCATTACCCTTGGCCCGCGCATCCTGCGGGGCGAAACCGCCGCCATCGCCGCCCTTGCCGCCTGGATGGCGACCGCCGGCGACTGGTAGCCGCGCTTGCACCCCGCAAACGCGTTTTCGCTTTCCACCGGCAATTGGGTTTTCTAAGGCAACCGGCCAAAGAGGGCACCCCTGCGATGAGTACACGCGAAGCAACCACGGCTGACGATCCGGTGATCGAAAGCCTCGATCAACTCGTCGCCCCCATGGTCGGCGGCGAAAAGCCGCCCGAGCGTTGGCGCATTGGCACCGAGCACGAAAAGCTGGTCTACAAGCATTCGGACAAGCGCGCCCCGTCCTATGACGAGCCCTGCGGCATCCGCGACCTGCTTGGCGGGCTGGAGCAATTCGGCTGGCAGCCGGTGGAAGAAGGCGGGAACGTCATAGCCTTGAAGGGCGATGACGGCGCGGTCAGCCTTGAGCCCGCAGGCCAGTTGGAACTGTCGGGCGCGCCGCTCGAAAACCTGCACCAGACCTGCGCCGAGACAGGACGCCATCTGGTTCAGGTCAAGGAAGTCGGCGAGAAATGCGGCGTCGGCTATCTCGGCCTCGGCATGTGGCCGGACAAGACCCGCGAAGAACTGCCGATCATGCCCAAGGGCCGCTATGACATCATGCTGCGCCACATGCCGCGCGTTGGCACGATGGGCCTCGACATGATGCTGCGCACCTGCACAATCCAGGTGAACCTCGATTACCAATCCGAAGCCGACATGGTGAAGAAGTTCCGCGTCGGCCTCGCGCTGCAACCGCTGGCGACTGCGCTGTTCGCCAATTCGCCCTTCACCGAAGGCAAGCCTAACGGGTTCCTGTCGTATCGGTCGCACATCTGGTCGGACACTGATCCAGCGCGCACCGGGATGCTGCCCTTCGTCTTCGAGGACGGCTTCGGTTACGAACGCTGGGCGCGGTATATGCTTGATGTTCCTATGTATTTCGTCTTCCGCGACGGCAAGTATATCGACGCAGCGGGGCTGTCGTTCCGCGATTTCCTTGATGGCAAGCTGTCGGTTCTTCCCGGCGAACGCCCGACGCAGAGCGACTGGTGGGACCACCTTTCGACTGCCTTCCCCGAGGTGCGGCTGAAGAGCTTCCTCGAAATGCGCGGCGCGGACGGCGGGCCGTGGAGCCGCATTTGCGCGCTGCCTGCCTTCTGGGTCGGGCTGCTCTATGATCAGGGCGCGCTCGATGCGGCATGGGATCTGGTCAAGGGCTGGACGATGGAGGAGCGCGAGCGGCTCCGCAATGAAGTGCCGCGCCTTGCTCTGGGAACCCGCTCCCCCGATGGCGGCACCTTGCAGGACCTTGGGCGCGAAGTGCTCAAGATCGCGCATTCGGGGCTCAAGGCGCGCGCGCGCCTCAATGCGGCTGGCGATAACGAAACCGGCTATCTCGAAACGCTCGATGAAATCGTCGCCAGCGGCAAGGTGCCGGCGCAGCGCCTGCTCGATGCCTATAATGGCGAGTGGAACGGCGACATCTCCCGCGTCTATGAACAGTCCTTCTGAGGGAGGGTGAGACTATGCTGATCGTGTTGGCCAAGGCCAAAGTGGGCGCAGGCGCAATGGAACCGGCGCGGGCGGCGATTGCCGATATGGTGGCGGCGTCGAACGCAGAAAGCGGCTGCATCGCCTATGCTTTCACGCAGGATGTGCTTGACCCGTCAGTGCTGCACATTGTCGAGAAATGGCAGGACGAAGCCGCCCTCGCCGCGCATTTCGCGACCCCGCATATGGCAGCCTTCGGGGCGGCGATTGCGGGCCTCGATTTTCAGGTGGTCGAAGCGCTCAAATTCCACGCCGATGAAGGCGCGCCGGTGATGTGATGCGCTATTCCGCCGGGAAGGCCTGCGGGCTTTCCGGGCGGGACGCGGATGCGCCGGTGACAAGGCGCTTCAACCGGGCGAGGCGCGCGGTTATCAGCCCGTGCTGCTCCATCCATGCGTGATACTCGCCATATTTGGCATCTTCGGCGAGCAGATGCGCTTCCTCGGTCCGGGCGCGCCAGTAGTATATGCCGTTGACCACCAGCAGGAAAAACGTGTTGCGGATGGCATCGGCGACCGATCCGTTGGTGACCAGAAACGGCAGGACCGAGACCCACCAGAACAGGTTCTTCGACAGATAGGCCGGGTGGCGGGTGAAGCGATACGGCCCGTGGGTCAGCACGCCGCGATAGGTGAGGTTCGAAAAGCGGATGCCGAACACCACCGTCGCCCAGGCGTAAATGCCTGTAAGCAGCACAAGCAGCCCGCCCCACGCCCACAGCAAGCCGTCGTTCCCGGCAAACCAGTGCGCCCAGCCAGGTGTGGCAAATTCGTAGCTGAGCACCTGATCGTTCGGCCCGATAATGCCCCATACGAAAGGCGGATAACACATCAGCGCAGCGAGCCAGCCCGCCAAAAACGGGTTGCCCGAGCGGATATGCGAATCCAGCGGGCGCAGGGTCAAAAGGTATCCGACCGTCCCGATCTGCACGTCGATCAGGAACAGCAGCGTCACCAGCATCATGACGAATTCGACCGGATTGGCCAAAAGTTGCGCCGGATCAGCCTCGACAATCTGAGCGAAACCGGGCGGCAGGATCGAAATCATGAAGGCCCCGAAGAAGCCCTTGATCGCCCATGCGCGCCAGTGCTTGGCCAGCGTCTTGCTGTCCCATTGTTCGCGTCCCGCAACCCCGCCGCCGAGCACGAAAGCGCCGAACTGGAAGGTGCCGTCACGCGGTTCGACCAGATAGCGGTCGAGCCAGATCACGTAAGGCACCGAAAGGATTACGAGCGGCAGGATGGCGATGGTCAGCACTTCCATCGCGAACAGGTAGTTCCCGCCCCAGTACCAGCGCGCCAGGCCATAGAACGCCGCCAGCAGCGCCCAGGTGGCCCACAATCCGCACAATTTCACCACCGACAGCGGGAGAGTTTCAGCCAGCGGGCGCTTCAACGACCAGTCGATTCCGGTCGAGGGGCGCAGGTGCACCTTGTCGATCAGAACCGACCACAGCGCCATCGGCAGCGCGGTAAACAACATCGCGGCGAGCGCGGCGTAAGGGCCGGACAACACGCCCCGTTCTCCGGACAGCCCTCCACCCAGTCCCAGCACACCGGCGATCTCGGGATAGGAGCGGCAGACGGCAATCCAGACAAACAGCCCGGCCAGACCGGCCAGCCCCACGCCGGTCGAAACATCGCTGACAGGCAGGCGCACAGGCGCCGCGTCGCGCAAGGCAGGATCGGGAGAGAACGGCGCATTCATGGCCGTCCCGCCTTACAGCAGAAGGGTTAACAGCTCGGCAAAGAACCGCGCCGGAACCTCCAGCTAGAAGCTATTTCCAGGCGTGGATGGTCCCGCTATCGTCCATCACATAGAGATACCCGTCAGCCACCAGCGGCGGCAGGCTGACTGCCTGGCCGACATCGGTGAACAGCGAGGCCGAGCCTTCGCCGGCGCTCACTTTCCAGATTTCCCCGCGCGAGCTTGCCACCCACAGATGGCCGCCAGCCAGCACCGGGCCAGTCCAGAAGATCGGGCCCTTCTTGTCTTCTTCGTCCTTGTAGCGCTGCAACTGCGTGATCCAGCGCACGCGGCCAGACGACCGGGCGATGGCGAGCAGGCGCGCGTCATCGGTCAGGGTGAAGATCCACTCGCCCGCAATCGCCGGGGTCGAAATGCCCGCCAGATTGAGCTCCCAGATGCGCTGGCCGGTGACCAGTTCATAGGCGGCCATGCGCCCGCCCTGCCCCAGAGCGTAAACCCGGCCCGAGTCGATGATCGGATCGGCATCGATATCCGTGATGGAGCCGACCGTGGTCGAGATATTGGTGCGCGCCAGCGCGTCCGACCACAGGGTGCGGCCGTTTTCGTAACGATAGGCCGACAATTCGCCGCTGGAATAGCCCGCAACAATCGAACCCTGCCCTGCCGCAGGCGCAGCGACGCCGAACACGCCCGACTGGGTGTTCGATCCCGATTCGTCCCACACCAGCGAGCCATCATTGATGTTGAGCGACAGGATCTGGTTGTCCTGCGTCATCACGAACAGCTGGCCAAAAGCGATGGTGGGCGAGCCGCGCATCGGGCCGGCAGGCTTGACCTTCCAGATCACTTCACCGGTTTCGACGTTGACCGATTTGACGTCCCCCACACCATTGGTCGCGTAGAGCTTGCCCGCTTCGTAGCTGACCCCGCCGCCGAACGCGGCCGGCGCCTGATCCTTGGTCAGATCGTCATCGCCGCGTGTCCACAGCTTGGCGCCGGTGGCCTTGTCGAAGGCGACGATCACGCCGTCGGTGCCTTCGGCAAACAGCTTGCCGCTGCCGACCACCGGGGCCGAAGCAAGGCGCATCCGGTTGGTTGATCCGGCAACCTGTGCGGTCCAGACCTTCGACGGGTTTTCGGCCAGAACGAGGTGGCCATAGGACTTGCTGGCCGAGCCGCCGGTCTGGCCCCATTCGGCATTGACCCGTGCAGGAGGCAGCACAACGCTGATCGCGGCCAGCGCGGGATCGACTTCAGCCCCGCTTTCGATCCGAGAGAGGATCGGCGTCCGGTTGCCAACGGTCGGCGTGGTCTTGTCATCGCCGCCGCCGAACAGGCCGCCTTTGCAGCCGGTCAGCCCTGCGGCCATCAATCCTGCCAGCAGCGCAGCGCGGGCCAATTTCGTGTGTGTCATTCCCGTCCGTCCTAAACCCAAAAAGCCTATTCAGCCGCAGCAGTGCTGCCGGCTTCCCCCTCGGCTGTGGTGACCCCTTCGTCCTTCATCAGCTTTTCGACGTCGATCACCGCATCAACACCCATCAGACCTGCCATCTGGCGCGCGCGGCTGCGCAGGCCTTCGGGCTGGTCTTCGTCCTTGGCGATCTCGGCAAACAGCTTGCCAGCCGCCATGCGGTCACCCTTTTCGAGATGCGCCATTGCCACCAGCTCACCGGCCGAGCCGAAATAGGCGCTGCCCGGTTTGGCCAGCGGCCCCAGCTGCGCGATCACATCGGCAGGCTGCATCCGGTCGAAATTGATGCTGACCTCGCGCACGCGGGCCAGATCGCGCAATGCAGGAGGTGTATCGGCATCGGCGACGATTTCCTTGTAAAGACCGGTCGCCTTGTCGAGGTTGCCTTCTTCCAGCGCTGCGCCGGCCTGAATGAACCGCGCCGCAGCACGCGCGCCGGGCGATCCGTCCGCCAGCAGCGGAGCAACCTTTTCTGCCGCGGTCTTGAAATCGCGCTGGTCGGCATAGTCCAGCGCGGAGATCAGCGTTTCGGACTGCTGTTCAAGGCTCTGTTCGGCGTAGTGATCCCACACCAGATAGCCGCCAAGCGCCGCCACGCCGAGGGTGATGACCCCCAACACCTTCATGCCGTGATCGCGCATGAAGGTGTACAGGGCGTCTTCGCGCACCGCCTCGTCGATCTCGCGGATCAACACCTCGTCTTCGTGCGAGGGGGTGGCGGGGGCCGGTGCGGGCGTTGTGGTAGGCGTGCGCGCCATGGGGTCTCGTGATCCTCGTCTACATCATATGCCGTACGCAGCGGCTGGTTGCGCGCTCTTTAGGCAGGAGCGGCCTTGCGCGCAATGGCAGGGGCGCGGAGGCGAGCCATGCCGCCCGTGAATTGAACCGGGGATGAAGGCGCAAGGGATCAGAACCCGCGCCCCATCGCCAACCCGTAGACCGCTTCGTAATGCGCAAGCATGGCGGCGATATCGAATTCGGAGCGCGCACGGGCCTGATTGGCCGCGCCGATCCGGGAACGGGCGGGGCCATCGGCGGCAAGCTGTGCCAGCGCGGCAGCCAGCGCCAAGGTATCCTGCGGCGGCGTGATGAACGCGCGGTTTTCATCGGCCACGATCGCGGCAACATCGCCGACAGCGGGCGCGGCGACGGGAAGGCCAGCCGCCATCGCCTCGACCACCGATAACGGGAATTGCTCGGACGCGGACGACAGCGCGAAGATTTCGAACAGGCCGACCACGCGGGCCGGATCGACCGCGCCGGGGAGGTGGACGCGATCTGCCATGCCATGCGCCCCGGCAGCGGCAAGGATGGCATCGCGTTCCGGCCCCTCGCCGCAGATCACCAGATGCCATTCGGGCGGGAGGTTCGCGCAAGCCTCCACCAGTTGTGGCAGCTGCTTGACGGGCCGCAGTCCGGCGAGCGTGCCGACCCAGCGCTGGCCCTCGGGCTTGGTGAAAGGCAGCGCGGCAGGATCGGGCGGAGCGGCAAAGGCCGCGGTGTCGATCCCGTTGGCGATGCGGGTGACGCGTGCGGGCGGCTGGTGCCATACCTCGTGCGCGATGCGTTCCAGCCCGGTCGAAGGGACAATAACCTGCGCCGCCTGCGCCAATGCAGCCCGGCGATACAGGTTGCGGCTGGGTTTCAGGCCCGCTGCCTCGTCCTCATTGAAGCCGTCCTCGTGATGCACAAGTGGCGGCAGGCCGAAGCTGCTGGCAAAGACGCGGTGGGCCATCACCACATCCATCGCGCCCCAGTTATAGGTGCAGACGAGGTCATAGCCTTTGAGCGCTCTAGCCAGCCTGGCGAGGCGTGCGGGCGTGGGCTTGCCCTTCAGCGAGGGAAAATCTTCTGGGTAATCCACAGGCACGCCTGCACCGATCAGAGCGGCGGCAGCCATGGATTCCGGCTCGGCGGAAATGATGGTGTGGTGCAGACGCGGCCCCCAGGCGTTCATCAGCCGGGCACAGCGCACTTCCTTGCCGCCTGCGGCAAAGGTCGAATGGCAGTGGAGAACACGCGGCACGCGCGCTCCGGCCTGCTGGCTCACTCGACCCCGTCCAGCAGCGCGTGGATCGCTTCGCGCACTTCAGACTCGTCCAGCGTGGGCGCGTGGCCGACGCGCGGGACGACTACAGTTTGCATCGCCGGATTGCGCGCCGCCATCTGCTTCAGGGTATCGGGGCTGAGCAGATCGGACAATTCCCCCCGCACCAGCAGCATCGGCACGCCGCGCAAAGCCTCGAAGGCGAGCCACAGGTTGGCAGGCGCGGCATTGCCGGGTTTGGCGAAGGGTTCGGCAATGGCCATGTCATAGTCGAAGCTGATGCGACCGTTCTGGGTCACCACCATCGTCCGCTTGGCCAGATCGAGCCACTGGTCGAGGTCGAAATCCGGAAAAGCCGCGCCATGGGCATCGGCGAGCCCTCGCGCAGCATGAACCCATGTGGGGTAGCTGCGCCCCTGCCCGACATAGCCGGAGATGCGGGCCAGCCCCTCGGTTTCGACCACCGGGCCGATGTCGTTCATCACCACCGCGGCCATGCGTCCGGGCTTGGCAGCGGCCATCAGCATGGTCATCAAACCGCCCATCGAGGTGCCGATCGCCACGAAGCGGGTAATGCCCTGTTCGGCGAGCAGCTTTTCCACATCCTGCACATAGGTGATCGGGCTGTAGGTGTCCGAATCCGGGGCATAATCGCTCATGCCCCGCCCGCGCATTTCCGGCACGATCACCCGGCGCGTGGCAGAAAGGCTATCCGCCAGAGCGGCAAAATCGCGGGCATTGCGGGTCAGACCGTGCATGCACAGCACGGGCAGCGCCTCCGCACCGTCAGGGCCGGGATAATTGCGGTAATGCAGATTGAGCCCGTCGCTGCTGGTCCAGAAGCGATCTTCGTAATTGGCGGCCATGAACGGCGATATTCCCTTTGATCCAGATGGCGCGCCGCTTGCGCTGGCGCGCGCTTGTCCCCACTATCGCGGGATGAGCGAGCCTGTGCAACACCCGCCTGCAATTCACCCCGAGGCCAGCGCGACCTATCGCGGCGATCCGGCGATCCTGACACTGGCGGAATGGCTGGGTGATGCGGTGGCTCCGGCAGATTTTCCCGAAGTGCGTCTGCGCTGGCGCAATGACCGCGCAGCGGCAAGCGTCGGACTGGCAGGGCTGACCGATGACGAATGGTGCGCGCATTTCGGCCGCTTCGCCCCCCTGACCGGCAACCTGCCCCACCCCCTTGCCCTGCGCTATCACGGCCACCAGTTTCGGGTGTACAACCCTGAAATCGGCGACGGGCGCGGGTTCCTTTATGCCCAGATGCGCGGTGCTGACGGGCGGTTGATGGACCTTGGCACCAAAGGCTCCGGCACCACCCCGTGGAGCCGCGCGGGCGACGGGCGCTTGACGCTGAAAGGCGCGGTGCGCGAAATCCTCGCAACCGAGATGCTGGAGGCGCTGGGCGTCAACACCTCCAAGACCTTCAGCGTGATCGAAACAGGCGAGAAATTGTGGCGCGGTGACGAACCCAGCCCGACACGCTCGGCTGTGCTGGTGCGCCTCAGCCATTCGCATATCCGCATCGGCACCTTCCAGCGATTGCTGGCGCTGGAGCAGGCGGACGAGATGGCCGCGCTGATCGACTATTGCCTCACCCACTTCCCCGGCCCGCCCCCGCCCGAAGATGCGCCCGGGCGCGATGAACCGGCGATCCGGCTGATGCATAATGTCGTCGAACGCATGGCCGATCTGGCCGCCAGTTACATGGTCGCAGGCTTCGTCCACGGCGTGCTCAACACCGACAACATGAACGTCACCGGCGAGAGCTTTGATTACGGCCCGTGGCGCTGGCTGCCCGAATGGGAGCCGGACTTCACCGCTGCCTATTTCGACCATGCGGGCCTTTACGCCTTTGGCCGCCAGCCTGAAGCGCTGCACTGGAATTGCGGGCAGCTGGCCGTCGCGCTGCGCTTGCACGCCGAGACTGCGCCGCTGATCGCCGCGCTCGACCGCTTCGGGCCGCTCTACATGGCGGCCGTGGCGCGGCGGTGGTGCTGGCGTCTGGGGGTCGTGCCGCAGGGGTTCGAGCCCGATACGCAGCTCGTTGCCGCCTGCGAAGCGGCGATGCGGGACAGCAAGGCCCAGCCCGATGCCTTCTTCTTCGCTCACCGCGGCGGACGCGGTGACGCGCAAGGCGCCCTTGGCGAGGCGCTGGCAGACTATGCGCCGGTCAAAGATGCGCATCCCTACTGGAGCGATCCTGCCCCCCAATCCCTGCTCATAGACGAGGTCGAGGCGATCTGGGCCGCCATTGCCGAAGGGGACGACTGGGCCCCGCTCCAGACCAAGGTCACCGCCCTGCGCCGCATGGGCGCCGCCCATGGCCCAGCTCCGTTGCCGCAGGGCCATGCCTGACCTGCTGCTGCCCCCTATCTTTCCAGCCTTTTCCGCGATAGGCACCGGCCTGATTGCGGGGGCTACCATGACAAGCGGGCGGGCGGCATTGTGACCGACAACATCCTGATCTCCACCGAACCGGCGAGCGGCGAGGAAATCTGGCGCGGACCTGTCAGCGATGTCGAGGCTGCCGTCTCGACCGCGCGCCGCGCCTGGGCCGCCTGGGCTGCCCGGCCGCTGACGGACCGCATCGGCGTGATGCGCACCTTTTCCAATATCGTGAAACGCGACGGTGAGGTGCTCGCCGATCTGATCGCGCGCGAGGCGGGCAAGCCCCTGTGGGAAGCGCGGACCGAAGTCGATGCCGTGGTGAACAAGGTCGACATCGCGGTGCAGGCCTATGCTGAACGCACCGGCAAGAAAAAGTTTGACGCCGGGCTGAACGCCAGCGCCGCCGTGCGGCACAAGCCCCACGGGGTCATGGCGGTACTCGGCCCCTATAACTTCCCCGCGCACCTGCCCAATGGCCACATCGTCCCCGCGCTGATCGCGGGCAATGCCGTGCTGTTCAAGCCTTCGGAAAAGACCCCTGCCGTGGGCGAGGCGCTGGTCGCCGCCTTCCACCGCGCGGGCGTGCCGGAAGATGTGATCCAGCTTGTCATCGGCGGGCCGGACGAAGGCAAGGCGCTGGTCGCCCATCCGGGGATCGACGGGGTGCTGTTCACCGGATCGGCGCAGGCCGGGATCGCCATCAACCGCAAGCTCGCCAACAATCCGGGCAAGATCGTCGCGCTGGAAATGGGCGGTAACAATCCGATCGTGGTGATCGACACGCCCAAGCTGGCCGACGCCGCAGCCTTGATCATCCAGAGCGCCTTCACCAGCGCCGGACAACGCTGCACCGCCGCGCGCCGGTTGATCGTCAAGGAAAGCATCTTCGATGCGCTGATGGCTGAACTGGTGCCGATGACGCGCAAGCTGATGGTGGGCGATCCGCTGGGGGAGCCGCAGCCGTTCATGGGACCGGTGATCGACAACGAAACGGCCGATCGCCTGTCGGAAAGCTTTGTCGCGCTGATCACCGCAGGCGGCCGCGCGCTGCTACACATGCGCCGCACTGTGCATGATCTGCCGTTCCTCAGCCCCGGCATTATCGATGTGACCGACATTCCCGACCGGCCCGATATCGAACTGTTCGGCCCGCTGTTGCAAGTCATCCGCGTCCCCGATCTCGACACCGGGATCGCCGAGGCGAACAACACCCGCTACGGCCTGTCAGCTTCGCTGATCGGCGGCACGCCCGATGATTACGGGCGGTTCTGGGCCAACATCCGCGCCGGGATCATCAACTGGAACTCGCCCACCAACGGCGCTTCGTCCAAAGCCCCGTTCGGCGGGATCGGGCTATCCGGCAACCATCGCCCGGCAGCCTATTACTCGGCTGATTACTGCGCCTATCCTGTCGCCAGCACCGAAATGGACCAGCCGCGTGCCACGATCATGGTGGGGCTGAGACCCTGAGGCCTAAGGTGCGCGGTAAACCAGTGTGACGCCGGTCAGGCCATTGGGCGCTGGCCAGACATGGGCCACCAGCGTCTCGCCGGCACCGCCGGTTGCAGCAATGCTGTCTTCAGGCTTGGCATAGCGCCTTGCATAAAGCCCGGCGCGCACGGCCCGGGTGAAGTGATATTGCAGCACATCCTCAGGCGGGGCGGCGCTGACATAACGGATGATGCGGATGTGGCACCCGCCCGCATCGGCCCCGCCCGCCTGCATCACCATGGCGCGCGGCGGGATGGCGGCGACGGGCGGAAGGCTGGCAGCGAGCGCGAAGTCTTCTTTCAGGTTCCCGGCACAAGCCGCAGGCGCTCCGACCGCTTCAAGCAGCGTGGCAGGACTGGTCATCGGGCCAAGCGACTTGCCGCTCGACCCGTCATGCGGGAACGGCAAATCGGGGATAGGGCCGGCTTCGAGCAGTTCGATCCGCAAGACTTCGCGCGCCGCGCTGGCGGCCTCGCGGCTCCCGGCGAACACCGGCAACGCACCCGAATCGACAAAGCCGATCGCCGCATTGGCCTCGTTGCGGCTGGCCAGATCGGGGTCGCTCATCAACGGATCGTGGAGCGCGCGGGCGACCACCGGGTCCTGCACAATCAGCGCAGCATCGCTCGCCGCCTGTTCGGCAGGGCCGGTGCACGCTGCAGCCGCAAGGCACATCAAGGGGATAGACAGGCATCGCATCGCCCCGCCATGCCACGCAGATGGTTAATGCGCGCCTTACCCGCGCATGAAAACGCCCCCGGAGCCCGAAGCCCCCGGAGGCGTTTTCCGCGAAGACCGTGGGCCCCCGCGCCGGCGGACACTTGGTGGGAGTGGCCGCAAGTTGATGAAGCGCACGCCGGCACCGGGATTGGCGCAAGCTGGCCTCAAATTCTGTTGTTCATTTATACAGTGCCCAATCTGAACGAATCGGCAGCGCGCCTGACAGCCGCCATTCATTCGGCCAGCCCCCGCCGGGCCGCTTGCGCCGCTGACCTGCGGCCCCTAACGCCGCTCGGACATGACCAGCCCTGCCCCCCATCCTGCCCCCGCGGCCTCCGGCCTTGCGCCTGCACTGGGGGCCTATCTGATCTGGGGCTTCCTGCCGCTCTACCTGATACTGGTGCAGAGCGTGCCGCCGTTCGAATTTGTCGGCTGGCGGATCATCTGGACGTTGCCGCTGTGCCTGCTGATCGTGGCCTTCCGCCGCCAGCTTCCCGAGCTGCTCGCCGCGCTGAAAAGCCCGCGAAGCTTGCTGGCGCTGACAGCAAGCGCAGTGCTGATCGGGATCAACTGGTTCGTCTATATCTGGGCGATCATGGCAGGCGAGGTGTTTGCCACCTCGATCGGGTATTACCTCAACCCGCTGCTCAATGTGCTGCTGGGAACGCTGGTGCTGGGCGAAAAGCTGTCGCGGCGGCAGTGGATTGCAGTCGTGATCGCCGCCGTGGCGGTGGCGTTGCTAGCAGCAGGCGCGGTGACAAGCCTGTGGATCAGCCTCACACTGGGATTCAGCTTTGCGCTCTATGGCCTTGTTCGCAAACAGGTTGCCGTAGGGTCACTGCCGGGACTTACCATCGAGAGCGCGATCCTGCTCGCCCCTGCCATCGGTATCGCCTGGTGGTATGCGGCCAGCCCGCAAGGGTCCGCCTTCGGGCAGGATCCGTGGATGAGCGCCCTCATCGTCTTTTCCGGCGTGCTGACCGCTGTCCCGCTGCTGCTGTTTGCCATCGCGGCGCGGCGGATGGATTATTCGACGCTGGGCTTCATCCAGTATCTTTCGCCCACGATCGTATTTTTCCTCGGCCTGTTCGTGTTCCACCAGCCTCTCGCGCCTGCCAAGCTGGCAAGCTTCGTGCTGATCTGGGTGGCGGTGGCTGTGTTCGTGTGGGACTTGTTGGCCAAGCGGCGGGCGGCGGCCTCAGCCTAGGAATTTCCACCCCAGCTGTTGCCCGCCGTGCCACGGCACGATTTCCTCGCCGGTCACGTGCAGCACTGGCGGAACCGCGAACTCGCTGCGTTCCAGCGTCACTTCATCCTCGTTCACTGGCAGCTTGTAAAACGCAGGGCCGTGGAGCGAGGCGAAACCTTCGAACTGATCGAGCGCGCCTTCCGCGTCGAACACTGTGACATAGCTTTCCAGCGCCGTGGGCGCGCCGAAGATGCCTGCGCAACCGCAGGCGCTTTCCTTGTCGCGCTTGAGGTGCGGGGCGCTGTCGGTGCCGAGAAAGAACTTGGCGCTGCCCCCGGTTGCCGCCGCCCGCAGCGCCAGCCGGTGCGTTTCGCGCTTGGCGACTGGCAGGCAGTAATTGTGCGGCTGGATCCCGCCCACCAGCATGGCATTGCGGTTGATATGCAGGTGCTGCGGCGTGATCGTCGCGGCGACCTGCGGGCCTGCCTCCATCACGAAGTCGACCGCGTCCGAGGTGGTAATATGCTCGAACACCACGCGCAGCTTCGGAAAACTCGCAACAATGCCGCGCAAGTGCCTCGCAATGAACTCTTTTTCGCGATCAAATACGTCGACAGAGTGATCCGTCACCTCGCCATGGATGCACAGCACGATATCTTCCGCCTCCATCCGCGCCAGCACGGGATAGAGCTTTTCGACATTGGTGACGCCCGCCGCCGAGTTGGTCGTGGCGTTGGCGGGGTACATCTTGGCGGCAGTGAACACGCCCGTCGCAGCACCGCGTGCCAGATCGTCGGGATCGGTGTTGTCGGTCAGGTAGCAGGTCATCAGCGGCATAAAGCGCACCCCTTCAGGCACCGCGGCCATGATCCGGTCGCGATAGGCTGCGCCCAATTCGGTCGTCGTCACCGGCGGGGTAAGGTTGGGCATCACGATCGCACGGGCAAACTGGCGCGCTGTGTAAGGCACCACTTCGCGCATGATCGCGCCGTCGCGGAAATGAAGGTGCCAGTCATCGGGGCGGCGGATCGTGAGGCGGTCGGTCATGGCTTCCCCTTAGCTTTGCGCGTGCCTATCTGTCACGCATGATGGCAACCCAACTCACCACCCGCGCGGTTATCCGCCTGTCCCCGCTGGACGAAGGCGAGGATGTCGCCGCTTTCCTGCAAGGCCTCGTCACCAATGACGTGGCTGGCCCGCTGCCCTGCTACGCCGCGCTGCTCAGCGCGCAAGGCAAGCACCTTTTCGATTTTATGGTGTGGGCAGACCCGGCGGGCCTGCTGCTCGATTGCGAGGCGGCCCATGCCGATGAACTGGTCAAGCGCCTGTCGATGTATCGCCTGCGCCGCAAAATCGCGATTGCGCGGGATGACGCGCTGGCGGTTCACTGGTCGCCCCTTCCCGCTGATGGCCGCACTCCCGACCCGCGCCTCGCCGGTCTCGGTTTTCGCTGGCTCGCTCCGGCGGAGGGCGAAACTGCCGATGCCGCATGGCTTGCCCACCGCCTTGCACTGGGCGTGCCGGAAGGCCGCGCGGAGTTGGGCGATATCCTGTGGCTGGAAACCAACGCGGTCGAGCTCTCCGGCGTCAGCTTCACCAAGGGCTGCTATGTCGGGCAGGAAAACACCGCTCGGATGAACTGGCGGCAGAAGGTCAACCGGCGGCTGGTGGTGGTGCCACTGGATGCTTCGGACGAAGCGCGGCGCGTGGCGGACTATGCCGAACACGGGCTGGCGATCGATCACTTGCGGGTCGAAAACCTCGATCCCGCGACCTTGCCCGAATGGCAGCGCGCCGGGGTAACCGGCGAAAGCTAGGCTTGCTGGTGTTCGGCGAGGCTCGCTTCGAGCATCGCCGTCGCCCGCTCGCGCGCCGCATCACGCGGCAGTTCGAGCGACTTTGCCAGCGGCCCGCCGACCAGAGCATCCCCCAGCGCCATCAGCACCAGCGTGAGCGTATCGTGGTGGATGTTTTGCGCACCGCTGCCGTGGCCGACCTCGCCCGGCGCCAGTTCATCGACAAGATCGTGAATAGTCGAGATAATCGGATCGAGCGCGTCCTCGTTCCCTGTCAGCAGCATCCAGCTTGTCAGCGCGCCCGCGCCTTCGCGGTCGAAGGCATCGAAGGCCAGATCGACCACTTCCCGCGCCGATCCCATACCTGCGCGGCTGGCGTGGACGGCTTGCAGGATGGTTTCGCATACCGAGCGCGCCAAGTGTTCTGCGAGCGCCTTCTGCAGCCCCGATGCGGAGCCGAAATGGTGCAGCAGGTTGGCGTGGGTGCGCCCGATCCGCGCTGAAACCGCCTTCAGCGTCACCGCCTGCGGCCCTGTCTCGATCAGCAGCGCACGCGCGGCGGCGAGCGCGGAGCTGCGGGATTCCTCGGGCGTTAACCTTTTGCGCGTTGCCATATTGGGGCGGCCCTAATCGCTTTTGCGGCTGCGAACAACCCGCCGGGGCCGCCCGTCCCGTCAGGCTGCGCGGGCAAACGGAGCCGGGTCCATGTCCGCCTCCGAGTCGAGCGCGTATTCGACCGATTCAACGTCGCCGCCACGCGCGAGGCTGAAGCGCTGGGATCTCCGCCCGGTCGGAACAAAGCCCAGCTTGCGGAGCACCCGGCCGGATGCGGGATTGTCAGCGAAATGTCCCGCCGTCAGCCGCGTGTGGCCGAGCGCGCGGGCGATCCGCAACACAGCGCCCGCCGCCTCGGTGGCGTAGCCGCGCCCCCAAAATTCGCGTGCGATCCAGTAGCCGATCTCCGGCTCGCCCTCATGCTCGCCCATTCCGGCAGAGCCGATCACGCCGACACCCGGCAACGTCACGAGGAAGTGCGGCAGACGCGGGTCTTGCGGCAGCGCGGCAAAGGCCTGCGCGTCTTCCATGCGATAGGGCCAGGGCGCGCGCGCAAGATTGCGCACAACCGCCTCGTCGTTGATACCCGCCAGAATGGCGCCGCTGTCCTCGGTGAAAGCGGGCCTCAGGAACAGTCTTTCGCTGCGATGGAACACGAGTTCTCCCTTCCTCGCCCCGCGCTGCCCCTAGAGGCACCGCATGACAATTTTAAGGCCGCGAAATTTTGTGATTCCGCAGGCCTTGCGAGGGAGAATGGAAAAAGGGAGACGGACCCCCTCGTACGAGGATGGTCCCATCTCCCTCTGCTGGTTGGTCTTTCACCAACCGGGACCATCCTTACGGACGATCCCTTTCGCGAATCGTCCGCTTATTCGGCTGCTTCGGCCATCGCGTCTACCGACACGTATTTGCGGCCGAGCTTGCCCGAGTGAAATCGGACGACGCCTTCGGCGAGCGAATAAAGGGTGTGGTCCTTGCCCATGCCGACGTTGACGCCCGGGTACACACGGGTGCCGCGCTGACGGATAATGATGTTGCCGCCGATCACTTCCTGACCGCCGAACTTCTTCACGCCCAAGCGACGACCGGCCGAATCACGACCGTTACGCGACGAACCGCCTGCTTTCTTATGTGCCATGGTTCAGTCGCTCCTTATTCAGCCGACGCAGCGGCTTCAGCCGGCGCTTCGGTCTTGGTCTTCTTGGCAGCCGCCTTCTTGGCAGGCTTTTCTTCGGCAGCGCCGACCGACATGATGCGCAGCAGGGTCATCTGCTGGCGATGGCCGTTCTTGCGGCGATAGTTGTGACGGCGACGCTTCTTGAAAACGATCACCTTCTCGCTCTTGGCCTGAGCGATGATTTCCGCCGAAACGGTCACCTTGCTCGCGTCGGCGAGATCATCGCCTTCGCCGGCGAGCAGGATGTCGCCCAGCGTGATGGTGTCACCGGCTTCGCCAGCGAGCTTTTCAACGGCAATCTTGTCTCCGGCGGCAACGCGGTACTGTTTGCCGCCAGTGCGCACTACAGCGAACATGGCTTTATACTCTCGTGTCTGTGCAGATCCGGATGAGCCTGAAGATGCCAAGCCTACCGAACGGCAATGCGAGGCATGCGACGATGCAGCCCCGGAAAGATGCGTGCCGTTAGGGGAAAGGCGCGATCAAGTCAACGCCCGCCGATACGGAAAACCTGACCAAAAGCATGATCGAGGTTGGTGTGAGGTCTCTTTGCCATGCCTGAGTGTCATGCTAACAGGACATGGGATCATTATGCGCTCACAATTGAAAAAATCTGCGATTTGCGTGCTGCTTGCCACGCTAACGGGGGGCTGCGCCGGAGATACGGGCGATTACCCGTCGCTGGCAATGCGCCCGTTCGAGCGCGGCGTTGTGGCCGAAACACAGGCACCGCCTGCTCCGATTCGCCCTGCCACGCCGTCGGCGCGGATCGCGCAATTGCGCGAAGCTGGCACCGCATCACATTCCGCATTCGTGGCACAGGAAAGCGTCGCGGCCCGACTCGCGCGGGCAGCCGCCGGACAGCCATTCGAAAGCAATGCCCGCGCTGCCGCGCTGGTGGCGATGGCTGATCTTGATGCCAAGCGCTCTGCCACGGCAGGCACGCTGGCGACGATCGACGTGCTGGCCGCCGAGACCGCAACCGCGCTCGCTGCCGATCCGGCACTTGGCGAGACACAGACCGAGATCGCCGCGCTGCTCGCCCGCGAGGACGAGGCAATTGCGCGGCTTTGGGGAGTAATGGGATCATGAACCTGGCGTGCAGCACTTGCCCGGTAAAGGAGACCGCCGCCTGCGCGGTGCTCACTCCGGAAGAACGCGACGCAATGGCCGCCGCCGGGCGCACCCGCACTCTGAAGCGCGGCGAGATGCTGTTTGCGGCCGGAGACGAAGACGCTGCCTGCGCCACGCTGCTGAGCGGCGCGCTCAAGGTGTCGGCCGTGGATGTGGACGGCAACGAGCAGATCCTCGCTCTTGTCCACCCGGCAGGCTTCATCGGCGAGCTGTTTGCGCCCTTTGCGCATCATGATGTGGTGGCGCTGACCGAGAGCCGCCTGTGCACCTTTGCAAAGGTCGATATCGAACGCGCGATCGAGGATTATCCGGCGCTGGCGCGGGCGCTGCTGCGCCGCAGCCAGGCGGACCTGCTGGCGACGCGCAATCTCCTCGAACTGACCGGTCACGCCAGCGCCGAAGCGCGACTGGCGGCGCTGCTGCATGATTTTGCCGGAGCGGCGAGCGAAAGCTCTTGCCATCTCGCCAGCCATTTCGAACTGCCGCTGACCCGCGGCGAGATCGCCAATATGCTCGGCCTCACCATCGAGACAGTCAGCCGCAAGCTGGGCGAACTGGAAGACATGGGCGCGATCAAGCGCGAGGGTAAGCGCGGCATCGCTCTGCTGGATGCCGCGCTGTTGCAGGATATTTCGGGCCGATAGGGTTTCGGAGCGGCGGCTTGGGAGAGGGTCCGCCGCTCCGAGGGGAGCTTACAAGGTCAGGTGACGACTGCGGCGATGACCGCAACGGCCAGACCCCAAACCACCAACAGCACCGGCAGGATCAGCACCTGAATGGTCGCATCGCGGGGAGCGAGACGCCCGGTGTTGGTCATGATCCCGCGCGTCTCGAACTCGCCGAGAGTCTGGGGTTCGGAGGTATTGTCCCGCAGCCGCGTCCAGACCGCCGGGACCGCGAAAGCCGCGACAATCAGCAGCACGATGATCGCCATCGGGATCGCGAGCACCGGATTGGCAAAGGCCGAACCGACAATCACCAGAAAGCCGAGATAGCAACCCACCGTCGCCCCGTAGAGCGCGGTCGGCAGGCCGAAATTGCGGTCAGCCTCGACCTGATGGCGGACGGGAGCTTCGGCAGGCGAGGCAACAACGCGGGCATCGCCGCGGGCGATCAGGTCGTGGACGATGTGGCTCATGGGTGATCCTCCTTGATGTTGGAGGCATGATTATCCGGCGGCGGCGGGCCGTGCTTTGACGGGGATCAAATCAGCCCGGATCGGGTCAGGTTTGCCAGCGGGCGAGATCTACCGCGTCCTGCGCGCGCGGCTCGATCCAGTGCCATTCGCCTGCACGGCGTTCGCGCTTCCAGAACCACGCGGCGCTTTTGAGGTGGTCCATGCAGAAATCCACCGCATCAATCGCATCGCGGCGATGGAGCGCGGCAGCCGAGACGCAGACGATCGGCTCGCCGGGGCGCATCTGGCCGACGCGGTGGACCATCAACAGGCCCATCAGGGTGAAGCGCTCGAAGGCGCGATCCGCCAGTTCGTGCATCCCCGGAAGGGTCAGCGGTTCGTAATGGGTGAGTTCGAGCGCTTCCACACCCCCCTGCTCTTTGGCGTCGTAGCGCACCTCGCCCACAAAGGTGCAGACACCCCCCAGCCCCGGATTGGCCTGTGTGAAGGGGCCGATCAGCGTGCCGGGGATGAACATCTGGGTCAGCAGGCGGATATCGCGCATCAGCCCCCCGATACCGGCGGCAGCAACGCGATCTCGTCGCCGTCCGCAGCATTCAGACCGGCTTTATCGGCAATCAGCACGCCGTTAAGCGCAACGCGATTGCGCGGATCGTCGATAGCCTCGGCCAGCGCAGGCGGCAGCGCAGCTTTCAATCCCGCCCAATCGAGGGGCCCTGCAAGGCTAAGCTCAGGCGCTCCGCCGAGATCGGCGAGCTTGCCCAGCAGCACGACCGTGACCACGCTCACCCCCCCGTCATCGACATGTGGCGCGCCAATGCCGGATCGGCTCCGCGCGCATCCATGCGGAAGTGGTGCTTTTCGGGCTTGATCCGCAGCGCCTCGTCGAGCGCCGCTGCCAGCCGCGCCTCGGGCGCGTCAGACCGCAGTGCGCTGCGCAAATCCACCCGCTCGCCCCCGCCAAGACAGGGGTAAAGCTGGCCGGTCGCGGTCACCCGCAGGCGGTTGCATCCGCTACAGAAATTGTTGGTATGGGGCGTGATCAGGCCCAGCCTGCCCCCCGTCTCCGCCACCTCGACATAGCGCGCCGGGCCACCGGTCGAAAAGGCCAGCGGTTTGAGCGTCCAGCGCTGCGCGAGCGCTGCCTCGACCTCATCGAGCGGCAGATACTGGTCGAGCCGCTCCTCCTCGACATCGCCCAGCGGCATGACCTCGATCAGCGTCACATCATGGCCCTGTGCGTGGCCCCAGGCGATCAGATCGGGCAATTCGTGCTCGTTCACGCCTTTGAGCGCCACAGCATTGAGTTTGACCTTCAGCCCCGCCGCCTTGGCCGCCGCGATGCCTTCCAGCACCTGCGGCAAGCTGTCCCGCCGGGTCAGCTGCGCAAACTTCGCCCGGTCGAGTGTGTCGAGCGAGACATTCACCCGCCGCACGCCAGCCTTGGCCAGCGCTTCGGCATGGTTCGCCAATTGGGTGCCGTTGGTGGTGAGCGTCAGTTCCGCCAGATCATGCCCCAGCCTGCGGCCCAGTGCCGTGAACAGGTCGATGATGTCGCGACGCACCAGCGGCTCGCCGCCGGTGATGCGGATCTTGGTGACGCCGCGTGCGATGAAGCCGGTGGCGAGGTCGTACAGTTCCTCAAGGCTGAGCACTTCCTTCTTGGGGAGGAAGGTCATCCGTTCCGGCATGCAATAGGAACAGCGCAGATCGCAGCGATCCGTGACCGACAGGCGCAGATAGGTGATCCGGCGCTGGAAGCTGTCGACCAGCGGCGCGGGCTGCTCCGCCGGATCGCGCAGCAGTATCAGATCGGGTTTGCGGGGCGGCTGGATCGGCACATTGTCATTCATGGCACACGAGATACTGCCCTGTCACCCCGGGCGCATCTGACAAAAAGCGTAAGCTGGCCGCGCGCGCTTCGCCGGGAACGCCTGCGACGACATTGACCCGCTTCGGTGTCGCCTCGCGTGCCAGATCGCGAGCGAGTGTGAGCCGCCAGTCGCGGTGATCATGCGGAGCGGGCGGCAGGACGATGGCAAGCGCGGTGCAATCGTCATGGCCGAGCAGGACGCGGGCAGCCTCCAGATGGAAGGCCATGAACGCATTCGCCGCGTCCAGCGCGCCAAGGGGCAAACGGGCGACCTCTATCCGCCGCATCATTGCCTCAGCCCCCGTGTTCGGGGCGGCGTTCGCGGTGGAGCGTAATGCCGATCTGTTCGCCCGCTTCGGAGATCGCGAGCTTGACGATCTTGACCGTCACCGCCTCGACGCGGGTGTCCTGCACAAACAGGGTTTCGCAGATGTGATCGGCGACCGCTTCGATCAGCTTGAAATGGACGCCAGCGGGCAATCCGCCCGACGCGGCAAATTTGAGATCCATGTAGTTCTTGGACGCATCGAGCGGCGTGTCCGGACCATAGCGGTCCGCCACCTTGTACCGCGCCGCGATCGAGATGCGCAGCGGCTGGGGCTTGCCGGTCTCCTCGGAATAGATGCCGGTGAGGACATCGACGACGAGATCATTGACTTCAAGAATAAGCGAATCGGTCATGGCCCGTGCCCTTAGCGGGGATTTGACCAGCGCGCGAAGATTGCGGTCGGCAGCAGGCGGCCACCCTCCCCTTCTTCCCGCACGGCCAGATCGCCATGCTCGACCCGGCCCGGCAGGTGCGAGACGGCTTCTTCCAGCAAGCCCGCAATCGCTAGGCTGCTCATGCGCACGGCATAGACGGTGAGGAACAGGAAGCGGCTGTCCTTGTCGAGCAGGCGGGCGCAATCGGTGACGAGGCCGGAGAGGTGTTCTTCCAGCCGCCAGATTTCACCATCAGGCCCACGCCCGAACTTGGGCGGATCAAGGATGATGCCGTCATAACGCTTCTCGCGCCGCACTTCGCGTGCGGTGAACTTGGCCGCGTCATCAGTGAGCCAGCGGATCGGGCGCTGCGCCATGTCCGACAGCACCGCGTTTTCGCGCGCCTGCGCCACGGATTTCTTCGAGGCATCGACATGCGTCACCCGACCGTGGCGTGACAGCGCGAGGCTACCAAGGCCGGTGTAACCGAACAGGTTGAGAGTCTCGGCCTCGGTCATGCCCTCCAACTGCCCGCGCATCCACGCCCACACCGGGGCCATGTCGGGGAAGAATTGCAGGTGGCGGAAAGGCGTGGGGCGGGCGGTGAAGCGCACCTCGTTCCAGTCCAGTTCCCAGCCATCGTCCGGCATCCGGTCGCGCAGCTGCCAGCGCCCGCCGCCATCCTCGTCCGAGCCGGGGATGAACTCGCCTGCCGCCTGCCAGTCATTGCGGCGCGGTTGCCACATCGCCTGCGGTTCGGGCCGGATGAAGCTGTAGGGGCCGAAGCTCTCCCACTTGCGCCCTGCCCCGCTGTCGAGCAGCCTGTAGGAATCCCACCCGGTGCATTCCATAACCAGCGGTTGCTGAACAAGGTCAGCCATTATGCCGCGCTGGCGCTCGCCGCGTGGGTGAGCACATGATCGCGGGTGGTGGCGTAATCGCCCGCCAGCTCGATGAAGCTTTCCTCGCGCCCGAACAGATCGCCGACCCGCGCTGGCAAGCCGGGCCGCATTCCGATGGCGCGCTCGACCGCGTCGGGGAACTTGGCGGGGTGCGCAGTGGCAAGCGTGACGAGCGGGACGCTGGCCGGAACAATCCCTGCCGCAGCCACCGCCTGTGCGCCGTGAAGGCCGACCCCGGTGTGCGGGTCGATCACTTGCCCGGCGGCGCGATAGGCCCATTGCAGCGCACGCGCGGTCTCGACCTGATCGGCCCGCGCACTGGTGAACAGCGCAGCGGCGCCTTCGGCCTGTAGATTGGTGAGCTGCATCGCCTTGGTGGCTTCAAAGCCGTGCATCTGCGCCGCCATGGCAAGCCCATCCCGCCCGCCCGCATCGAACAGCAGGCGTTCAAAGTTGGAGCTGACCTGAATATCCATCGACGGGGTGATGGTGGCGGTGACGCCTCCCGCAGAATAATCCCCGCTCGACAAGGCGCGGTGGAGGATGTCGTTGATGTTGGTGGCGACGATCAGCTTTTCGATCGGCAGGCCCATCTTGGCGGCGACGTATCCGGCGAACACATCGCCGAAATTTCCCGTCGGCACGCTGTAGGCCACCGTCCGGTCAGGCGCGCCCAATTGCAGCGCGCTGGCAAAGTAATAGACCACCTGCGCCATCAGCCGCGCCCAGTTGATCGAATTGACCGCGCCGAGGTTGAGCGTGTGGACCACGTCCGCATCGGTGAACATCCGCTTCACGTGCGCCTGCGCGTCATCGAAGCTGCCTTCGATGGCGAGGTTGTGGACGTTGGGCGCACGCACCGTGGTCATCTGGCGGCGCTGCACGTCGCTCACCCGGCCCTTGGGGTGGAGCATGAAGATTTCCACGCGCTCCAGCCCCGCGACTGCCTGAATCGCGGCAGAGCCGGTATCACCGCTGGTCGCGCCGACAATCGTGAGGCGTTCGCCGCGGCGTTCCAGAAAAGTCTCGAACAACCGGCCGAGCAATTGCAGCGCCACGTCCTTGAACGCCAGCGTCGGGCCGTGGAACAGTTCGAGCAGCCAATGCTGCTGATCGAGCTGCACCAGCGGGGCGACAGCGGCGTGGCCGAAATCGCCATAGACCTTGTGGCAGATCGCCAGAAGCTCGTCCTCGGTCAGGCTGGGCGTGACGAAGGGCGCCATGATCCGCGCGGCGAGATCGGGATAGGCAAGGCCGCGCATCGCCCTGATCTCGTCCGCCGAAAAACGCGGCCATTCGGAAGGCACATATAGGCCGCCATCGCTGGCGAGGCCCGCGAGCGTCACCCCTTCGAAATCGAGCGCCGGTGCGCTGCCGCGTGTCGAGACGTATTGCATGGGGCGCGAGTTAGCGCCGACGGCGCTTCAATGCCAGCACGTAGATGACGAGCGCGGTCAGCGCGAAGAAGAACCACTGCCCGGCATAGGCCAAGTGGTTGTTGGGCAGGTCGCCGGGATCGGGTTTGGCGAGCGGTTGGAGACCTGCTTGCGGCGGATCGGCGACAAGACGCGGGCCCGGAGCGATGACCCCTGAGACTTTACCGCCTGACCAATCGGAATTGGCAAGATCGCGGCTAAAACCGAGATCGACCATGACCGCCGCATCCTCGCTCACCTTGCAGCTTGCACGTTGCACCCAGCCCTTTTGTCCGGTGGCAGCCGTTCCAGCGAAAGGCTCGATAGAGAGAACGGAAAGACAATAGACTTCGCTGCGGCGGAACCAGACATCGGCGCCGTCGCCTGCAATCGGGAATGGAACGACGCGGCTTTCACCCGCTGCGGCAGTGTAGCTGACGAGGAGGGCCTCTTTTTCAGCGCGCCGCCCAAGCTGCCAGATGCCCAACGCGATCATCGTCGCAACGGCAGCGAGCACAATGATCGTAGGGATTATCGGCACACGGCGGGTCATGGCAGCTGGCTCTCTTCGTACTGGTGATAGACCCACATGGTCTTGTAGAACCTGAGGCCGAAGATAACGCTCCCCACTGTCACCGGCCCCCAGCACAGGAAGCTCGCCCACAGCGGCGGGCGGAGCCACTCGTCTACGCCCAGCGCGGCGAGGATCATTACCAGCGCCAGGAGCATGGTCACCACGCCAACGAACCGTCCGCCGCGTTCAAGGCCGAGAATATCTAGCCCGCAATCCGCGCACTCATCCGCCAGCCCAGCAGGCGCAGCGAACAGCGTCTTAGCGCCGCAGCGCGGGCATAAACCGGAAAGGGCAGCCGAGACGAGTCCCGGCTGCCCCTTTTTTTCCATCGGACCCTCGTCCGGGAGCATCAGTGGTATTCAGCGCCCCAGCCGCCCCACACGTAGATGGCGACGAACAGGAACAGCCACACCACGTCGACGAAGTGCCAGTACCACGCCGCCGCTTCGAAACCGAAGTGCTGGCGCGGGGTGAAATGACCGAGGTAGCTGCGATAGAGGCACACGCTCAGGAAGATCGTCCCGATCAGCACGTGGAAGCCGTGGAAGCCGGTCGCCATGTAGAAGGCGCTCGAATAGGTGTTGCCGCCGAAGCCGAACGGCGCTGCGGCATATTCATACGCCTGAATGCAGCTGAACAGCGCGCCCAGGGCAATCGTCGCCCACAGGCCCTGCTTGAGGCCGGTGCGGTCGCCGTGGATCAGCGAGTGGTGCGCCCAGGTCACCGTGGTGCCCGAACACAGCAGGATCAGAGTGTTCAGAAGCGGCAGCGCAAAGGGATCGAGCACTTGCAAGCCTTCGGGAATGAAGGCCGCAATCGCGCCTGCTTCGCCGAACAGGCTGGTGGTGGCGCCGGTCGCTTCGTCATAGGTCAGCGCGGTCGGGAACAGCGCGAAGTCGAAGAAGCTCCAGAACCATCCCACGAAGAACATCACTTCGGACGCGATGAACAGGATCATGCCGTAGCGCATGTGCAGCTGCACCACGGGGGTGTGATCGCCGCGCTGGGCTTCGGTAACGATGTTCTTGAACCACATGAAGAAGGTGGCGATCAGGCCCGCAAGGCCCGCCCACATCACGAAGCTGGACGCCGCACCGAACAGATCGGGGTGGAAGCTCAGCACCATGCCGCTGGTGAAGGTGAGCGCCGAAACCGAGCCGATCAGCGGCCAGATATCGGGTTCGAGGATGTGGTATTCGTGGTTTACTTTGCCAGCCATTGGTCGTTCCCGTCCCTGGGTTGTGCGTCAAAGGTTCAGTTGGTTTGCGTGGACCCCGGATTTACCGGGTCCTCCGCACGGTGGAAAGTGTAGCTCAGCGTGATCTGCTCCACGCCCTTCATGTTCGGATCATCCAGCATCGCCGGATCGACATAATAGAGCACCGGCATGGTCACTTCCTGACCCGGTGCCAGCGTCTGCTCGGTGAAGCAGAAACACTGGATCTTGTTGAAATACTTGCCCGCCTGTTCCGGCGTGACATTGAAAGTCGCCATGCCGGTAATCGTCTGGGCGCTGTCGTTGCGGGCGATGTAGGTCGCGATATCGCGCTCACCGATAGTGACGGTATCGGTCGCCTGCGACGGATGGAAGGTCCACGGCATCCCCATCGCGCTGGTGGCGTCAAAGCGGATCGAGATTTTCTGGCCTGTCGCCAATGTCGCGGCGCGGGCGGCGTCGCTCTCGGTCGCCTGCATGGTCGTGCCGCCAAAGCCTGTAACCTGACAGAACAGCCGGTAAAGCGGGACCGAAGCATAGCCCAGCCCCAGCATCGCCAACGCGCCCGCAAACGCCATCAGCCCGGTGCGCAGATTGCGGCGAGCCGTATCGTCGATTGCAGGCGGCAGCGTAGCCATCAGCCGGGGTTTCCAATGCGCACCATGGTGATGGCATAGAACAACACCACGAAGAACAACAGCGTGCCAGCAACCACCCAGTTGCGCGCCTTGCGGCGGCGCAGGAATTCGCGTTCCTCGTCAGGGGTCATGCAATCCACCCCTGATAGGCGGCGACCCGGTCAGCCACGAGAGCAGCGAACAACACGAACAGATAGACGATCGAGAACTTGAACAGCGCCTTTTCGGGCAGCATCTTGTCCTCTTCCGCGCGCATCCGCGTGAACACCGGCATCGCCAGCACCACGAACAGCGCAGAAAGCACGACCGCGCAGGAACCGTAGATCCAGCTCGTCCCGCCGATGTACCACGGCGCAATCGCGATCGGGGCCAGCAGCAGGGTGTAGATCATGATCTGGCGGCGGGTCGGCTTTTCGCCTGCGACCACCGGCAGCATCGGGATGCCAACCTTGGCGTAATCGGACTGCACGAACAGCGCGAGCGCCCAGAAATGCGGCGGCGTCCAGAAGAAGATGATGGCGAACAGCAGGATCGGCATGGCGGTAATTTCGCCCGTCACCGCAACCCAGCCGATCAGCGGCGGAAACGCGCCCGCGCCGCCACCGATGACGATGTTCTGCGGGGTGCGCGGCTTCAGCCACATGGTGTAGATCACAGCGTAATAGATGATCGCACCCAGCAGCAGCGCGGCCGCCAGCCAGCCGATCGCCACGCCCATCAGTCCGACCGACACCGCCGAAAGGAAAATGCCGAAATCGCGCGCATCCTCGCGCCGCATCCGGCCACCGGGCAGCGGACGGTTCATGGTGCGCTTCATGCCAGCATCGATGTCGGCTTCCCACCAGTGGTTCAGCGCGGCCGAGCCGCCTGCACCCATCGCAATCGCCAGGATCGCGGTGAAGCCCAGCACCGGGTGGATATTGCCCGGCGCAGCCAGCACGCCGCAGATCGCGGTGAAGATCACCAGCGTCATCACCCTCGGCTTGGTCAGCGTGAAGAAATCACGCCATTCCGTCGGCAGCCTTGTGGTGGTCTGGGGTGCTGTGCTTGCCATACTCTTGGTTTCCATGGGCAAGGAGCGCGGGCCTAAGTCCGCGCTCCCCCCTTTATGTCATGCTCCGGAGAGGGAGCCGATCACGCCGTAACCGGACGGTGATCGTGGTAGTCGTGCGCGTCGGTGATGACGGGCAGCGTTTCGAACTGGTGGTACGGCGGCGGGCTCGGCAGGGTCCATTCGAGCGTCGTCGCACCTTCGCCCCACGGGTTGGCTTCGGCCTTCTTGCCGGCGACCAGCGCGTAGAGGATGTTCACGAAGAAGAACACCATCGAGCCAGCCATGATGTAGTACCCGAAGGTGCTGACTTCATGCCAGAAGGTGTAGGCCTCCGGATAGTCGGGGTAACGACGCGGCATGCCCTGCATCCCCAGGAAGTGCTGCGGGAAGAAGATCACGTTCACGCCGACGAAGAAGGTCCAGAAGTGGATGTGGCTGAGCAGTTCGGAGTGCATCCGGCCGCTCATCTTCGGGAACCAGTAGTAGAAGCCCGCGAACATCGAGAACACAGCGCCCATCGACAGCACGTAGTGGAAGTGAGCCACCACGTAGTAGGTGTCGTGCAGGTTGTCGTCGATCCCGCCATTGGCCAGCACCACGCCGGTGACGCCGCCCACGGTGAACAGGAAGATGAAGCCCATCGACCAGACCATCGGCGACTTGAAGCTGAGGCTGCCGCCCCACATCGTCGCGATCCAGCTGAAGATCTTCACGCCGGTCGGCACTGCGATCACCATGGTGGCCGCGGTGAAGTACATCTTCGTGTTCACGTCGAGGCCCACGGTGTACATGTGGTGCGCCCAGACGATGAAGCCGACCACGCCGATGGCGACCATGGCGTAGGCCATGCCGAGGTAGCCGAACACCGGCTTCTTCGAGAAGGTGGCGATGATCTGCGAGATCATGCCGAAGCCCGGCAGGATCATGATGTAGACTTCCGGGTGGCCGAAGAACCAGAACAGGTGCTGGTAGAGCACCGGATCACCGCCGCCGGCCGGATTGAAGAAGGTGGTGCCGAAGTTACGGTCGGTCAACAGCATGGTGATGGCAGCGGCAAGAACCGGCAACGCCAGCAGCAGCAGGAAGGCAGTGACCAGCACCGACCACACGAACAACGGCATCTTGTGCAGGGTCATGCCCGGTGCACGCATGTTGAAGATGGTGGTGATGAAGTTGGTCGCACCCAGGATCGAGCCAGCGCCCGCAAGGTGGAGCGAGAAGATCGCGAAGTCGACCGCCGGGCCAACCGAACCACTGGTCGACAGCGGCGCGTAGACCGTCCATCCGGTGCCCGCGCCGGGGCCGGTGCCGCCGGGTACGAACAGCGAGAACAGCAGACTGAAGAAACCCGCAACAGTCAGCCAGAAGGAGACGTTGTTCATGCGCGGGAAGGCCATGTCCGGCGCGCCGATCATCAGCGGCACGAACCAGTTACCGAAGCCGCCGATCATCGCGGGCATCACCATGAAGAACACCATGATGAGGCCATGCGCGGTGATGAACACGTTCCACATGTGCAGAGCGGTATTCAGATCATTGCCGCCGCCCATGAACTGGGCCCACCATTGCAGGTACTGGATACCCGGCTCGGCCAGTTCGACGCGCATGATGCCCGAAATCGCGCCACCCACGATCCCCGCGATAATCGCGAAGATCAGGTACATCGTGCCGATGTCCTTGTGGTTGGTCGACATGAACCAGCGGGCGAAAAAGCCCGGCTTGTGGTCCGCGTGATCGTGGGCGTCATGCCCGTGATCGTGGTGGGCGTCGAAGCCTTCTGCGGTGGTTGCCATCGTTCAGATACTCTTCTGCTTCTGTGTCTTGTTCTGTCTCAACGTGCCGCAGCCGGAGCGGCAGCAGCATCGGCGGCGGGCGCATCGGCAGCCGGAGCGGCCGCTTCTGCTTCGCCCGGCATCGTGCCGCCCTGCGACTTCACCCATGCAGCGAACTCGGCAGGCGGCAGCGCCTCGACCACGATCGGCATGTACGCGTGACGCGCGCCGCAAAGCTCCGAACACTGGCCGTAATAGACGCCCGGCTCGGGGATGGTCAGCAGCTTTTCATTCAGACGGCCCGGAACGGCGTCCATCTTGAACCACAGCGACGGCACGGCAAAGGCGTGGATCACGTCACTGGCAGTGGTCTGGATGCGCAGCGGGACACCGGCGGGAACAACCATGCGGTTATCGACCGCAAGCTGCCCCGGCTCGCCGCGCTTCAGCGCCTCGGCATCATCGAGCATGTTCGAGATCACTTCGATCTCGCCATGGTCGGGATAGGTGTAGCCCCAGTACCACTGGTAGCCGGTCGCCTTGATGGTGACCGCGTCAGCCGGCGGGGTTTCATATTGGCGCGCCAAGAGCGTGATCGAGGGAACGGCGATGATCACCAGAATGATCACCGGCACGATCGTCCAGATCACTTCGATGGCGGTGTTGTGCGTCGTGCGCGATGCGACCGGATTGCGGCGGCGATTGAAGCGCACCACCACATAAAGCAGAAGGCCCAGCACCAGCAGGCTGATAACCGTGATGACCGGCATGAGGATGACATTGTGCATCCACAGCGCATATTCGCCATTGGCCGAATACTGGTCCTGGAAAGTCATGCTCTTGAGCGGGTCGTCCTCGTAGGAGGTCGGCATGCCCTTGCCCTTGGTCGGAGCCATCGGGGTGTAGGCGCTTGCCGCCTCTGCGGGCGCAGTCGTAACAGCCGCAGCTTCTGTGGCCGGAGCCGCAGCTTCAACCGGAGTGGTCGTCGGCGCGTCCTGCGCCGCGACGCCCACAGGCGCGAACGCCGCGAGCCCGGCAGCCATCACTGCCAGAATAGCTTTTTTCATACGGGTGTGCCTCTGACCCATTACATGTGTCCAAGTGGTTCTAATCTGATCCCATACCGCCCGCTGCTTGCCCCCTCTAGGACCGCTACAGACAGCGTTTGGCCAGCCCTAGGGCTAGCTTCACCCTCGCCCTTAGCCGCGCTTGCCGAGTGCCTCAAGCGCTTCTAGGGAGAAAATTATGCAAGGCTCCATGCCGCCTGCGCAAGTCAGCGCTTTCTTTCATGTTTTCTAGGGGTTTGATCCGTGACGCAAGATGAGGTTCTGGCCGAATTCCGCAGCTCTGGTGCATTGCTTGAAGGGCACTTCAAGCTTTCGTCGGGTCGGCATAGCGGACATTACCTACAATGCGCACGGGTTCTGATGAACCCCGCACGGGCCGCCCGGCTGGCCGAGGCCGTGGTTGCCGGAATCCCCTCAGAAGTGCTTGATCGGATTGATGTTGTCGTATCTCCGGCAATGGGGGGAATCATCATCGGCCACGAAGTCGGCCGGGCGCTGGGCAAGGATGCGCTGTTCCTCGAACGGCCCGACGGGGTGTTCCACCTGCGCCGGGGCTTCGCGCTTGAAAAGGGTGCGCGGGTGTTGATGGTCGAGGATGTTGTCACCACCGGCCTTTCCAGCCGCGAAGCCATCGCCGCTGTGGCGCGCGAGGGCGGTGAAGTGATCGCGGAATGTGCAATCATCGACCGTTCCTGCGGGTCGGTCGATCTGGGCGTGCCATTCTACCCGCTGCTTGCCATCGATTTTCCGACCTATGACGAAAGCGACATCCCTGCGGCTCTGGCCAGCGTAGAGGTAACAAAGCCCGGCAGCAGGAAGGAATAATGGCATGAAGACGCTTCTGGGATTCGCAGCGCTTGTCCTGGGAGCATGCCCCCTGCTTGCACAGACCGCATCTCCGCCGCCGCTTGACGCAGCAGCGGTCACCGCCGCGCTCGATCCGGTGGCTGCGCCCGGGACCGTTCTGATCGCGCGGGGCGACCGCGTTGTGTTCGAAACCACGGTCGGCGCCCTTGCACCCGGCGGTGATACGCCGCACAGCCTTGGGCAGGTATGGCGATGGGCCTCGGTTTCGAAGCAAGTGACGGCGACCATCGCAATGCAGGAAGTCGCTGCCGGACGCCTCGATCTTGACGCGCCGATCATCCGCTACCTGCCCGACAGCAAAGCGCCCTACGCCAGCCGCATTACTTCGCGCATGCTGATGCAGCACGTCTCCGGCTTGCCGAGAACAGAGGAAGCTCCCGCGGGCCGCGACGATTGGTCGACCTTCTACAGCGTCGACCTCGACAGCCCCGCCACCGGGCGGACATGGTGCGAGGGGCCGACCACGCGTGAGCCCTTGTCCGGATTTTTCTACGGCGACTGTGATTTCATCATGATGACCGCCGTGATCGAGAAGACCAGCGGCAAGCCCTACGCCGCGCTGATCAAGGAACGCATCGCCAAGCCGCTGGGCCTTGCCAGCGTCGGCGTGTTCCCGCGGGCCGAAGCGACGGTGGCCGGCTATGCGGGGGGCAAGCCGGAATCGACCGCATTCCGGCTGGAGAACTTCGGCGGTGCAGGCGCGCTTTATGGCACGACCCACGATTTGCTGGCCTTCGACCGCGCCTTGATGACCGGCACGCTGATCCCCGAGACTCAGCGTGCGCAGATGTGGGACGGCAAGGGCAAATACGGCTTTGCTGCGCTCGGCCAATGGTCGTTCAGCGCAGCGCTCAAGGATTGCGGTGACACCCCGGTGCGGATCGTCGAACGGCGCGGGTTCATCGGCGGGGTGGTGCTTCGTAACATCATCCTGCCCGATCTCGACATGGTGATCATCATGACCGCCAACCGCGCCGAGGCCGAAGCGGCATTTGGCGAAATATGGCAGCAGGCGGGCATCACCCATGATGTGCTACGCGCTGCCGTCTGTACAACAGGAACCCCGATTTGACCCCCTACCACCTCCGGCCCGATAAGTTGCGCTTGGGCGTGAACATCGATCACGTCGCCACCATCAGGAACGCGCGCGGCGGGGATCATCCCGATCCCGTGCGGGCAGCAGAGATTGTCGCGGCTGTCGGCGGCGACGGGATCACCGCCCACCTGCGCGAAGACCGCCGCCATATCCGCGACGAGGATCTGGCACGGATTCAGGCGGCGACCAATCTGCCGCTCAACCTCGAAATGGCGGCGACCCGCGAAATGCTCGCCATAGCCCTGCGTCACAAGCCGCACGCCGCCTGCATCGTCCCCGAAAAGCGCGAGGAACGCACCACCGAGGGCGGGCTGGATGCTGCCGGGATGCACAACACCCTCGCCCCGATTGCCGAGGAACTGCGCGCAGCGGGCATCCGCGTCTCGTTGTTCATCGAGGCGGACGAGCGGCAGTTGGACGCCGCGCTGCGATTGGGCGCTCCGGTGGTTGAATTCCACACTGGCGAATATGCCCACGCCTTTCTGGATGGCGACCGGGAGCGGGTCGAACGCGAGCTTCGCCGCATCACCGATATGGCCGCGCTGGCCGCCAAGAACGGGATCGAACCGCACGCCGGCCACGGCCTTACCTTCGAAAACGTCCAGCCGATTGCCGCTATCCCGCAAATTGCAGAACTCAATATCGGTCACTACCTGATTGGCGAGGCGGTGTTCGTCGGCCTTGAAAACGCGATCCGCCGGATGCGCGAACTGATGGATGAGGTGCGTTGAGCGAACCTGACCTTCCTGCCTTGTCAGGCGAACAGAAGCGCTGGGCCTTCGCCGCCGCCGCGCTGTTCCTGCTGGCGGTGGGCTTTCTGGGCTTTGCGCTGAACACCGGCGTGATGCGGGTCTTCGCCGTAGGGTGGGTGGCGTTGATGATCTTCGGCTTTGTCGGCGCTGGACGGGTTGCCAAGGGCGATTTCGCACATCCGCTGTTCAAAGCGCAGGTGATGTTGCACGTCGTCGCTGTCGGCCTGCTGGTGGCGGTTATCATAAGGGCGTTCAAGTAATGGCGATCATCGGCATGGGCAGCGACCTCTGCAACATTGATCGGATCGCCAATTCGATCGCCCGGTACGGCGAACGGTTCGAGAACCGCGTCTTCACCGACATCGAAATCGCCAAGGCGCGCCGCCGCCCCTTCACCATTGCCGGAACCTACGCCAAACGCTTTGCTGCCAAGGAGGCCTTTTCCAAGGCCGTCGGCACCGGGTTCAAGCGCGGCGTGTTCATGAAGGACATCGGCGTCGTCAACGCTCCCTCGGGCGCGCCGACGCTGGCGCTGACCGGCGGCGCGGCTTTGCGGCTTGAAGAAATCACGCCAAAAGGCCATGAGGCGCGCATTCATCTTACCCTCACCGACGATCATCCATGGGCGCAGGCCTTCGTGATCATCGAAGCCATCCCCCTGTGACAGGCCGCCCCTTATGGCAACAATCGAAAGCCCGCCCGTGACTGACAGCGACGCTCCGGAAAAGGTCAACTGGCTCGCCGAAATCCGGGGGCTGGCACTGATGCTACTCGCCGTGCTGGCATTCCACAGCCTTGTCGCCAAGCCGTTCTACATCCCCTCGACCTCGATGATGCCGAGCCTGTGGGTGGGTGACCGGCTGGTGGTGAGCAAGTATCCCTACGGCTGGTCATGGGCCTCGGCGAGCTTCCACATCCTGCCGCGCGGAAGCTGGCGGGTGTGGCCCTCGACCCCGGAATATGGCGACATCGTCATCCCGGTGCATCCCGATGAGGACGTCGACTACATCAAACGCGTGGTCGCGCTGCCAGGTGATACCATCGAGGTTCGAGCCGGGCAGATCATTCTCAACGGCACCCCGATCAAGCGTGAGGTGGTGCCCGAAGTGCGCCTGCCGTTCGAACCCGAGCTGATGTGCGGCGACGAAGGCGGAACGCGCCCGTGCCTGCAAGCCTTCGAAATGTTCCGAAAGACCGATCCCGATGGCAGCATCTACTTCGCCCCGCCGACTTGGCGCGAAACCCTGCCCAATGGCGCGACCTTCCTGACCATCGACTACCGCGATCAGGATCTCGACAATTACGGCCCGATCACTGTGCCCGAAGACAGCGTTTTCGTAATGGGCGATAACCGCGACCTTTCGGCTGACAGCCGCGCACTGGCCATTGCCGACGGCCTTGGCGGGCCGGTGCCGATGGCCAATATCGGCGGACGGGCCGAGTTCATTACCTTCAGTCTCGATGGCTCCACCACCTGGAACCCGACCACTTGGTTTTCCAGCCTGCGCGGCGACCGGGCGTGGACCACCCTGCGCCCGCCTCTGGCCGAAGGCGCAGCGGCCAAATAGATCGAGGCAGTTTGCGCAATGGCCAAGAAGTTCCTGTATTTCGTAGCGTTCTGCATCGTTCTGGTGATCGGCGGGCGGATTGCATACGAGCTGTTTCAGGACGATCTGGCCGAAATCGCGCTGGTGCCTTCGGCTGCCTTTGCGCCGGTCAAACCGCTCGAAGCCAACGCCTATGAAGACCCCAAGCTGTGGTATTCGCGCCCCGGCATCGGCGTGAGCGATCCGGCGCGCTGGCAGCCTGCCTATGGCGGTGATCGCGAACTGGTTTCCACCCTGACCACCACCGCGAAGCCCTTTGCCGTCTTCTTCGTCCACCCGACCAGCTACCTCAACCGCGCCAGCTGGAACGCGCCGCTGGACAATGGCGGCGACCCCGAGGCCGAGCGGATCGCCCGGGTCTATCTGCGCGGCATGGCCAGCCCCTTCAACGCCGCATCGGAAATCTGGGCGCCGCGTTACCGGCAGGCGACGATGGGCGCCTTCCTGACCGATCAGCCCGAAGGCAAGCAGGCGGTGGACGCCGCCTATGCCGATGTGCGTGAGGCCTATCGCTATTTCATCTCCAGCCTTTCGCCGGACACGCCGATCGTGCTGGCGGGCCATTCGCAAGGCGCGCTGCATCTGAAGCGCCTGCTGGCAGAGGAGCTGCAAGGCTCACCCGCTGCCGGCCGACTGGTCGCGGCCTACCTGATCGGCTGGCCGGTTTCGGTCGAACATGATCTGCCCGTCATCGGTTTTCCGCCCTGCCTGACGCCCGGTCAGACCGGATGCCTGATCAGCTGGTCGAGCTTTGCCGAGCCTGCTGATCCGGCCGCCGTGCTGAAGGCCTATGGCAGCACGCCTGCGCTTGACGGGGACACGCCGGGAACCAGTCCGATGCTCTGCACCAACCCGCTCTCCGGCCTGGTCGGCGGCACTGCGCCTGCCAGCGCGAACCTCGGCACGCTGGTGCCGGAGGACAGCATGGAGAAGGGCGAATTGCGGCCCGGCCTCGTCCCTGCGCGCTGCGACAAGCGCGGGCTGCTGCTGATCGGTCCGCCGCCGGAAATGGGCTCCTACGTGCTGCCCGGCAACAATTACCACGTCTATGACCTGCCGCTGTTCTGGGCCAACACCAAAGCGGACGTGATCGCTCGCGCCGGGGCATGGAAAGCGCCTTGAATTCCGGCGGAACGCTGATCTTCGAAGACGCGCGCGGCTTCGGGGAGGCTGTGGGCGCCCTTAGTTCCGAAGGGGGCGGCGTGCTGCTGGGGCTCGACCTTGGCACCAAGACGCTCGGCACGGCGACCTGCGATGCGGGCTGGCGGTTTGCCACCAACGGCACCACCATCCAGCGCGGCAAGTGGGGACGTGACCGCGAAACGCTGGCAGCCTTGATCAAATCGCGCAGCGTGCGCGGGCTGGTGCTGGGGCTGCCGCGCAACATGGATGGCTCCGAAGGCCCGCGCGCTCAGGCCAGCCGAGCCTACGCCCGCAATTGCGCCGAAGCTTTCGCCCTGCCCTTGCTCCTGTGGGACGAACGCTGGTCAACCCAGGCCGCTGAAGCCGCGATGATCGGACAGGACATGAGCCGCGCCAAGCGTGCGGCCGCGATCGACAGTCATGCGGCCGCCGTGATCCTGCAAGGCGCGATCGACCGGCTGGCAGGGGGCGTATTGTAGGTGATCGAGGATGTTGCCGAAATCGCCGTCGATGCCCTCGCCGATCTTGGCTCCCTGGCAGAACCGCGCAAACGCCGGCCGAGCGGATGCTGGTGGCTGGCTGTCGGCCTCGGGCTGACGGCGTTGGTCGTCTTCATCGTGATCGCGCTCAACCGGTAAATATTACCCTCCAAGTGTGGCCCGCCGCGCCCGCGCCGCACCGGCCAGCATCCGGCTGCCCGACAATTCGCCAGACCGCCAAAGTGCGTCCGCCCCGGCTCGATCAGCGCACTGGTCTGCCCGCGCCTCGAAGCTCGCCAGTCGCATCCGGTCGCTCGGGTGCCGCGCGCCCACCCATTCGGCATAGTCCCGCGCACTTGCCGCCCCGCTCGCCACCGCCACCCGAAGGAACGCCTCGCTCGCATTGGCATTGAGCCAGCGCGCCACTGTCCCGCGCTCCAGATTGAAGCCGTATTGGTCGAACCACCCCTGCGCCGGATCGACCCGCATCACGTTCAACGAGACTGACAGGCTGGCAGGCGGCAACTGGCTGTGAACATCCACGTGCCGCCGGTACAGCATCAGCTTGCCGGGTGAGAGCGTGCTCCGCCCCACAAACCGCAGCCCCGCATCTTCGCCGGGATAGCCTGCCACGGCCTCGTACTCATACTCGTAGTAGTCGCTTGCATAGCCCGACCCGCAATAGCCCACGGTTAGAAAATCGAAGTTATGGTCATGCGCCGCGCCATAGACAAAGCTGCCTGCGCCGCTGGTCCGGAAGACGTGATCTGAAGGCGCAGGCCAGATCGCCGCGCGCAGGAAGGCCGCATTGGCGCGATTGTCGCGCGGGCGGCTGAGCATGATCGCCTGCGGGCCATAGCCGCTAGCGCTGCCATCGTCCCCCCGCCCCGCCAGCCGTTCGGTCAGCAGGTCGCCGAGAAATTCGCGATTATTGGCAAGCCGTCGCAGCCACCCCGCCGCCGCCGCCGTGCTGGCAGGATCATCGGCATCGAAGCCGAGTTCGCTCAGAGCTTCGATGCACTCTGCAAGCGAGCAGGCGACATCAGAAGGATTGTCGATTAGCAGCGGCATCAAACAGCCTCGGTCATCAAGGGTGCCAGATCGGGCCGGGTAGCGCACAGCTGGCGCTGCAAGGCTGCGGCAGGCGCGCAAAGCGCATCGGCCCCGTCGCCTGCCAACGTTTCCAGCACGCCCAGCCCCACACGGGCATCCATTGCAAGGCACTGGCGCAGCGCCTCCCACCGCAAGTCGCGCTCTGCCACCTGATCCCGCGCAAGCTCCGCCATCACAGTCACCGCCGCTGCATGGCCAAGCGCGCCGAGCACAGCGAGAGCCATCATCTGTTGGCTGGACTGCTTGCTCCCGCTGATAGTCTTGACGAGATCGCCGCTTGCCATTGAAATCTCGCGTGACGGTCGGGGCCGTACAGCCTCGCGGGTCAGTTGCAGCACCAACAGCGGGCGGCTGACGGCGATGATCTGGCGCGTTTGGCTCATGCCGTTTCGGAACAGCTGCGTACCGGGTGCAAGCGTAACCTCATTGTTTGTCAGGCATGCGCCGTCATGCTGATGCACCATCGCCTTTCCTACTCCTGCGATGATGATGTCATGCGCCAGGCCATCCTCGAACAGCGCGGTGACCGGCACCGTCCGTTCGCGGCAGGAATGGGCGGCCAGTGACAGGCTCGCTCGGCCGTGGCTTGCCAGCCGCAGCCGCGCCACGCCGGGCGCGGTCGCATGGCCGAGCGGTACTTGCGCCAGCGGTTCAGCGACAAGCGCCTGCGCCAGCGCGCCGATCAGCTCTCCGGCAAGATCCGCCGCCGCGGCGCTGTCGCTGAACAGCCGTGCGAGAGCCGGAACATCCTCCAGCCCCGCGCCTGCATCGAATTGCGCAAGAGCATCAATCGCAGCCGTCACATCCGCCCGCACGCGCCACCGGGCCAGCGCCGCGTCGGTTAGCGGCTGCGCGGGAAGGCCCTCACGCAGCCGCGTGATATCGGGGTGCATATGCATCGCCAGAGCCTCCCCGCGCCCCGATCAGAACAGTGCGTCGGGCGGCAGGACTTCGTAGAGATAGACCATGATATCGACGATACGGTCGTCACTGCTGCCGGGGGACTCGGTCAAGGCACCGAACAGCGCCGATGCGCCCTCCAGCCCCGGAATCTGGTCGAGCGAGATGGTCGGAAAATTCATGTGCAGACTCCCCTTGGCAATCGCGCCCCGCCCTGTGCCGGACGCGCCAGTGCAAGCTGGCCGAGAGCTCGCCTCCCGCGAAATTAAATGATTGTAACTCGCCTGCACCCGCCCCTATGCGTGCCGGCTATGACCACGCCCCCTGCCCGGTTCGACGCCCGCGAAGCGTCAAGTTGGTTCTTCCGCCATGGCCACACCGGCTGGCTGGGCCTCAAGTTCGCCGATCAGGGTGACAACTGGGTCGAGCTGGAACTGCCCTGGCGTGAAGACCTGTTGGGCGATGCCAGCCGCCCGGTACTCGCGTCCGGCCCGATCATCAGCCTGATGGACATGGCAAGCGGCATGGCGATCTGGCAGGCCAGCCGCACGTTCAATCCGGTCGCGACGCTCGATCTCAGGGTCGATTACCAGCGCCCGGCGCGCGAGCGGGCAAGCGTGCGCGGGCGGGTGGAATGCTATCGCCGCACGCGCTCAGCCGCCTTTGTGCGCGGCATCGCCCATGACGGCGATCCGGACGATCCGGTGGCCCATGTCGCCGGCGTTTTTATGACGATCGGCGCTGATCCGCGCAAAGAAAACCCTGCCTTGCAGGGCGGCCAGAATGACTGAACCGCTTGAACTTCCGGCCTATGCCCGCTCGCTCGGCGTGACGATTACCCCCGAAACCGAGGGCGGGATGCCGGTGCTGACGGTCGATTTCGGGCCGATGGTCGAAGGGCGTCCGGCGCATTTCCATGGCGGGGCGACCGCCGGCCTGCTGGAGAACGCAGGCTATGCCGCCTTGCGCACCGCGCTGACCGCGGCCGGGCGCGATCCGCAGTTGAAGCCGATCAACATCACCGTCCAGTATCTCGCGGCTGGCAAATCGCAGGCGAGTTTTGCCGTGGGCCGGATCACGCGGCTCGGACGGCGCAACGCCAATATCTCGGTCGAGGCGTGGCAGAATGACCGCAGCCGCCCGATTGCAACAGCCGTGATGAATATCCTGATGGTCTAGGGCGGGCTGGAGGGTGCCGGTGACGGCACAGGCTGCACCACCACACCGCCCTCGTTCACCCGCACTTCCACAGGCACGCCCTCCTGCTTGAGCGTCACGCCATTGCCGTCGATCTGAAGGCTTGTGCCATCCTGACCGATGGGAATCTCGCCTTCCGGCATATCGAGCGGCTGGACCGGGCCTTCGGGATCGGGCGAGGTGTCGGCCTCGGGCACAGGCGCGGCTTCGACCTTGAGCGCGCCGCGCATGAAATCGCGCCAGATGCGCGCAGGGGTGCTGCCGCCCGTGACACCGTTCAGGGGGGTGTTGTCGTCATTGCCGACCCACACGCCCACCACCAGATCGCCCGCATAGCCCACGAACAGCGCGTCGCGGTAGTCCTGCGTCGTGCCGGTCTTGCCGAAATTGGCGACGGGGAGCGATGCATTGCGCCCCGTCCCGCGATTGATCGCCGCGCGCAGCATTCCTTCCAAGTCTTCGTGTGTGCCGGATGACATCGAGTCCTTGCGCGTCGTCAGCCAGTCCCACCAGCCCTGCTCGCCGCGCGCGAAGGCGTGAGGTTCGACCGGGTAGTCATTGGCGGCAATCCCGGCATAGGCCGCGGTCAATTCCATCAGCGTCATCGACGACGTGCCAAGCGCAAGGCTGGGGTCGCCCTCGGTCATTGGCGCGGTGATGCCGAGCCTGCGTGCGGTGCGGATTACCTTGTCGCTGCCCACCGCTTGAAACAGCCGGACGGCGGCGACATTGCTCGACTGGGCAAAGGCATTTTCGAGGGTGATCTGGTCGGAATACTGCTCGCGCGAATTCTTGGGCCGGTAGCTGCCTTGCGTGATGGGCGTGTTGGGGATGGTGTCATCCGGCTCCCACCCGGCCTCAAGCGCAGTCAGGTAAACGAAGGTCTTGAAGGTCGATCCGGGCTGGCGGCGTGCCTGTGTGACCCGGTTGAAGGGAGATTTGCGATAATCCCGCCCGCCAACCATCGCCACGACCTCGCCATTGCGGCGCATCGCCACCAGCGCAACCTGCGCCCCGCCCAGCGGCGCCCGCGCAACGATGCGGCTGGCAAGTGCCTGAAGGCGGGAATCGAGCGTTGTGGTGATGACCGCCTGCGAATAGCTCGCGTCCATCCCCTCGCGCGCCAGCGGCAGCGCCCAGTCGGCGAAATAGGTGCCGGTCGGCAGGTTATCGTCACGCTTGCGCACATCGACCCGCGGGTCGGGCAGCGCAGCAGCCTCTGCCGCGGTGAGATAGCCGACATCGACCATGGACTGGACCACCAGATCCATCCGCGCCTTGGCCTTGTCGTAGTGCTTGGTCGGCGCATAGCGTGACGGGGCTTGCAATAGCCCCGCCAGCATCGCCGCTTGTTCGGGGCGCAGCTTTTCGGGCTGGCGGTAGAAATAATGCAGGGACGCGGCGCGCAGGCCATACTGGTTATCGCCGAAATAGGCGTTGGAGAGGTAGCGTTCGAGAATCTCGTCCTTGGTCAGCCAGCTTTCCAGCCAGATCGCGATCAACGCCTCCCGCGCCTTGCGGGTCAGGCTTTGTTCGGGGGTGAGGAAGGTGAACTTGGCGAGCTGCTGGGTGATGGTTGAACCGCCGCCATACCCCGTCCACGCGGCCCGGGCGATGCCGCGCGGATCGATGCCCCAGTGCGAATAGAACCGCCGATCCTCGATCGCGAGGAAGGCCTGCACCACATGGGGCGGCAGGTCGGCCACCTTGACCGGTGCCTCGACCATCGCCCCCTGCCGTGCAATCGGCGTGCCGTCGCTGGCGAGCAGGGTGACTTGCGGCGGGGCGATGGGTTCGAGGCTTTTCGACAGCGGGGCGGTTATGGTCAGCCAGCCGACCAGCGTGACGAACAGCACAAGCGCTGCCATGATGCCGCGCCCCGTCCACCACCACTTGCTCCGGGCGAGCCAATAATCGCGCTGCCACCAGCGCAGGCGGCGCTTTTCGGTGGCCTCCAGCGCTTCGTCAATGCCCGCCAGCTTGGCATCCCACGCGTCGAAATCGGGATTGGCCGAAGGGCGCGGGCGCGGCGTGTCATCATCGTCATCGTCGATCGGTCGCGTGGATTCATAGAGCGGAAAGAACCCCGCAGGCGGCACATCGCCGGCGCCATCGGCGCCTGAGCGTGAGCCTTTCCAGAATCGGTCGAACAGCGCCATGGTTAAGGGCTGTGTTATCAGCCTAGGACACTTGAGGGCAAGCGGTCAGAACGAATTGACCAGATTGGCATAGGCCTCCGGCAGATCGACCTCGTCCAGCATCAGCTTGGCAGGTTTCTTTCGGCAGGCCTTGATGAGCTTGGTCCACTTGACCTCGCGCGCGGCGCGCATGGCAGTGCGTTCCTGAATGCTCGGCCGTTCGCCCGTCATGATGAGGCCAATCGAGGTGAGCGAAGTATAGGCATTGTGCGGCCAGAACAGCTTGCGGCGCTGCGCATTGGCGGCGGAGAACCAGTCCCATTCGCGCACCAGATCGCCGCAGGTATAGGTCTCTATCCCGCCGCCCGGACTGTCGGCATCGTGACGGGCGTAGGCCATCGAGACATCGACGGTGCCTTCGATCGTGTTGCCGTCCTTGTCGGTGGCGGGGAAATAATAGAGCTGTTCCGCGCGCGCCTTCACCGCTGCGTCAATGGCGGGCGACATGGAGCTTTCCTTGAGCGCGAGTGCGATCAGCTTGCCGTCAGCCCCGACCGTGGCGGTGTAGGTTGCCCGGCCATTGTGGCCTTCATCCTTGGCAGCCTGCGGGATATCGACCGCCTTGACCGTTTGCGCACTGGCCCGGCGCGGGTGGCGCTGGGCGGGCGTGACCGGGAGCATCTGCACGTCCGGCGCGCGCGGGGGCGGGGGCGGCGGGGCGACCACTGTGTCCTGCGCCGTGAGCGGCGATGCCGCAAGCATCACCAGAAACAGCGCGCCCCGCACCGCCATCAGCGCTTCTTCGCCGCACCTTCCGGCAGGTCTTCGCCAAACACGCGCTGGTAATATTCGGCCACCAGCGTCCGCTCTGCCTCGTCACACTTGTTGAGGAAGCTGAGCCGGAAGGAGAACCCGACCGAACCGAAGATCGCTGCGTTTTGCGCCCAGGTGATCACGGTGCGCGGGCTCATCACGGTCGAGATATCGCCGTTGATGAAGCCCTGGCGGGTCAGTTCGGCCACCTTGACCATGTCGGCGATCAGCTTGTCGTCGGCCATCGGAGTCTTGGACTTGACGATCTGCTGTTCGATCTCGGGCTTGAGGTAGTTCAGGGCCACCACGATGTTCCAGCGGTCCATCTGCGCCTGGTTGATCGCCTGCGTGCCGTGATACAGCCCGCTGGTGTCGCCAAGGCCGACCGTGTTGGTGGTCGCAAACAGCCGGAACCACGGATTGGGCGTGATCACCCGGTTCTGGTCAAGCAGGGTCAGACGGCCATCGAATTCGAGAATGCGCTGGATCACGAACATCACGTCCGGACGGCCTGCGTCATATTCGTCAAAGGTCAGCGCGACCGGGTGCTGGAGCGCCCACGGCAGGATGCCTT
>Ga0209812_10000308_pt1 | contig 46139 bp, 37 predicted proteins | sample JI71714BDNA_FD_187502 | JGI IMG/M metagenome (GOLD analysis project Ga0209812, IMG submission 187502) | Wastewater effluent complex algal communities from Wisconsin, to seasonally profile nutrient transformation and Carbon sequestration -... | ecosystem: Engineered > WWTP > Effluent > Algae...
CCCAAGAAATGGTAAATGTAAATGAAAAGTGGGTAACCGCCTTTTATGAAACACGAACTAGCAATACGATTATGTCCATAGAGGTGGTGAAGTAGGTTTTGCAACTTGGCCAGTGCATTGCAATAGCATTATTTGGTAAGACCATCAGAAGAAGTTGATTTGTTAAACAGATTTGGCCTAGAGTTTATCTATTATTGTAAAAATGTGAAGTGTTGGGTGCCAAGATTTATATTATGATTTTTTAAGTAAATACATTAAAACACATGAGTAACTTTTAATTCAATAAAACCTATACATAATACAACTCAATGTAAATCCATTATATCTCATCTTTATGTATTAAATTATGTCTGCATCTGGTAAATTAATTTGTTCTACGCAAAAAAGAAGTTCATAGTTCTTTATTCAAGTTATTTTATAATGAACTTTGAACAATTTAAACCTATCTCTGAGTAAGTTTATCAGTCCAAAATACATTTATAGATGTCCCAAAAAGAAAAAAACCTATAAAACTAAATCCAAAACCACAAATTCTACCGTATGTATAGGTAATGTTTAATCTTTAAAATTTTATTACCATGAACAATCCATTTATGAAGTCATTAACTATAGTAGCTCTAGGAGCGTTAATGATCACCCAAACTTCTTGTTCCAAAGATGATGAAAATACTACTCCAAAGCCTGATGTGACTTATTACACACTCGAAGAAGGCAATATCTTAAAACAAGCCAATGCTCAGAACCCTGCAAGCCCTATGCTGACAGTAGCAGTCACAGGACTTAATGGTATCAATGAAGAAATCACTGCTATAGATTTTAGACCTGCCACCGGAGAATTGTATGGTGTGAGTTCTGAAAACAATATTTATGTCATCAACTCTACAACAGGTAAAGCACGCGCTATCAGCAGCACACCTTTGTCTTCAAGTATAGAAGGCAATGCTGTAGCTCTAGATTTTAACCCAACGGTAGATAGAATCAGACTAGTGACTAACACAGGCCAAAACCTACGTTTACATCCTGAAACTGGGGCTATCGTGGCGACTGATGGCAGAATCAATGGTGCTGATGCCAATATAGAAGCAGTTGCCTATACCAACAATTTCAGCGGTAGTACGTCTACAGTTCTGTATGATATCGACCAGAAAACAGATAAACTTTACAAACAAGATCCACCAAATAATGGCACACTTGTCGAAGTAGGAAACCTAGGAGTAGATATTACCGCAGCTGCGGGATTTGATATTAGTTCTGATGGCAAATCTGCATTATGCGCACTGCAAGTAAATAATATATGGGAACTCCGACAGATAGATTTGACCACGGGCGCTACTACCAAAATAAGCGACCTACCGAATGGCACTTATAAAGGACTTGCCATCCCTTCTGCCCCTATTTCTTATGCAGTGGACGATAATAATAATTTGGTTTACATTAATTTTGAAGCTACTGCAAATACAATCACAAAACCCATTACAGGATTAGCTACAGGGGAATCTATTGTTGGTTTAGATTTTAGACCCTTTAACGGACAATTGTATGCCATCAGTTCCCAGAGCAAAATATACACAATCAACTTAGGGAATGGTGCTGCCACACAAGTAGGTACATCGCCTTTGACAACTTTGTTAGTAGGCACTTCTTTTGGCTTTGACTTTAATCCTACAGTAGATCGCATTAGATTGACTAGCAATACTGGATTGAATCTAAGATTACACCCAGAGACCGGACTCATAGCAGCTGTTGATGGCATGTTGAATCCTGGTACGCCTTCTATTTGTGCATCTGCTTACACCAATAATTTTGCAGGAGCCACTACTACAGTGCTATTTAATATTGATAATAATGCAGATGTATTGTACAAACAAGATCCGCCAAATAATGGTGGCTTAGTTGTAGTAGGACCGCTTGGAGTGAATGTAGAGTCAGCAGCAGGCTTTGATATTGGATCTCAGACTGGCATCGCATATGCAGCTCTAAAAGTAGGTAGCCAAACAAGTCTATACACGATTAATCTTACCACCGGTGCAGCTACTAAAATACAAGACTTTAGCTTTAATGTGAATGCATTTACAGTAGGTACTGGGTTTTAGAAGTTTTCTTGGTAATATTTGGGCGTGGTCTGTGTTTTAATTAATGCAGGCCACATCTTTTTTAGTGTATAACCAACAAATTGCTCTTGAAAATGCTACCACTTGATCATAGAACATTCTCCAACTTACCTAATCAATTGAATACAGCTCGAATCTAAGGTGCCACAATTCTGTAAGATTAAGATATTTCTCTTTAAAGTATCAAAAAAATTAATGTTTTTAACTTGGATTAATAGTACAATTTAAAAATAATTCTTTTCTTGCACAAAAATTTAAGTTATGCACAGACATATTCAAGAGTGGTACAGCCCTTCGCTAAACAAAAACATGGAAATAGTAGAATACGGTCATCATGGTTTTGCGCTATTATTACTGCCTACAGCTGCTGCTGATTATCTAGAATATGAACGTTTTTTACTTATCGACGCCATCTCAAAATACATTGACCAAGGCAAAGTCAAAGTCTATTCTATCAATTCTATCAATAGCGAAAGCTGGTTGAATAACAAGATAGATGGTCGTCAGAAAGTAGTACGACACAAACAATTTAACGATTATGTTTATAATGAAGTAGTACCTTACATCAAAGGTAGAACGAGCCAAGAAACACCCATCATTACTTGTGGTGCATCATTTGGTGCCCTCCATGCTGCCAATTTATTTTTTAAAAATCCCACGGCAATTAATGGTTGTATAGCGATGTCAGGCCTATATGATCTAGGTGCTTATTCTAAAAGTTATTGGGATGATGATTGTTATTGGAATAGTCCTCTCCATTACCTAAAAGACCTACAAGATCAATGGCATCTTGATCAGATCAGAAACTCAAAACACATCCACATTCTCGCTGGTTCGGGAGATTACGAAGATCCTGATGGGTCAAGATACATTTCAGGATTGCTTCATCACCGTCACATCAATCATCATCTAGACATATGGGGCTATGATATCAAACATGATTGGCCTACTTGGCGTGCTATGTTGCCTTATTTGTTAGAATCAAAGTTTTAAGCTTAAATATTTCGTAAGCAATCTAGCTAGTCAAGTTGTGCATGCTTTTACTTGGCTTAACGATTTATTAGTTAGTTTTTCATTTTTATAAAGATGGATGTCTAATCTTATATTACTATTAAAATCCATTTCCATTATAAATAATTTGTTGATAAGGATTAATCCAAAAGATGACTGGAATATTATCCAAAAATGAAGTTATTTCACCATCAATACCTTTAAAAAACTGCAATAAAATTATATTTCGCAATTATAAATAAGACAAAACAGATTATCAAAACAACCTGTAAAAACGCTACATACAAAATTAAATTTCAAATTTAACCATAAGTCTCAAATGCAAATTGCATAAATGGTCTAAGATTAAAAAAATAAATTAAAAAATGCTCCTCGAAATATAGGATAATTCAAACCATTATTCAATATTTGCAATCGATCTTAAATAAATATATTAGATAACCATTAAATAAAATCATTTGTCATGAAGAAGATAGGAATCTTATTTGGTAAGGAAGATACGTTTCCACAAGCGTTTATCGACAGAGTCAATTCCAAAAAAGTAAAAGGAATCATAGCTGAAGCGGTCCAAATAGATGTTGTAGAACAAGCAGATCCCACAGAATATGCGGTAATTATAGATAGAATATCCCAAGATGTTCCTTTTTATCGCGCATATCTAAAAAATGCAGCGTTGACTGGTACAGCAGTTGTTAATAACCCTTTTTGGTGGAGTGCAGATGAGAAGTTTTTTAATAATTGTCTTTCAAAAAAAGTAAATGTACCTGTACCAAATACAGTGTTACTACCTTCTCACAATAGACCTGACGATACATCAGAAAAATCATTCAGAAACCTGAAATACCCGACTGATTGGGAAAGAATATTCGACTATATCAAATTTCCTGCTTACATGAAGCCTCACTCAGGTGGTGGATGGAAAAGTGTATATAAAGTCACAAGCCCAGAAGATCTATGGGAGAAACACGCAGAAACAGACCAATTGGTTATGCTTTTGCAAGAAGAGATCGTTTTTGATCATTACTTCAGATGTTATTACCTGGCAGGAGATAGGGTTCATATCATGCCTTACGAACCTAGAAACCCACATCACTTACGATATGTAGTTGATAATCCTACGACAGACAAAAAGTTATTGGCAACTGTAGAAAAATATACCAAGACATTGTGTAATGCACTTGGATATGACTTCAATACCGTAGAATTTGCTGTTAGAGACGGCATTCCTATTGCCATTGACTTCTGCAACCCTGCGCCAGATGCTGATATCAACTCTGTAGGTCAAGCAAATTTTGATTGGATAGTAGAAAATGCAGCCTTAATGGCCATAGAAAAAGCACAAAATCATAAAGCAAATCAAACGAATTTGACTTGGGGAACGTTTATAAGTGATATATTTGCAGCTCCAAAGAAACCAAGAGCCAAAAAAGCAGTCTAATTAAATCACAGACAGCTAGTATTAGAATAGGATAAATTAAGAAAGTCAACCCATGGAGCAAAAGTTAAGAATGGCCATTCTTGATATGAATGATGGCAGACCTAATCAGGGAATGCGTTGTATCAGAGATATAGCCACCATGTACAGCAGTGCCTTTGATATTGATGAGTTTGATGTAAGAAGCAAAAATGAAATCCCAGGACTTGAGTACGACGTTTATATTTCAAGCGGTGGTCCAGGCAACCCAATGGAAGGTGACGGCGTTTGGGACAAAGCATGGTACAATTTAGTAGGAGATTTGTGGCAATTCAATCAAAACAACCAATTTGAGAAAAAATACATGTTTTTTATATGTCATTCTTTCCAAATGGCCTGCCATTATTTTGAACTAGGTACACTTGCACCGAGAAAATCAACATCATTCGGCGTAATGCCTGTACACATGACTAAGTATGGTGAATCAGATCCTATATTCGCGAGTTTACCAGATCCATTGTATGCGGTTGATAGCCGTGATTTCCAATTAATACAACCCGATCTAGATGTATTTAATCATCATGGTGCTAGGATTTTAGCGATGGAAAAAATCCGTGATCATGTCGTCTACGAAAGAGCAATCATGGCTGTAAGATTTTCAAATGAGTTCGTAGGTACACAATTCCACCCTGAAGCTGACCCCGTGGGCATGAAGATACATTTTGAAAAACAAGAAATCAGAGATAAAGTAATTGAGAATTTCGGACAGGCAAAATACGATGCAATGATGGAACATATTGATGATCCAGATAAAATAGAATTGACCCACGATACGATCTTGCCTCTGTTTATCGAAAATGCACTAGATTCCATCTTTGAAAATAATGCCATCCTAGTATGATACCATCTATAAGAGCGCAATACAACCAAAACTTTACCCAAGAAAAGTATCAGGCATTTCTAGATGGCCTAACCGCTCAGTATAACAAAAAGCCATTATTCAGAGTAGCAGAAACACCGCTTTTTATACCTAAAATCCTTAAGGAAAGACTTCTCGAAGCATGTGATTTGATCAATGAAGTAGTATTGCGTCAAGATATTAAATCATTTACCCAAGGTGCCTTGTATGATGAAAGTCTCATCGTGCCTAATGAAGATGAACATACTACTTTTCTTCAGATGGATTTTGGAGTTTGTTTAGATGAAAATGGCGATCCTATACCGATGTTAATTGAGATACAAGGATTTCCATCTGTTTATTTCTTCCAATACATGGTATCTGAAGCTTTTAAAAATCATTTTGAAATACCAGAAAATCTTACTTGTTTTTTTAATGATATCACGGTAGATCAGTACAAAAAAATGATGGGTGACATCATTGTAGGAGATACAGATCCTAAGCATGTCATATTGTTAGAGATAGAACCAGAAAAACAGACCACTTACATTGATATGCTAAGCACTTCAGTGGAACTCGGTATACCTGTAGTCTGTATCACAGATGTCATCAAAGAAGGAGATCAATTATTTTATAAAGATGACTCGGGAGAGCTGGTTCGTATCCTTAAGATTTACAATAGGGTCATATTCGACGAATTGGACCAACGACCAGATTTAGATATTGCATTCAAGTTTACAGATAATCTGGATGTAGAGTGGATAGGTCATCCAAACTGGTTCTATAGGATAAGTAAATACATGTTGCCGTATCTAAAAAACAAATACGTACCTGATACATACTTTTTGCACGAACTAGAGTCACTTCCTCAAGATCTTGAAAACTATGTTTTGAAGCCTTTATTTTCATTTGCGGGAGCAGGTGTAATAATAGATGTAACCAAGGAAGATATTGATAAAATAGAAGACAAAACTAACTTTATCTTACAGAAAAAGGTTAAGTATGAACCAATCATAAAATCACCTAACGAACCTGTAAAAGCAGAAATAAGAATGTTAATGATGTGGCCTAAAGATGCTCCAAAGGCTTTTGTAGTGACCAATTTAGTTAGACTTTCAAAAGGGAAAATGATAGGTGTCAAATACAACAAAGACAAAGATTGGGTTGGTGGAAGTGTTGGTTTTTTTGAGAAGTAATTCAATATCCATAAGGAACTAAATTATAATTTTTAACGTTAACTGCAAAAAACAATGCTATGGGCTTAGTTCATGCTGAAATAGAAATCATAAATGGCGGTGACCTTGAGATGGTCAGGAGAAACCTATTGGATCAAGATGAAGTCAAGCGAATGACTGTAACCATGTTGGTTGACACAGGTGCTTACAATCTTTGTATCAACGAAGAGATTCAAGAACAGCTACAGCTTCCAGTTGTTGAAAAACGAAAAGGAATGCTTGCGGACGGCAGTATTCGAGAATATGATGTGGTTGATAATGTTCAATTGAGATTTAAGAATAGGGCTACAACTTGTCGAGCGATGGTCCTACCAGGAAGCAGTGAACCACTATTAGGTGCTATTCCACTGGAAGATATGGACGTCATTATCCACCCACAAAGACAAGAACTCATTGTAAATCCCGATCACCCATATTTTGCCCAAATGTCATTAAAAGGATTTAGAAAAGGCTGATTTTGCTTAAGATTACCCTTAATTATTGAACCTTAATCTGAAATTAGTAATCATCATCGAGCGCTTTTGTTTTTTTTTACTAAGAGCTTTTCAACAGGTAATTCCTAAAAAGAAACAACCAGAATTCCTTTGGATCATTAAGAAATCCTTTAAACAAAAAAGGCTTGCAAATCATTAACTTGCAAGCCTTTTCTATTAGAAAACATCATTAATCGATTAGCAACTTCCCAGTTTTTATTTTATCTTCTTGTTGAATGGTATAAATATACATTCCTGTAAATAAGTGATCTAAAGATATAGATGAATGACCATTCAGAACGTGGTTCGTCACTTGTTGTCCATTGGTGTTATACACAGTAAAAATAAATGTACCTTCTATGCCTTCAAAGTTAATATTTCCTGTACTAGGATTCGGATATAACACAAAATCAGGAATATCAAGTTCTGTCACAGATACTGTTCCAGCATTTTTTAAAAAGAAATCTTGATTGGCAGCGATATACCCATTTTCAAAAAGTCCTGGCGTACCAGTTCCTTTGACATTACCATCAGCACTTCTAAAAACAGCAGCTATCCAATATGGAAATTCATTTACAGCTAGGCTATAATAATTTCTTGGTCTTAGCTTTATTTGCCACTTATTAGCTTCTCCTGCGACTTTAGTCATTCTACCTACACCATCATCCATTCCCCAATTTCCAACCACTTTGTTCCACGCTGTCGTTTCAGAAGCTGTTGCAGATACACTCACGCCACTATGCATATAAACTTTATCCGCACCTAGTAATTCTCTATTTCCTTTTGTCGCATCAAATGTAATAGTGATTTCTGTGTCTGAATTAAAAGCAGCTGGTGTTATCGTTACTATAGGTAAATCAGATTGTACGTCAAAATGTATGATTGAATTCCTGAATCCGTATCCCTTTTGCGTATTGGCTTCATTCCTAAACCACATGCCAATTTGGAATATTTCTTTGCCCTGCGCAATAGTATAGTACTGATTAGGTGTTAGATTTAGTTCCCAAATATCATCACCTACTTTTGTCATTTGGCCTATTCCATCATCTGTTAGTGTACCTACCACATTTGTCAGTGTACTATTAGTAGCAGAAGTAAGAATAACGCCAGAATGCATATATACTTTGTCCGCTCCTACAAGACCATTCGTTGATCCAGGACTAGCCTTTTTAGCATCAAACCTTACTTTTATCAGATCAGAACCTTTGAAAGGATTAGGTGTGATGGTGACAGGATTATCGTAAATGCCTACTACATCAGGTTGACCTTCTGCTAGCCTTTTTGTCGTATAGATATGCCATTCACCCGGCTTTAAAGTAATTGTGGCACTTACATTGGCAACATTTATTGAGTCTCCAGTAAAGTAATTATACCACTTTCCAGTTTGTGTAAATTTAGGATCAATTGATTTTATGGCCAAACCAAAATTACCTATCACGACTAGATCAATGTCCGATGTATTATAAACCAACCTCCGCGTGTCTCCTGTATTTTGATGATTTTTTTGCGCGGCAAGCAATGCGGCAGGACCAATCTCTTTTCTGATTTGTAGAATCCCTTGATATGTCTTATAAATGTTTTGTCTCAATGCACTATTGTAATATTTCAAGCTTCCATTTCCCCATACGTAAGGCTTTCTTCCTACCCTACCATTGAAGTTTATATCAATATCATAACCCAATTCATCAAACTGCCAAATCATTTTGGGACCAGGTTGTAAATAATTAAACGCCGCTGCCATTTTTACTCGTTCGTACATAATGACTGTATCTTTGATATTGTAACTTCCTGCAGCCCTACCTTCCGTGATACAATGTTCGGCTAACCTTCTTTCATCATGACTATTGTAAAATGTCACGTGACTTGTAGCATCCGTGTTTGCAAAACTACCTGTAGGGTTTCCTACTGTAGCTGGTACGAAGTCATAACTCTTATTACGCCACATCTTCATACCATAATTGCCAAGTTGGGTTTCTTCAGCAGCTGGACTCCAATGTTCCAATATTACATAGGCCTTCGGATCTACTTCCCACAGTTTATCTGCCATACGTTTCAGAATATTAATTCTTGATTGGTCAAAACCATCCACACTACCTCCCGGTGCATAATTGGTAAATCCTTTGGTAAAGTCAAATCTAAATCCGTCAAAGTGAAATTCTTCTAGCCAATACTTATTGACATCATCTATAAAATCCTTTGTATACTGGCTTTCGTGGTTAAAGTCATATCCCCATTGGTATTGACCCACGTATTCGCGATTAAACCATGGATTATTAGCAGCAGGTTTGCCACCATCAAAATACATCTGAACCATAGGGCTTTGACCAAATGCATGATTAAGAACAATGTCCAAAATAACCGCAATATCATTCTGATGTGCTATTTCGATAAATTTTTTCAGATCATCCTTTGTACCATAATATTTATCTGGTGCAAAAAAGAAAGAAGGATTGTATCCCCAAGAATCATTTCCTTCAAATTCATTCATCGGCATTAACTCAATGGCATTTATTCCTAACCGTTTTAAATACGATATAGTGTCAGTCAAATCTTGTAACGAATGTGATGCCAAAAAGTCTCTAAGATGTAACTCATAAATGACCAAATGATTAACATCAGGTCGTTCCCAAGAATCTTCAGATGCCGCCCAATTGTATTTGGATTGGTTGGTGGTGAATACAGCAGCTATCCCTAAATCTTCTCGTGAGTAAGCAGGCAAATTAGGGTAAACTGATGGTTCGATCCATTTGTCATTCCACGGATCAGCAACCTGTTTTGTATAAGGGTCTGCAATTTTGAGTTTGCCATCTATCCAATATTGGTATACATATGATTTATTTGGCGTAAGCCCTGTTAATTCTAACCAATAATATTTTCCATCAGGTGTTCGCTTCATTTGGTTTTCTTCTCGTATTTGCCAGTTTGAAAAATCTCCCACAGCATAAACAAAATCTTTAAATGGCGCTAGAAGAACCATTGTCACCTTAGTAGGATCATTTTCATGATAATTGACCCCTTGCTTCAATCCTAAAGGTAAATCTGCAATTTCAGTACTTTTTTTGATGACGATATTGTACGTTTTTACAGCTTCTACATCAGATCCATTGATGGTCGCTGTAACTTTAATCCCCAAATTTACAGATGCAGTAGGTAAATAAGCGAAATTAAGAATACGTCCAGAATTAATAGTACTACGTTCCACAAATCCCGAACCTTCGTCAAGCCATAAAGTCATTTTGGAAACATCAGCAGATGCCTCTGCTTGAATGTTTAGGGATTGTCCTTGATCCAGAAAGCTTTCCGAACCTATAGGATTTTTAATATTTATATAATTATCACTATTAAGATTGATATAGATATCTTGATTGTTTGCCACGGTGCCCCATCCATATTGACCTGGTGCCAATGTACCCTTTACAGTTCCAGCGGCATTACGGAATACACAAGATATTCTGAAGATATTTTCACCAGCAGGTACACCAAAATAAGCACGAATATTTGGATTTATAGTAAATTGCCATTTATTTGCTTCGCCAGGGACTTTAGTCATGAGACCAATATCATCATCTTGTCCCCAGTTACCTTTTACGTATTTCCATGCAGTTCCATCTATTTTGTCAGTAACTACACCATGGTGAATATATACTTTGGTAGCACCCATGAGTTCTTTGTTTCCCAATGCGGCATCAAAAATAATAGTGGCACTATCATCAGGTCCTGCCCCTGTAGGAGTCAAAGATATTTGAGCATTCAGAAAATTACATAGTAATATCAGAAAAAAGAAAAGTGACATGTGGCGCATGACTAACAGATTAAAAGTTATAATAATAAGATATTGTTATAATGACATTAAGTCATAAAAATAACTTTCGTGATTACATTATCATAACTTTTAACAATAAAAATGCCTGATTGATCTTAATAAGACATTATTTTGACAATTGAAGTAAGATTGAGACCGAGATCAAGGTTTTGGTGAATGAAACTTAAAACTCAAATTTCACTCTTACTCTGATACCCCATTTACTGACATTAGGCAAATCTGTGTAATTCAGCCTTCTGACATAATCTACCCTAAGCACTTTAAAAATATTACCAATGCCTACACTTGTCTCTATATACGGTTTTCTTTCTAATGTGTTAGTTAATACTTGACCATTTTCATCTACTGGAAACCTTAATAATTCATTGGTATTATCAGGTAGATTCTGATCATCAAGACTTCCCCAAAGACCTTTAAAAGTAACTACTTCTCGCCATTTTAACTTGTTAATCAATGGTATTCGTCCAAAAAATACGCCTTGGAAATTATGTTGATAATTAATAGAAGCATATTTGTCACTCACAAATTCTAAAAAATTCATCAAGTTATAAGACTCCAACTGATAAGCATAAGTTTGGTTTGCTCTGTGCGTTGTTAACAATGTATATGGTACCTGCCCGAATATCCTACCACCTTCAACTATAAACTCAGAATACCCAAATGGAGGCATAAAAAATACCTTTTTAGCTTTAAGCTGAATATTATGGTAATTATACTCTCCCATAGTCGGTCCTTTAATACCGGCAGTGTACCTAAATTCAATTATTGGGTATTTAGTAAGCATCGGTGTCCGATAAGTAGAACCTTCATAAAACTTTTCATTTGGTGCATATCTCAACATTAATCCAAGTTCTGAACTCATCACTTCATTCTTAAATAATCTTTCTGTGATAGAATCATAATCAAAAAGTAATGCTCCAGCGGGAGTTTGTATTGTCTTTTTTGCTGTAATACTATATGAAAAACCACCTTCACTTTCCTTTAAATATTCAATACCAGCAGTTTCTGTGTAAATCATCTTGTCATTTACACCACGTTTGATTGACAAGAGAATATTGTCTTCTTGCACAAATTGGAGATCTTGTCCCGGTATTTTTATATCATCTTGATACCATACTTTCAATTGATTATAAGGAAATCTAAGTAATTGACTTTTACCGAAGTTATATCTCATCGCAGCATATCCCTTAAATTTTTCATCTTTAAATCCGTACGCTCCATACCCTTCTATCATCATTCGTTGGCTAAATTTCAAATTTGTCCTACCTCCTAGACGCAACCTGAAACCTTCAATTGGGTTAAAACTGTAAAATGTATTGGCTGGACCAAGATCAAACCCAGCAATGGGTGTGTAACCTTCTAATAAAAGACGTCCTATAGCAAGGACTCTTTTGAATGGTTTGTGATTTTTAAGACTGTCTACCATTTCATAAATACCCATCTCCGACTCGTTCAATGGAATATGTCTTTTTTCTATCCAATACTCATCAGGCTTTCGCAAAGCATCATATGCCCTTATCGTAGCTCCTGCAAAATTAAAAAGTGTATCACTAAGTGGCCTATTTACATCAATATCTTGAAATGATGTAGACTTACGTCCAAGGACAGAACGAGTACTATCGCCTTTACTCAGTCCAAAGTCTATCATAATGTCATCTTTTACAAGCATAAGCTTTGGCTCATCTCTGTCAGCTCTATTGGCAACCCAATCGTATTTTTGGGATATTTGTAGCTCTCTTACCCAATTTAAATTAATATCATTCGGAATTCCTGCTTCGATTTTGTGTAATGCATAAGTGGTATCATTAGCTATCCACATGTGCCCCATAAACGCAAAATCAGTTTTAGTCCTAGGTGCGAAATATAAATGTATCATAGATTTTCCATCAATTACAGTAGTATCCTGAATGTAAAATCTGTATATATTGGGTGAAATAGGTGATAAAGGACTTACGAAACCATTTGTTAATAACATGATCGTATTCTCATAAAAATCAATGTCTTGGTACATATTTGTCATCATGTTAGATATCCCTATGCTATTAAAGATATCATCAATGTTAGTTATTTTTTCAGCTCTTATGTATTCTTTTTTTGACTTTGGTTCCTTTCTGTAATAAACATCTGATATATTTTCTCTCAAGAAAATAGGTAGATTTACTTTACCTGTAACTTTATTTGTATCTGCATTTTCAAATATAAACTTGATACGTTTAAAAAGGAATCCATTTCTTGTCTTATCTGTTATATTATTGAGCGCAAACTCCATTTTTTCATGTTTGTTGTAGCTATAATAGTCAAAGCTTTCTCTCCTATTTTTATCTTTATTCTCTATTACTTTTTTAATTAATGCGACTGCCGGATTATCTTTGTTTTTGTACTTTTCAACTTTTACAACAACTTCTTGCAGTCCAATAGCTTCATCAACTAAAGAAACGATCATGTTATTTAGCTGACCAGGCTTTATATCAATTAATTGGGTTTTATATCCGATATATGATACTCTTAGTTTGGTTACTTTCTCGCTTGTTTCAATGTAAAATTTACCATCAATGTCTGAAGTAGTTCCTGAAGAAGAGTTTTCAAACTGCACATTTACATAAAGTAAATCTTCTTTCGTTTTGTCATCAATAATATGACCTTTAACAATGGTAGGAGATTGGGCAAAAATGAATTGTGATATTAATATAGTAGACAGCAAAAGGAATTGCCTATATACAGATTGGAGTTGCATTTTGAAATATTATTTGGTTTTAACAAGTAAAGAGAGAAAATGTTTATCGAATATTCTGTCAAAGACTCCAATAAGGAAAATCTATGGGTTTAAGAATTTCTTCAATGGGTGTTTGGATTATTGTAGAAAGTGCTACCAATTCTTCAACAGAAATACTAGGCTTTGCAATGTCGTCACTATCAGGTAATACAGCACCTAAGCCCGGAACAAAAATGGCAAGCTCTTCACCATTTTGACTTGTATTGTTTATTGTTGACATTTTAAATTTGTTTTAATTTTTCGAAAAGTGACCTTAGCTAATTTTAATACTGTAAAAGTCTATATATGTATTGAATTGATCTAAATCAAAAAACTGAACTGTTGAAAAATAACTTTGAATTGTAAAATCTTAGCTATATTTTGAGAAAATGATTTGGTAAAAAGAAAAACTATTTATGATTTAGAAATTTGTTGTTAAGAATTAAAAAGAACTAATATAAAAATATTTATAATATTGATTAATGCTTTTGGTTTAATCAATTGATTAACATTTTGGCAAAAAAAAGATCAGCACGTTCTGATCGATATAAAGATGTTTTAAAAATACAATATTAGGTCAAATGTTTAAAATATGGTTTAAATAAACGACCAATGACTCTTTATTTTAGAAAAAGGTAATTTGCTACCATCTCCTTAACCACTTTTATGTGTTCATCCAGAAACAACTCGAAATCATTTTCGCACATATTGTGGATTTTCATTGTTAAAGGTTTGCTAATAAAAATAAATTGAATATTAGCAGGTATTAGCAACAAAATATGCTTTATGTCTACATTTCTGATTTCACCTGATGCGACAGCGTCATTAAATTGTTTTTCTAAAACTGTACTACGTATAGAAGATGCTTTTTTGGCAATATCAATCAATCTTTCTGGATTGCGATGCAATTCATTCAAAATAAAATTCGATAAGGCTGGATTCTCCCTAAATATCTTAAAATCGTGGTCGATTAATGCTAATATTTTTTCTTCAAAGCTTAATGGTTGAGACAAGATCTCAGTTAGTCCATGGAAAAACAATTCACACATTTCATCAAATACCCCAGCAAATAATTTCTCCTTACTACGGAAATAATAATTCATGAGGGCACTGTTAAGTCCAGCTTCCTTAGCAATATCGCGAGTCGTCGTACCGTCGAATCCTTTTTCCATAAAAATCTTGGCAGCGGCTGCTTTGATTCTTTCTTCAGTGGACTCGTTTAATAAACATTTCATTTATATCAAATTAATGATGGGACAAAGATATAGCTTATTTCCTAATTGTCAATAGATTTTAATCAATAAATTTAATCAAATGATTAAATTTATTGATTGATTTGAATATAATACTGAAATTCAATCAATTAACAAACATTTTTTTTCTAACTAAGTGCAACTTTCTCATTCTTTCGCTCACCAATCTGCTGTCTCCACATTGCATAATACAAACCTTTTTCTTGAAGTAAACTTTCATGCGATCCCATTTCTATGATTTTACCTTTTTCTAGGACAAATATCCTATCTGCATGCATAATGGTAGAAAGTCGATGGGCAATAAGCACCATGATATGTTGTTTGGTTGCCGAAATGTCTTTAATAGTATCTGTGATCTCAGTTTCTGTAATGGAATCAAGTGCAGAAGTAGCTTCATCAAATACGATCAGCTTCGGATTTCTTAACAATGCTCTTGCTATAGATAATCTTTGTTTTTCACCTCCAGAAATCTTAATGCCTCCTTCACCTATGATGGAATTAATACCATTTTCACTTCGAGCTAGAAGATTTTGACATGCTGATTTATTTAATACGGCATGAATATCTTCATCTGTTGCCTTAGGATTGACGAAGAGTAGATTTTCTTTTATGGTGCCAGAAAACAATTGAGTATCCTGAGTCACAAAACCTATTTGATGTCTCACTTCTTCTATATCAAGGTCTAGTGAATCTACATCATTGTACAAAACTCGACCTTCTTCAGGAGAATATAATCCCACAAGTAATTTGACCATGGTCGTTTTGCCCGAACCTGATGGGCCCACAAAAGCAATAGTTTGACCCTTTTCTACATCAAAACTTATGTTCTCCAAGGCATTGGTAGATCCAGATTTATGTTTAAAAGATACTTTGTCGAAAGCAAATCGTTCAAGATCATTTATCTTCTTAGGATTCTCAGGTTTGACTTCTATCGGTGAGCTCATGATGGTTTTGAAGTTATTCATCGATGCTTCTGCTTCTCTGTAAGACAAGATGACATTGCCCATTTCTTGTAGTGGCCCGAAAATAAAAAATGAATAAAACTGAAGTGTCATCAATTGTCCTACAGAGAGTTCGTTTTTGAAAATTAATACCAAAAGAAAGAACATGATGGACTGTCTCAAAAAATTGACAAACGTACCTTGCACAAAACTGATACTTCGTATATCCTTTACTTTTTTGAGCTCAAGTTGAAGAATTTTCATGGTGGAAGTATTGAGTCTTCTGATCTCTTGATTGGTCAGGCCTAGACTTTTTACAAGTTCTATATTACGAAGACTTTCAGTAGTCGCACCAGCCAAAATGTTGGTTTCTTTGACGATATTTTTTTGAATGACTTTAATCTTTTTACTTAAAAAATTGGTCAAAGCAAATAATAGAAAAGAAGCAAAAAAGTAAATAAACACCAATCTTGGCTCCACCGCAAAAGCATATATCATCACAAAAACGATACCTACCAAAGATGCAAACAAGACATTGATACAATTGGAAATAAATTTTTCAGTATCCGCACGTACTTTCTGCAAAATATTAAGTGTCTCTCCACTACGCTGATCTTCAAATTGCTGAAAAGGCAATTTCAATGAGTGTTTGAGTCCGTCCGTATAGACTTTGGCACCAAATTTCTGTATAATTAGACTAGTGACATAATCCTGAAATGCCTTGGCAATTCTACTCACCATAGCTACACCTATAGCCGCAAGTATTAGAAGACCTACACCTTTTATAAATTCGTTTTGAGTATAATCCGCTGGTTTAGAAGCAAATCTATCAATTATTTTTCCAAAAATATATGGGTCAAGCAACGAAAATGTTTGATTGACAGCAGCAAGTAGCAAGGCTAAAAAGATAAGTCCTTTATAGTTTTTAAGGTATTGAAAAAGTAACTGCATGAAGGAAATTATATAGGTAAGCTAAAAAAGTGATATCAGGTTAATGGTCAAGCGACACATACTAACCTGATATTCTACTTTATTGTTTAGTAAGTCATGCAACTCACATTTATTTCTTATAATAATTAATAGCCTACTTCATATAAAAACAGCTCAACTTAAATAAACAACATATGCGTACCTACACCTGAACCTTGTTTGTAAAAGTCACCCACAGTGATCACACCATCAAGGTCTGATATCATGTCTTCTTTATTGTAATGGAACATATCCATTGCTAATTTACAAGCCCAAAGTTTTACACCTGAAGCCGTCAATATTTCTAAAAACTCTCTGACATCAGGCATATCTATTTTTTCCATTTCCTTTTTCATCATTGATGTTGCGATGGCCTCCATACCAGGTAGACCTCCAAGCATAGTAGGCATGTGCATGGCAGGATTACCCACTGTTGCAATGTGTAGATGATCAAGTTTTTTGTTGTGGATGGCTTCGAGACCAAAGAAAGTAAAAAATATTTCGGCTTCGATACCTTCCATTCTAGCACCATTAGCCAATACAAAACAAGCATACACATTCTCCAAAGTCGCTTTGGATAAGATGATCATCATCTTTTTTATTGAACCATTATCTTCCATTTTTTATATATTTTAAAGCGTTAATGAGATTAAATACAACTGACAGGCTTGGGAATACCTGCGATTTTAGTAGCAGTTTTAAGTGGCGCTACAGGAAATAAAGCATAAAATTCTTTGATATCTACGACACCACTTTTACCTATTTTACGAATACTCAGTGGAACTTCATTTTTATATTCCGTCTGAATGTAATCTAAAACTTCCCAATGCCTAGGCGTAAGTGTGATATTATTCTCAGCGGCAATAGCATCGCCTATCGCTTTGTCCCATTGGCTAAAATCTGTCATAAATCCTTCTTCTGTAACTGAGATGTTCTTTCCGTTTATTACTTTGTCCATGATTTGATATTTTATTATTTTTTGAAATTAATTATAATCTTTGCCTGCTACATTCATTTTTGCGGTAACGAATGGTATAGGTCGTGCCTTGAGCAACATATTCCAATAAACCCACTTAAATGCCAATTTCCCAAAATGATTAAATCTTGATTCTTTGAGTAATCTCAATGGACCTATCCCTGGAATAGGAAATGTACCTGTGACTGGCTCGTGGTCATAATTGAAATCAATAAGTAAAGCTTTGCCGCCACCCGTTTCGATAAAACAATTGGCATGACCATCAAATTCTTGTTCCAGTTTTTGGCCTTTGATATAACTGAGAATGTTTTCGGTAAGAATTTCAGCTTCAAAGTGTACCACAGATCCCGCCTTTGAAGTAGGTACATTCGTGGCGTCACCGATTACAAATACATCCGGGTATTTTTTAGATTGTAAAGTACCTTTGTCAGTCGGAACAAAATTAAGTTCGTCACCCATACCTGATCTTTCTATCACATTACTACCTTTATTAGTAGGAATAGTTACTAGAAGATCATAAGGAATTGATTTTCCACCATAATCATTGATTGATTTGGCTTCGTTATCAACGGATTCTATGGCAAAATCTGGCTCTATTTGGATGTTTTTTTCTTTAAGAAGATACTCTAATGTTGCAGTTGCTTTTGGTTTAGTAAACGCGCCACTCAAAGGTGTGACATAAGTGATTTCTACTTTATCTCTCATACCTTTATCCTTAAAAAAACTATCTGCCAAAAACGCAAATTCAAGTGGTGCAACAGGACATTTTATGGGCATTTCTGTAATATGAACCACCAATTTTCCTCCTTGCCAAGTTTTCAGTTTATCTCTCAATGCTATTGCTCCTTCGTAAGTATAAAAAGTAAATACGCTTTTACCCCACTCATCACTTTTCATTCCTTCTACTTCATCGGGAGCAATTTCAGATCCTGTAGCCACAATCAAGATATCATAAATAAGCGCATTGCCATTTACTAATATCACCTGATGCGATTCTGGAAGAATTTTTTCTATACCAATATTAACAAAATCTACTCCTTTGGGAATAAATTCAGAGATTGGCTTTACAATATCTTCAGGTTTATATTGGTCAAAGGGTAGGAACAAAAAACCTGGCTGATAGTAGTGTTCCTTGCGTTCGTCCACAATAGAAATAGACCATTCTTTTTTGTCAACTTCCTTATATAGATGTTGTGCCATCATGGTACCACCTGTGCCTGCTCCTAGTATTACTATCCGTTTCATATTGATTGATTTACAAAACAAAGTTATATGCAAGGTGAAAGGTGGCGTATGATATTGGACACTTGGGTTTATGATTTTAATTTGATAGTTTATAATAATGGTCAGATCTTGTCATTCATCGACAAAATAAATAAGATTAGAATTATCATTAAGCTATAGATTCTATCATTTTTACAAAGACGAGACTTAAAATAATTGCCATATCATTTTCATTTCAGATGACAAACCTGAAATTGAATCTATTCCGCAACCCTTCGTCTGGAAAATCCATCAATTGGTATATAGCTTAAAACTTATTACTATAATGTACAGTTATATTTCGAAAATCATTAACAACATGAGAATTTTATTAATTTTAACAACTTTTTTTGCAATGACATTAAATATTGATGCGCAAAAAACACCGCTCTTGGACAGAGATTTGTTTTTTGGAAATCCTGAAATTTCATCAGGTCAGATTAGTCCGGATGGGCAATGGATATCGTTTATGAAAGCCTATAACGGTATCATGAATGTTTGGGTCAAGAAAATCAATGATCCATTTGACAAGGCAAAACCTTTGACAGACAGTGCAAGACCATTGTATGGCTATTTCTGGACGGATGACAGTAAGTATATCTTGTACGTAAAGGACAAAGATGGCGACGAAAACATAAACGTATTTGCCGTAGATCCGAAAGCATCAGCAGCTGCAAATAGTGTACCTGACTCGAGAAATTTAACACCAAAAGACGAGGTCACAGCACAGATTTACAATGTGAGCCAAAACAATCCTGACTTGATGATGATCGGTCTCAATGATCGTGACAAAGCATGGCACGATTTGTATGAATTAAAGATTTCCACAGGCGAGTTAACTTTGAAATACGAAAACAAAGACAGAATCACTGGATATGATTTTGACTGGAATGACAAATTGAGAATGTTGTACAGAACTGATGAAAAAGGAGCAACTACTTTCCTTATAGTAAATGCTGATAAATCATTGACACCTATATATGAGACACTGGTGACAGAGACAGCTTACAGTAGCGGATGGAACGATGACAACACGCAGTTTTATTTAGTAACTAACGTTGGAGACCTAGACAAATCGGCACTTTTCCTAATGAATCCTGAAACTAAAACGAAAGTCAAAATTGAGAGTGATCCTGAGAATAAAGTAGATTTCGGTGGATTGTCTGTAGATAGAAATACTAGAAAAATAATTTCTACCTCATATACATTGGACAAAACGAAGTACTATTGGAAAGATAAAAAATGGGAAACAATGTACAACGAATTAAAAGCGAAATTCCCTGGCAGAGAAGTAGATTTCCAAAGCAATACGAAAGATTATAGCAAGTTTTTGATAGCTGTTTGGGGAGATAAGTATGCTTCAGAAGTACATGCTTATGATGCCAAAACTAAAAATGTAACATTCCAATATACTGGTAGACCAAAATTGAAAGAAGTAGCACAACATCTTTCACCAATGAAGTCTATTTCATACAAGAGTAGTGATGGATTAGACATACCTGCGTACCTTACGATACCTGCTGGTATGGATGGAAAAAACTTACCTGTGATAGTTTTGGTACATGGTGGACCTAAGGGACCTAGAGATTATTGGGGATATGACGCTGAAGCACAGTTTTTGGCTAATAGAGGATACGCGGTACTTCAACCAAACTTCAGAGCTAGTGGTGGATATGGTAAAAAATTCCAAAATGCAGGTGACCTTCAGTGGGGCAAACTTATGCAAGATGATATCACTTGGGGCGTAAAACATTTGATTAAAGTAGGAATTGCCAATAAAGACAAAGTTGCCATCATGGGTGGAAGTTACGGTGGATATGCGACATTGGCAGGATTGGCATTCACACCTGAAGTCTATGCGTGTGGAGTAGATATCGTAGGGCCAAGTAATATATTTACTTTGTTGGAATCGGTACCGGCATATTGGGAAGCAGGTAGAGCATTCCTTTATGGTATGGTGGGAGATCCAAATACAGAAGAAGGTAAAAAACTCATCAAAGATGCAAGTCCGCTGTTCAGCGTAGATAAGATCAACAAACCACTACTCATCATCCAAGGTGCCAATGACCCAAGGGTAAAACAAGCAGAAGCAGACCAAATCGTCATCGCACTTAGAGAAAAAAATAAAAAGGTTGATTATTTATTGGCCAAAGATGAAGGACACGGATTTGCAAAACCATTGAATAAAAAAGCGATGTATGCCAAAGTTGAACAATTCCTTTCAGAGACATTGGGTGGTAGATACCAAAAAGAAATGGCAGAAGATGTAAAATCAACTTTAGAAAACTTAACTGTTGACATTACCACAGTCACTTACACGCCTAAATCTGAAATTAAAACATCTAGCACATTTCCTAATATTAAAAACACAATTACGGAAGGTACTACTGAATATGATATGACTGTAGAAGTATCTGGTCAAAAAATCCCAATGCAGATGACACGTACCATTACTAAAGATGGTGACCATTGGTTGATTAAAGATGAATCAAAAAGTCCTATGGGTGATATGTCAGATGTGTTGAAGTGTACCACTGATTTCAAACCAGTATCTCGTACCATGAACCAAATGGGACAGGAAATCCCTATGACATTCACTGATAAAAAAGCATCAGTCAACATGGCTGGTCAAAAGATGGACATGGAGTTTGACGGAGCATTCATGGCGGATGGACCTGGTTCAGATTATGTAATCGGTGGTCTAGACCTTAAGCCTGGTTATACATTGGCATATAGCATACCTGATATGATGACCATGAAAGCAAAAAAAGTAATGCTTACCGTAAAAGATCCTGAGAAAATGGGTAACAAAAGTTATCATGTAGTGGAAGTAGTAAGCCATGAAAATGAAGCGGACAAAACCACTTATTGGATCAATACAGCTACAAAATCTGCAGATAAAATAGTCCAAGTCATACCTGCTATGCAAAATGCGGTGATGACGATTATGAAGAAATAATTTTAGAACAGTTTTTATAAGTAAAAAAGTTGCATTTCGGATTTCTGAAATGCAACTTTTTTTTTACACTATATAGAAAATTGACACTAAAAGTAAAAACTAAAGCCCTAAGACTGATTTAACTTGGTGCGTGTAACTCTCGGATGTAATGACCGTAGTACGTTCTTTGTCATCAATGACTAACATCAGCCTTCCTTTGAAATATCGATGTATCTCTGCAATCCATGTTTTATTAATGATGTACGACCTATGGACTCTAATGAAGTGATCAGGAAGACTTTCTTCTAGTGTTCCTAAGGATTTTTCACACAGGTAAGTTTTGTTGGTTGCTGTAGATACTGTTACATATTTATCATCAGCTTTAAGATGGGTGATATCTTCATAATCGATGAGCAAGATTTTTTGGCCTGATTTGACAGCTAGTGTTGTTTGTTTTGGTTTGCGTTGGGCTTCAAAAAATAGTTTGGCCATTTTGGCATAATCGGGCACAGGCACTAAGTGTTGGAACTTACTTATTTTGTCAATGGCTTTTCTGAATCGTAGATCATCAAATGGTTTGACTAAATAATCAACAGAAAAAACTTCAAAAGCTTGCACAGCATATTCGGCGTAAGCAGTCGTAAATATCACCATAGGGTGATAATCAAGTGCTTGTAATATTTCAAAACCATTCATATCAGGTAAGTGAATATCTAGAAAAACTACATCAGGTCGATATTTATTGGTCATTTCTATGGCTGTTTTCCCTATGTCGGCATGACCTAGCACTTTAATGGTAGTTTGGTGCTGACTCAACATTTGTTCTAATCTGAGCCTTGCAGGATATTCGTCTTCTATGATGATAGCTGTGTACATGGTAGCAAAGAAACAATCTTAAGGTGATGTATCCAAACATTTTCTGACGAAACGGGATATATGGGTGTAAAATGGGTGGAGGAAAGCAAAAGTATGCGATTTTTAGGATGCTGTAGCAGATAATAACTGCTTAATATTCCGAAGAAAGTACAATCTCCACACATTTCTCAGGCTCATTGATAAAACTAATCGTGTGTCGTTCAGGATACAGTACTTTGAGTTTTTTGGCAATACTACTCAGTCCGTATCCTGAATGCAAATTATCTGAAAAAGGTGGACCACTATCATAAATACGAAGTATAAGTGACTTGCCATTCGACTCTGCAGTAATACGAATAGTGATCACATTTTCTTCTATGTTGTATCCGTATTTAATGGCGTTCTCTACGATAGGTTGGAGCGTAAAGGATGGCATCATACATTCCATGACATCATTATCAGTTGGTAATATTACTTGGATGCGATTGCCAAATCTAATTTTTTCAATTTTTAGATACGAGTTTATTATCTCTAGCTCCTCCACTAAAGTTATCATTGGCTTTGATTTGATATCGCTACATTGATCATAAAACTTAGCCAATTGTAGTGCCATTTCCTCGGTCTTTCGTGGATCTGTGCGGGCGAGTGATGCGATGCTATTCAGTGCGTTGTAGAGGAAATGTGGATTGATGCGAGATTGGATGGATGCTAGCGTGGATGAAGCTAAAGTTCCTTCTGATTTTTGAAATTTGAATATTTTTTCTTGTTTTCTGAGTGTTATGATGTAGAATGTGAGATTGCTCATGAAATTGGCTACACCAAAAAAGATCCAAAACTTAAACCAACCAAGTACATTTGAAAAGCTACTAAAATCATAATATGTATCACCACCAAATTCAAGAAAATCAAAATAAATGAAATTAAATAGTCTTCCGCCTAATAATTCGCTGAAGAAACCAAAAATCGCGATACAAAAGAACTTTAATAATTCCTGTTTACCAAAATCATATATTTTTGATTTTTGATTAACAATATTTATTACTCTATATAAAGTTAAAAAAGTGATTAGGTTCTTCACGAATAGGATATTAAAAATACTAGGAGGGTATGAATAAGAAAAGATCCTAGCTGCTAAAAAGGCAGCGGCAATTATAAAGATGTAAGTGACAATATTCTTCCTATTTGAAAATAAATAATTTACTGACAAAACAAAAAATATCAATACGGCTTCAACTAAAAGTAGTAGTAAATTAAAAGGAATTAAATAAATTGGTTGAGGCTTTTCACTTCTAGGGTAATAACTTTTATAGCAGTACACTTTATTATTGGCATTGATATCGTCTACTTGTTTTTGGGAGATGATGGTGAGTTCATCTCGCCAAACGGTAGGATCATTAGAGATATCACTCACCCATCTGTGAGTCATGTGGATTTGTGTCCCATCAGAACGAAAGATAATTTTATCCAACTCACCTAATGGTATTAATGATGGCTTATTGCCAAATCTCACACACAATCTGTGATCTGATGTGAATCCTTCTATCTTGAAATATCTTATTTTATTATTTTCATTTTTAACAACACAAATTTGATTTTTTACAGCATTGGTGAAATCAAAACTACTTTTATAATAATGGCGATCATTAAAAAAACGGTCATTAATTTGATAAAAGTCCCAAGCAATAAATGATAGACCAATACATAAAATAATTATCGAGTAAATAGAGATCTTTTTCATTAATTCATTTTTTTAGTGTTCAACAATATCTCCACACACTTCTCAGGTTCATTCTCAAAACTTATCGTGTGTCCATCGGGATAAAATCGTTTCAGTTGGTCGTTAATGTATTTTATACCAGTGCCTATTTCCATGTTGTCACTAAATGGCTTGCCACTATCAAAGACAGATATCTTTAAAACGCCATCATCGTTTTTAATGGCTGTTATGGATATTTTTGTGCTATCATTCTCTGAATTATATCCATATTTTATGGCGTTTTCCACCAATGGCTGAAGGAGAAATTTAGGTATTTTGACAGACAAGACATCATCTTTAATTTCAAAATCATAACTTAGTTTTTCACCCATACGGATATTTTCTACTTCGAGATATGCTGTGAGCGCTTCTACTTCTTCGTTGACAGGGATCCATGTTTCGTCATTTCTATTGGTGGCATATCTGTAGTATTTAGCTAGTGAGAGGGCGAGTGTTTCGGTTTTATCAGGTGCTACAGGTGCCAATGCAGCAATGGCATGCAGCGAATTGTATAGAAAATGAGTGTTGACATTTGTTTCTGATTGTAGTAGTGCGTCTGATGATTTCTGTGCATCTGATGTGACGGTTTGTAGTTGTTTGGATTTGCGACGGAGTGAATAAATATATCGTATGAGATTGTGAAGAAAATTAGCTGTAGCAACCGTTGTCCAGACTATAAATGCTTGCCTTAAAACACTAATATTTAAATCAATCTTATGGTTATCATTTACTTTCATTGATAAAAATGAATCTTTAATCATCCAAAGAAAAACTTGAAAAAGTATTCCTAGAGTTACAATAGTAAAATATTTTAGGAACTCCTTCTTTTCAAATGAGTAGCTTATTAATCTTTGATTTAAATATTGAAAGATTATGAAAACTAATGTACAAGTTATAAAAGTAATTTTAAAGTTGTAATGAAAAAGTGAATATGAAAAAATGATCATTAAAAACACAAACCATCTAGCTGGTTCCTTACTCTTAGGGATATAAATATTTACTAAATTCTCAAATATGAATAAGAAGCATGTAATACCTAATATTAATAAGAGCAATAAAATCGGATTGCCTATCATTAATTCCATCATTAGTTGACTCGAAGTTAAATATTGCTTTTGATAAGTCATATAACCTATGACTTTATGTGTTTTAAGCAAGGAGTCAAGATCTTTACTACTTAAAAAATCCAATTTGGCATTAAAATTTTCTTCATTTTTCATTAATTCATCTACCCAACTAATAGCTTTGTCTATAAATTTAGTTTCAAGCCAATAAGATGAAAAATTAACATCCATAGGCAATACACTTTCATCTTTACCATAATTTACACATAATAATGAGTCGGTAGTTAGGCCTATCACACGAAAAAACTTTTTGTTTTCATTGGAGTCAATGATCACATAAAAATCCCCTTCACGCGTATCTTTTAAGCTTAGTTTAGGATACTGGTTTCTATATTTATCCAAAGTTATCTTTTTAGTATACTTTGAACTTACCTTCCAACTAGAAGAGAAACTATATCCTACATAAAAATAAACTGCAATCGCCGCAAATATCAAACTATACCAAAAAACCTTATTCATAATATTCATATTTGCCAACAAAGTAAATACAAATAACTAAGTACACAAAGCTATTTCCGATGGATAGGGATATAATGGTGTGAAGTGGATTTTTGGGGTATTTTCCGCAATACTTTATAAATTTAGCTAAATTTATTAACTTAAATTTAGTTATTTAGCTAAATTCATTAACTACACTTGACATATTTAGCTAAATTCATTAACTTTGTATTAAAATTGACCAATTTCAACTGAAATGATCCATAGAATTTTACAAAAATCATTAGATGAACAATTGTTTAAGGGAAAAACAATGTTATTGACTGGTGCTCGACAGACGGGTAAGACGCATTTAGTGAAAAATATTGTTCAAAAATATGACGGGGCGTATTATAATTGTGAAATCCAGGAAGTAAAAGACTTGTTGGAGAGTACTTCTATTACCGCACTTGCCAAATTAGTCCCTAAGAGCAAATTAATAGTCTTTGATGAAGCACAAGATATTGACGATATTGGCAAAAAATTAAAAATTTTGCATGATGAGATAGATGGTCTACAAATCATCGCGACAGGCTCATCATCTTTTGATCTTCTCAACAAAGCATCTGAACCACTGACTGGAAGAAGTAGAGAGTATCTTCTTTACCCACTTAGTATGCAGGAAATCATCGACGATGTAGGTATTGTTTACGCAAAAGGAAAAATTACAGACCTTTTAATTTATGGGGCATATCCAGAAGTATATAATACGGTATCAATTGACGAGAAGATAGAAACTTTGACCAACATAAGCAACAACTATCTTTATAAGGACACTTTAAAATATGAAGATATCAAGAAGCCTTTGGTTTTCAAAAAACTATTGACCATTTTAGCTTTACAAGTTGGGAGCGAAGTAAGTTTAAACAAACTGTCGAATGAAGTCAATGTTTCTATCCAAACGGTGGAAAAATACCTAGATATTCTAGAGAAAAACTTCATTATCTTTTCACTTTTGTCGTTCAGTAGAAACATCGCTAAAGAAATATCTAAGTCTAGAAAATATTATTTTTATGACTTGGGCATTAGAAACAGTATCATCAATAATTTTAATCAAATGTCTCTACGTCAAGATGCAGGACAGCTTTGGGAAAATTTCTGTATTCTAGAGAGAAAAAAATTTAACCATTATACTAGACTACAAAAAAACCTTTACTTCTGGCGTACGTATGACCAACAAGAAATAGATCTTATTGAAGAATATGGTGGCGAACTTTCCACTTTTGAATTCAAATATAATGCAGAGAAAGCAAAATTTCCAAAGATATTTTCTGAGACTTATCAAGGCAGCACATTCAAGCTTATAAATCAGAAAAATGTGTTTGATTTGATGGAGTAGAAAATATATTGTAATATTTCTTCACTTTACACACAATATTTCTTGCACATATAAAGTTTATCATTAACTTTGCATTTCAAAGTACTTTTGATATATGCGATTTTTGACTGTTTATTTCTTTCTTATATATTATGCTTTAAGTTGTAGTGACAGGGCAAACATAAAAATGATAGTAAAAAACGAATTGCAGTATAATATTGAACACATGATATTAAAAACAACTGGTGGTTCGGAATTATTTTATAAAGATTTGCTTCCAAATGAACTTATTGAGTTAAGGATAGATATGACAGATATTCCGAAAACAGATGGGCATTATATAATTGAATACTATATAAAAGATTCAAGTGTAGTGCGCCATTTTGGATATTATACAAATGGCTATCCAATAAATAATAGATATGACATTAGGATTCAAGTAGATACCATATTAATTAAAGAATTTTAATTTATTCTCTCATATGAACAAATACGAAAACGATTTAACACATATACGGCAGATGATGGAGCGATCATCTACCTTCATCTCACTCAGTGGTTTGTCTGGCGTGGGTGCAGGATTGGTGGCCATTGTGGGTTGCCTGTTGACATTTTACATCTTGGGGCAGCACAATATAGATTATTTTGATGGCAAACCCAATTATTATTCTTATCAAGTGCTCTGGCAATTGGCATCTGTGGCCATAGTTACTTTAGTTTTGGCTTTGATGTCAGGTATCTATTTTACAGCAAAAAAATCTAAAAAACTTGGTCATCCGTTATGGTCTGCAGCTACAAAGAATACGATCAAAGCGGCTGCTATTCCATTGGTGACAGGTGGTTTGTTTTGTATCATTGTCACATTGCATCATCTGTTTTATTTGGTAGCGCCTTGCATGTTGATCTTTTATGGATTGGCCTTGGTAAGTGCTTCCAAATATACACAATCTGATGTCTTTTGGTTGGGAATGTTTGAGTTAGCTTTGGGATTATTTGCAGCTGTTTTTGTAGGGTATGGATTAATATTTTGGGGCATTGGATTTGGAGTACTTCACATAGTTTATGGTGTTTGGATGTACCAAAAATACAAATAGGAACAACTGTGAAAGATATCGATATTAGCAATATAAACAAGGATTTTGAAAGTCGAGTGCGATTGGGCATCATGTCTGTCCTAATGGTCAATGAATGGGTCAACTTCAATGATATGAAGCAGATGCTCGAGCTATCAGATGGTAACTTGGCAAGTCATACAATTGCATTGGAAGGTAAAAATTATATTGAAGTACGTAAGGCATTCGTAGGCAGAAAACCAGAGACATCATACCGAGCAACAGTAGAAGGCAAACAATCTTTCCAAAAACACATAGAAGCATTGGCAGCACTGATCGGCAAAGGCTAGAGATCGTTGCTATATTTTTTTATATTTACACTTTGCATTTCAAAGTACTTTTTATTAAATTATGCCACAGAGACACAAAGGCACAATTTTAGGATAGCTAAAAATCAATTCACTCATTAAATTATTCACAAGATCACTAAATCATTAAATCATGACAACAACATCTTTTTTTCAGAATTCTAGTATCAAGATTACTTTAAAACTTGCACTTATCTTTTTCCTTACCCTGTTTCTACTCATACCCAAATTTATGATTCTTGATTTAGTCCGAGAAAGACAAAGACTAAGCGAATCCGTCACCAATGCAGTAGCTAAAGGTTGGGGAAATAAACAAACACACACAGGTCCTGCTTTGGTGATACCATACTTTCATTACATACAAGGAGAAGACAAAACAAAACCACCTGTTAAAACCAAAACACAGTTGATCGTTTTTCCTGAAACACTTGCCGTAGATGGCCAAATCGAAACAGAATCCAAATATAGAAGTCTTTACAAAGTATTGTTGTATAAAACAGGACTGAAGGTAACTGGAAAATTTAAACTACCTGACGCAACATTGACAAATATAAAAGCAGAAGATTTACTTCTGAATGAAGCGTCTATCATAATGGGTGTCTCAGATCCAAAAGGTATCAATGCCGAAATTTCGCTTAATTGGAATGGGAAGCCTGCTACTTTAAATCCAGGTATGAATGATATATATTTTACAATAAATCAAACCAATGAGAATTTAAAAGAAGAGTTTGTTACAAATTATGATTACGATGCTCCCCAAATTAATACTGGACTTCAAGCAAAAATTGCCTTAGATGCAGCTATCCAATATTATGAATTTTCGTATAACTTGGACCTGAGAGGATCAAAAGCACTTTTGTTTGCACCATTGGCAAAGTCCAACTCTGTTCACATAAATTCTGCATTTGCTGACCCTGTTTTTTATGGTGGTTTTTTACCAGATCATAAGACCGATAGTAAAGGATTTGATGCAAATTGGAATGTTTTTGAATATAACAAATCCATTCCTGCCTTTATAAAGGACAATCCTTCTATTTCACTCGGTGACAATCTTTTTGGTGTGGAAATCCGTGTTTTAATCGACAATTATGCCAAAACATACCGTGCAGGAAAATACATGATACTCTTTGTCATTTTGACATTTTTGGTCGTATTCTTGACCGAAATAGTGGAAAAGATCAACATCCATATCTTTCAATACACATTGATAGGTCTTGCATTGGCCATATTTTTTACTTTATTGCTTTCGATATCAGAGTTTTGGGGATTTGATTTAGCATATACAGGAGCAGCAGCTGCTACGATAGGATTGATATTTTTGTATAGTTTAGGTATGTTTAAAAACAAGAAAAGCTCTGGTTTACTTCTTGGTTTGATGGTAGCGCTATTTGCATACATTTTTATCATCATACAATTGGAAAAAACAGCATTGCTTGCAGGATCAATTGGCCTTTTTGTTATCATTGCCTTGACGATGTATGTGACAAGAAAGATCAAGTGGTTTGAAGAGAGTGAACCTAATCAAATTGAAAACGAAACTATAAACTAAAAAAAATAAAATATGCAACAGTCAACATTAATCCAAACATCTAGGTGGACGGCTCTGATTTCCTTCAGTTTTGGAACAATATTATTTTTGACACAACTAGTATTTTCCAATTCAGTTAACATATATGCATTAGGTTTTAATTATGTCATCATTGCCGCTTTTATAAATCTAATATTTGTAATCGCCTTATTCGTAGAAATGTTTTTGAGACCTATGATGATCGAAGAGTTGATGATTACATTAGGAATTTTGCTTTTGAATATTCCAATAGCGATGTTGTACTTTATGATATTATTCAATTAGAAATTAGATAATTTATTCATTATTAAATCAAAAAAGATATGACAAACAAAAGGCTAATCATTATTCTAAGTATAGCAGTCATCCTACTATCTATTCCATTTTTTGCTATGCAGTTTACCGATGAAGTCAATTGGGATATTATGGACTTCACGATTATGGGCATTATATTATTTGGAACGGGACTCCTATGTGAATTAGTTTTGCGAGTGGTAAAAAGCTTTCATAATAGAGTCATTCTTTGTGGCGCTATTTTAATAATATTTTTTCTTATTTGGGCAGAACTTGCAGTCGGAATATTTGGGTCACCTTTTACTGGATCCTAAATATAAATTGCTGATATTAAGATCCTTAACTAGCATTTATTTCAAAACAGCCAGTAACATTTCTACTACTTCAATAACACATAAACACCAAAATGGCGAAACTAAAATTATTTTGTTTCGCCATTTTAATACTTTTTATGTCCAAAATGGCGAAACAAAATTGATTCTAATCAAAATCTAAAATCTCCCTTGGATTTAAGTCAAAAGTCTACGTTCTTCTAGAAACAATCAAATTTCGGCTATCAATCATAATTTGGCTTCTTCAACTTCTTCTCTGCCTTTTTCTCCTTTGGCGTTTTTAGTGGTTCCTTTTTCACTTCCTTTTTGGTATCTTTACTTTTAGCCATTATATTTATTCTTTATGTGAACAATTATTCGATGAATATGATGTAAAGGTAATATAATCCAAACAACATTGTCAAATATTGGCAAAATTTTATTGTCCTGACTAACTTGGATGCACAACCTAAATTAGCAAGCATTCCGCATCCCGTGAGCACTTTAAAATCTTACCATTTTATTACTAGTGACCAATTAGAGCATTATTCCCTTATCTTTGTACGGATTAACATTGTTTTCAACTTTCCATTTTACCTAAATTCAACCATTTATGAGACTTTTAATCTTTATCTGTTTAGCCATTTTTGGATTGACCAATTGTGCCAAAAAGACAACAAATCTCGCACTCAAAGACCACCGTTCCTTAGAAGGCATAAGCATAGGAATGCCGATATCTGATGCTTTAAAAATATTGGATAAAAAATATAACGTAGAAAAAAAGTCAGTAAAATCCCTTGATGATGAGCCCGAATCAATAGACTATGTAGTCACTAACAAAAAAAAGGAATCACTTTTTACATTCAATGCTGGTTATGAAAAGAGCAATAAAAACAATGTTTTCAGGATCGTCATAAAAAGCCCATCTTACACCACCCTTGATGGGGTTAGCGTGGGTATGACCGTCAAAGAATTAAAATCTAAATCTACACTCAAATCTGCGGACTTTAATTTTCAAGACGGACTGTATCTCATTGCTGCAAAATTCGATGGCGGATTCTGGATTCATACGGATCCTAAAAAACAATACAAATTTAATTACGAAAAACCAGCCTTAAAGGATATTCCTGATGACTTAAAAATAAAAGGTATCGTTTTGTTTTAAGGTTGATGGCAAGATTTAGGCTAAGGTTGAGATTGAGATTTAGGTTAAGATTTATGACAAATAGCTACTCTCCCCTTCAGGGGTTGGGGGTAAACTGGATGAAATAAGGTTAAGGTTGAGATTAAGGATAAGGTTAAACAAAATGACTACATCCCTTAAACGTTAAACAATTCAACATTAAACAAAAAACGAAAACAAGCAAAAGAAATAGTTTAGGTTTAAGTTTAATGGCAGTTAATCAAACAATAAAATTCGTGAATTAAATACCATTCTTTTTTAAATTTCTAGTTTTTGACGAAATCAGTCATTTATTGTAATTCTGATCCTTACTTTTGTCTTTTAAAACAGCCAATATTCATGACACAAAAATATATCTTCCCATTTTTCATGATCTTATCAATGTTGATATCTATCACTTCCAAAGGTCAAGTGACGCCAAATTTTAGCGAATATCCCACACCAACAGAAGCTGATCTTTGGGTTCGTTATAAGCCAGAAGCTACGACATTTAGCATTTGGTCACCTGTAGCAGAAGAAGTCAAATTAAGACTTTACAAAACCGGAAATGGTGGATCAGCCCTAAGTACTTCCGATTTCCAAAAGGGAGAAAATGGCATCTGGAAAATTACAGTCAGGGGAGATGTTCAAGGTATTTATTACACTTATCAGGTTAAAACTGATGGTGTTTGGCTTAACGAAACTCCTGGTATCTACGCACAAGCACTAGGTGTAAATGGAGAACGTGCCATGATCATTGATCTCAAAAGTACAGATCCAATAGACTGGGAAAAAGATCGTGGACCATCTATCAATTTTCCTAATGAAGCTATCCTTTATGAGTTACATGTTCGTGATGCATCTATCCATCCTGAGTCAGGTGTTTTGCACAAAGGAAAATATCTAGGGTTAGCAGAAAAAGGAAGTAAAGGACCAAATGGCGTAGGAACTGGTCTCGATCATCTCAAGGAACTTGGTATAACTCATGTCCATTTACTTCCTACATGTGATTACAATTCTGTGGATGAAAGCAAGCTCGACAAACCACAATTTAACTGGGGATACGACCCTATCAATTATAATGTTCCTGAAGGTTCGTACTCAACGAATCCATATAGGGGTGAAGTAAGAATTCAAGAATTTAAAGAAATGGTACAAGCTTTCCACCAGCAAGATATAGGAGTAGTAATTGATGTAGTCTATAATCATACGGGTGTCTATGACAATTCTAATTTTAATCTCGAAGTTCCAGGCTACTATTATCGACAATGGGAAAATGGCAAACGATCTGATGCTTCTGCTTGTGGCAATGAAACAGCTTCTGATAGGGTAATGATGCGTAAATTTATAATAGAATCGGTGGCTTATTGGGCAACAGAATACCACATAGATGGTTTTAGATTTGACTTGATGGCCATTCATGACATCGAAACTATGAATGCCATTACAAAAAGACTTAAAGAGATCAATCCTAATATTCTGATATATGGAGAAGGTTGGACCGCGGGAGATTCTCCACTACCCACGACAAACCGAGCATTAAAAGCACATACTGCGCAGATGCCACAGGTAGCAGCTTTTTCCGATGAAATCAGAGATGGGCTGAAAGGTTCTGTTTTTGATGATAAAGACAAAGGATTTGTGAGTGGCAAAAAAGGTGCAGAAGAGTCTGTCAAAATGGGCATAGCTGGCTGCATATCTCATCCACAAGTAAACTATACAACCGTCTACAACTCTGACAAACCGTGGGCCGCAGAGCCTTGGCAATCTGTAAATTATGTATCTTGTCATGACAATCTTGCACTTTTCGACAAACTCAAGATATCTCGTCCTGATGCTTCTCAAGCGGACCTCATCGCTATGGACAAACTAGCTAATGCAGTCGTTTTGACGTCTCAAGGCATTCCATTCATCCATGCTGGTGAAGAAATGTTACGTACCAAAAAAGGGAATCATAATAGCTACAATGCTCCAGATAGTATTAATCAAATAGACTGGAGATGGAAATCAGAAAACAAAAATGTTGTGGATTATTATAAAAACTTAATCCAACTCCGCAAAAATCATCCTGCATTCTACATGTCTAAAAAAGAAGATGTTCTCAAAAATCTAGTCTTTCAAAAAGTAGAAGACGGACTGATTAGTTTTCAAATCAGCAATCATGCGAATGGTGACAAATGGAAAAACATTTTAGTCATATATAACGCACGTCCAGAAATCGTCAAATATAAATTAAAAGAAGACTGGAAATTAACAGTTTGGGGAGATGAGTTTAATATGAATACACCCACAACCGGAGAAATAAAAGTCCCTGCTATTTCTATGGTCGTTTTATATCAGGAATAAGGTGTTGATACTTTGAAAATTAAATAATATTATAAAAGTTATTTACAAATCAGAAGATGTCTTGCATTTGAAAGATAAAAATCGTAAATTTGCATAATAAACTAATAATTAAATGGGACAAATAATCAGCATTGCAGACATAAAAAGACTTTATCCTAATGAATGGGTTTTGTTGGGGAATCCTATAATGGATGATAGTAAAATTGAAGTTATTTCAGGTATTCCTTTATTTCATAGCAAAGATAAGAAAGAGGTTTGTTACATCGGGAGGGACAAAACAACAAATTTTGATAAAATAACATTGATTTACACAGGTTCGTTTAGACCGGCTAGAAAAATCACTGGTATCTTTAATCGGATTACAAAATGACTTACAAATTTAAAAGAGAACCTGAAAGTGGTTTAATACTTGTGAATATTGAAATTGATTACAAGTATGAATTGAATATGATTTTGGATACAGGGGCAACAAACACAACAATTGATAGTAGTGCTTTATATTTACTCGGATACGATCTAAAAGATAACATTGGTATAGTTGAAATCGAAACTGCAAATGGAATTATTGAAACTGAAATTTTTGAAATTGACACATTTATAGCACTTGGTTTAAAAAAAGAAAAGTTTCAAATCCAAGTTTACGATTTTTTAGCTCATGGAATCTTTTCAGACTATAACGGACTTTTAGGTCTTGATTTCCTAGAAGGTACAAAATTTTGTATTGATACAAATATCAATACAATAACTTTATAAACATACATAATCCATATAATAAATCCATCAAAACAAACCCCTAATAAGTTGGTGTCAAGATTATAAAAATCAGCAAACCACTACCCTAAAAACTTCAAAGGGGTATCTTTATAATAAAAAAGGGTGACCTGTTACCAGATCACCCTTTAAAAACTACTTAAACTTATTAAAACTACTTACTATGAAAAACCATTCTTTATAATCAAGCTAGATCAAATCTATCTAGATTCATTATTTTATTCCATACAGCTACGAAATCTTTTACAAATTTCGATTTAGAATCCGCACATCCATACACTTCAGCAATGGCACGAAGCTCTGAGTTAGACCCAAAAATTAAGTCTGCTCTTGTGCCTGTCCACTTCATTTCACCTGTTTTGCGATCACGTCCTTCGAATACATCTTGAGAAGATGATGTTGCTTTCCAAGTCGTATTCAAATCAAGCAAATGGACAAAAAAGTCATTCGTCAATACTTCTGGTGTATGTGTGAATACCCCATTTTTTGAATGACCATAATTTGTGTTCAATACACGCATTCCTCCCAACAATACAGTCATCTCTGGCGCTGTCAATGTCATAAGCTGTGCTTTATCTATGAGCAACTCTTCTGCAGATCCGATATGGTGCGCATTCATATAATTTCTAAATCCGTCAGCCATTGGCTTTAATGCTGAAAAAGACTCTACATCTGTTTGCTCTTGAGTAGCATCGCCCCTTCCTGCTGTAAATGGCACAGTGATGTCAAAACCAGCTGCTTTTGCTGCCTTTTCTACACCTACACAACCACCCAAAACGATCAAGTCAGCAAGTGAAATATGTTTGCCCGTGAAACCTGAGTTAAAACTATTTTGTATACCTTCGAAGGTAGATATAATAGAAGTCAAAAGTCCAGGATGATTTTCTTCCCAGTCTTTTTGTGGCGCTAATCTTAATCTTCCACCATTCGCACCGCCACGTTTGTCAGAACCTCTGAATGTAGATGCCGACGCCCATGCCGTAGATACTAACTGAGAGACAGAAAGACCTGATGATAAGATTTGTTCTTTAAGTTTTGCTATATCTTGGTCATCCACCACAGATTTTGTTTCAGGAGATACTGGATCTTGCCAAACCAATACTTCTGATGGTACTTCTGGTCCTAGGTATCTTTCTATTGGCCCCATATCTCTGTGTGTCAGTTTATACCAAGCACGAGCAAATGCATCAGCAAATTGATCTGGATTTTCAAAAAATCTTCTTGATATCTTTTCATAAGCAGGATCTACTCTTAGTGACAAATCTGTCGTAAGCATAAATGGTGCATGCGTTATAGACGGATCATGTGCATCTGGAACAGTTCCTGCGCCACCACCATTCACAGGTCTCCACTGATGTGCACCTGCTGGACTTTTGAACAATTCCCATTCGAAACCAAATAGATTTTCAAAATAATTATTACTCCATTTAGTTGGTGTGGTTGTCCATGCGCCTTCGAGTCCACTTGTGATGGTATCACCTGCATTTCCTGTACCGAATGAATTTTTCCATCCAAGACCTTGTTCTTCAATACCTGCCGCTGCTGGTTCAGCAGCTACATATTTACTAGGATCAGCTGCACCGTGGGTTTTACCGAATGTGTGTCCACCTGCTATCAACGCAACTGTTTCTTCATCATTCATGGCCATACGAGCGAAAGTCTCACGGATATCTCTCGCTGCTGCAAGTGGATCAGGATTGCCATTCGGTCCTTCTGGATTTACGTAGATAAGACCCATTTGAACAGCTGCTAAAGGATTATCAAGCTCTCTATCTCCTTTATAACGTTGGTCACCCAACCATTCTCTTTCTGATCCCCAATATACATCTTCTTCTGGTTGCCATACGTCTTCACGACCGCCACCGAATCCAAAAGTTGGAAATCCCATAGACTCCAATGCACAGTTTCCTGCTAGGATCATTAAATCTGCCCAAGAGATTTTATTGCCATATTTTTGTTTGATAGGCCAAAGCAAAAGACGAGCTTTATCTAAGTTGGCATTATCTGGCCAGCTATTGAGTGGAGCAAATCTTTGCGTTCCTGAACCTGCGCCACCACGGCCATCAGCGATACGATATGTACCTGCACTGTGCCAAGCCATCCTGATAAAAAACGGACCATAATGACCATAATCAGCTGGCCACCATTCTTGAGATGTTGTCATCAGCTCTACGATGTCTTTTTTTACAGCGTCGAGATCCAATGATTTGAATGCTTCTGCATAATTAAATGACTCATCCATTGGATTTGCCAATGATGAATTTTGACGTAGAATATTGAGCTTCAATTGATTTGGCCACCAATCTCTATTACCTGTACCATTTCCAGCACTTTTCTTTAAAGATGCTCCTGAAAATGGGCACTTGCTTTCTGAGCCTACTTTACTTTGAGCGTTAACATCATAAGATGTCTGACTTCCATGGTTGTTATCTTCCATTTATTAAAATTTATTTGGTTATCTGATTTTTAAAAACTTGACAAAATTACGACAATTATAACTATAAGAAACATTTATATAATTTATACACTTATAAGTAACGTTGATTACAGTAATAAGTTTACCTTTAATTACATGTCTATAGTATTGAAATAATTGTCAAAAATACAACGTTGATATAGAAATTAATGTTTTACTTTGATACCTAGATCATGTAATAAATGACGAATGTCATCAGATTTTCATATTTGCCATTTTACCTTTTAAAAAACTTTATATTTTTACGCTAATGATTATTTTTTTTAACGTATTCAAATCAAAATGATGATAAGATTAGTTTTTATATTTTGTATGTGTAGTTTACATTTGGCAATTGGACAAAAAGTAATAAAACCAACCTCAGAAATAAAAATTACAGGAAAAGTTATATCTGAAAAATCATTTAAATTACTTGATTTAGATACTTTTGAACAAGTTAGTATTAATGACTATACTTTGTATAATAAAGATGGTAGTTTAAAAAATACCTTAACGAAGCTTAAAGGCATTCCAATAAAGTCAATATTAGCATCCGTAAAATATTTGGATGATAATCCTCGATCATTAAATGAATATTACTTTATTTTTACAGCTTCCGATGGCTATAAAGTGGTATTTTCTTGGAATGAAATTTACAATACAGAAGTTGGCAATCATTTATTTATCATTACCGAAATAGATGGTATCCATGCTAGAGACCTTCCACATAGCATACTTTTTCTATCTTCATCCGATTTAAAAACTGGTTTGAGATATATCAAGTGTTTAGAAAAAATAGAAGTTAAGCAAATTGAATAAAACTAGAATATACATTATTCGAAAAAATATAGTTACTCCACTTTCACCCTTGATGACTCTGTTTCTGATGCAGAACTTCTACCTGTCAAGTTTTTCATCTTTGAATTCCCGAACTGATAACTTGCTGTCAATCTCACTTGTCTAGAGAATTCTCTTTGGAAAAAATTGACCCGTACATCACTAAAATCAATCGTTGCATTGGTATTCTGTGAATAGAAAATATCATTAAAACTCAATGACAATCTGCCACGCTTCTCATCAAATGTTTTTGAAATACCAAAATTCATTCCAGCGATATTATCTATGGTAAGAAACTCTTCTAAGAATTTGGTCATGTAAAAACCACCCATTTCTAACTTGAAATCCTTCGGCAATGATGCATTTATTTGGAAATAACCCAACCAATGCCATCTGCTAGTTTCATATTTTATATTTTGATATGTCGCATCGTAAGCATTGTAAATGGCTTGATTACCACCGAATCCATCAATGTATTTACCTAGTTTAATTGGGAAGTTGAGTTGCAATTCTACTCTTGTTTGGTTGGCAAGATTTTCAGCTGTGGTGAATGTTCTGGTACCTTCTAATCTAGGTGCATTTTCTACAATAACATCATCTGTCACATAATAAGCTACACCAAAAAACGGCTGACCATCGTATGTCAAATTCAGTTGTGCGGTATTGACGATTTCAGGCTTTAAATTTGGATTACCTCGGGTATAAGTGAGTGAATCTATGAAATAAGAAAATGGATTTTGTTGTTGAAAACCAGGACGATTGACCCTTCTAGAATACGAAGATTGTAACGCCATATGTTCGTTAAAGCGATACATCGCACTCGCACTTGGAAATAATTGCGAATAATTTCTATCCAAAACCAAAGAATCCATTGACTCTCCCGAAAGAATAGTTTGCTCCACCCTAAGCCCTGCATTCAATTCAAATTTAGAAATAGTTTTGCTTAAATTTAAATATCCTGCATTGATATTTTCTTTGTATAAAAAGTCATTGGATTCATTATTTGACACTTCCCCATTTCTAAAAAAATTAAGGTCATTATCTACTGTTGCAAAACTCATTTTTACACCTGTTTCTAACTTAAAAGTGGAATCGATGGGATACTTATAATCCGCCTTTCCCACATAAATATCTACAGGCTGATCTACATCTTGACGAGACAGGGATCTGAAAAGTGGATTGTCATCGGGATAAATAGATAAGTCATTAATATTTCTAGTGTTAAAAGTATTGTAGTCAAAATCAACATTTAAACCATGACCCGTTTTGCGATCAAATTCATGTTTCAAATATACATTTCCATACAATCCACTTCTTTTGGAGTCTGTGATATTTTCAGTGACAAATATATTGTTCAGCATTGTCTCAGTGGCATCAAAAACACTTGTTCGGTTGAAACCTACGCCATCTCCTTGTCTTCCCCATGTACGAAAAACTGTGCCTATCGTTGTCTTTTCAGTAGCATAATAATCAGCACCAAATCTTAAATTCTTAAAAGTATAGTCTACTCGATCTATATTTTTGCTTTTATACACTTCATTACTTATATACCTATCTACAATGAATGTCGTAAAATAATCCCCTTGATTGTAAGACACATTCCCGAATAGGTTAATTTTACCATTACGGTAAGTCATATTTAAAGAAGGATTGAGTCTATAATAATTTTCAATACCTGCATCAACATCAGCTTGATCAAATCTACCACCACCAACAGTCACTGCAGCAGTCGCTTTAAAACCTAAATCCGCATTTCTTTTTAAAACTATATTGAGTATAGGTCCACCTGATGCATCATATTGCGACCCGGGTTGTGTGATGAGTTCTATTTTTTCTATTTGATCGCCAGGCATATCCCTTAGTGCGGCATTCATATCATTATAAGGTGAAGGTTTGCCATCGATCCAGATTTGCAAGTTTTGGCTTCCGCCCAAAGTCACTTTGTCTTGCATGACCACTACGCCTGGTACTTTTTGAAGAATTTCCATAGCTGTTCCCCCGGCTGCTACAGCACTATTAGCTACATTGACGACAAGTCTATCTGATTTTTGCTCTAGAAATGGCCTTTTAGCGACAATGACGGTTTCATCTAGTGTAACTCCTTTTTGTAGGAAATTGATATCAACTGTTACCGTTTTGTTTTCTGGCTTTATTTCGAAGATATCGCTATACACATTATCATACCCTAAATAAGATGCTAGTATTCTGTATGATCCAGCATTAATATTCTCAATTAAATAATTACCTTTTTCATCTGTCAAACTTCCTCTTACCAAGGTAGAATCCAGACTTATCAAAGATGCTGAAGCGTAGGCTACGGGAAGTCCAGTTTCGTCTTTGACAGTTCCTTTGATGGAGATTTGGGATTGTAAAAATCCAAAAGAAAATAATAGGATAAGGGTATGGATGTAATGCATAAATTGTTTTGTTTGACTTTATATAGACGTGTCAAAAATAACATAGGTTGCAAATGTAAAAAATATAATTCTACGAAATAGTCATAATTTTAGATCAGCGATGATGTCATCCACATGTTCGAGACCTACAGATAGTCTGATCAATCCATCAGTGATACCCGCGGCTGCTCGTTCTTCAGGTGTCAATTTGGAATGGGTCGATGATGCAGGATGCGTAATGATCGTGCGTGTGTCTCCAAGATTGGCAGATAGGGAAATCATTTCTCTAGCATCGATGAGTTTTCGTCCAGCGTTTATACCACCTTTAAGTTCGAAACTGATCATACCGCCACCAGCTTTCATTTGTTTGGTGGCGATTTCGTACTGTGTATTTGAAGGCAGAAATGGATAATTCACATAAGCAACCTGACTATTTGACTCCAACCATGTAGCAATTTGTAATGCATTCTGACAGTGACGATCCATTCTGATGGCTAGCGTTTCAAGACTTTTTGACAGAACCCATGCATTGAAAGGTGACATAGATGGTCCTGCATTTTTCATGAAGGGATAGATTTGTTCTATGATTTTTTTATTGGAAATGATGGCGCCGCCCATTACTCTACCTTGCCCATCAATATACTTCGTGGCTGAATGTATAGAAATATCCGCACCAAATGCAAGTGGCTCTTGCAAATATGGTGTAGCAAAACAATTATCAACAATGAGCAACATATCATGCTTTTTACAGAATGCACTAGTTGCCTCTAAGTCTATGATGTCTAGTCCAGGATTTGAAGGTGTTTCGAGATACAGAAGTTTGGTATTTGGTTTGACCAAAGCAGTCCATTGTTCCATGTTTAACGGATCGATATAATCGTAAGTGATGCCCCATTTGCGGAGGTAATCATCATTGATTTTGAAGGTAGAACCGAAAACTGCTTTTGACATCAATAAATGATCGCCACTACTCAATAATGATGCGAAAGTAGCAAAAATAGCTGCCATTCCTGTAGCTGTGGCTATACAATCTTCTCCACCTTCAAGAGCTGCCATTTTGTTTTCAAATTCTCGCACAGATGGATTGGTAAATCTTGAATAGATATTGCCTTCAGCTTCATTGGCAAAGAGCGCTCTCATGTGTTCTGCATCGTCAAACACAAAACTTGACGTGGCGAATATTGGTGTACTATGCTCATGATGTTGAGACCTATCTGTCTGTAGGCGAATGGCTTTTGTTTCAAATTTCATCTGTTCTATCTTGCTAATTTGTGGAATTGTTTGAATTGCTGATTTGCTTAAATCACCATTTTATCCTAAATATGTTCAAATGCTAATTGCTTAATTTACTCAAATATCATCGCTCCATCCTGGCACCCTCACTTCAAAACTATGGGTGATTTCCACCGACTTTGCTAGCATAAGTGACACAGAACAATATTGCTCCATCGACATTTGTACTGCCTTTTCAGCTTTCTCTTCCTTGACATCTCCGGTGATGATGTAATGTAAATGCATTTTGGTAAATACTGCAGGTACAGCATCTGCCCGTGTGCCATCTATCTCTACTGAGATCGTTTTTACATCCTGACGCATTTTTTTGAGTAGTGTTTCCACATCTATTGAGCTACATGCAGCTGCTGCCATCAGTACTGATTCCATTGGACTTACAGCTTCTTTATTACCAGAAAATTGTATAGTTTGTCCACGTTCATTGGTTCCTTTAAAATTCAAATCACCATAAGTCGACTCTAAAAATACCTTCATTACTATATATAATTGTTAAGTTGTTGAATTTGTGCATATTGTGAAGTTGGAAAGAAAAATGGTACATGTAAATGATATCAATACCTTCGTTGAAACCATATCTAAAATCCTTACATCTACGCCATTCACCATTACGCAAAGGTAATACAATGAAACAATCACACTACAAAAAATAAGAAATTAATACCCTTAACATACAGATGTAATAAAAAAGGCGTTATTTTCGCAGCCTGAATTGATTTATTATCCATAAAATACACATATGTTTACCATAAATATCTACTTAAAATTTGCCATCATTGCTATATGTTTAGTTGGTGGAATTATTCTTTCGTTTGTCCTTGGTGTAGGCTACACTTGGATTTTCATCATAATAGGCATTATCTTTTTGATCAGTTATATCTTGCTAGGAACTGTACAGTCTGCATCAGAATTGCTTCAAGTGTCTGATTTTGAGGGAGCAGAAAAAAGATTAAATCTTACCTATTTCCCTAAATATCTTTATGTTACTAATAGAGCATTCTACTACATACTAAAAGGTTCGCTTGCAGCACAAAGAAAAGATAATACTGAAGCTGAAGGTTATTTTAACGAAGCACTTGCACTAAAACTTCCTTCTGATAATGAAAAAGCAATGGTATTGCTCCAAATGGCAGGTATCCAAGCAAATAAAAATAACTGGAATGGTGCTAAAAATTACTTCTACCAAGCTAAGGGACTAAAAATCACAGAACCAACATTAAAGGAACAGTTCAAACAATTTGAAACTGCCATCAACAATCGTGGTCAGATGAAAGTAGCCCAAAGTATGGGTATGAAAACTGGCCAAATGATGATGCCAGGTGGAAAAAGAAGAAGACCTAAGATGAGATAGGAAAGTAAATCTCTGATACGATGGCTCAAAGACATCGTATCGGTTAGCAGAATCTCAAAGAAAAACAGAGGTAGGACGTCTCATAGCCGTACCACAGCAAAATAATACCATGAAAACTTTATATATGACAAACTCAAATTTATTTATTAAATCACTGACAATCATTGCTTTAACAACTATCATCTTCTTGACATCTTGTGGAAAAGATGAAGATACCACCCTTTTTAAGGATTGTGTATTGCCTTGGCCTGAACAAGAACCAATTCCGCAAGCTGACTTACCCAAAGAGATTGTAGATTTTACTTATAAAACCTTTTCTGAAGCAGATACATTATATGGAGGCGTTATAAAGTTCTGTGAATCAGGATTAAGATTATTAATACAACCTGAAGGTACAGCAAATTATGACTTTTTATTGTATGACAGTTGCGGAAAATTTATAGCTAAAGGTTTAGCAGAAACAGATATTGACATAAGATCAAAATTAAGGCAGAAAATTAAAGAACAATTAGGCGATAGTGTAAGCTTGTACGACACATTAAGCATAAATTATGAAAATGGTAATTTAGAATACACAGCCGAAGTCTATACACAAGGACCTTCCACTGTGTACTTATTAGATGAAGATGGAAACATCATTTGTATTTTAGCTTAATCACTATATTTATGTTTATCATTTAAATTCTATTGCTTGTTATTGGTTCTGATATGATAGCTCAAAGACATACTTCCCAATCGGATGTCTATCAGGTATCCTGTCGGTTTCACAGTTTGATCATCTGATCCGGTGGCTCGTAGACATCGCATCGGTATCTCAGAATCACAGTAACAATAGCGGTAAGACGACTCAAAGCCTTACGACCACGTGAATGGAAATCATCCGAAGGCTCGAAGACATCGTATCGATATCTCAGAATCTCAAGAAGAAAAATGGCGGTAGGACATCTGAAAACTGTACCGCCGAATTCAGTTTGATAGAATTCAAGAAAAACACCTCCAGTTATTACCCATGCTATGCAACCAAAAAAAAGCCCAACAATCACGAAGACTGTTGGGCTTTCTTTATTTATTAGACTTGATCTAATTATTCGATCTTACTCAATGATGATCATTTTCTTAGTAGCTGTGAAGTCTCCGCTTACTAATGTGTAGTAAAGTACTCCGCTAGTTCCAAGTTGTGCAGTAGTGAATACTTCACTATTGTAACCTTTTGCTGCGTCGATATCTCTTACTGTCACTAATTTACCAGTCACATCGTATACACTCAAGCTTGCTTTCGCTGCACTTGGCATATTGAAGCTTACTGTTGTTTGACCTTTGAATGGGTTAGGCTCGTTTTGGAACAATTCGATAGCTGCTGCGTCTGCTGTTCTTACTTTCAAGCTTACTTTTCCTACTGTCATATCAGCACCTACATATGATTCTGTTGCAGTTACATCTGAATTTAATGACATCATATCACTTACGTTTCCAGCTTTGTTAGCCTTCACGATCAATGTGAACAATACCTCATCTCCTTTTGTGCTTACTGCATCATTTGATGAGAAACTCATAGTTACTACATCATTTGACAATACTCCTACGTTGTTTGCATTCATTTCGATTGCTCCTGATTCTACTCCTACGAAGCTAGCTCCGTTAAGGTTCATCGTGAATTGGTAACCGAATACTTCGTTGAAGTTTGCTGCAGTAACCGGTATGGCTACTGTCTCACCTGCTTCTACTGATCTCTCAGCTATTGTTAAGTTCACATCGTTGTTTGATCTAGACTCTACAGTAGGATTAGTTACATCTGTACTTGCATTTCCGTTTACATCACCTATTTTCACCGCTATGAAGTTTTGGTTGGTCATATCTGTATTTGGTGTGTATGGACACATGATGTCTTCGTCATACGGGAATGGTGCATTCGGGTTCATCGCTTGTGATGCTATCGGGAATCTCCAACTCGTATTATTCGGTAGGTCATCTGTCAATCCTAAGATCAATTTCCTAAGTTCGATCAAGTCTCCTGCTGTCACTTGTCCATCATTGTTGGCATCTGCTGCGATCAATTTGTATGGACTGTCAAGTGACTGTATACCTAGAATATGTCTTTGTATCAATACTAAGTCTAGGGTGCTTACACCATTACTGTAATTAACGTCTTTTACAGCTGTCAATTGTGTATTGGCTTTTAGGTCCATCTCGTAATTACCTTGTCCATTTGTCATCACTGTCAATGGATATTCCGGTAAACTTGACATCGCTACTACTTGTACATCTTTGACACCTTGACCTGATTCTGTCGAGATATTTCCACTTACGATAGATCCTGTATTTACACCCGTGTGCAAGCCAAGTTTCAAGCTT
>Ga0209812_10000310_pt1 | contig 46060 bp, 40 predicted proteins | sample JI71714BDNA_FD_187502 | JGI IMG/M metagenome (GOLD analysis project Ga0209812, IMG submission 187502) | Wastewater effluent complex algal communities from Wisconsin, to seasonally profile nutrient transformation and Carbon sequestration -... | ecosystem: Engineered > WWTP > Effluent > Algae...
ACGAGCCAATCATGGACCGGGAAACCATGCGACAGACCGTTTTTGAATACATAGAAGTTGATTACAACAAAACCAGAAGGCATAGTTCACTTGGCTATTTAAGCCCTGAGAATTTTGAACTGAAACAAAGTGCTTAGTTAAGTGTCCAGAGTTAGCGGATCAGATCAAAGGCGCCATCGACTTTGCCAACTTGACCGGTTTTGTCAACGAGCCGCGTATTATTGGTATTGAGTTTAAGAAGAGTTTCTTCTAAGCCACGTTCATCGATATCGCATGATGGGTAAGCTTGCCCATCATGTCGCGAGCCGTGAAATACAGATGGTGAAATACAGATGGCAACCCTAGGGTTGCCATCTGCGTTTGTTAGTTGGTGTGTAGCTGCGTTGCTAAGAAGGCCTGGACCTTGCCAAAGTAAATCTGCTGATTTTGCTCTGAATAAAAGCCATGGCTTTCATCATTAAAATCAAGCCATTGATACGATTTACCAGCGTTATCCAAGGCTTTTTTCAAGCTCAGGGCTTGATCATAAGGTGCGCGCTCATCTTTTTTACCATGCGCAATCAACAGATTTGCCTTGAGCTTATGCACATGATTCACCGGCGAATGCGCCTGTAAAAGCGCAGGGTCAGCACCTAACACACGACCGAGATAATCCCGCCCCCGCTGCCGTTCAGCAACATCGGAGGTCTTTACCAGTAGCGGTAAATCGTATACCCCAGCCACCGCAATAGCACATCGGTATAAATCTGGCGCCATGGTTGTGGCTTGGACAGCTGAATAGCCACCAAATGATGTGCCCATGATACAGACATTACCTGCTTTGGCATGTCCCTGGGCAATGGCCCACTCGGTACCGCTGATAATATCGCGCTGGATAGCATCGCCCCATTGCTGATGCCCTGCATCCTCAAACGCCGTACCATAACCGTACGAACCGCGATAGTTCACTTGCAACACGTTGTAACCTGACAACGCCAATAATTGAACTTCAGGATCATAGCCCCAGTAATCGCGCACGCCATGCGGACCGCCATGCACCAAAACCACCAACGGCTTTTGCGGGGTCGCTTGGGGCGTCTTGGTTAAATAACCGGCAATAGTTTTATCATCAAACGATTTAAATTCAATAGCTTCTGTGCTTGCAAAAGATGTCGATGCCAGATGTTCATAATGATGTGCAAGGATTTCTAACGACTTTTTACTGTGATCATACAAATAAAAAGTGCCTGGGTTGATATCTGAGCTGACATCAATAATCCATTGTTGGCCATCTTGGCTTTTGCTAGTAATGCTGACATCAGAACCGGGAAAACTCTGAAGTAACACTTTGAAGATTTTGGCTTCTTCCGTGGCCTGATTCAGCATGGCATAGCTAGGTAGGCCATCATCCAAACGAACAGCATACACATCTTGTAAATCAGTGGTGAGCATGGCTTTGGTGATGTCGACTTTTTTATCGCGAAAAACTTCGGCACGCGTTTGCTCCGCCAAGCCCAATTGCACCAATCCCAGGGTATCTGCACCAGCTCGGTCGAAGCCAAGCACCGCCTTATTATTGGCTGTTAATGTCAGCGGATAAAAATTGTTTACCTGGTGCGTCGTCAAGCTGATCCATTCATCATCGTCATTGCGCCACATCAGTTGCTCAACACTACCGTTATAACCTGCTGCAAATCGGACCTGCATATCTTTATCAACCAAAATATCGGCATAACGCAAAGGGATAGTCACGCGACCTGACAACACGCCAGATTTTGCGTTCATACCATACACTTGCGCAAATGCATCCCCCTCTCGGTTCATCGGGATCGCTTTCACCAATACGGTATCATCATCAGGTTGCGCCGCAAGGATTGAACCCCAGGCATATACCGTCTCTGCTTTTCGCATCCGAGTTCCAGTGACTTGTTCACCCGCTCGGGAGCCAAACAGGACCTTCGATTTACTTCCGTCAAGGTTGATACCAAATAACTCACCATAAGACACAGGTTGTTTCACCCATGGCTTATATTCCACCACTTCAAAAATAACGCGTTCATTGCTCACCCAGACAAATTCACCAACCCCAAATGAATTGCCCATATTGGCATAACCAACGGCATTCATCTGCATGGCATCTAAGAATACCAATTTGGTTTTATCATTGACTGTCACTTTGGCTGCAATGTGCTTGCCATCGGGTGACAACTTCATGGAATTAAAGCTGGGCGATCGGCTTAATAAATGCGGTAATGTTGCAGCGGCTAAGCTTTGCGTTTGTGGTTCGGCCCCCTGCTGCGCTGTTGTTTTGCCAGCCGTCGACGCCGGCTCGGTCGCATTGGCAACTGTAAACAACATACTCACCAACGCGAGCGCTATCGTGGTATAACTGATAACCTTCAACGAGCTATGCGTATTGGCGTAATTATCCATGTTGCGCATGACTAACTTTTTTGAAGATCGCGGCTGACGCTGCACATCCTTGGCTTGGGAATGTTTGACATAAAAACAATTCGGACCACGACGTTGAAATGAATTCATCTGCGTTAGGTTTCTGACAAATAGATTTGATAGATTGATGAAAGGAAAGGTCATCCGTACCTCGGTTATCCATGATAAGCATTGCATCACTAGCCAATGATTTACTTAAAACTAAACTCTTATGCATAACCGCAAAGAGTAAGATTTAATTCCTGTAGCGCTAGCAAGGTATTTACATTATTTTAAATATTATCAAGACCATCAATCAGCAGCAATCAAAGAATGCTGCTGGTAAACCGATTGTGTATTTTTGGTACAAATTGATTGATGTTTGCACTCACATTGCACGTTAAGGTAACGGAAAAAATCCCATATGACGCTCGATAGGCTGGTGCTCGTTCGATGTAAAAGTGCACTTAGCTGGCTATTTTTAGCGTAATAACGCCCAAGATAATCAGCGCTACGCCAAGATAGCGGCCAATGGACGCCGGATCGCCGTAATAATAAACCCCCACCAAAAATGTGCCTGCCGCGCCGATCCCCGTCCAGACCGCATACGCGGTGCCCATCGCAATACTGCGCTGCGCAAGCCATAAGAAAAAACCACTCGCCACCATAAAACCAACCGCAACGGCAATCCCTAACCAGCGCTGCTGTGGCTCTTGCGCCATTTTTAAGCCTATCGGCCAACCAATCTCTAACAAACCCGCGATCAGTAAATATACCCAGCCCATATTAGCCCCTTAATGTGCATGTTTACTTTGTGTGCCCAATCATAGGGCGTATTCCATCGTTGAGTGGCATTGCGGGTGGCATTGCGAGTGGCACTGGGGTTTGTTCTACGCTGGTTCAACGTGGCACAGCGATTGATACAGCGCGGCGTCATCGAAGCGACAACTCGCGCTTTTACCCAACGCCATTATTTGCTTTTGGTATAACGTTGATAGAACCAGCGCATTGCACCTAAGCCCAACACACTAGGCAGCAACCAGCTCACCAGCTGTGCACTACCATGTAAATCCAAAAGACTGCGGCCACCAAAGGCAAAAAACGCGGTATAAATGGCAATACCACAGGCCAACATATTACTGATGTGTTGCCGTAACACCTCGTGGCGGCTGACCTCGACTTTGGCCATATAACGCCAGATCCCGACAACATTCATCATAGCTACCACGGCAAAAACCCAATATAACACTTGACCACGCACGCTAAGCAGCAACACGATAGCACTGCCCAATAAAGCGACAATCGCCAGTTGATGAGACCAATGTTTGAGCGCCAATCGTTCTGGACCGGCTTGCAGTACCAATAGACCATGGCGTAAATTCACATACGCCAATAAACTCAGTAGCAATAAAAATTTGGCGAACTCACGACTTTGCTGAAGATAAGCGGCGATCTGCTGCGCCTGCAAACTTGTCGATGCCGCTGTAAAAAAGCTAGTCACATCAATACCACGGGCGGCAATGGGGTCCCACAACACTAAGGCACACATCAACACACCGGAACTGCTAATACCATACATGGCATAACTGAAATAACGACCACTGCGACTATGGACGGCTCCACCTTTTTTACTAAGCAAAGGCAGCCAAAATAACCCCAGTAATAAAGTCCCGCAGATAATATGCAGCCACAGTGCTGCTTGATGAAGCCATGCCATGATGTTCTCCTCGGTTACATTGCCCTTGCCAAATCAACCTCACCATCATGCCGATATAACCTCACGCCACACAGTGCCAAAAGTCACGATATTTACCGGATAAAAACATGACTTTTGGCCTATTGCCGCCTTGCTGGCAAAAGCGCATACTGGTCTATCAACATGATTTTTAGCCGTTTTTTCTAAGTGCAAACCGCACGTTGGGTCTAAGTGCAAACCGCACGTTGGGTCTAAGTGCAAACCGCACGTTGGGTCTAAGTGCACACCGCACGTTGGGTCTAAGTGCACACCGCACGCTGGGTCTTAGTGCAAACAGCACTCTGTGATAAACGTCTTATGTATAAGGGCTGTCCGCATGGCTCACGCTGGTTCCCCAGGTTTACGATGGCTAAGTCATCCTCTTAAAGAACAATGGGCCGCTATCATCACTTGGATAGCATTTAGTTATATTCAACTGCATGGGATCTGGCACAACACCAATGGCGCTTGGCCGGCCACAATGCTACTGGCGGCGAGTTTGCTGTTGTTTATGGTGCTGTTTTTACAGTTGCATCACGTCAGTGCCAACCGCCGAAGTTTCACCGCCATTGGCATTATGTGGCTATGCTTGTGGCTAAATGCAGCATGGGTGCCCAACGGCTTCACCCCTGGTCTTGCCGTATTGTGGGTCATCATCCTGACCCCGCTGCTACCATCGTCGCGCATCTACTGGATGATTATTCCGGCATCTCTCCCTTATGCGATAGTGCATCTGCTGCATGGCTTCGATTACAACAGTGTCATGATGTTGGTGGTGTGTGCGACCTTTCAATACTTTGCTATTTTTGCCATGCATAAAGCACAATCGGAGCAACGCGCTCGGCAACATCTGGCGCAATTGCATCAGGAACTGCTGACGGCGCAACAGCAGTTACAGCAACAAGCCGCGGATGCCGAGCGGCTTCGGATCGCGCGCGACTTACACGATAGTCTGGGCCATCATTTAACTGCGCTAGTCATTCAGCTGCAACTGGCGGAACATCAAGCCAAAACCATGTCGCCAGCGACATTGGTAGAGGCGACTGCAGCAACGTCATCAGAAACATCAACTGACGTCTTGACTCCGCCAACACAACCACACCTAAGTCATGTGCAGCAACTGGCGCTGTGCCATCAACTGGCAAAAAACCTGTTGCAGGAAATTCGCCAAACGGTTGGTCAATGGCGTCAGCCTACAGAGATGAAAGCAACAGCGGTGAAATCCACTCCAATACCGGATCCCATGCCAACGGCAGCAACATATCCACCGGACCCGGCATACAAGGCTTCAGCTTACAAAGCCTGTACTTACAACGCTAAAGAGGACTTCTTGCAGCAGTGTAACCATTTTCGGCAAAATATGGCGCCCTTACACCTCAGTGTTCGGTTAGCGAGCACTTTGCAGTTAGACCCCCTGAACAGTGCCTTGTTAAGCCGTGTTACACAAGAAGCCTGCACCAACAGCGTTCGACACGCGCACGCCAGCCGCGCTTGGCTGCGCATTTTTGTCGATGATGCCGATCACAGCAAGCTATGTTACCAATATTGGGATAATGGCCAACTGGCCCAGTGGCCGCTACAGTCAGGCAATGGCCTTGATGGCATGCGCGAGCGCATTGAGGATGCTGGCGGTACACTTTGGCTGCAACAAAAATGCCGACGCCGGTTCTCACATGACGTCATAGACCATGACCGCATGAGACAATCAACCCGAGCTAGCTTGCTGATCCAAGTGCAGTTAACCAATAGCAGCCACTAACACCATAACCTGCGAATCGCACTGCACATGGCAAGCATTCGTCACTACCCGTATCGATGAGAACAGCATGAATAGCACGACCAGCTCGAACGACAATCAACCTAACGGCACATCGAATTCAGATACACCACCCCACCATGAGACTGACAAGGTGTTACGACTGTTGGTGATCGATGATCAAACCATTGTTCGACAAGGCATTATCAGTTTACTGAATTTAGTCCCTGCCTTTGCTGTGGTGGCCCAAGCCGCCAACGGCTCAGACATAGTGTCTCTTATTGTGCAACACCGCATCGATGTGGTGTTGATGGATATTCAAATGCCGACGGTGGATGGCATCAGCGCACTCAAGTTACTGGCGGGCAGCGGTTTAACAACCCCAGTGCTTATTCTCACGACCTTTGACGACCAAGAACGCGTCCTGCAAGCGATGCACGCCGGTGCTCGCGGCTATTTATTAAAAGATACCGCACTTCCCAACTTGGTAGACGCCATCCATGTTGTGGCGCGCGGTGGGCACTTAGTACAACCTGCCATCACAGATAAAATCGTTCAGTCATTTTTGCGCGGCACCGCCGCACCAACGTCCAGCGTCGATGTGTTATCAAACAAAGAGCTAGAGATCCTACGCCTAATGGCCGCCGGTTTTAGTAACAAAGAGATCGCCAGTGCGGTATTTAAATCGGAGGGGACCGTTAAAAATCAAGTATCTGCAATTTTAGCCAAACTCGAGGTTCGCGATCGTACCAAAGCGGTATTAAAAGCTATTGATCTTGGCTTATTACACTGACGTAACAGAATCATGAACCTATGTGTCACAGATACTTAGCTACGGAATGATTTATTCGTATGCTTCGTTTTTAACGGAGCTTTTTGAAAGGTGTATCGCAGCGCCATGAAACCACAGCCGCATCAAAAACAACATGCATCCTTGCCTCGCGATATGGTCGATGATGCTGCACATCCAACCGCCATGTTACAAGCCCATGGCGCTGTATCGGCATGTATGTTGTGTACACGCAAGGTACCGTTAACCTTTCATCATTTGATCCCGCGAAAAATGCATCGACGGCCTTACTTTCAAAAACACTACAGCAAAACCCAGCTTGAACTTGGGGTATGGCTATGCCTGCTCTGCCACAAAGCGATCCATCGGTTATATGATGAAATGACCTTAGCAAAACAATTCAATAGTTTAGTAAGCTTGGCGCAGGATCCAAGCATTATGCGCCATATTGAATTTGCGCAAAAACAACGTCAGCGCTAAATTCCGCCAGCGACATAAACCACACCAGCTAGATGTTAACGTTCCTCATCAGGCGAAAATCCCCGCAAGCTGCACCTACCACTAACGCTTATACTGCGTTGGGCAATACGCGCGGTTTACTCCCGCCGGCCGCAGCGCCGCATGTTTAGTGACGCGGCCGTTCATTCGCTGACGCCACAACCGAAAACTACTGGGTTTTAACCAAGTACGCATCTGGTGCACCAATTGGGCGGGGGTTAACCCATAGAGTGCTTCAATCGCTTCAAATGGCGTCCGATCTTCCCATGCCATCTCAATAATGCGCGATTGCTCGCTAGGGGTGAAATCACGCGACGACAGCGAGGCGCTATTTCGTTGTTTATGTGGGGTTCGTTTCTGCCGCGAAGCGGTCAACGGCGATAGTAATGTTTTGTCATAGTGACAACCGGTAGATGGGATCCACGCATCCTCCACTACAAGTTCACCATCATCGTTATCATAGACATCATCGTTCATGCCAGCATCTCAAGTTGGGGCGCAGACGCACTGAAAACTACAAGTGTTCCTGTACGAAGCGTTACGCCGATTGGATCCAAGCATTAAAGGTTTTCACAAGTAAACACCAAGAGCAGACATCAAATGGAGCAAGCTCGCACACAACCGTCTTATATCGACGATTTCAGCGCCACATAAAGCCAAGCCAGCACACTGACCCAAAGCAAATACGCCAGCATTGGGAAAAATGTGTATTTTAAAATCTGTCGCTCTTGTCCTTGCAAACCTAACACCGTCGCTACGGCAATGATGTTTAGCAAACAAATCATATTGCCAGCATTCGCCCCCAACATTTGCAATGCCAGCATCAGCGATTCCGGCAAAGCGGTTTGCTGCGCGATATGCAGCTGCATGCTACTAAATAATAAATTGGAAAACGTCGCAGATCCGGCAATAAAAGCACCTAACGCCCCTAACCAAACACTGCACCATAACCAATGCTGCGCCAAATACTCAGCCGCCTGCGACGCCAAATAACTAGGCATCGAAGGTAAGCCAGCGGCATTTTCAGCCGAATGCACAAACAGACGTACCAAAGGCACAGCAAAGCCAAGCGTCACCAGCGCCATCAGTAACTTGCGGCCAACCTGAAACGGAAGCGCATTCAAGATTGCCGCACGATCAGTGCGAAACAGCACTAAGGCCCCCACCACCAGCACAAAAATGGTACCTGGCAAATACAACGGCTGTACCGTTGCTGTAATGGTGCTGCCAAACATATCAGGCCATTGCCACTGCCATGTTTGCAGCCAGCTTTTTAACGGCAAGGCCGATGATCGGGTCAGTAGTAATAACAAAATCAGAAGTAGATATGGCAGCAACGCCAGCAGAATAGCCTGAGGAGTAAACGTGTGCTCCTGCGCGGGCCTATTTAGCGGCTGAGTTGTTGATCTTGCATGGGTCGGGATCTGCAGATCCGCCGGCAGAGGTTTTACCGATGAACCCGCTCCACATGACGCTAGCGCTGTTGGATTTGACGCCAAGGCTGTTGGAGACGATGTCGATACATGCGAAATGACCGCCGGCTTTAGCGGCACCAAGCGCTGAAACAACATACTTAGCAACAAACCACAGATGGCTGCGAGCACAGTGGTAAATTCAGGACCTAGCAGATGAAACACCACCCATGCACTGCCAGAGTATGCCATACCACTCACAACGGCATGCGGCAACGCAGGCGCAAAAGGCAATGCGCGTTCGAAAAAACGACAATACATCAGCAGCATTAGCACAGGGATCAGCGGCGCCGCCAGTAAATCTAAACCAAGCGTCTGGCGACCGATGGCGGTTAATTGTGCCGCATCCGTCACGGCCGCACCTTGCGCAACGCCAATCAACAAGGGGGTGCCCAAGGCACCAAAACTCACAGGTACCGAATCAGCCATGAGACAAAGTACCGCCGCCGATTGCGGAGAAAAACCAAGCGCGACCAGCAAAGGGGCAATCACCACCGCAGGCGTACCAAAACCTGCGATGCCCTCTAAAAAGGCGACGCCAAACCAGCCCAACCACAACACTTGCAAACGCCGATCAGGAAGATATTGCAAAATAAGCTGCTGCAAAAATAATAATTGCCCCGTCTGTTGCTGATAGTGCAGCATGCACAAGGCGCCAGCCATAATCCAAATCACAGACAAGGCGATCACAACGCCTTCCACGCTTGCCGCAGACCAATAAGCCAATGGTACTTGCCACTGCGTCAAGACCAAAAAACTCATCACACCGTAGGCCAGCGCCATCGCGATCGGTGTTTTTAACCGAAGTATTAAAATAAATACCAAAACCAGCACCACTGGCGCTATTGCAGTTAAAAATATCATCCGCTAAGCCCATGTTTTTCATTATAAAAATGGTTATAAATATAAGGCGCGACGAGCGGTGGATTTGCGATCATCCCTTGGTGATCAAGATGTTCACTCCGCCATAGATTGCTTATTTGGTAAAGGTAGCAAAGCCAAAAAATAGCGGTGTTGCGCTAGATCATGGCCTAGCTCCGTTTAGCGCCGGATTGAACGTAAACGCAAGCGCTATAGAGCCGTTAGAGAGCTGTGGATGGAACTGTCGCTCATGCGATTCGATAAACAACGCGCAATCATTGACCTATGAACGGCTGAGCAACAGTGGTCGGTTTTTGTCTGCCCCGACTAAAACCTATAGCCTAAGCCAACCGCAATGACCGGATAGATTTCAAAGTCATCTATATCATCCTGTAGATTCGCCTGCTCAGTCGCCAACTGTTGCCGAAATGCATTGGCTGCCACTGAATTGCCATTCACATCAAAGATAACGGATGGAAATTGCGTGTTATACGCGCTGCCACTGGCCGACAAACGTGCTTTGGCGGCGCCACTAAAGAGCACGCCCAGATCAAATGACATGGTAAAACCACTTTCGTAGGCATTGCCAAAACCCAGACCTAAGTAACCCGCCGAGGAATTACCAAGCTCAATGTCGGCATTTAACCGCAATGGGTCATTTACACTACCGGCAAAACGGCTATTACCTATTTCAAAGGTTTTATCAGCGCGTGATACCGCATTAGCACTGATGGCATTTTTATTGGTGTACAGACCCGCGGTTAGTTTAAAGCTCCCTGCAAATGGGCGAAAATCCGCCAGCACACCGACACTGGATAAATCCAGCTCCCCCGCATAATCGATGCCATCTTCTTCAAAATCATCATCATAGTTAAAGGTATTGAACTGCAATCGCAGGTTCCAATAGTTGTTAAAGCCATAATCAAGCTCAGCGCCCAGCCCAAGGGTACTGGCCTTGGCGGAGATGGCAACACCAGGTGCGGATGTCGAATCATCTGCCATACAAGGCATGATGGATAACACGCCACCAAGCGCGATTGCTATCGTCGATTTTTTCATAAATGTCCTTTTGCCATTGTCATCAAAACGAAAAACCGTAGATGTAACCTTCAGATTTCGCCATAAATAGTAGCAACATTATTTCATGTAAACGCAACTAACCGACGATAAGGTTACCTTCACATGACGCCTGTCGCATTTCAGCATGGTAAGGCCGCAGCTAGTGACCAAACCAGCGGGCAAACAGCTTGCCGAACCAACTGCCGGATGATGTGGTCGATGCCTGTTCAGCTGACGATGTAGAATCTGGCTGGTCGGATTGCTCCGGCGTCGACGCAGCGGATGGAGCAGAGTCATCGGTTGAGGCTTGTAATTCAGCAATTTGCTGCATCACCGCCATGCCGTACAACACAATGCCCGCGCGGTCACAGTTGGTCAGTTTTGAGTAACACTCGGTTTGATCAAGTTGAATGGGGTGCGGCGTCACAACTTCGGTTGCTTCAATTAGATCAAGTCCTTGCGCTATAGCGCTATCCACGGCTTGCCAGAAAATATCTAAGCGCTCATGCGAGAATACCTGATCCAGTCGCTGCTTTATGTGCGGATCAGTTTTATAATCGTGTTTAATACGGACGAGGTTTTCATGCCGTATATAAACACCACCACAGTAATTCTCCGTCAACATATCATCAAATATACAATCGTTGTAATCGTCAGGTACCAACTCGCGCCAGCTTGTAATATACCGCTCAAAGGCTTTATCTTCAGATGCCAAAAAGGAAAATGCACCACCACGAATATAATGATAATTGCGTAAAAAACCCGCAATGATAGCAATACAAAAAGCATGTGTTTTATTAAATTGCTCGGCTTTGTCAAAACTACGACCCATATCAAACATATGACACATTCGGTCGTAATCTTCGTCACTTAAACCAAAATCAGTGGCGACCTTACGTGCATACGACGGCTCAGCTAAGGTTTTAAAATAAATGTGTTTAATATCATCGCGCCCAATTGGATGATAAGTTACATCCCATCCCATAAATTTCCTTATTAAATTTTTTACACGTTAGGCATTGTGCCACCAAAATCCAACAAATACCTAACAATTATAAAGCAACTGGCAATTTGCAAGATATTTAGCATGGCTCGAAAAACCCATCCCACACCTGCATAACTAATTGAAAAATAACCGGATAACACAACCCATGCGCCCATCAAAAAAAACCAAGGCGTAAACATAAAGACCGACTGCCATTTGACCAATGACACGGCAATATCATGCAATGCACCACTCACGGTAAACGTAAGTATCAATGCCAACCATGATGGTAAATGATATGACAAAGGCCTCATTACAAATTTTGCCAAGTAAAACCCCCAAATTGGATTCCAATAGTGCCAAAATGTGGCAAAAGATCCTGCCCCTAAGGAACGAAACAACATATTCCGCATTGAATGAGCTGCACCTAATGCCACTCCATTTCTCTTTTTTACATAGGTCGCTAACGATAGGCTTCGATACATAATCCCCCCTTCAAAAATGACGCCTTAAATTTATTTCCACCAGACGTATAAACCTTAAGAAAGACATATAAAAAAATAAGTACCTATGCATGAATGTGTTAATGCTGACTTCATACACCTATGCTTTATATTTGAAAAATATAACATACCCAGCCGCCACATCGGTACATCACAACATCACAACATCACAACATCACAACCAAACTATGGGATGATAGTAGAAAAAACCCCGAAACCCAGATGAATACGTAATAATTTGTGATGAAAAATTTAAGTTTTTCATCGCAGTGCACCTTATACATATGCCCCCTCGACGTGGCAACATCAACCATTTAACACCCAAAAAATCAGAAAAAAAATAAACCATCCTTGCCAATTAAAAAGAAATGAGCATCGTTTTTTAAATAAAATAAAGCTATCGCTGTGCAGGAAGCTGAATCATTCTTAAGCGATAAATATTTTATATAATCCAGCTCATTTGGCACATAGGCAAAAAGACATGCGTCAATGTCATCGATAAATTTATCTCTGGTTTTAACAATATAGTCACGCTAAAATAAGCGTTTTTCTCGCTTGCTTTTACACTTGCCGTTCGGTAATACCTGTAACAGCGAATGCACCGTGCTTTATCATCAGTTTAGGATTCGGATCGTTTGTTATGAAAAAACAAGTCGCCATTATCGGTATGTCATATAGATTTCCATCCACGAACATGACGACATATTGGAAAGATTTGTTGCAAGGCAAAAACTTGGTGACAACGGTCGCTGAGGACCGGTGGGTACAGCCACCTCTGCTGCACCCAGATAAAAAACACCCAGGTACGGCTTACACATTTGCCGCAGGTTCGATTGGCGACATTAAAGGATTTGACGCCAGTTTTTTTGGCATCTCGCCACGCGAAGCTGCACAGATGGATCCGCAACAGCGTTTATTGCTGGAGCTCAGTTATGAAGCCATTGAAAACGCAGGGCTAAAAAGCCAACAACTCAAAGGCAGTAACACCTCCGTTTTCATCGGCATTGCCAGTGCCGACTATTCGTACCGTATTCTCGATGATTTAGCCGCCATTGATTCAGGCGTTGCCACAGGCACCACCGCAAGCATTGCCGCCAATCGACTGTCTTATGTATTCGACTTGCAAGGCCCAAGTATGGCAATTGATACCGCTTGCTCGTCGTCAATGGTTGCATTCCATCAGGCGGTTCGATCGATCCAATCGGGTGAAAGTGCCATGGCACTGGCGGGGGGGGTAAGCCTTCACCTGCATCCGTATGGATTTATTATCTTTTCCAAAGCGTCCATGTTATCTCGCCGTGGACGTTGCCAAGTGTTTGATGCGGATGGGGATGGTTATGTCCGCTCCGAGGGCGGCGGCATATTTTTATTAAAAGATTACGACCAAGCGGTCGCTGATGGTGATCGCATTTTAGCCGTTGTTGCCAATACCGCCGTCAACACGGATGGCAAAAAGTCTGGACTAACAGTCCCCAAAGCCGCAGCGCAAGCCGACTTGCTGCAAAGAGCCTATCAAGAAGCCAATATTGCCGTCGACGATATCGACTACATTGAAGCACACGGTACGGGGACTGCCGTCGGCGATCCTATCGAAACAGCAGCCTTAGCCACAGCGCTTGGGAAAAAACGTTCAGAACATAAGCCCTTATTGATTGGATCGGTAAAAAGTAATCTTGGCCACCTAGAAGCTGCATCCGGTGTTGCCGGTTTAGTAAAAGCCGTTCATGTGCTGCAACATCGCATGGTGCCCGCGACTGTTGGAATTAAAACGCTGAATCCACAGATTGATTTCACCGGTGGCAATCTGCACGTGGTGCAACAAAATACCGCGTTACCCGCCACGGGCCCACTGACGGTCGGGGTAAACTCATTTGGTTTTGGCGGTTCAAATGCGCACGTTATATTGCAAAACCCGCCAGCCGCCGCATCTGAGCCAGCACCGACGGTCTCCACCCCTCTGCCGATTCTGGTATCTGGACATACTCCGGACGCGTTAAAAGCCAATGCCGCACAAGTTGCCACGTTTTTAGCAACACAAGCTGCGGACGATTTTTATCACGCCAGTTATCACAGTATTTATCGACGTGACTGGTTACCGCATCGCGTCTTGATCAGTGCCCATTCCGCCAGCGATGCCGCTGAACAATTGCGGCGCTTTAGCAACGACGAGAAGTCAACATCCATCAGTGTCGGGCAACACCTCAACCATGCTAAAGGTCCGGTGTGGGTCTTCAGCGGTAACGGCTGCCAATGGCATGGTATGGGGCAAGCGTTGCTGGAAAATCGTGAATTTGCCGATGCCATTGCCGAGATTGATGCGCTGTTTGAACCCTTGGCGGGTTTCCGACTCGTTGATGAATTAGCCGGTAAACTGGCGGAACAACGGGTAGATTTTACAGAGATTGCCCAACCTGCCCTATTTGCACTGCAAGTCGGTGTTTGTCGCATGTTACGCGCACAGGGCATAACCCCTGTTGCCGTTTGTGGGCATAGTGTTGGTGAAGTTGCCGCGGCTTGGGCTGCGGGTATTCTGAGCTTGGCCGACGCCGTACAGGTTATTTTCCATCGCAGTCGTTTACAGGGCTTGACCAAAGGTCGTGGCCAGATGACCGCGGCAGGTTTGTCGGTGGCGGATTGTCAACAATTGCTGAGCGAACTTCAGCTCACCCACCGGGTTTGTATTGCCGGCGATAATAGCCGCAAAGCGGTCACGCTGGCGGGGGATGCTGACGCATTAAGCCTCGTGGAAGCTGAATTAGAGCGACGTACGATATTTGTGCGTCGATTAGCGCTTGATTATGCCTTTCATAGCCCAGCGATGGATGACATCGCCGAACCTATTCAACACGCGTTAGCCACTATTCGGCCTAAGTTGGCGAGCATCCCATTTTACTCGACGGTCAGCGGCCAATTGGTCCGTGGCCCCGAGCTTGATGCGCATTACTGGTGGTTGAATATCCGTGAACCTGTGCAATTTAAGACGGCCATGGATCAACTGGTTGCCGCAGGTCACTCGCTCTATGTTGAAGTGGGCAGCCACGCTATTTTACGCAGCTACATACAAGATGCTTGTCAGCCGCTGGGTGAGCATAAACTGTGTATCGGCACGGGCAAAAAATTCCAACAAGATATCGAACTGGTGATGCATGCCGCCCGCATGTGTATCATCAGCGGCGCAGCGGTCGACTGGTCCCCCCTCTTCACCACGCCGGGTCGTCATCTGCCATTTCCTGCCTATGCATGGCAACGGCAAGATTGTTGGTTAGAACCCACACCTGAATCACAGGGGCAGTTGCACCGTACTGTGCTTCATCCTTTATTGGGGTATCGGAGCAAACACCACCAGCCGCATTGGCAACAGCAACTCGATAACCAATTGCTGCCGTGGCTGGGATCCCATCACGTGGGCGATTCCATGATATTCCCAGGCACCGGATATTGCGAACTCGCGCTTGCTGCGGCTGCGCAATGGGCGCCTGGTCCCATTATTGATCTTGAAAATTTGGAGATTATTGCGCCGTTGATCTTTACCAAAGATCATACCAAAGTCATTCAAGCCGCTATCTCGCCGAACGATGGGCGTTTCACCCTACACAGTCGCGATCTCAAAGCTGACGAAGAACCCATATTGCAATTTAAAGCTCGGATCCGGCAAAAACCAGATGCGGTGGTTTACCAAACTATCTGCCCGCAACAACCAACGCGGACTCCTGATTTTTCGCGAGCAGAGCATCAACAACTCACACATGAACTTGGTCTACAGTACGGCGATGAGTTCAGTTTAATCAGCCATGGCTGGCGAGATCAGCATACCGTATTGGGTCAGTATGAATGGCCAGCACAGATTGCAGAATCAGCGGCAGCGTATTTGCTATATCCAGGGGCCTTGGATTGTGCGTTTCAGCTGATTATTCAGGCCATATTGACCGATGTCTCCAGCACACAAATGCAACGTGAGGCCTTTACTTTCATCCCAACCAGTGTGGAGCGGCTCCGTTTATTCCGTGATAAAGGATTACCTCAGCTGGCTGAGATGACATTATTACGGCGCTCGCCGCACTCTATTTTGGCGTCATTTCGCCTATTCGATGCCGATGGCGCGCTGATTGCGGAAATTACCCAAGCTAGATTTAAACGAACTCGATTGCGTAAAACAGCGGCGGATATACAGCAGTTGCATTACCAATGGACGCCGATGGCGTTAACGGCAAAACCTGCCGCGACCGATCTACTGCCACAAGCCGCCCAACATTTTACCCAGCTGGCAGAGCATTTATCATGGCAGCAATCGCGGGCGGAATTTTGTGAAGAGCTCGATCCATTACTCAATGAATTGGTCAGACGCTACATTCAGCAAGCACTGCAACAGATTGCATCACATACAGATATTCAGCAGTGGCAACTTGATTTATCGCTACGTCACCCGCAGCTGAGCCAGTATCTGACGCGTATCAAAGCCCAAACAGCGCTGTTGGATGCGGAGCTATTCAATGCACCTGACGACGGCTTAACCGCCAGCCAATTGTGGCGAGCCATGCTGGCCGACTATCCACAACATTTTTTGCATATCCACAGCATTGGGCGTGTCGGATTGCATTTGTCGGCCTTATTGCAACAGCAACCATTACCGGATGATTTGCCTGTCAATGGCAGCAACTTCCCAGAGTTGTATATCCATCGCTTAGGCGAGCAAGGCTGTCGACAACTGCAACGTCAGGTCTATCAGCTTGCGCAAACATATCGCCACGCGCTGCCGCCAGGACAAAAACTTCGCTGCTTAGAAATAAGCGCTGAAACACCATTGGTAATGCCGGAGCTGTCGCAACAACTGAGCCATCATGATTACAGCTTGTCGTTCGCAAGTCCGACCTTGACTTACGAGTTACAAGAGTTAGCTCACCAATATCCACACATTTTATTTAGCGATTTTGCCACCATCGATACGCCTGCCGATGTGATCCTTTTACATCTGGATATGGCAACCTTGGCAGACGCCAAAGCGCACATTGAATTTGCAAGCCGCTTGCTTGCGGATGGTGGTTTACTTATGGTGTTGGGGCAAGACACACCGCTGTGTAGCGAAATGTTATTGCCATTTGTACCATCCAGCCAACTGCTACCCAATTTAGCCTATTGGCAACAAGCGTTGACCCAGATCGGTTTAACCTCGCAACTGCTGCCGTTAAGTTCGGATATGACGGTCCTATTGGCCTCGTCACACCGCACGTCGAACACGGATGACACGCAGCCACACCTCCATAGCGCAAGCAAGACCGAGTCTTTATCTTTACTGCTGATGAATGCAGGTTCGGAACCTTTTGCTCAGCAATTGCAACAGCACATCCAAAGCCACAGCCATTGCGAACTGCTGCATATCACCGCGCAAACCACGCGGCAACACCTTGAGCAAGTGCTATCAAAGCTGGCGCCGACGGTGCAACTGGTTTACGTCGTCCCTGCCTCGACAGACCCCTTGTCAGCGCATGCGGCAGACTATACCGCCAGCATACTGGAACCCTTAACGTACATTCATCAGTACTTAAACCAGCATGCCGCAGCCAACCCTCTGTGGCTACTAACGCAAGATGTTCATGCCAATCAACAAGATACCGCATTAACTGCGGCTGCAGCTTGGGGATTGGCGCGCACCATGCGCAATGAGTTACAAAGCCAACTGCGACTGATGGATTGCCACAGTTCACTTACGGCGGCGGATACCGCGCACTTGCTGATTGCCGAAATGCAGCTGGCATCAGCCAGCTCACAGGCAGACGAAGATGAAATATGCTTCGACCAACACGCAATCCGTCATGTGGCTCGTCTACAAACCGTTCAAACCGAACTTATGGCCGCAGAATCCACGCAAAATTATGGCTTGGACTTTAGCCTACCTGGGCAACTGCGGCATTTATATTGGCGTGCCCAACCGGATCGGATCCCGGCCGCCGATCAAATCTTGGTGGATGTCGAAGCAACGGGACTTAATTTCCGCGATGTCATGTATGCCTTAGGTTTACTCTCTGATGAAGCGGTCGAAAACGGCTTTGCCGGACCGACACTGGGTTTAGAATTTGCTGGCACCATCAAAGCGGTCGGACAGGATGTGGAAGGTTATCAAATTGGCCAGCGCGTGTTAGGGTTTGGTCCGGCAAGTTTTAGCCGACAAGTCCTGACACAGCCAAGCGCCATTGCACTGATTCCTGAACATATGTCCGCCGAGGCCGCGGCAACGATCCCAAGTACCTTTTTTACTGCCTACTATGCACTTGACTACCTTGCTCGCCTGCAACCGAACGAAACGGTCTTGATCCATGGTGCTGCCGGCGGTGTGGGGATCGCGGCCATACAAATTGCGCATCATTTGGGAGCAAACGTCATTGCCACCGCAAGCTCCGCGGAGAAACACGATTTTCTGCGCCAGTTGGGCGTTACGCATATATTTGATTCTCGCTCTTTGAAATTTGCTGAGCAGATCATGCACTTAACAGAAAACCAAGGCGTTGATGTGGTGCTGAATTCTCTAGCCGGCGAAGCCATACATCGAAATTTGGCAGTGCTCAAACCCTTTGGCCGTTTCCTAGAACTGGGCAAACGCGATTTTTATGAAAATAACCAAATTGGCCTTCGCCCCTTCCGAAATAACATCAGTTACTTTGGTATAGATGCAGACCAATTAATGCAGTATCGTCCGGCACTCACGCATCAGTTGTTCACGCAGATGATGCAGTTATTTAATGATGGGACATTATTCCCCTTACCTTATCAAAGCTTTGGCACCAACCAGATTGTGTCTGCCTTTAGATATATGCAGCAAGCGCGACACATTGGCAAGATTGTGGTTAATTATCAAAACACCACCTTATTGCAAGCCTTACCGCAACAGCAAGCGCTACGCTTATCAGCCACTCATAGCTATCTGGTCACCGGCGGTATGGCTGGATTTGGTTTAAAAACTGCCCAATGGCTGGCTGAAAAAGGCGCTCGTCACTTAGTACTGCTCAGCCGGCGCGGCATGGATAGCCCTGATGCGGACGCTATTGTCGCGGATTTTGCGGCGCAAGGCGTTGCGGTCTGGGCTCCGGCCTGCGATGTCAGTGACCAACCACAGCTTGCGCAGGTGCTCACCACCATTCGAAACAGCATGCCACCTCTGGCGGGTATTGTGCATGCCGCCGCGGTGATCGAAGATAGTTTGCTGCAAAATCTAACGCCGGCTCAACTCCGCCGTGTGTTACAAGCAAAATTACAAGGGGCGGCACTGTTGGATGAACTCACGCGAGATGATCCGTTGCAACTTTTTGTGCTGTTCTCCTCGGCCACCACGCTGTTTGGCAATCCGGGACAGGCCGCCTATGTGGCAGCTAACAGTTATTTGGAAGGCTTGGCGCGCCGCCGCTTGCAACAGCAATTACCGGCCACCGCTGTACTGTGGGGCGCCATTGATGACGCCGGTTTCCTGGCCCGCCATACCGAGATTAAATCTGCGCTGCAAAAACGTATGGGCGGCGCCGCACTCGCATCGGCGCAAGCGCTGCATCAACTGGAACAAATGTTGTGTAAACACCAATCTGGCGTCGGTATTCTGGAGCTGGATTGGCAAGCGCTGAAACGCTTTATACCATCGGCAAATGCAGGCCGTTTTGCCCTATTACGCCAACAGCAAGCCGACGATGGTCAGGAGCAACATGAGCAAGATTTCACCCAGCTCCTGCAGACGCTGCCAAGCAGCGAGCTGTTGTCGTTAATCATCCAGCAATTAAAGCAGCTGGTCAGTGGCATACTTCGCGCAGAGGTAAGCAAAATCAATGAACATGATTCAGTCTATGACATGGGGCTTGATTCCCTCATGGGCGTCGAATTAGTGGTCGCGATTGAAAACAAATTCGGCTTACGCTTCCCGGTGATGGCATTATCCGAGAGTCCAACCATTTATAAGTTGGCGGAAAAATTGCTCAGTATGTTGCAACAAACCGCGGCCGTGAATGACGAAGAAGCTGAGCTTAAATCACAGATCAAACAAATCGCCTCACAACACGGCTCTCATCTGGGTGCGGAACAGTTAGAAAACTTAGTCGCGGATACCAAACAACATGCAGGACGGATGATTCACTGATGAAAAAACCAGGCTTAGCCAATCAGCTGAAAGAGAAGTTAATCCAACAAGCGTTACAGCGGCAGTTGCAACAGGTGGAGACGCCGCCCAGCGCGCTGGCGCCAATGGATGATATTCCTGCACAGTTTTATCAATTTGAGCGCCACCCCACCTATCAACAGCTGCGTATTCTGCATGATGGTGCCGCCCGTCTTGGTTTAAAAAGCCCATTTTTTAAGGTCCATCAAGGGGCGGCTGGCGCAACCACATGCATTGATAACAAACAATTACTCAACTTTGCCAGTTACAATTATTTGGGCTGTTCAGGACATCCACACATCAATGCGGCCGCCAAAGCCGCCATTGACCAGTACGGCACCTCGGTCTCGGCAAGTCGTCCGGTATCGGGAGAGCGGCCGATCCATCGCGCTCTCGAACAGAAATTAGCGCAGTTATATCAAGTCGATGATGCCATTGTATTTGTCAGCGGACATGCCACCAATGTAAGCACTATCGGATGTTTATTTGGGCCACGCGATCTGATATTGCATGATGAATTGGTGCACAACTCGATCTTGCAAGGCATTAAACTATCGGGCGCCAAAAGGCTCCCCTTTAACCACAATGATGATCAGCATCTGCGTCAGCTATTGCAGGAGCATCGCCGCCAATTTGAGCGCGTTTTGATCGTGGTTGAGGGGATTTACAGCATGGATGGTGATTTCCCTGACTTACCGAAATTTATCGAACTCAAACAGCAACACCGCTGTTTTTTAATGGTGGATGAAGCGCATTCTTTTGGTGTGATGGGGGCGAACGGCCTGGGCATCCGCGAGCATTTTGCGGTTTCTGGGAGTGACGTTGATATTTGGATGGGCACCTTAAGTAAATCATTGGCCGGTTGCGGCGGATATATTGCCGGTTCGGTGGCGCTGATAGAACACCTTAAATTTATGGCGCCTGGGTTTCTTTATAGCGTAGGGATCCCCGCGCCAACAGCCGCCGCATCCTTGGCCTCACTCGACGTGATGCAACGTGAACCCGACCGGGTACAACGCTTACAGCATAATGGCAGATATTTTTTGCAAAAGATGAAGGCGGCAGGTTTTGATACCGGTCATGCCCGCGGCTATGCGGTGGTGCCCGCAATTTTTGGCAGTTCAGCGAAGGTGACGGCGCTGGCCAACGAATTACAGCAACGCGATATTTGCGTGATGCCCATTTTGTACCCTGCCGTACCGGAGAAATCAGCGCGTTTACGGTTTTTTATGTGCGAAGGTCACACCGAAGCTGATTTAGACAGGACAGTGCAACAATTGCAGGCGGTTTGCGCTTGATGAAGCCCGCGACCATCACGCAGCGACGTATCGTTTACTTTATGGGGTTTGACCCTCGGGGCAGTAGTTTTTACTACCAACTATTAAAACGAGAGGCCAATCGCAGTAAGCGTCGTGGCATCACTGCGATGTCGGTCTCGCCTTTAAATAACGGCGAGCTCTTTAGCCAGTGTCAGTGGCAGCAAGCGCAAGGGATCGATGGCGATTATCGCTTTGCCGAGATGGACGATTTAATTCGTGCGAATTTTCGCCCTTTCCTCGGTGCATGTTGGTGGTGGTGGTTGCAATTAAGCTGCATGCTGTTACCTGATTTTGCGCTATGGCAGCCCCGTGGACAATCTCGGTTTTTTTACGCTTTTTTACTTTATCCCTTAGTGATGCCCGCGCTGGTCGTGGCATTGGCGGTGTGGCTTAGCCTCATGGCATCGACTGCGTTGTCTTCAATCCTTGGTGCTGGGTTCTGGGGCTGGTGTTTATTCCCCATCATTACGCTACTGGCGGATGTAATATTTCGCCGATTTGACCATATTTTTTATATCCGTTACCTCTTGGGCGATTTTCTGTTCACGCACGCAATTTTGTCCGGACGTAACGCGGCTATGGAACAACGCATAGCGTTATGGGCACAACAATTGGCCGCGGATGTCAAAGCGCTACCTGCCGACACTGAGCTACTGCTGGTTGGGCATTCCAGTGGGGGCATCATTGCCGGCCGCGTCGCACAGATGCTGCAACAACAACTGGATGATAGAGGCCGTGGGAAATGGTGTCTGTTAACCTTAGGCAATCAAGCCAGTACTGGGTTGGCTCGCTTTGCCGCGCCCTATCACCGCGCGGTGGCAAACCTGACCCATAGCCAGCCATGCCCATGGCTGGATATATTCGCGCCGCAAGATGTGATCAGCTCCGGCCGGTTTGATGCCGGCGTGTTACCAGGCGCTGTGCCTGGCACCATCAGGATGCAATCGGCGTTATTTCGCGAAAGTATGCCACCTGCAGACTACCAACGGTTGCGGTTTCGATTTTTCTCGATGCACTTGCAATACCTACGCGCTAATGTCTCAGGCTTAGGGTTTGATTATTTCCAGCTGATGACCAGCCCTTATCCCACCGCACAGTATCAGCCACGCCGCGCCACATAGCGGCTACCCACATAGCTGCCACCCACATAGCGACACGCCACATAACGACAGCCCCGCTAGCTCGGCGCAAACCGCCGAACCTAAAGCTCGGGGTCGCCGCGCTTAATCGTAACGCGCCAACAAGGTAAGTAAAATATTCGCCAGCTCATCAATGGGCCGCGTGGTCATCGGTTGCTGCGATTGCGCTGACTCGGCAGCGTCTGTGCTCCAAATAAAATAGTCGGTACGATGGCTATCAAAACGCTGCGCTTTATATAAATCAGGCAAAATCGGTAAATGATCACCATACCAGCACAATAATCCTGGCCGGTCATTATGTTGCAACGTCTGGCACAGCATCTTGGCCATAGTGCCCGCATTGGCAATGTGCCTTAGATACGCTGTCACCTCACGCACGGAGTTTGGTGGCAATTCAGTTAAGTATTGCGCAGGCTCATTTATTGCAATTTTCTCTAAATGCAGCGGGCCATGGTTTTCCATCGTGATGACAAATACAAAGGTGGGCTCGGTGGCACTCTCGAGGATCCGTTGTACGCACTCCGCAACGTCGATATCCCCAACATATTGATGTTCGGTGTGCTGACTGAATGCTTTTCTGTCAATGAACTCATCAAAGCCCAAATGTGGAAAAACCCGATCTCGTTGATAAAAGCTGACAGGGTAAGGATGAACGCATACCGTACGATATCCTTGCGCTTTTAATCGACTCGCTAAGGTCGTGAGCTGCTGTCGCGCTAAACGTCGATACGGATTAAACCGGTGAATGCCCTGCTCACTGTTGGTAAGACCGGTTAAAAATGTAAATTCGCTGCGAAGGGTATTGGCACCTATGGCCGGCACCGTTAATTCACCATGCAAAATTGACGCGGAATTAAGTTCGTCAAACCATTGATAACACGCAGGCTGAACGGCCGGCCATAGCCGCCGAAAATCAAAAAATGACTCGCTTTGCACCACCACCAAATGCGGTTGGCACTGACCATGAGGAATAGACTCGAGGGGTTCGGCCAATTCAGCAAGATGTCGTTCAGCCTTGGCATAAGCAATAAAACCACCCAGCATGCCCATTTCGGCTTGGTCTAATGTTGGATCAACCCCCACCAAAGGTGACACTTGCACATAGCTATAAAATGCAAATCCCATCATCACCATGCCTAACAGCAGCATACTTGGCACCAGCTGAGCCCATTGCCATTGCTGCGTCAGTGGCACTTCCAATTGCAGTGCAACGTACACCAATACCGATGGAACCAACAGCGCAACGACCAATCGAAAGGTACCAAAAAATGGCAAATACAGCCGCGGATGACGAAAAATATCAATAAAATAATGTAAATCCTGATAAACGAAGGGCTCGTACAATTGCGCTAACTTGACCCTATTCACCACCAGCATCAATGTTTGCCAAAACAATAACTGACTTGCCGCAAACCAAGGTCGCTGGAACAGTAGCAGTTCGATGACGTAAATAAATAACAAAACCGCCAGATGCCCAGCCCAAATAGACAGTGGACGTCGCCATAAACCACGCCCCTGCGGTAACAACATCACCTCAAGTAAAAAACAAACAAAAGCGGCCGGCCAAAAGCCAAGCCATAACTGTAAAAGTAATTCGTTGGGAAACCACTGCGCTAACTGCAAATCAACCACGATAATTCAACCACGTTAAAATTCGTTCCGCCAACCACGGGCGGCTAAATCCAAGCAAGAAACAGCCTAAATTAAGCGGGAATGGAAAACTAATTCGCGCTTTATTGGCTTGTAGTCCTTGGCAAATATAAGCGGCCGCGCGTTCAGGCGACCATAACCATGGCTTAGGCCCAGGCATGGCACGGCTCATCGCAGAGTCAACATAGCCAGGCATAATCACATTCACTTTGATGCCTTCCGCTTTTAACCAACCGCGCATGCCCTCACCATAGGCTTTTAGTGCTGCTTTACTCGCACTATAGGTAGGCGTAACCGGCAAACCATACCAAGCCGCCAGTGAGCTCATCAACGCAATCTGTCCTTGTCCTTGTTGACGCATGTTTGGCAACACGGCATGGACTAAGGCAAAACTAGCTTCAATGTTTAGTCTTAATAATTGCTGTACCTCAGGCCACTGCTCACCGGGTTGTTTTTGCGTCACAGGGTCGATCTCGCCATGGTTAATGTTTATCCCATGATTAAGGATCACCAGATCAAAACACTGTGAGCTCAACTGCTGACACCATTGCTGCAATGCCTGGCTGTCCGTTAAATCAACCACGGCAAGCTCACAGCGAGCACCTAAGGTTGCCACATCCTGTGCCAGTTGCTGCAGTACGGCATCATTGCGCCCTTGCAAACAAAGATAGACGCCGGCCTTGGCATACTGTTTTGCTAATGCTTGACCGATAGCTCCTGTGGCACCGGTGATCAGCACTCTTGTTGGCGTAACCTTTGGCATAGTTCCTCAAGTGGTGTTTGGCTGGCAGTCAGTCTTGCGACACTTTGCTGTACAAGTAACGACAGTCCGGGCTCGGCATATAAACTGCCATTTAATTGGGTACAGTGCATCAGCACTGCCATAAAGTCATTTAACAATTCAGGCTCTGCGGCTTGACCATGCCGCCAAAAATCGGCCAATGCCAATTGCGATGTGAGCCCTGGCAGATCGTATAAAGCAGCACCTAATGTTTTAACTGGCCGGTTAAGTTGCAAGGCCTGTAAGCCGACCGTGCTATTGACCGTCACAACGCCAGCACAATATGGCAATACATCATCCAAGTTTCCGGTTTGTACATAATGCACACGCTCAGATAGCCCTAATGAGCTCGCCAGCCGCTTAATGTAGCGTCCATAAGGGATCCAGCCGGTATCTAACGGATGATTTTTGATCAGCAAATGGCTGTGTGGTGGCGCATGCTGGCCGAAACTCGTAACGACCTCATCCAAAACCTGCCGCATCCCTGCATAGGCCGAATGTTGACGGATCTGTGAATCACCATCCAACTGCAACGGCAAAACAAAAAAATGCTCGTCGTTTAGCCGCTGCAAACGTGGGAGCTCACGAGGAGCTAACCAACGCAATGCCGGCAAACGCCACATATACCCCATATATTCTTTCGGTGCCATCATCATGGCATGGGTGCGATATCGAGGGTAAAACAATGGGTTCCAAAAATTTCCACAGTGATACAGCACATCATGCAGCGCCCGTAACCAAAAAGGGTTATCAAAGGTTTGAGGCTTGTGAGGGGCAGATAAACACGCCGCCGCCCTAGGATACCACTGTGGATCGCGAGGTAACAAACTGGCGTTATTCACCCCCTCGGCTTCCAAAGTCACCCAAAATGGCCGAACGTAGCCTTCTTCGAAGACAAAATTCGTGATCCCGCTCGCGCGAGCTGTTTGAATAGCAACACGATGCAAGGGGCGTTGGTCACCAAATAACACTTGATCTGTAATACCATATTGATGATAAATCTGTGGCAATACATGGGCAAGTTTATCAACATCACCACGAAAACTCAGCGCCGGTTTGGGTAAATGATACCAAGTGTCACCCACCGTAAAATTAAGTTTAATGACCTTATGCCCAGCAAGCTCAAGGGCGGTGGCTAATTTACGGAAAAAAGGCGAACAGACACTTTGTAAAAGTAAATAAACACGCATCTCTAACGCACCCCGACGACGGCCCGTAAAACTTGCCGCTTAAGCCATAACCACCAGCGGAATGGTTTGGCCTGCTGGCGAAGCTTGATAATTTCATCCACGGCTTCTTCGACCGTGATCCGTCGGGTGTTTTTCGCATCAAAATAATGCGGGTATAAAATCAGGCTGGCCGCCACCAATTGCTCAACCGATAACAGCCGCGACCGGCGGGCCGTCTGAATGAGATCGGTGGTTAACCCCCAGCCAGCATAAAAGGGCAAACCATGACAAACCACAGGCACGCCCCGCAAAATAGCCTCAAAACCGGTGAGCGATGTCATCACGTGCACAGCATCCACTTGCGTTAATAATTGCGGCATAGGCGCATCCACCACGACCGCATCGGCGATATCACAATCACCGGCATCCGCGCGGCCAGCACGCCGTAACCCTGCCACCACATCGGGATGAGGTTTATACAAAATAAAGGCATCGGGGCATAAGGCACGAACTTGGCGCAATAACTCGTCATTACGTTGGCATTGTGGCGAGCCCAAACGAATAGAGGCGTCAGTTTCAACTTGCCCCACCACCAACACCACCTTTTGCGAAGTCACCGGCCGCTGCCAGGCGTTGCCGGTCAAATTGTACTTTGATAGCTGCGCCGCTACTATTTTTTGCCGAAGTTTGTCTGCACGGGCTAACAGCGCGTCGGGAAACTCGCTCTGTTGCAGCAACAACTCCAACTGACTAGGCCGCGTACAATCGTAATAAATTCCCACTGAATCAACGACTAATGAAAGTGGCTTAGTTAAATCAGCCCCCAGTCCCACCGAGCGGATAAAACCATCTTCCATAATGTAATCCGCCAAATCCGCGCCATCGCCACTGCCCCAACGCAAGATAGCACCCTCGCCCGCTTGTGCCTTTTGCACAAAACGGATCTGATGCTCCGGAAAACAAAGTTTTACGGCATCTCGTTTCCAGGGAGAAATATTAATCGCAAATAAAAAATTCATGGCAAAGTAATTAGTTTCTTAAACCAGTAATAGAGAAAACAGAAGAAGAAACTATATTTATGAATTTTTGAAGCTCAGCAGATGTAGCACTAGCAACATAAATGACATCACCATCTTCGACTAAAAAATCTGTGGCTAGAATAAAAGATTCAGGAGATTTCATGTCTAAAGTATAAATTTCACCTAGAACTGGTTTTGCATTATTATTTACAGCCTTTTTCCTAAAAATAAATACACCTTGCGGATCAGCTATTAGATCATTAAAGCCACCAGATTTAACAAGGATAGAAGCTAAGCTGCGTTCGTAACTACTAAATTTCACTTCAGAATTTGATTTTACAGCCCCCATCAAAAATACTTTATAGGGATTATTAATTACAGAAACGATATCCTTATCCCGAAGATTAAAATTGTATTTGGGGTTAGAAAATATTTTCGCGACAGGGAAAGTAATTGAAGTATCATCTCTATAAACTGTCATTTCTAAATCCAGCAGAGATGAATCAACCGAAAGGGAGTCATTAACCACATCAAGAATTTTGAAAACCCTATTATTAATGGAAAATTTACGTGAGGTTTTAACGTCACCTACTAAAGAAATAAAATTTGAATTAATAAGAACATGATCTACCAAAACTTGTGGATTATTGGCCTTAGATGAAAGCATTTTAGCAATATAATTCTCGAGTTCTTCAATAGTCTTACCTTCAACCGAAAAACGACCAACATATGGAAAGTTAATCTCCCCATTATGATTAACTTTAATATCATTAACAACGAGTTCTGAATTACCTTGCTGACTTAATGATTTAGCATCTAAGGAAAAAGTCTTTTGAAAGAGAATAGCGGGAGACGATTCTATAACTCTAATTGTTAAGATATCGCCTTTTGATATGAATGTAGCATTTACAAGTACATTAGATGAATCAAAATAAGAAAGCCGGTTGTTTTGTTGATTTTCAAATTCATTAAGAAAATATTCATTTAAAGATCTATCAATTTTCTTAACTAATATATTTGATTGCTTAGCACTCTCCTGTAACTCTAGAGTGGTAGGCCCTGAGTTACCCACAAAAGAACCACTTCCAGCACAAGCAGACAACATAAATAAACAAAATAATTTAAAACTCAGGAAAAAGTAGAATCGCACAAAAAACCTCTCTTTATAATATCTAATGTTGTTGACTTTTGAATACTATTCCTTTCAATTACACCAGATTTATTAATTTTCCAATTACATGAAGTATTATCCGATGCTAAAGAGTCATGTGCAACGATAACACCTCCCGTGGAGGTATAATACCCAACAGAATTATGGGCAGAATACGAATTATAAGCTCTGATAACCCCGTTAGATAGCGCGCTATAACCATTTAAAGAATTTGCTAAAGCACGTGAACTAGGACAATCAATTACACCTCCATATTCGGCAACAAAACCTGAGCCAAGTTTATTAGTTGTATCTCTCGATGTAATAGCAAGCGCATTTTTAGCCTGAATAAAACCACCTGAAAAAGCAAAAAAACCAGCATCACCAGAATTAATTACTGAAGAACCATTAGAAATAACGACTGAATTATTTCGACTTTGAACACCATAGTAAAACCCTTCAATGTAAACTTTATCACCAATTATGATGCGACCACCATTATCCGCAAGAAAGGCAGAACCTTGACCTCGCAAATCAACACTACTGTGATAAACACATAATCCATTTATCATCTTTGCTGAATTTAAGTTATCAGAGTAAAAAAGATCAGTTTTTAATTTAGAAAACACTCTGACCTTCAAAGGGTTACTAATATTTCCTATAATTCTTGCAGATATACCACCAATAAAATTTAAATATATTGGCGTATCTGAAAAATAGTCACCTTCATGTAAATTTAAATTCAAAAAAACATTTTTATAACCATAAACATTATTTACAAATTCAATAGCTTTTACTATGGTATTTTTCCCAGGAAAAATAGATATGTTGATAAAATCTACGTCGTTATAATGTGCAATAGATTTATTAGATATACCTGCAAAAGGAATAGACATAGCAAGAATAAATCCACGACGATCCATTTATTATTCTTCCCAATGTTTACCAGTTTCTTTAATCAACTTTTTATCAGACCTCTTATAAGTCCATGCAAGATAAGAATCAAAAAACTTACCAAATGAATTGAGTGAAGAACCAAAAAGTCTTAAGACTCTACTCTTCCTCTCAAGTCCACGAACTATGCGCTTTACTGCAAAGTCAATCATAATATTAGGTCTTAGTACAAAAGCATGAGAAACTATCTCAGAAGCTAAATATTGAATGTTATCATCACAAACAACAATAAAATTTTGTGGCCAATTCTTTTCAAAACTAAGACCTATCCTGATATTACTCAACACCTTGCTGATAACATCGGTGGAGAAACCTGTAAAGTTAAAAACAACAAAATCACTATAAATAAGTGAATGAGAAACTCTACGTATTGCTTCAATATTAATAACACCAGATTCGTTAACTTTGTCTGTTACTAACTCGTTAGCCATAACATATTTATGTATGGGAACTTGAGAAAATTCAGACTGAAACCTTTCAATGTTTTGTCTTGAAATATTAATAGATAAAAGGCGATTATTATTGTTCAAAGCTACTTCTTGAACAAGTCTAAGAACATTGTCAGAGTTAGCATTCCATGTATTAGATGATACCGTAAAGGTTCGCATATCTATTTACCTGCAAACGGAGTTGTGTTAAGGATTGCTTTAAAATAAGTAAAAAAACCACCATTTAGGAAAAGAACTCTTCGCTTTCTGAAAAAAAGTATAGTGGAACTAAAAAATGTACCCAAATAAATTAATAAACTACGATTTAAAAAATATTCATCAGACGTCTTAAAGAAAATATTTTTTTTCCCACGGTTTGCAAAATGATTAATAAGGATATCATTTTCTAATACAAAAACATTCACTGGGCTTTGATGCAAAACTAGAAGTTTATTTTTCATAGACTCAATGGTGCCGAAAGGAAGCTGATCACAAAGAACTAGTTTTTCAAAATCAGCAATAAGCTCTTTAACCACTGATTCCTGTAGCTTAAATTCGATTCTTGAAAGAATGTCTATGATGGTTTTGATCCTTGTTGCTGAATCAGTTACAGCTGACAAAGGAATGAAATACTCAGTTTCAGCTGACATATATTTAGTTGCAAATTTGCGAAGATTATCTAAGGCAGTTTTCTGAGAAAGTTTTATTAGTGGCTTACGACTGAAAGGTAAACACTCTGTCCATGTGCGATACAAACTTGGCGTACCAGAAGGCGTAACAAGGAAAGTACCTGAAACACGACCAAGCAGAGGTCTGGAAATCAAGGATTGTGTCACAGCATTTGGATTTACACGAGTTGGAATACCAAATTCATAGGCTCGATATGCATGCTCAAGATCCTCGAATTCTATCCAGTTTAAATTTTCATTTTGCGGACACGCATTCCATAGAGACCTCTTACAGATGTATAAACTACCTGTAGGATACATTCCATCAGAAAATCTCATCGCATTAGCAGCATAAAAACCCGAACTTTCAGTTAAAGGAAAAACATCAGGTGAAAAAATATTAGACTTACTGAAATCAAGATCTCTCATAAGGCCCCTTACTGATGAAACCTTAGCCTTATAAGAAATACCAATATCGGAATATCGTCTCGGAACAAAATTAAACTTATCATCAAAAAATAAGCTTTGAAAAGTAGTAAGAGGGAAAAAATCACCAAAATCTCGTATAGCTTCAGCAAAGTTTAGCGGTAGAAAAACCCTGTCATGTATAATACAGAGATTGTTATATGATGCTTCCTGTGCGATTCGATTTTTTTTTGTACATATTTTGACAGGTGGAGCAGTGATATCTTCGCCAACAATTTTAACGGAATCAAAATATTTGAATTTATCACTTGGACGACCACAAAGTATGATTTCTTTACGTGGTATATCTAATTGCAGAATCCTCTCAACCACTGCATTGAGAAATGTTGGGTCATCAGGACCAGTAGGTATCCCAAAAGTCCACTCATCAAGTCCTGAGTCTAACTCAGCCGGTAAGGGCGAAATCTTAGTGAAAATAACACCATCGTCTGTAATTGTCTTTTCAAAATGAACGGCAAAATAATCTTTTTCAAGACAAAAGGAATCGAGACCGTCTTCATGGAATTCGATAGTTCCGCCTACATTCAAAGTATGCGCGATATCCCAAACAATCAAAGGAGCAAAAGAAGTATCGGTATAGAGACCAACAAAAATTACTCTGTCTTTGGAAAAATTTAACCATCTATTTGTTGCGTTAACTTTTTTAATTTTTTTGTGTTTTTTCCCAAAAGGTATGTGCCTCAATGTCAAAATATCTACAGTTGGATCAGTTAAGGAAAAATAACTTGGATTAATTTCACCATGAGTCTCTTTCGAGACTTTCGGTAACATCAAGTGCTTGTTATGTGAAATTTTAAAAATCATCTAATCCGCCAAAAACTTGTCATTTAAAGCACCAGGCAACTTAACAACACAATTAACTGAATCTTCAAGAGCTTCGAAAGATGTAATATCTCCTGGCGAAACAACAATGATATCACCCTCCGAAAATACTTGATCAAACATTACAACTTTACCGCTAATAATAACTGTTACTTCAGTCGCGATTTTATGATAATGAGCGGACTCTTTATCTCCTTTCTTGTAATATTTAACCGCTACTTCAACATCATTACTATGTAATACAGTCGGCTCAAAAGCTCCAACAAACCAGCCTTTAACCATATCAGATAATTTTTTAACTTCCATTAGCTTAATCCTGTCATTTCAAAATTGCTAAGTTGCTTTTCATCTTTAAGCGGATGATAACGATCTTTATCAATTTTATAAACACCAACACGTTTCTGTTGCAAAATAAGCTCATTCATCGATAAAGCGACGAAATAATTGCCATCTAGACAATTTCCCTTTCTAATCATTTCTTTGGCAGATTCAATAAAAAAAGCTGTTTTTTTGAACCAGAAGATACCTGTAGTTGCATTTCTACTTATTGGTTTCTTTTGACTAACCTGCAAAACAGTATTTTCCGAATCTAAAAGAACCGAAGAATATCTTGGATGCACCGATGGAAAGACAACAGTCCCAGCTGCAAATTTTTCACTACGGAAAAAAGTGATAACTGACTCTAAATTGATATCTACAAGTTCATTTGCACAGATAATTAAAAGCTCTTCATTTTGCGGAAGATTACAGCCAGCTAAAAGAGCAGTGCAGGCAGAGCCTTTTGTATTATCCGGCACCTCTACAACGGAGCAATTAGGAGCAAGAATTTCAGCGATTTTATCACAGGAGAACTTTTTAATATCCGATGAAGAAAATGCAAAAGTCAAAGATACATTATCAAGTGTCTTTGCTTCTTTTACTAACAAATCTAAGACTGTTTCACCATCAAACTCTGTTAGAAACTGTGGATAAATTGTGTTATTTGTTTTATTGTCGCGAAGACCCGCGGCTAGAAATAATACATTTATACTATTCATAATAATCCTAACTTCCTTCAATTTCTTCAATACGTTTTTTTATATTAAGAAAATTTGTATCTGTAACTTCTTTTACAACAAGCAAATGTGCACCTGAAGCTTTTGCAGCCCGAATACCATTTTCATTATCTTCTACAATTAAACAATTTTCTGGCAGGAGACCGAATTCATTTATTGCCTTTACATACATTTCAGGGTCAGGTTTTCCTTTTGCAACATCCTGATTTGATATAATAAGATCAATATGCTTAATCAAACCAGCTTTTTGCATCATAGCAACTACAGTATCACGGATTGAATTAGAGCATACCGCAATTTTATACCCCATAGATTTTAGTTTAGAAAGTGCATACTCTTGCTCAAACTGTGGTCTACATTGAGATTGGATAATCTCCATTGTGTATATCTGTTTCATTTCATTGGTAAAAGAATGTAGCTCTTCAGGCAAACCCTTTTCAATACTAAGCAGCTTGAGTTTATCTTTTGTTGGTAGGCCGTCAAAAGTTGTAAGATGATCTGCCCTAGATATACTTAAACCAAAAAGTTCAAGTGCTTTATTTAAAGATTCATAGTGCCATTCTTTTGCTTCGATCAGAACACCATCCATATCAAATAGGATTGCTTTAATTGTAGTATTCATAGATTAAACCTCAAAAAAATCCCTAGCAATTTCTGGAACATCAGTACAAAGCACAATTTTATCCGTGTTTTTTAACCCTTTAATAACATTCCATTGCTCAAGATATGGACGCCTGTGCAATTCAGCAGAGACTATATAAATATGTTCAAACCGGTTTGATAGATTTTCTATATCCTCAGTTGTGAACCAATTTCCGTAAAAACTATCAAGCCAAACGCCAACAGCGCCTTTTTCGAACGATGGGATAGTTTCTTCTTCACTTATCCTACACAAATAGGATAATTGGTGTTTTTGGTAATCACGCATGTCAGGAACTGACATATCAAAGCAAACATAATTCAGACCAGGATAATTATTTAATTGAGAAATTATTAAAGCTGCTAACCCATCAGATTTAATATTAATAGCCAATGGGGCTTTAATGTTAAAAGAAGTATACAGTTCTAAAAAATCCTTAAACAATATTTCGCCGCCTAATGGAGTATCATGTGATATAACGAGTTCTCCATGTAAATCACGGACATCAGTTTCAGTTCCATAACCTTTACTAAAAGAATTTATAAAAGCTTCAACTGAATTTTTTTTGATATCATCTGTCCAATAACCACGGTGAGATATAATTTTCATTTTTTAGCCCTTTGCCACAGAACTTACTTCGTGATTCAGAAAGTAATCTAAATCGGAAGGAATGCCTAATCCATACATACCCGCCCCTTCACTACCAATATTAAAGTGTCTAATCGTCTGACCTTGTTCAATAAGGATATTGTATGCAGGTGCGACGTAGAATTCATTATTCACTCGTAAATCCATTTCGATCATTGCCTCCGCAGCTGATACAAAATCAGAACCACGCTTGAAATTGTAAATTCCAACAGTTGCCTCATCAGAAATCACTTCCTTTTCAACAACCTTATTTATTCTTCCAGAGGCATCAAAACCAACGAAAGACCACTTAGGATCATTAGCTTTCATCGTCATAATTAAACCATCAGTATTAGAATCAAGCAAATGTAGATAATCATTAATATTACAATCAACGAATTGATCGCTATTAGCTATCATTAGTGGATTATCACTATTGATGTAATCTTTAGCGTTTAACACAGTACAAGCCGCACCATCAGTCAGACCGTTTATGCCAATAACGATACCACCATTACTCCATTCAGAGAGTTTTTCTCGTAAATTGTACTTAACGATATGTTCTTCTTGACAAATAAAAATAAATCTATGCGGGCATGATGGAGTGAGATTTTTAATAACCAACTTGATCATAGGCATACTATGTACAGGAATAAGTGGTTTAGGGTCAATAAAACCAGCTTTAGCAAAGCGACTACCTGCTCCAGCCATGGGTATAACAATATTTAACATAAAATCTCCGTTCAAAATAACTTCACAACAATATAAATAATAGCACGCCTAAAAGGCTTAATAAAGTTTCTGATGATACTAAGAGGTAAATTTGGTTTTAGTTTACCACTATTGAATAGCAGCGTTTTCTCTGAAATGTCAATCCAATCTGAAAAAGAAACACAATCTATCTTCTGGTAAAAACTTGTGTTTTTATCTTCGTATTTCTTAAGTCTTAAACCAAGGCAATCAACATCTGAAACAATAAGCTCTTTTGCGATAAATTTTGTATATGAATCAATTAGTTTTGCATTAGTATCATTAAAAAAATCAGGTGTTAAATAACCATATTTTTTAGCATATGGTATGAACAAAGACTGCTCAGGTGTAAACCTAGCACGAAACCTTCTCGCTGCGTATGAACTTTTGGGTTTGTGCAGATTTGTATCAAACCAGCATGAATCGTTTTCACTAACAAGTTCTAAATCAAATAACTTTATTAGGTTTTCTGTTTTCCCAAATATAAACCAATCAGATACATTAAATAAATACTGATTAAAACCAATAGGATGTCTGGTAAAGATAGACGGAACAAGTAGTCTATTATCTTCAGCAATCTGCTCAAATAGCTTGATAAAGGAATCATTAACTAATTCAAGATCACTCCTCAATTTTGCAGTATATTTCGTCTTCGAAATTGAAACTCCCGCTTTAGAAGAAACAATATGCCTATTTATGTTGTTAATACGAGCAAGATCGAATTTAGTATACGAAGGTAGAGAACCAGGATCAGGATTTATTATAACGTTTTCCGTTATTGAATAGATATGATCTTGAATATTCGAGTCTGTTGTCGAAAATACTAAAGTAGAATTTGGAAAAAATTCTTTAACAGATAACAAAAGCCTTACTGTAGTATCCCTTTGGTCACCCTGGACAACAAATGTTATGTCTTCATCATTTATTTTTATCATAATCTTCTAAACAATTTCTTACATCATCATACATAACGACGCTTCCGTTTCGTACTAATAAAGATTTTTCACAATGATCCAATAGGTAGCTTCTATCGTGTGAAATTATTATCATCGCTTTATTACCACGCTCACCGTATAGAAATTCATGACATTTATTATGAAATGAATCATCACCAACCGCTGTTACTTCATCAATTATATAACAGTCAAAATCTACTGCCATAGATAATGCAAAGGCTAGTCTGGCTCTCATCCCTGAAGAGTAATACTTTACAACATCATTTAAAGAGTCCCCTAAGTCAGAAAATTCTTTTATGAAAGCAAGCGATTTTCTGAAGTCTACATTATACAGTCTACAAATAAATTTTATGTTATCTATACCTGTGAGTCCGCCTTGAAAAGCACCACTAAAGGCTAAGGGCCAAGAAACAGTCATATGTCTTTTAACCGTTCCAATAGTTGGCATTTCAGCACCTGAAATAATTCTTGTAAGAGTTGATTTACCGCAGCCATTTGAGCCAACAACAGCTATTTTATCACCATGATTTATTTTCAGGTTCACATTCTTCAGAACCCAACTATAACCTGAATTCTTTTTGTATCTTTTATGTACATTATCTAAAATAATCATCTTGGAACTATTACCTTATTTAGATATAAGCAGCCTGTGATCCCCAAAATATTTAATAATAGTACATTTAATACTAAATAACTAAGATCATAGTTAGCTACAAAAACCTCCCCCAAATAGCCACTTCTAACTAGTTCAACACCATGAACCATTGGGAGAAGGAGTACCACTTTCTGTACGGAAGTAGGTAACCAATCGACAAGAAAGACAGCACCTGATACTGGAAAAAGTACATAAGTAACAACATGCCAAACTCGTTCAAAAACTTCTGAAATTTCAGAGAGTACACCAACAACAAGACCTAAACCAATAGAGTAGAAACATAAAAGTACCCATCCAATTAAAACTTTATAAAGACTAACTGGAAAATTAATTTTCCCAATAAAATAAAGAATCATAGTGAGCAATATAAAACTAGTAGTAACGCCAACAATTTCAAGAAGAATACGAGAAATAAATATTTCAAAAGGTCTAACCATTCTGTGATATAGTAAGCCTGAGTTTATATCAACCGCATTCAAACACCTTGCAGAAGCGTTCCGCCACACTAGAACACAAGAGTAACCTGTAAGAGCGAATGCTATAATATTTAAATCTGAAACAACGTTAAGACCTGAAAAAATCCATAGCAATGTAATTGCTGCAGTAAAAAGCATCGGCTCAAATACAAGCCATAGTATTCCTATATTTCTTTTTCCATACCTAGTTACTACTTCTCGCATAATTAATGCGAAAATGGTATTTTTAATTTCATTAACAGCACTAGTCATTTGAATGTTCTTTTATTACTATTCTGATCAAGAAAAATAAGAACTGTATTAGAAACAAGACTACAATAGAATTAAATATATCTTTTATTCGCTTTGGTTCTACAGCACTTTCTGGAACAACAGGTTCAGAAATTTGCTCCAAAAATACACTTTCTTTTTTTATCAATACTAAGTGAGTTTGATAGGAAGCTATAGCCGCGCTAAGTATTTTTTCGTAGATTTCATATTCATTTAAAAGTTTTGCGTAGGTTGTATTTTTTAAAACTATGCTATTATTTGAGACACCAGACAACTCATTACGAATATCCTTTATTTGTACTTCTATTCCTTTCTTCTGTTCTAGAATTATTTTCAGATGTGCATTATTATTAGATATTGCCCTTAATGAATTTAGAGAGGCTGATGCTTGTATATTAAGCTCTTCAAGAACTTTAAGCTTTTCCATTAGTAATTTAGTTTCGGCCTGTACATCTACAATATCGTTTTGCAATCTAAAACTTTCTAATTCTAGACTGATTTGATCTCTTTTTTCTTGTAAACTCTTTAAATTACTTAGATAAATTGAATCCGCATTATTCTGAGTCCGTTCATTTAAAATATTTACAACATGTTCTGATTGCTGAATCAAAGATTTTACCGCAGATACGCATAGTTCTGGCTCAAAGCACTTAACTTTTACTGAAAGTATTGCAGATTTTTCATCAACAGAAATAATAAGATAATCTTTAATATAGTCGTGGAAGTTTTCTATGCTTGAGTCTAGAGTAAATGGATCAAATCTTTGAAGAAAACCTATTGTTTTTGAAGAAAACTTTTCACGCAATCTCAAGCGTTTATCTAGTTCAATCAATGAATTTTTTGATGTAATATACTCCTTAACAATGGAGGAATTTAAAGTTAGGTTTGTACCACCAGAGATAATGCTAGAAATTGAAGATTCCTGTCCTTTAGAATCCCCTTTAACAACAATCTTTGCCTCTGCTTCAAAGATATCTGAAGCAACGAAGGAATGATAAATAACAATTAAAGAACAAAGGAATAATGTTGTTATAAGATAAAATTTAAAATTAATATTTTTCATGTGTTTCTACTTAAATGTTCACCTAGCCGCTCAGCGAGTGCTACTAATGTAAGAGTTGGTGCGATCCCTCCGACACGAGGAATGACCGATGCTCCAGCAACATACAAATTATCGGTACCAATTAATTTATTATCATTATCAAGTAATGATAGTTCGCCTTTCGACCAATTTATAGTTCCCACAAAATGATGACCACCATACCCATGTTTGTAATGGGGATGAGTTCCAAGAACCTTAACTCCACACTTTTGAAGTATTGAAATCATTTTATTTTCAATCAATTCAAATTCGGGAATCAAAAATTTGTAATTACAATCTATTACCTTAGGCTCTTCACTTTCTAGATCTAAGCTTAATTCTATAGCTGGAGGTATTTCTAGCTCTATGTGGATTCTGAAACAGCCTGAAATCTGTTTTGTAAAAGCTGCGGTTCCATGTTTTTCCAAAATGTTCAAGTCTGCTATTGAATAAAGCACGTCCATGGGTGGTTCGTGCGTTAGAGCTAAAGCCGAAGTTTCTATTAAACCAAATTTAGTGTCAAATAGCCTTGATAATTCTGGGATCTGGAAATGGCTTAGACCAGAAAGATTTCCAAAAGCAATTTTTTTATCAATCCAACAATCAATTTCAAGATGTGCGTGGTCTTGCAAGTATTTACCAATATAATCACGATTTACATTTTTTGGTAATTCGCATCTACTCAGAAGTCTTGGAGATTCAACTCCGTTAGCTGCAACTATAATATAGTCAAACTCAATTGTTATAATTTGCTTTCCATCATATACATCTACAGATATTGCTTTTTCATCTAAAAAATTTATTGAAAGAACATAAGATTCATACATTATATTCATATCAGCAAATATGTTTTCAGGCCTAGCTTTTGAATCTTCTTTACAAACCGCACAATGACCACGTCCAAGGCATACTCCTTGGTTGTTTCTAACATCATCAGTACTTTTCACGGCTACGTTGTATATATGATTTTCACTGAAATATGGTGAAAATGCAGTTCGCCAATATGATGCCCCAGCTATTGCATTTGGAGCTGGTGATAAATGGTTTAGAGGATCACCGGAGACATTTAATCGACGCTCTGCTTTTTCATACCATGGAATTAAATCATTTAAATTCAACGGCCACTCTATAATATCATTCATTTCAAATATAGATTTTGAAATACGTGACGCCTTTCCTCCCCACCAATTCGAGGAGCCACCACCAATCATTGAATATCTTGAGTAGGAAAATTTAGATAGCTTGGGTAATTGGTTCCAAGGTTTGTTGCTACTGTACGCTATTTCTTCTGCTTCAACATCTCTAATGCCAGATTTTTTTGCTTCATCATAATCTTTAATAATATCACCAAAGCTTTTATATTCCCCTCTTTCGATAATAAGGTATTCATCGTTATTCAAGTAAGAGGCGACTGTCCGACCAGCAAACCCACTGCCAATTATTACATACTTATACTTTAAATTCATTCTATAATCCAAACAGGTTTACTAATTGCTAGAGAGAGATATCTCGAATCAATAGAACCACTGTAAAGCTGGTTTACTTTTGCAGCAAATCCTGAGTAAAACTCAAGTTTTAATATTTTTTCTTCATTGTTTCTCAAATCTAAGATAAATTCGTGCCTTCCAAATGAGTCATATTTTTTTTCATAGTCTATGCAGCATCCATTAATTTTAAAATCAAATGTTTCTAAAGCTTCGTCGTTAATGAAAAATGGAATTTTAAAAATTAAAATTCCCTGCTGATTATCGATATCTAACCATGACTTTTTGGCAAAAAATCTGTAAATCAAATTATCTCTTTTATCTACTTCTGCGTCATGCCACCACGCGCATTTGATCGGAACTTGAAAATCGTAATTTAATCGCGACGAGATGAAGCCATTTTCAAATAGCCAAGTATCTGAAATTGCTGAATACCAAAAAGGCTGATCATTCATCGAATTGTTATTACATCGGGGACCGTGTTTTTTTAAATTATCAACAACAGCCATTATCTTGTTTCTTTTATGAGATTCAATTAATTCAACTGACATGTTTCCATCGCATGACTAAATATTAAAAGGTTGAAATCAAAAATATGCATATATAAAAAATTTATCCAATTGAATTCAAAACATTAAAGCGCCATAAATATACGCTATTGCACATAAGCAATAAATATAAAAACATATGTAAATGAAAGTAATATTCAAAACTACAAACCCTTTGTATATTAATAATTTTTCACTTATCATTCCTTTGGATATGCTTTTCATAAAATTTGCATTGTTTTTTAAAATGCTATAAAAGTAAATTTTAATATAAAATACAATACTGAATGCAACAATGTAAAAATAAACACCCTAAGAATTGGGCTAAAAAATTATTGTTTAATTGACATACCCTAAACTGTAAGTTTATACATTAAGAATAAACATATGATTTTTTATAATTCCATATTGCGACAGGTCATTTTAAATAAACCACAATTACAGGTTGAAAATCGAATCACTGGCTTGGGAAATAGCTAAGCTCATCCAAAGGCTGTATCTCCACGCCTGTAATTGCAAAGACAAATGCTAAACCGTACATTCTATGGAAGAGCTAGCATGTTCACAAGCATTTTAAAAACGTGAAAAAGGGTAACTATCCAAATGTATGCAGATAAATTTTAAATTCGATTGATTTTATTGCGGATATTTTTGGAGTTCCTATGCAGGGCACCTAGCCTCTGGCCAAGATTTACAGTTGCTGAGTGTAAACTTATGCAAATTTTGTTAACGAACTATAGTCCAATAAAACGATGAAATTCACGAGCAACAGTCGTCAATGACACCTGACAAATAACATCATTTAGCAACTTAAGCATATATTTCAAAGATATACGTTGCGACTCCTAGGTTTCGCAACGTACTCTGTTATAGTGCACAAAAAACAGTCAAGCCGCGTAAGGTATTTATAAATAAATCAAATGGATAGTTCGCAATAACCATTGGAGTTCTATAAATCGGAGACTACCGCAAAACCACCGTAGATCATCCGCTGGCCATCAAAAGGCATTGGATTGGCCTCGTTGTCCATATTTGGATCTTGCATGATCGCAGCCCATGCGGCATCGCGAACTTGTTTTGACGGCCACACTATCCAAGAAAACGCAACAGATTCATGCGGTTGTTTTTGCACCGCCATCGGGAATGACGTAACCTTGCCATCAGGTACATCATCCGCCCAAGTATCTACCACCTGGAGCGCACCATGTTGTTTTAACACAGCCGCCATCATCGCCGCATGGGCAATGAATTTTTCTTTGTTTTCATTTGGCACTGCCGCCACAAAACCATCTACATATGACATTTGTATTCCCTCACCTTATTTACCATTTAAAAAAACTGCCGCAATTGAATATGATTGCCTTGCGGATCCGTAACATTCGATACTTTAAACAACGGATTCTGCCATTCGCCGTCAAACACCAAGCCGCCAAGCGCGAGAATTTGTTGCCGGCTCAATGCCATGTCATCGACCGTCATAAACAGCTTCATGCCGCCAAACGCGGTATCTGCGTCAGCGAGGTTGGCAATCTTAGGTGGCACATGCAAAATTAAATTCAAACCATCTTTCTCGAGGCTAATAAAATCATGGGTTTGCCGTACGACATGCATATCAAATACCGTTTGGTAAAACTTGGCCAATGCTTGCGTATCTTTTGCATAGATAATAACCCCGTGACGCGCTGGACCTGCCATATCATTCCCTAAGTTTGTTAAAATACAGTTGCTTATCACATATAAAACACAGCAGCCACAATACTAGCGCGTCGCCTTACGCACATCGATCGCCGCCTCTCTTAACGCTTTCATTAATTCATGCGGATAATGATCAATATCATTGGAGGCGGTAAATATAAAGAGATCCAGCGTAGGAAAATAATCCATGGTGGCATACGAATAACCGTTCGAGCCGGTATGGCTGATGCGCGTTACGCCATAACGTTCATCTACCGCCACGCCATAGCCATAATACGACGGGATGCTGGCATTTTCGAGCATGTATGGCGTAAACATGCGCTGCCACGCGGCTTCGCTGATGATCTTTTTGGCCTGTAGTGTTAAAAACCATTGCTGCATATCAGATAGCGTCGAAACAAAACCGCCTGCACCTTCAAACCAACGCCGTCCAGCATCTTGCCGTAGATGCATTAACGGATCGCCGATACTGCGGCTTTGTGCCGCTAAACCAAGCGCGCGCTGCCACCAATTTGCATCCGCGCCGTAGTTCTGCGCCAACCGCTCAACAGGCGCCTGCACTAAGCGATACCCCGTATGCTTTAAACCGGCAGGCAACAGAACATGCTGCTGGATAAACGTCTCCCAAGGCTGCCCGGACACGTTTTCAATAATATGCGCCAACAAACCATAGCCGATATTGGAATAATTGTATTTTTCACCAGGTAAGGCCACCAATTTTTCTTGCCATGCTAAACGAAAAAACTCATCGGCATTTACGTTGTCGTAGAGTTGATGATTGGCTAAATTGGTCGGGAATCCTGCCGCGTGCGTCAATAACTGATGAATACTTATCTTCTTTTTATCATTAGGCACATCCGCAAAAAACCTATCTAGCGTCGTTGAGGTATCTAACTTGCCTTGTTCAACCAGTCGCATAATGGCGGTTGCGACAAATTGCTTGGTTAAAGAACCTATATCAAACACTGTGTGTTGATCAAACGCCCGTTGCGGCTGGCGAACTGCCAAACCTTGATGATGTTCAAGTAAAATGTCTGTGGAGGTTGCAATAGACACCACACCTGAAAATTTCGACGCTTCAATTTTACTAGGCCAGCCGCTTAACCTTGGGGAAACGGTTGCTGCCTGAGCGAAACCCGCCATCAGCAGCATAGTTATCAAGCAACTCAACGGCCAAACACACAGCCGACCTCTCATCACACACTCCCTTGCCGAACGATCTGATGTTTGATGTTACCTGCAAGCAAACGGGTTACCTGCAAGCAAAACGGCCAGCGCGGCAAGATAATATAAAAAAATCCGACCGTGCGAGCTTTGCCGCTCAGCCAACCTGCGCCTTTACGATGCATCTTAGGGGTTATGCCTGCATTGACGTCAACAACGCTGTGACGAAGGGACGCAATGAAGCGATGAACGGACATCGGATGTAAGGGAAGATCACCTAGCGCCATGCCAGAGCGTCCGCACCACATCATATACATAGTGCTGCACCCGAATGACAACCCAGCCAAAGCGAAAGCTGCGGTCGGCTGGTTCATCAACACTCGGTTTTATTTAATGTTTTTATAGGTGGCTTCGACAGCAAATGCTTCGACTTCTAGCGGTGAATTTTCATAACCGTACTGCACTAAATCGGAAAAATGCTGGGTGATAATGCGATCCAAACTGGATTGTTCGATTTGCCTAACATGCACCAACTCATGCGCAAGGTTTGCGGTCGTCAGTGCATATCCCTGCCTAACATAGATGCTGTAGCCAAATACTTGCGCATTATTGACAACTCCATCGCCGATAAACCCAAATGCTTCGCCAACCTGTTTTAATAGCCAGTTTTCGCGCGGGAAAGGCACTTGCGCAACATAGACCACACGAATTTTTTCCGGTGCTTGTATGCCCAATGTTTGCGCTAACAACAGCTGCGCGTCATCCAATGCTTGCCCATGTTGCCGTCCCAATGCCTCTGTCTGCTGCGCCCAAGCGATATATTGCGGTAATACTATCCAAGAGATAATGTTTTGATGAAACAACACAACCATCACACAGCTCAAGCTGCCGAACACGAACCAACCTAGTTTTTTCAAGATGAAAGCCCTTTAACAACACGCTGCTCGTTCAATATGTATACGTTAATTGCATAATTGCCGTTGTGTCTGCATGTGGTATTGAAGTGACAACATGATAAAACCACGTCATCACGTATTTCATCACAGATTTATACCGCTTTTAAATCATCTAAGACCAGCAGTAAAAATGTTGCCAGCGGGCCAAGCAATAACGAAATGATAAACCAGTTTAAACCTTTTCGGCCTTTTCCCTGCGCTAACCCAGCATTGATCAGGGCGAGTGTGCCCCACCCAACAACATATGACCCTGAGTTTTCAATTCCTACCATCATATTTAATATTCTCTTTTGTTAGCGCGAAAAAAAACCAATACGACGCTTAGCGTCAGCAGACCGTAACTCAGTAAAACTGTAACTACGCAGCGAGATAGTAGCACTGATCATTGGTGCGCTTCGCATCTAAAATGTAACAAAAAAACTAAAATCACTTAACTATGCCACATCTTTTACCACGCGACTGTGGAGCGGCCCAATGCTTTGAATGCCACGGGTTTTGTGCCGCACTATCAACTCCGCAATCATCAGGTTGGGCACCCAGCATAACCAAGCGAGCACTGGATAAGCATCAAAAAACTTTATCCCCAATACAATGCTGATGCCCAGATACAACCGTAATGTGACACCGGCTAATGTCACGGCGTAACTTCGGATCATCCAGCGCTCATGCGCTTTGACATCGCCTTGTCGAATACGTCGATACGCCATATAGGTGGTCCCCAACCAAAATATGGCCATGAGGCCAAAGCCGGTTTGCACATAAATGCCACCAACACTGTTCGTCGCTAAAATAAAACCTGCAATGCCACTACATAAAATAGCGCCAACATATAAGCGGCCAAGCACGCGATGGAGCGACAAATATTTTCGCCGCAACGATGAGCGGAATTGAAATGCGCCAACAACAATCGCGATTGCGCCGCCGATAAAATGAATATAAGTAACCGCGGGAAAATGGCTAAAAAGATTTTGAATAAAGGGCGGTCTTAGGCCTGGTGCTAGCATGAGTACCAGCGCATAAAGCGCAACAGCCGCGCTAGATAGGGTCATCAACAGCCATAATAGTTTATTACGCATCACTCATCCTTGATGTTAGTCGTTCATCCTAATTATTCATGGGTGCTGCATCTATGCAACAGATCCGCTGGCACATACGCCAAGCCCCACTGTAAACGAGTTCTGCATAAAAAAACACCAAAAAAAAGAACAACATATCGATTATATGTCGCGCAAGCTGCGGCAGAGGGTTTTACGGTACACAAATAAGCCACTTGTTACGCGTCTCGCTACAAAGCCGCGCTATGCAGACGCTTGTTATGGGCTACCAACGTTAAGCCACTTTTTGTAATGCTGGCACTCCACGCTGCAACAAACGTAACAACCGAAAACTGACCAAGCATTAGCAAAAACAACTTGAGCCCAAACGTTAATTACTCGGTGAATAACGGATGCTAGACATACACAAGTGTAAGATTACGGGGAAAAAGCAATAGTTCGATATCTGGCATTGGCCACCTTAAAAATCTCAGAGCTGCCAACGCAAAGCGTAGACTTACCCCTAAATGCCACAACGCCGACAACGACCACACCTACACCAGACGTGCGTGCAGCGCTCGATGGTTTGAAATCGATGGTTTGAAATGATTCATACCGACTCATAAGATTTTTTAGCCACGGCTCTCAAAGCTGTCTGTTGCCTGCCTGTGTTAGCTTAATTTGCTCAATAAATTGCATTTTACCGCTGGCCATTCTGAACTGATGATCGAATACACAGCCGTGTCGCGGATAGTTCCATTTGGCATGATTTGATGATGCCGTAAAATCCCATCCAATTTGGCACCTAAACGCTCAATGGCTGCCCGAGAGGTGGCGTTAAAGAAATGCGTTCTAAACTCCACCGCAATCGCCTGATGCGTTTCA
>Ga0209812_10000311_pt1 | contig 45926 bp, 38 predicted proteins | sample JI71714BDNA_FD_187502 | JGI IMG/M metagenome (GOLD analysis project Ga0209812, IMG submission 187502) | Wastewater effluent complex algal communities from Wisconsin, to seasonally profile nutrient transformation and Carbon sequestration -... | ecosystem: Engineered > WWTP > Effluent > Algae...
GAATTCCCTGGCACGGCTGCTGCCGGATGGCGCACTGGATCCCAGCTTCCAGACCGGAACAGGCCCCGGTAGCAATGAGCAGGTGGAATGCGTTCTGATACGACCGGATGGGCGGATCATGGTGGGCGGAGGCTTCGGCACCTTCGGCGATGTGGACTGCGGTGGACTGGTACGCCTGGAGACCGATGGTAGTTTGGACCCCAGCTTCGCCTTGAACACCAGCGGTGCGCAGATCCGGAGCATGGCGCTGGCAGCGGATGACCAGCTGATGGTGGCCGGCAACTTCTCCACCTTCCTCGGCCAGCCCTTGAACGATGTGGCGCGCCTGAATGCGGATGGCACCGTGGATGCGACATTCGACCCCGGCTCCGGAGCGGACAATTTCATTTACGCGGTAGGCGTGCAGTCCGATGGGAAGGTGATCATCGGGGGTGCTTTCACGACCTTCAACGGAGCGCCGGCGAACAAACTTGCCCGCCTGCTGCCGGACGGAAGCCTGGACCCCTCCTTCACCACCATGATCGTGGGCGCGGGCAGCATCGAGAGCATTGTCGTGCTGCCGGATGACCGCCTGTATGTCGGTGGTGCCTTCGGCAACCTAGGCGGCGTACAGCTTTCCGGCCTGGCGCTCCTGAACGCGGATGGTTCGGTGGATACGGACTTCGGTGCGGTGGCATCTGGCATCTCGATCAACGACATCCACCGACTTACCGACGGCAAGATGCTGATAGGCGGCTCGTTCAACACCCTGTTCGGAAGCACTGCGAATTGCATCTTGCGCCTGAACGCCGATGGCAGTGTGGACAACTCCATCTCCCTCGGCGCCGGAGTGGACGGCACCGGTTCTTGCCGGGCCGTTGGCGCACAACAGGCGGGCGGCATCCTCGTGGCCGGCATCTTCAGCAGCTTCGACGGTATCCCCCGCAACAATATCGCCCGTGTGGGCGGTAGTAATGTCCCCACGGCGATCACGGAGCCTCTGGAGGCCACGGCTGTCATGAGCCCCAACCCTACCACGGGCGTGGCGCGGTACATCACCGAATTCAGCGGCCCCACTTCGATCACCATCTGGGATGCAACAGGGCGCTTGCTCGAGCAGCGTGCTTTTCTGGCAACAGCGGGGACCGCACATCAACTCGATCTGTCGCAGCATCCAGCGGGGACCTATCTAGTGCGCCTTGCCACACAAGAGGGCCAGCGTACCGCCCGTATAGTGGTAGTGCGGTAGAAGGTGTACCGTGGCAGATGTGAGCCACCCGTACGAAGCGCTCGACCACGTCGGCCACGGTCCTTCTCCTTTAGCCTCAGCAGGGTGTTCTCCCAGACCTGCGCATCGGTCTCCCGCCGGATGGCGGAGACCCTCCGCCCCAATCCACTAGCCCCACCCTTTCTCCCTTCACCGGGCCATGCGCCACGACCACCTTGTCCTCCTTGCCCGGGCGCGGTGGCGTGTGGCGTTCGTGCTTTCCAAACCCACGAAGGGTGGCGTTCGTGCTGTTCCTGCTGGCGGCGGCCTTGTCGGTGTTGTTGATGGGTGCGAGCAATGAGACAGCGCCGTTCCATTGTGGCAAGGCACCACGTTGAGTTGGACAGCATCGTGGTAGAACGGGAGAACCAACGGCGCCCTCCTCTATTCCCTGCTGTGCACCTGCAAGCGCCATAGCGTAGATCCCTTCGCCAACCTCTGCGCTGCGATCGCCCGCATCAGCGAGCACAAGGCCAACGGGCTCATTGAGCTCCTGCCCTGGAACTGGATACCCTTGGCAAAATAGTGGCGCCTCAACAGGTGTGCTTCGCCGGAGGCTTACGCATCACAGGTAGGCACACATCATGATCCAATTATGGGTTGCCAAGCGTACGGCGCAAACGAGCTTCCATCGCGTCGAGCGGCTCGTTGATCCGAAGTGGCATGACGGTGTCGATCCGGTCTTCGGAAAGAAAGATGAGTCCACTGTTCTTCAAGAGACCCAATGCTTCGAACTCGCCTTTATCGTCATGGCGAATGGTAGCAGTCTCGTATAGCAGCCCTGTCAAGTCGATGGACCCTCCCGTGGCATTAACGATGGTAAGCGTTCCAGGTGCCGAAACGAATGGTCGCACCTTTTCGGTGAACTCGCGCCCGCAAACGGGACAACCCTTCTCACTGATGTAGATGATCACTTGGGGTAGTTCGCCATCTTGGATCATCTGCCTTTCGCGCAGAAAGTCGTTCAGCTCCGTGAAATGGTCAGCCCGACCACAGCTGAGCAATGTGGCAACCGCGAAAACGAGGAAGCGATTCACGGGATCAATAGTCGATGGAAGACTTTGGGCTTTAGCGCCCCTTGAATACCGCTCTCCGAACGCATTACCCATGTTCCGCTCTTCAAACCAAGGATGGCACCGCTACGATAGGCCGTTCCTTGAAGAACGAATTCATTGATGATAGCCAAAGATGGATCAAGCACGACTACGGACCAATCACGTGATGCGCGCTGCTTTTCCGGGGGGCTGTCTTCGGGAACTTCATGCGGCACGATGACAAGTAATCGACCACTTGGTCTATCAATCACCATGTCCGAGACGTAAGCCCGGGTCCCAATTCGGGTGTTAGCACCATCATTCGCCTCATCTTCCAGGTTCGCTTGGGGGGGCGTTATGCCCACAGCGCCATTCACATGGCTCAACGGTACACGCCGGATCACTTCCAATGTGCCTGTATCCACTTCGATAAGATCCGGCGAGTACAAGCTGGAGACGAAGATGCGCCCGCCCAGTATGGAGGCCCCAGTAGAGCCTGCTGTGTGATAGGTTCCCTTGCCCAAGTGCGCTAACATATCGCAACCCCAAAAGCGCAGATCCTCTTCTGTCGAACTCAGATCCAACCGCGCGAGCTTGCACATGCGTGTTTCCACGGAATAGTAGGCCAATGGGTCGAATGGGGCTTCAGACGTGTCGACACATGGCCCGTACCAGGAGGCGCTCAAGAAGATGTCATTGCCTAGGACGCCGATCCCCTTGCTATCGACGTACAGGCTATAGAGATCTTTGCCGTTCGCACAGAGCACTGAATCCAGTGAGTGGATCTCCAGCACGTTACCAAGAGCATCCACTATTGCATAGTTCGCTCCATGGTTCTGTAGAACGAATACTCGGTCCTTGGACAATAACGTCAGGCCGTCTATATCCCCTAACGAGTCCAAGACCGCGGCCAATGGAATGTCATACAAGGGCCGACCGCTCGTGTCGAACACGCGAACGGTCTTGAATGTCAGAGGGTCGCCAGAAAATATGACCTCATCCCCTGTTCCATGATCTTCATGAACGCCACTGTAATAGAGGCTGAATTTCCATTCCGTGTGCAGCACCAAGCTGTCAAAAGTGTCCACGTTTCGACTTCCGGAAGCTGTGCGGCATGATGAATACATCACCAACGCCGCTGCAAGAAGCACGAAATAACAACTCACTCTACTGACCATGGGAGGGAGAAGAGAGGGGCAAGCGTGGTGCTGTTAAAGACACGGTAACGTACCCCTGGCTGGGATGGTTCACTGTACCTGGTCCCCGATCATGTATGCCATTTTCAATGTGGCGTGCGAGTCGCGGAATAAGACGAAGCGGTTACCGTCAAGCTCGTTGGTCTTACAGGTAGCGAACAATGTCCCATCAATCACACCATCCATGTGCTCCGCCGAAAAGATGTCCGAAAGATCCACATACCTCTCTTGGAATGCGGCTTTGATCTGTGATTGGTCGCCGGTGGAGATCTTCTCGTACAGACCCTCAAATGCAAGTGCACCTGCCGGACTGAACTTGTGCGGGGGGCGTGCAGAGCAATCTTCCCCGCGGCTTGGACACTTATGTTCCCCATTGTTATTCTCCTTGTACTTCCAGTTCTCGCCCGTATTGCTTTTGGGGACCGCATACACAGTACCATTGGGTATTCCATCGCTTGTCATCTCCTTTCCACACGAGGCTGCAAGCAGCATAAACATGATCGATGCAGTAAGAAGGATCGCTGGGTTTTTCATCGCTTTAATTGTTGGGGCCATGAAGATATGCAAGTGGATGCTGGAATACAAGTCTAGACCCCCGCAAACTTTTCCGAAGGGGACCCTGCGCCTCCAAGCTGCTAGCCCCACCCTATCTACCTTCACCGGGCCATGCGCCACGACCACCTTGTCCTACTTGCCCGGGCGCGGTGGCGTGTGGCGTTCGTGCTGTTCCTGCTGGCGGCGGCCTTGTCGGTGTGGTTGATGAGCGCGAGCAATGAGCCACCCCCGTTCTATTGCGGCACGGCACCCGTTGAGGTGGACAGCATCGTGGTGGAACGTCGGGAGCGGCGGGAGAGCCAACGCCGTTCGGCCATGGAAGCTCGTTTCGGAGCGGGTGTGGACCCTGTACTTGGCCTGAAGATCTTCAAGATGGAGTGCGCGGGCTGCCACAAGCTGGATAGGGATATGACCGGTCCGGCCTTGAAAGGTGCATTGGACCGGGCACCCCAGCCGGGTATCGTATGGCTGCGCGCGTTCCTTACCGCTCAGGACTCCTTGTTACGGATGAAGGAACCGTATGCCACCGCATTGCAAGCAACCTGGGGCAACAATCCTTGGCGGCATGAATACGCGCGACTCTCCCCTACGCAGTTCAAGGATCTGATGGCGTGGGTGGAATATCATCAATTTGAACCGGTGTTGCGGTACTAACGCTCACGTTCCCATGATCCAAGTCTTCCTCGGCCTCCTGCAACTCCTCGCCACGGGTTTCTTCGGTCTACTGGCCGTTGTCTTATGCGTAGTAGCGTTGGTTCGTTGGCGGAGAGGACACAAGCCTCTCTTACTCGCAACGTTCGCTGTGGGCGCCGGAGTGCTCTCCCTCGTCATCTGGAGCTTCGACATCTTTACAGCAGAGACCACGGACCGTCAGAAAGCGGCCGAAGCGTTCTATTCAAACTTCGGTTTCTATGCCCCGGCTTCCGTCCGAGACATCAAGGTGAAGAACATCGCCATATACGATGCGGTGGGGCATTACATGGCTTTCACGTATGAGGACTGGGTGTTCTACGATGTGCTGTTGCACGACCATCCTCTGCAGAAAGCGAAGGCAGGCAGCGCGGAGTTCAAGGAGATCCATGATCGCTATGTGAACGATGCGAACCGTCCGGACTGGGCCGTGCTACCTACAGGCCGCACGAATGTGATCCTGCACAAGAAGGACTTCATGCGCCACAGTTCCAGCGACTATTACCTCTGGGTAGATACGGTGGGGAACATGGTGCATTTGCGGGTGAGCTATTTCGACTGAGGCCACTAACCTCCACCAATATCAAACTTTAAGCCTCGGCTGGGTGTACTCCCAAACCTGCGCAACGGTCTGCAGAAGGGGACCCTGCTCTCGTATCCAGCATTCCCCCTACCTCACCACCACCGTGAACGCATAGCTCGTGGAGCTTCCCTTCCCGAACGGGATGGTCTTGCTGGTGCGCAGCACTTCAAGCGCCGGGTACTTCTTACTGGCCAGCACGGAGCCGGTGGGCATGGCCTTTAGCTCCTTGAAACCTAGGTCGCGCAGCTCGGTGGTGAGGTCTTGGGCGTAGGCCTGGTCGAAGGTCTGGATGGTATAGCCGCGGTCGCCGCGGCCACTGGCGAAGAAGAGGAGGCCCGTGCCCTCGAACACGTTCATGCGGCCCTCGGCCAGGTGTGCGCAGGAGAACCAGAGCCAGGCATCGGGTTCGGGAGTGGGTCGTTGGCAGAAGTTGAGCGAGTCGGCGTAGCGCCCCATGCACAGGGTATCGGCACAGGTGCGCTGTGCGAGCAGGGAGCGCATGGTGGGGCGTTGGGCGTGTGTAGTGGTGGATAGCCCAAGGAGAAAGGCTGTAGCCAGGAGTAAGCGGATGGTGGGGTTGGCCATGGGTGTATGGGTTCGAGGCTTGATGTATGTTGGACAAGGCAGGACGCAAGGCATTAAGCCTTGTCCGTGAGTCCTATGCCGCCGCCGCGTTCTTGCCTGAGCCGCAACCTAGAACACAATTACTCATTCCATAACTTTGTTCAACAAACTAAAGGAATGAAAACGGCCGCCATCTTATTCTTCACCCTGCTCAGTGGTATTCTATATGGCCAATTCTCCGAACCGCAGGTCGTGAGCTCGGTATACGAACTCACTGGTGTGGAATCCAAGTTGGCCTTCATCATGGATGTGGATCTGGACGGGCAGCCCGATGTGGTTCAACCGAATGGCAATTGGTTCAAGCGCGACTTGGCCGGGAACTTTCAAGCACCCCGAACCTTTACACCGGCACCAAGCGGGGATGTGTTCGCAGTGGCCGATCTGGACGGCAACGGCACGGATGATCTAGTAGTACAGGATGAATATGACATGTATTGGCACTCCAGTGAAGGGAACGGTTCCCTTGAGGAGGCACAGTTGATCGGAACACTGGCGAGCACCAATTACAGTCTTACGTTCTGCTTAACGGGCGACCTGAACAACGACGGATCCCTGGATGTACTGGTGGTGGCACACAACTTCGGCCAACCCTTCCAGATGATCTGGTGGCCACAACTAGCCGATGGCTCGTTCGGTGATGGTATCGAGATCCGACAATGGCCACATCAACTCACCTCCTCCATTCAAGTGGAATTGGAGGATGGTGATGGTGACGGTGACTTGGACATCTTCTTAGACCTGACCACTGAAGGTTGGCTTGTGAATGACGGTACAGGTAGCTTTGATGTGACCGCGCCTGTCGGTACAGAGCAACCCAATGCTGCGAGGTTCACAACCGGTGATCTGGATGGAGATGGCGATCAGGATGTCCTGGTGACGAATTTGCAAACCGGAGTGACCTGGTACGAGAATCTTGGTGGCATGTCATTCGGCCCAGCTGTTACACTGGTCGCCTTGCCAGAGGCGGATATTGCCGATGTGGGAGACTGGGACAACGACGGTGATCCAGACGTACTTGTTTCAGTATCGGGCAGCTTCACGCTCCTATTACGCGAAGCGGACGGCACTTACAGTTCCACAACATTCGAACCGCTTGCCTTCCCCTATCCCTATTTCATACGCCATCGAATGCAAGATCTGGACGCGGATGGCACTCTTGATATCTACATGATGGGCGATGTGGTCGGCTATTGGATTAGAAGCCCCCAGACCGAAACCTCGGGGACAGCCCATGTCGTGGACCTTACAACGGGCAGCCCGAGGGAAGCCACTTTTGGTGATATGGATGGTGATGGCGACGTGGACATGGTGAAGAACTGGGGTTCGTTCTTCATGTTGCACTTGAACGAGGGCTCGGTACACATGCCCGCAACGCGGCCGCTTTACGAATGGAGGAACTCGACAAGACCCTTCGCTGTACGGTTAGTGGATGTGAATGGTGATGGACACCTGGATATCATCGGGCACGACACCAACGGGAACGACCAGTTGGAGTGGGCCATGAACGATGGAACCGGTGATCTAAGCGAGTCGTATTCCATCGGCAACACTCCATACGGCCCACTGCATGACGTAGCCGATATGAACGGTGATGGGTATCCGGACATCCTGGTAAGGAGTACCATTCTATTGAATAATGGAGAAAGTACCGATTGGGATGCTGTCAGCATCTCCCAAAATGGTGGAATACAATCCGTGGCGGTCGGTGACCTGGATGAAGACGGGGATAATGACATGGTGGTCAAAACATCCAACGGCTTTTACCGCGCCGAGAATGACGGTGCGGGCAACTTCACCGAGACCTTCGTGATCGCCAATACCCAATCGTTCCAAAAGGTCGGCCTGATGGACCTTAATAGCGACGGAATACTTGACATTACGGCCTTTGATCCGAGCGTTGGGTGGTATTTGTACCATGGGCAAACGGATGGCACATACACCTTCTTTTCTCAGGGTGGACAAGACGGTACCATGGTACGTAAAGACTTCGACTCGGATGGCGACCTCGACTGGGCCACCGATCTAAGGACGTTTGACCCTCCCACGTGTAGAATAACCTACCGCGGTCCATCAGGCGAGGAACCGGGCGGGATACGCAATAAGCCCATCGGGACCCTGGCGGGTGTGGATCTGGACAACGACGGAGACATCGACCTGGTCTTCTCCAGTTCGTTGAACACCTATGTCATGGAGAATCTCCATAATTCACCCTACCGGATCGAGGGTACTCTTTTCGTCGACGCCGACGAAGATGGCATACGTGGACAGGGTGAGGAGGCGCTACCCCTTCATGGGTTGGTGGCGGAACCAGGCCCGGTGACGACGATAAGCACCACCGATGGAACATACACGTTGTGCGCCGATGTAGGAACCTTTTCCGTGGGACCGGTGCAGAACGGGCTCTGGACCATCTCACCAGGTTCAACGGATATCACGGTGGATCTCACTTTGGCAGATGCCGTGGCGGAAGGGGTCGAAATTGGCGTGATACCCCTGTTGGATTCGACCCTATTCAATGTGGTGGTCAGCACGACCGAGGCTCCATGCGGATCGATGGCGACCCGAACGCTCAACGTGAGGAACTTGGGCACGACCAAACCGAGCGGTGAATTCTGCTACACGCTGGACGAAATGAACCAATTTGATTCCAGCACCCCCCCGCCAGATTCCCAGAATGGCAACACCTACTGCTGGGATCTGACCGAAATGGGCTACAATGGTTCATTCGTGGTGCATATGGTGTTGACTCTTCCAAGTGTCGACTTCATGAACACGATAACTACGGACAGCGCCCATGTGCGTGAGTTGGACGTCAACGGCATCGTCTTACAAGACCAGCGATGGGAATGGAATGAACTGATCACGTGCTCGTACGACCCGAATGCCAAAGCTGTATACCCGGCTGGGAATGGTCCGCAGGGCGTGATCGACGTTTCACACCGCTTCCTGGACTATACCATCCACTTCCAGAATACTGGAACTGCGCCTGCACAGACGGTGGTGCTTCACGATGTTCTCCAACCTACATTGAAAGGAGGCGAGCTTCAAGTACTGGCATTCTCGCACGCGCCTAGTCTGGTGCAGGTGGCCAGTGATAATGATCTCATCGTTCGGTTCGATGGCATCATGCTACCTGACAGTAGTTCCGATCCACAAGGCAGTCAGGGTTTCTTCTCGTTCCGAATTCCACTGGTGGACGAGGCTGGCCATATCACCGTAGTTGATAACACGGCAAGCATCCTTTTCGATAACAACGAACCCGTGATCACGAACACCACCATCACCACATTAGTGGATTGTGGTCTGTGGCAACCGATGATCAACGAGATCGGCGCTGGCGATGCGCTATTGGCTTCATCCGGCCTTAGCTATCAATGGTCTTTCAATAATGCAACGCTGGTTGGGGACACAGCTCGCGTGCTCTTCCCCACGCAACATGGAACGTACAGCGTGCAGGTGACCAATGTACATGGCTGTGTTTCCACAGCAGAGTATTTCTATGCATCGGTGGGTTTAGTGGAAATGTCGGCTATCAGGTTCGGTGCCTTCCCGAATCCCGCATCGGGCGAACTGCATGTGGTCAGTAGCGCACCATTCACCGCGGAGCATAGCATTGAGGTCTTGGATGTTCAAGGCAAGGTGATCCAGAGCATACGCGGTAACGGGGGCACCGACCAGGTATTACCTCTTGTGTCGACCTCTTCTGGCCTACACTTGTTGCGGATCTCACACGATCAGCAGCAAGTCGGACTTATTAAAGTAGTAGTGGACTGATCAGTCAGCACTTCGAGCGCCGGGTACTTCTTGCTGGCAAGCACGGCGCCGGTGGGCATGGCCTTCAGCTCCTTGAAGCCCAGGTGACGCAACGCGTTGGTAAGGTCTTGGGCGTAGGCCTGGTCGAAGGTCTGGATGGTATCGCCACGGTCGCCGCGGCTGCCATTGAAATACCTGATCCCAAGCACTGTAGCCATGGCCGGTGATCCTATGCACGTCCTCGAGGTGCATGCTGGCGAACACGTTGCGGGCCATGGCCAGTTCCAAGGGCGGCTTACTGCAGGTTCGGCCGCGGATCCGTGCCATCGGCCCGATCATGCGGCCGTTCGTGCGAAGATGTGAACATGCCCTATCCCCCCACGAGCATAGGGGCAAGTACTATCTTGCAGGCCAAGATCATTTCCATGAGCAGGATACTCCTCTTGAACCTTGCATTGGTGGGGTGCATCATCGCTGGTGCCCAGCCCAATTTCATACCGGACCCTGATCTGCGCTATATTCTGAGCAATTGGAACACTGTGGAGATCGATGCCGACGGCTACTTGGTGGATCCCGATGTGGAGTACGAGATCATCAATATAGCCACAATACCTAGCATGGTGGATGTTGACCTGACGGGCTTGGAGTATCTGAAGACACACAGACTGGTCCTGAGCAATGAAGGTGGTGGTTCTTTCGGTGCTTTCCCGGCATTTCCGCAAATGCTCCTCCAACCGGGCACGTTCGCGAACTACACGCTCATCGACAGGTTCAATGGCGCGGTGATCCCTCCGTTAGCGCAGAACACCAGCTTCTTCGCAGTGTCAAACCCGATACATATCGGTGAATGGTCCATCTCAGGGGCAGTAGACGGTACTCACACCACCGTTTCTCTGGCCCCAATTCCTGAGTGGATCCCCATGCCCACGATCATCGAAAGGGTGGACAGCGTGAACATAGAAACCTGGCTGTACCCGGATATCCCGATCGGCGAAGCGGTGGATGCACTAGCTCTCTCGTACGCACCGGCGCTGACCGAGGTGGACCTGTCATCCACTTCACTCACCACCTTCTACATCGCAGGTGGTCAACAATTGTCATCGGTGGTGTTACCCCAGCATGAAATGAGTCAAGTCGCCCTGAGAGACCTTCCCGTCCTGACCGATGTATCGTTGATCCCCAGCACGACTGAGATCATTCTGGAGCACCTTCCGTTGCTGGAACAGGTGGAAATAACCGATTGCACCCACGATCTCATCATCCAAGATGTTCCTCTTCTTTACCTGGATAATGCCCCTCCTTCCACGAAGTTTCTGCAGATCGGTCCCATCGCCGGAATGGACGTTTCAGAACTTCCGGATGAACTCGAAGACCTGTATCTCCATCCTTTCGATGCGTGGGACAACTTCGACCTACCCGACCTACCGAACACCTTGCGGAGCATCATTGTGTACGGCCATTTGGCATCCATCGCCACTTTGCCTCAAGCACTAGAGACGCTTAGTGTATCTTCTCCGGTGTTGGAGTGTCTGCCGATCCTTCCCCAAACACTGACCTTACTGGAGACTGATGTCCCCTGCGTGCCGAACCAACCACCATTGCTCCCACCGCAGACGCTATGCACCCTGTTGAGCAGTACTTGCCCGGACCCCAATCCCACCGTAAGTGGCCATGTCTACATCGACGAGAATGACAATGGCCTGCAGGATGCCGAGGAGCCGAACGCCGCGAACGTGACCTTGAGCTTCGCACCGACCGGCCACCTCACCGGTACCGATCAGAACGGCGACTTCACCATCGGCCTGCCCATCGGTCAGCATGCCCTCACCGTGGCCGATGTCATGCCCGGCGCTGCGGTAGAGCCTGCTTCGCACACCGTGGAGCTGCCTAGCCTGGGTTTCGCCGCCGATGGCATGGACTTCCGCATCACCCCTCCCCCTCCGCCACCTCCACCGCCAACGGATGTACGCATCCGCTGGAACTACGGTTTAGTGCCACCCCGGCCTGGCTTCCAGCATACCGTGAACTTCGAGACCCAGCTGATCTCCTATACAGGACCCACGCTGGTCACCATCACCATCGATCCGCTGTCGGAGATCATCAGTACCTCCTTCCCCTCCCTTTCGATCGTGGACAACGTCATCACCGCACAGGACCTGCAACCCGGTGTTCCGCACTTCATTCAACTGTACAACGCACCCAGCGTGCCGTTGAGCACTACGTTGATCTACACGGCCAGCATCACCCAACCGGCCGAAGATCAGTTTCCGGAGAACAATACGAGGACCCTTCAACCCATCGTCGTGGGCAGCTACGACCCCAACGACAAGCAGGTCTTCCCGCCGCGCTTGACGCCCGAAGAGGCCGCCGTGGACACCGTGCTCGAGTACCTGGTCCGCTTCCAGAACACAGGCACCTACCTGGCCGAACGCGTGGTGATCACCGATACGTTGAGCGCTGACCTGCGGTGGGATACCTTCCGCTTCCTGGAGAGCAGCCACCCCTGCCAATGGTACGTGAACGATGGCGTGGCCCACTTCGTCTTCAACGACATCATGCTGCCCGACAGCAATGCCAACGAGCCGGAGAGCCACGGGCATGTGCGCTTCAAGATCAGGCCCCGCGTGGGCATGGCCGTGGGCGAAGGTGTCACCAACATCGCCAACATCTACTTCGACTTCAACGAACCGGTGATCACCGAACCGTGCTTGTTCGCGGTGGAAGTCCCCACAGCAGTGGAGCAAGCCGCGCTGACCGGCGTAACGCTACACCCCAACCCGACCGATCATGTGTTGAACCTGAGTGTTCCGGATGACCGGAGTTACTACGCCGAGATACTCACGGTGGACGGTCGTACGGTGCGCACGCTGGGAAGCTGGAGATCCAAAGCCGCCATCCAGGTCTCCTCGCTTCCGCCAGGCTCTTATCTCCTCCGACTCATTGCGGACGATCAGGAGCAGCTGCACCTGCGTTTCGTGAAGCAGTAGATCCAGGAGCCTCACCATCGCACGCGCCCTCACATCCTGAAGTGGAGCTCTAGACCTACGCAGGGGGCACTCTCGATCCTGCGCAGCGGTATTCCGCCGGATGGTGGAGACCCTGCGCCAGTATCCAGCGTAGCCGCCCTACTTCTAACCACCGTGAAGGCATAGCTCGTGGAGCTTCCCTCCCCGAACGGGATGGTCTTGCTGGTGCGCAGCACTTCAAGCGCCGGGTACTTCTTGCAGGCCAGCACGGCGCCGGTGGGCATGCCCTTCAGCTCCTTGAAACCCTGGTGGCGCAGCACGCGAACCTTCGCAGCGTCTTTGTCCTTCGGACCCAGCATGGCCGGCACTACCGGAGAGGGCTACGCGCCTTCGGCAGTCCGGATCGTTCCAGCTGCCCCAGCGCAGGTTCGTAACCACTCCGCAAATATCTTCGGGGTACAACTCGTTGCGATGGAACCCATACTTGCCGCCCTAGAAAGGGACTACAACAGCGAACTGCGCGCAGCCATGGGCCGCTTCGCGCGGGAAATGGATGAGGCATCCCGGATGGAGCTGTTAACGATGCTGGCCCAGGAGAACACACGTCTGCTGGTGCCCGTGTGTGATGTGGACCACGAGAAGGGTGACTTCCAGTTCACCACAACGCGGGAAGCGCCGGGTGGGTGGGTCCTCCATATCTACACCCATGACCCCGCGCGGCCCACGGGTGACGGGGCCGAAGAGGTGCTCGCGGTCTCCTTGCCCCAACTGATGCGTGAATTGGCCGACACGGAGATCATCGGCTTCGTCATCGAAGACAGTGTAGAGCACAGCGTGGTGGTGTACCCCCATGAAGGCGGCTACATGCTGTTGGGCATGTGGGAGTTGGATCCCCACGGTTTCGCGCAGAACTGAGCGGAGCAGGGACATCTGGTCCGGGGCGGATCCGTCTCGTGGTGGATGGCGGAGGCGCTATGCCAGTGCAGGGTGTCCGTCACGCTCGTCGCTTGCTCCCGCGGATCCCCGCTAGGGCGGAATTGGTCCTGTGATCGGCCATCCCGATTTTCGGCTTGGCGAGCCGCAACTACAAGATCCACGACCAAACGGATCTGCACTACCTGACCTCTGCAACGGTCGGCTGGGTGGATCTTGTGATGCTAGAGCGCGCTGCACAGGTTTGAAAGCGCAGTTATGTAACTTGGAGTTGCCATGGTGCAGTCCGCGGATATGATGTGTGACTAGGGCTGGACGGCCGAAAGGTCTCCTTGTGGCTCGGGGGACACTGCCGAGGTTGGAAGGCCCCGGTACACGGGCTGGCGCCTCGTGAAGCGCCAGGTGGCGTAGGCGATGAAGGGCACCCCGATGAAGGTAGGCAGCAGGAAGTGGAGCCAGCCGACATCCAGGCCGCGCATCATGGTGAGGAGGAAGGCGGTGGTGGTAGCGATGAAGGTGCCGAGCATCATGCCGAGGTGGCGCCGCAGCCACGCCAGGTGGGGCAAGGCTTGTCCCCGCAGGGCACGTACGAAAAGGCGCAGGTCGGTGAGTGCGAGCGCGGTGCTGATGCCGCCGAACACGAGCAGAACGATGTTGCCGGTAGCCAGCATCAGGCCACCATTCACACCGCCCAGCGCCAGCCCAGCCCAGTCCTGCGCGGCGGGGCGCAAGGACTTGTTGCGGATGGAGCGCAGCCCAGCATGCACCTGGTAGAGGGCGAAGAGGCCGATATGCAGCAGGAAGCGTCCACCCTTGAGGGCCGAAAGCGCCACGGCGGTTAGGGCCACGGCCACCATCGCAGCATGGAAGAGTCGGCCGCTGCGGGCGTGCAGGGCACGCCCCTTGGGGCTGGCGATGGCCACCACACCGGAAAGCAGGGCGGTGAAGCCGGCGGCCACGTGAAGGCAAAGCAGGGTGCGGAACAGGGTGTCCATGGTGCAGTGTTCGATGGTGTGCGGCGAAGGTGCCCGCCAACCCGGTGGCCCTGCAAGCGCAACGGGACCATCGGCAACTGATGGGGCCAATGGCATGGGATCGGTGGTGTACGGCACGCCCTCAGGGGCGAGCGGCAAGGCGCTCACGCACCGTGGCGGTGAGCTGGCGCGACACGGGGATCGGCTCTTCCACCCCGTTCAGGTGCAGGCGCAGGCCCTGTGCGTTGCCGCTTACCCGCTGCACCTTATGCAGATCGACCAGGTGGCTCTTGTGGCAGCGCAGAAAACGTTCGCCATAAGGAAGCAGGGCATCGCTGAGCGCTTTCAAACTGCTGCGGAGCACGGTTCGGCGTAGCTGACCCACCTGGAGGTGGAAGACCTCCACATAATTGTCCGCCGCACGGGCGAAGAGCAGCTCGTTCAAGCCTAATGGCAGCGGGGTGCCGGCTTCGGAGGGCAGGGTGAACCCGGGCGGCACAGGCCCAGGTATGGGCGAGGATCCGGCAGCGGGGGCCGGGTCGGTGGTCTGCTGCAGCCCAGCGTTGATGGCCGCGCTGTGGGTGGCGTATCCACGTGCCCTTCGCGCCTCGGTAAGCAGCACGGCGAGCGCGATCGGAAAAAGACCGATAAGGACGGTGAACAGGGTGAACTGACCCAGCGCTGCAGCGTTCAGCGGCACCAGGCCCAGGGCGACGGAGATCAGCGCATTGGCCAGTCCGATGGCGGCAACGTTGAGCACCGTCCAGGCCAGTTCGCGGGCCACGGTCCATCGGGCCTCATCGAACCAACCGGTCAGCGCGCGTGGGAGTGCCACGTTCAGCAGGAGCATCACGGCTGTGCACATGGTACCATAGGCTGCGGCCAACGTCGCGATGTTCGCAGCCCTGTGCAGCCCGAAAGGCCGGAACACCAGCAGGAACGCGGCCACGAAGGCTCCGAAGAGCAACGCTTTGATCGCGTGCTGTAGGGACGAAGGCTCCAGCGGGTAAGGGCGGGCTAAGAGGGCACGCATACACCACGAAGATCGCGAACTGGCCGATACGGAGATCATCGGCTTCGTCATCGAAGACAGTGTAGAGCACAGCGTGGTGGTGTACCCCCATGAAGGCGGCTACATGCTGTTGGGCATGTGGGAGTTGGATCCCCTCGGTTTCGCGAAGAATTGAGCGGAGCAGGGCCCTCTGGTCCGGGGCGGATCAGTCTCGTGCCGGATGGCGGAGGCGCTAAGCCAGTGCAGGGTGTCCGACACGCTCGTCACGGTAGCCGAACCAAAGCAGCGGTCGCTCGAAGGGGACCCTGCGCGCCCATCAGATAATGATCTTCGTACCTTGGTTGTATGAGCACTGATCAACACCTAAGGCGCTGCGGCCTCGCGTACCTCGGGAGTCACTGCACCGGTTGAAAAACGTTCAATGACAATGCAGATACATGCGCCCAAGTTGGACTTTGGAAAGTTCGCAGTTCTATTTGCGGAGAGGAATACTGGGATCTTGTTAAGAATGAACGGCAGCTACTATCTCGGCGAAGGCGAGTACTACCAAGTGTTCGATACGGAACGCGAGGCCGATGATTTTGCTCAAGACTTCGTTATAGTACACACAGCAGTTGAATGTTCTATTCACGATCGGGAGGGCAAGCACCTTCGACTCGTGGTCTAATCCTGCCATTTCTGGTAGCCCTACACCTTTGACCTTAGGCCTGGGCAGGGTATCCACCGCGATCAACACCCTTGGCCAACCTAGGCAGCGGTCACCCGCAGGAGACCCTGCGCACCCAATCCCCTAGCCCCACCCTAGCTACCTTCACCGGGCCATGCGCCACAGTGTAAGCGCCCCCAATGGAGTTGAAGGTCTTGGCCGGGTCGCCGATGGGCGCGAAGAGGGACATGAACTGATCCACGTCCTCGATCACGCGCTGCTGGTAGGGTTTCCGTTCCATCAGGCGTTGCGTTCACCAGCTTATGCGGCAGGCAGGTCCATGGTGATGGATGCGGGCAGCATCCGAAGAAAAGGCAGGGCGGCGCCGTAGTCCAAGGTATCGTACTCCAAGCCCAGGAGCCTGATGTTGGTGTAGTACGTCCGGTGCTGCATGTAGTAGTTCTTCTCGCTCTGGATCAGCCAGGCCTTGGCGCCCAGCTTTTCCGCCAGGAACCATTTTTCCAGAAGCCGTGCGCAGCGGCCGTTGCCGTCATCGAAGGGATGGATCTTCACGAACACCAGGTGCAGCAAGGCCGCAAAGAAGAAGACCTTCTGAAGGGTGAGGTCCATGGTGGCCAGGAGCGCGAGGTCCGCGTAGAATTTGTCCAGTTCGGCTTCTACGGCGTGCGGTGCAGCGGCCACGTATTCGATGCGGCCATCGGGTGTGGTCACATACATGTTGCCCGTGCGCACCCGGCCGCCCCGGCCCGCCGGCAGGATGTGGCGCGTGAGCATGCGGTGCGCTTCCAGCAGGTTCGCGCGGTCGCACGGGTTGACCTTGGCGAATTGATAGGCTGCGTACAGATCGTCGATCTTCTGGGTGTGGTCGGGCAAAAAGGAGATGCCGAAGCGTTTGTGCTTCACGTAGCTGTCCAGTTCGATGTCCTCGCCTTCGATCTTGCTGGAGTACACAGCCGACACCGAGGTATAGAAACTGAAGGCATCCACCGAGAGTTCGCTATCCTCCAAGGCGGCATAGCGCTCCAGATCAGCTACGGCCACAGCCTGCCGGTAGGGTTCCAGCAAGAGCGTGGGGAGGATCTGGAAGCGCGCGTCAGCCATGGCTCAAAGTTCGTGCATGGTATGGAACTGTAGGCTTCACCCATAGCCTCGGCTGGGTGTACACCGGGATCAGTGTTAAGGCCTTCCGACGAAAATGCGGCCGGTCGCAACCCCTTTAGTACCCACTATTCGGTAGAAGTAGTAACCAGCAGTAGCCGTGCTCAAGTCGAGCAGCGTACTACCACCCTCGGGTTGGAGCGGAGTGGTGATGCACAAACGTCCTTTGGTGTCATACACCTCGGCGAGCTGGTAGCCACAGTTTTGTATGATGAACGATCCACTCGCCCCGTTCATCACGACCACCGGTCCACGGTGAACCTCTTCGAGGCCTGTAGCACCGCCAGTGCATTGCGGTTCATCACTGTCGTAATCGTAGTCGGTCACGAAATTGGGTAGGCCGAACGAGCACAGCCGACCACCGAGGCTAACAGCATTATCCGTGAACCCACAGCCCACCCCAGAAACATTCGGTGCGGATATCCGGCCGAGGAATGCTGATTGTGAGTGGGTGACGTAGATCCGGTCGTCAGGGCCCAAGCGCAAGTCTTTCCAATAGTCAGGAATGATCGTGCCCAACGTGATTTCGGATGCGAGGATGGCCTGCCAAGTACTTGCATTGAGGTCATATTGGCGCAACGCGCCCGTATTGGAAGTGGTGGTGTACAGCTTGCTGCCATCTGGCGCGAATGCCATGCCCCAGACCATATTATCGAACGGGTTGGCCCTAGTCCTAGCATTCGACAGGACACCTGTTCCCGTATTGAAATCCAGTATCGACATGCTGCCTTGCACGGTCGGAACCGCATAACCCAACCGCGATCCATCGGGCGAGAACACGATCTGTCCACCGCAGCCGACCACATCATTCGGCCCTATCGCGGTTTCGACCATTGGGCCGAGGCCAGATGCTGTCAATAGGGCTACGAGGAACACATTGTTCCCCATGCGGTGACTAACCACCCAATAATCCACACCATTAGCATGGCGCACCGCCGCCAACTTTTCTGCAACTGGAGCCGCCAAGAATACGTTCTTCTCCCCCGGTAAGACACCACCCTTGCCATCACCAGCGCACATGTCTACCACGGAGTAACGCCAACCGTTCTCGAACAGGTTCTCGCTTGCATCGGTAGTGAACACATAAAAATACCGATCACTAGACGGACGTGGGACGATCAGCGCTGCGTGCGTGCTTGATGGGTGCCCCAAGAGGCTATCTCCATTAAGCATCACCTCTTGGTCACTGTTCCAGATCTTTGCACCATTGCTGTACATGAGCAAGGTCCCCGAAGCATCACTGATCGTGCTCGATCCCTCGTTCCACAGATTCGGCGTGGGCGCATACGTTTGCCCGTCCAACAAAGGGATCGGTTCACTTGCATTGAGATCCAACCCCGCTTGGATGCCGAAATACCAGATGTTCCCTTGGTTCTGTGCTGTGACGCTTAAAACGCATGCGAACAGTGCGAATAGTAGAAAGTGTCGCGGCCAATTATTCTTCATATCGATAGGATCGTTGGCCTAAATGTAGCTCCCTTCCCCCCTCACCCCAACCTCCCCCCCCATCAAGTTCCCATCGTGCAGTTCGGTGGCGTACACGAGGTGGTCTTCCATTTTGTTCACCTACGCGCGGTTGTAGACGGTGTATCAGTGTGCGCTTCCCTCAAGTTCGGTTAGGTGATGGCAGAGGTCAACCCCACGCAGTTCAACCACCACCAACGTTATTCCACCCCGCCGTGTTGGTACTTGGCGGCGCTTAGCACTTTCCATATCCCGCATTTGACCATCTTCGGAATGTGTAGTGGAGCGCCCGCCCTCTCCCCGGCCGTGTGCGTTGGATAGGTATCACCAACATCACATTGATCATGGATGGCAGCAAGGTGCGGTATTTCCGGAAGCAGCGAGGATGGTCGCAAGTACGATTGGCCCGCAAGGTGGGCGTATCGCAAAGCATGGTGAGCAAGATCGAGCGGCGGGCCTTCCAGCCCAAGGCGCACATCGCCGAGCGCTTCGCCAAGGTGCTGGGTGTAGTACTGGAGCAACTGGGTGATGAAGGGGTGCTGCACCCCCCCACCGCGCGCACGAACCCCGTTGAGTGGGGCCAAGCGAGCACCCCGGAGGCCCCGCATAGCCCGGGTTGACCACCAGGGGCGCCCCCTGGCCGGTGTGCCAGCACGGTGTAGGTGCAGGTGCTTGCGCCCTGTAGTGGGTGTGCATACGCCTCTATGTAGAGGTGCATACGCCTCCTAGCAGGTGTGCATACGCGTCTATGCAGCGATGCATGCGCCCGTATGCATCGATGCATGCGCCCACTAGCAGGTGTGCATACACGTGTATGCATCTATACATGCTCCCGTATGCATCGATGCATACGCCCCATAGCAGGTGTGCATACGCGCGTATGTATCTGTGCATGCTCCCGTATGCATAGCTGCACACGCCCCCTAGCAGGTGTGCATACGCGTGTATGCATCCATGCATGCTCGCGTATATATAGATGCATGCGCCCGATAGCAGGTGTGCATAACCGTGTATGCATCGATGCATGCACGCGTATGCATCGATGCATAGACCTTGTAGCAGCTATGCTAATGCGTGGTTCCAGCCATGGCACATCCCGCTTGTTGGCCACCACATCCCCTCTTGCGCGCTGCGCCCCAGCGTGTTCCGCCCGTCTCCTCTCGTTCGCGGCCTCCAACGGGGGGTGCGTCGGCCTGAAATGCAAGCCCAGGTGCCTGTGCATCTGCTGCGTGGTAGGCCTGTTACCGCGTAAAAGTGGGATTTAACATTATTCCTGGAAAATAATTTCGGGGCCATTTCTGTGGCTTGCAGGCCGGGATTATTCCGGGGAGGAATATTCCTAGCGGGCAGGAATGCACCCTTTTCGGGCGCACTTGCGCTAGGAAGGACGTGTTGCAACAATGCACACACCAAACAAAATGGCCACGAAAGCCAACATCCGACTTGCTCTGTTCGCCTTGAGAGCCCCTGCCTTGTTGATCTTGTTCCGCCACGTGATCGCGAAACTCACGGGCAATGTCTTCTTCCCGGACCCGCCCCACACCCTGGCGGCGATGAACACCCTGGCCGATGAGCTGGAGACCGCCACCAAGAACGCCCTGCAAGGGGGCCTGGCCGAGCGCGAGCTGCGCAACACCTTGGTGGAGCAGACCCGGACAGTGCTGACCCAGACGGCCAACTATGTGCGTGCCGAGGCCAACGGCGACCGCCAGAAGTTGAGCACCTGCGGGTTCGACCTAGCACGTAGTCAGGACCCCATCGGTATACCTACGGTGCCGCACATCAAGAGCGGCAAGGCTACCGGCCGCACGGGCGAGGTGGACATCCGCTGGACTAAGGAGCGCGGTGCCTTCGTGAGCAAAGTGCTCCGCTGCACCACCGACCCGGCCGTGGACCCGAAGTGGGAGGAAGTGGCCATCACCACCCGCACCCGCTACTTTGCCGAGGGCCTGGAACCGTACAAGGCCTACTGGTTCGCGGTAACCGCCATCGGTGCCGCCGGTGAAAGCGCCATGAGCGAGCCCGTGCTGGTCCGCGCCGCCTAAGTCCACCGCGCACCGCGACGAGCGCGCGGCACGAGAGCACCACCCCGGGTCTGCCAGCTGGCAGATGCCGGGGTGGTCTGTTAGGTCATACACGTACCACGATCATCTTGCGCTGGAAAGATCCATTCCTATATTTGAAGGAACTCAACACAGAATTGCCAATGCACCGTTTCCATCACGTTCTGCTTCTTTGCATTCTTAGTATTTCCTCGCTCACCTCTTGCAAAAAAGACAAGTGTGAGGACAAGGTCTGCGCGAACGGAGGTACCTGCAATGAGGGCACATGCACCTGTGCTGCTGGCTTTGAAGGGGAGAACTGCAACACGGAGATACGCTCTAAGTACTATGGCCTCTACAACGGAGTTTATGACTGTGTTGGTGGGCCGGACGTTCCGGGTCCCATGGAAGTCAGAGCAGGTTCGTCGGGAACGAACTCGCTCATTTTCGATGACGGTTCCTTCCCGTTCAATGTAGACTTGAACGGTACTGCATTCACCATTCGAGCAGGGCAAGGCATCAGCGGTTCAGGGAACTTCAATGGCAACCAGCTCGTGCTCAACTATGTCTATAGCGGGGTGAGTTGCCAGTTCACGGGTTCGAAATGACACCTCCGGTCCCGCAGTTCTAAGCCTTGGTACAGTATCCACTGTGAAACCTGCCCCCAGTCGCAGCGGCGGAACGCTCCCAAGGCCTGCACTTCAAGACCTCTGATGGGTGTCCGCCCGATCCTCGGAAATAGCACACGAAAGGAAGACCTCTCGACGATCGAAATCGCAGCCCCCTGCACCTTAAGAGTATCGGACGAACACGCCGATCCGTTAGGTTCGTGTCGTGCCACGCCGTCTCGCCTTTAACGCCGCGCTAGCTGCTCTCCTGCTCTGCCCCACCTTGCAGGGCCAGACCGCCTTGGATTCCCTCTTGGAACGCAGAGTACCCAACTGCAGCGATGTGGACCAGAACGCCATGGCCTTGGTAGCGCGCACCATGGGCGAAGGCCTCCTGGATTCAACCGCCTCGATCACGCGCAGTTGGCGGCAGAAATGCCCGGATTCGGAGGCGGGTTTCCGCACGGCGATGCTCATCAGCCTTCAGCAGGACTCCGCCATCGGCGAACGGTTGGATGCCGACGCACTGCGCATGTTCTGGTACTATGGCCTGCTGGCCGAAGCCGCGGCCGCCGGTCCTGATCAGCAGTTGCCGCCTGCGTTCCAGTACGTGCACTTCACACAGCAGTGGGCCAGTGACCTGCTCAACAAGTACGCGCCCGGCACCGTGGAATACGACGTGTGCAGGACCTACGCATCACAGAAGGATCACCTGTTCCAGCGTTTGCAGGCGCCGGACAGCGCTTATCCCGTCCTGCGCAAGCGGTACAACGAAGAAGTCGCCCGGTACACGGGTTTTGGGGAAGTACACTATTCGCTTTTCACGGGCCTTTGGTTGCCGACCGGTGACTTGAAGCCGCTGGGAGCGCATCCGTTGTTCGGTTTCCAATTAGGCGGCAAGAGCAAGAAGCTCTCCTTCGACCTTACCATGGCCTTCGCGCCAGGTAAGGCAGCGGAACCATACCTGTCCAGACGCAACGAGGACCTGGAACAGGAACTTACCCAGCACTTCTTCGGCGGGCATGTCGGTGCGGACTTCGGCTGGGATCTATGGCGACACAAAGCCAACGAGCTGCAAGTGAACCTGGGTATCGGCGCAAGTGGTTTCGACAGCTTCCCGACGGATGCGGGTGAAAAGAACCGGTCCGGGACGGTCTTCGTGCTGGATCTGAGCCCGGGTATCAGCTATCGTCGCTACCTCACCTCGTGGAGCTACCTCGGCCTGCAGGTGCACTACCACTACGTGGATTATGCCCGGAGCGGTATGGTGGACATGCGCAGCGACCCGATCACGGTACGCTTGATCTATGGGGGCTTGATGAACCTTTTGAAGCGCTCGGGGCTGAAGGGCTTGCGGTACAACTACCGGCAGTGACCGGCGCATCGCCCGGAGGTTCAGGTACCGCACCCGACGGGCAGCGATGACCTCAATACGGGATAAGCACGCATCAACTTCCTCACTTGGTAGCGCGGACTGCGATCACGGTGCGTTCGGTTCCTCAACGCTTCCGGGCTTTTCCTGGGGATATCGCCATAGCGGCATGGAGCGTGGGATATGGGTGGTCAGCGCCAACCGTTCCGGTGGCGACAACGAATACCTGAAGAACCCATGCAAAAGACGAATGAGACCGCTACGCTCGACCCGAAGAGCACCAGCGCCAAAGCCACCGATGTGGTCGAAGTGGCCATCGGATCCGCCCAGCATAGCACCTTGGTGAGCGCGGTGAAAGCTGCCGATCTGGTGGCTACGCTGAAAGGCAAAGGACCGTTCACGGTCTTCGCGCCCACGAACAAAGCGTTCGAGAAGCTGCCGAGCGGCAAGCTGGACGAGCTGCTGAAGCCCGACGCCAAGAAGGACTTGTCGGGCTTGCTCACCTACCACGCGGTGGCCGGTGAGATGGACGCCCAGACGCTTTCCGCAGCGATCAAGACCGGCCACGGCAAGACCTCGCTCACCACGGTGAACGGTGCCAAGCTGACGGCCTCCCTGGACGGGGACAAGGTGGTGATCACCGATGCCAAAGGCGGCAAGGCCCTGGTGACCGCTGCTGACCTGAAGGCGGGCAATGGCGTGGTACACGTGATCGATACGGTGTTGATGCCTTAGTGCATTGCCACATCTAGTCTTGAAAAAGCCCCGTGACCGGGGCTTTTTCATGCTGGCACATCCCCTGCCATCCCGTTGGTGCGACTCGCCGACGAACGGAATTCGTCACCGCCTTACTTTGTGGCGAACACGATCCATGAGGAGACAGCTGCTGCGATACCTGCTTTGGCCACTTGGCGTGGCCTTCGCCGCGTTCGCTGTGTTGGTGGTGGTGGCCTATGCCAAACAGGACGAGCTGGTGCAGCATGCGCTCGCGGAGATCAACCAGGACATGGTGGGCCGCGTGAGCGTGGGTGGCAGCCACATTGCACCCTTCGAGGCCTTCCCTCTCGTCTGCATCGACCTGGAGGACGTGCGCTTCCATGCGGATGACGACACCGCGCAACGGGCGATCTACGCCATCGACGACCTGTACCTGTGCTTCCGCGTTTGGGACTTGATACGCGGCTACCTCGATGTCCGCAGCGTTCACGCCGTGGGCGGCCATTTGGACCTGGTGCTATACCAGGACGGCAGCTTGAACTTGCTGCTGGCGAAACAGTTCAACACCGGATCCGACAGCACGGACGAGTCCGGCCTGCACATCCACCTGCGCGATCTGCTGGTGCGCGACTTCACCTTCACCCACCGCCAGGAAGGGTCGGACCAACAAGTAACAGCGCGTATCGCGGAGCTGAAGGCCGACTTCCGCGTGGTCGGCGACAGCGTGGCCTCTGAAGTAGCGGCCGACCTGCGCCTGGACATCATCGGCAAACGCGACACCTCCTTCTTCTTCGACAAGCACATCGAGTTGGACGCCCACCTGGACTATGACATGGCTGCGCAGGTCTTGAAGATGCCGTTGGGCAGCCTGAAACTGCAAGAGGTGGAGTTCAACGCCGAGGGCAGCATCGACATCTCCCACGAGGTGGACCTTGACCTCCACATACACGGCGAAAAGCCGGACTTCACGCTGCTCACCGCCTTCGCCCCCAACGATGTGGCCGCGTTCCTCGCCCAGTTCAAGAACGCCGGGTCCATTGTCTTCGACGGCACCGTGAAGGGGCGAAGCGCCCTGGGCATGACCCCACGCGTGGACATTGCCTTCAGTTGTGCTGATGGATGGTTCGAGAACCCCAAGACCGCCAAGCGCGTGGACGGACTGGCCTTCCGTGGGCACTTCACCAATGGTGGCGACCCCAAGCTCCACAAGGCCGAACTGCATATCCGCGACCTCGCGCTGCGACCCGGAACCGGCGTGTTCAAGGGCGACCTCATCGTGAAGGACTTCGTGAACCCTTACATCGATGTGGACCTGCATAGCGACCTGGACCTCGATTTCGTGGGCAAATTCCTGAATGTGGAAGTGCTCAAGGAACTCGGCGGACATGTGGAAGTGGACATGAAGCTGACGGAACTGATCGACATCGAGACGCCCGAGCGCAACCTCGCGCGCTTGAAGCAGGGTGTGGACAGTGAACTGCGGGTGCGCGACCTGCACGTGCGCATCCCAGGCCATCCGCACGCGATCGACGACCTCGACATCCACGCACAGATGCGGAAAGGCTTCCTGGAGATCGACACCTTCAGCCTGCGCATGGCCAGCAGCGACCTGCGCTTGAGCGGCAGCATCAGCGATGTGCCGGCCATCTTCCACCACCACGAGAAACCCATCGAGTTGAAGCTCGCGCTGAACAGCCGTTCGTTGAAACTGCACGAGCTGCTGGCGTATGACACCGCGTTGGCGCGAAGCCAGACCGAAGAACTGAACCAACTGAGCGCGCACCTGCACTTCGCCACCACCGTGAGCGGCCTGCTAGACCACCAGCCGCTGCCGATCGGCGAATTCTTCATCGACGACCTATACGTGAAGGCGAAGAACTACCCGCACGCCTTGCACGATGTGCATGCCGACATCCTCATCACCGACAGCACCTTGCGGATCAAGGACCTCACCGGCACCATTGATGCGAGCGACCTGCACCTGAACGGGTACGTGGAGAACCATGACCTGTGGTCCAGTGCGCGCAAGGATGGTGGAACGCACGTGGCCATCGACTTCCGCAGCGATCAACTCATCCTGCACGACCTGCTCACCTATGCTGGCGAGAACCACCTTCCGCAGGAGTACCGCGCTGAAGTGCTGCGCGAGGCCCGTTTCCACGCCGATGCCGACCTGCGCTTCACCGATGGTCGATTCCGCTTCGCCGACCTGCGGGTAAGCGAGCTCAGTGGAAAGATGAAGGTGCATCCGCTGAAGCTCGAGGACTTCAAAGGCCACCTGCATGTGGAGGACGACAAGCTCACGCTCGACGGTTTCAGCGGTCGCATGGGCCGCACCGACCTTGCGGGCGACCTGCGCATCTTCTTGGGCGATAGCACTACCCAGCGTCCCTGGCCCGATCGCCTTGCGCTGCGTTCCACCTTCATCGACCTGGATGCGCTGATGAACTACAGCCCGGACAAGGAGGTGGACCACGACAGCGTGTTCAACATCTTCTCCCTGCCCTTCCCCGACTTGGAGCTACGCGCTACGATCGGCACCTTGAAGTACCATCGCTACGAGCTGAAGGACTTCAACACCGTGCTGCACCTGAAGCCCGATCACACGTTGAAGGTAGATACCTTGAGCGTTGGCATCGCTAAAGGAACCATCGGGCTCAGCGGGGCATTCACCGCAAAGGACCCACGGGACATCCGGTTCACCAGCACCCTCACCGCGCGCGACGTGGACTTGGACGCACTGATGATCAAGTTCGACAACTTCGGACAGGATGTGTTGCTGAACAAGAACCTGCACGGCCGCGTGAGCGGAACAGTGCAGAGCAGCTGGCCCATGCACGCGGACCTAACCCCGATCATGGAGAACGGAGAGGCGCACCTAGGCATCGAAGTGGTCGGTGGCAGCCTAGTGGACTTCGCACCGATGCACGCCATGGCCGACCTGTTCGCCGACAAGAACCTCGACCTGGTGCGTTTCGACACGCTCCGCAACGATCTTCACCTCAAGGATGGCGTGCTCGACATACCGGCGATGAACTTGAACAGTTCCCTGGGCTACATCGAGCTCAGCGGCAAGCAGTACCTGGACCTGCGGATGGAATACTACCTGCGGATACCCTGGTCGCTCGTTTCCCAAGCCGCGAGCACAAAGCTGTTCGGCGGCAAGCGAAAAGAAGAAGTGGACCCCGAACAGGTGGACGCCATCCAGTACCGTGATGCTGACAAGCGCGTGCGGACCTTGAACGTGAAAGTGACGGGGACGCCTGATGAATACGACATCACCTTGGGGCGGGATAAAGGCCGGTAGCACCTCCGACACAGCTGAGCCTACGCCGGAACCCGGTAACAAGTGGGGCTAAAAACGCGCAGGAACACAGGCGAACTGGAACTACTGGGTAGTCGGACAGCGAATGAGCCCACCGGGAACGATACATGTTGCCGCGTCCTGAGCGACGCTACCAGAATGGATAACCTTGTTCTGAGATGAAGCGGACATGGAAGTACCTACAGCGGCACGTGGGCGCTGGTAGGTTGGGCTGTCAGCCGCTCATCGGCTCACCGTGCGCGCCTGCTCATGCACCCCTTCGGACACGAGCAACGCTTCCACAGCTAGACCCGAATAGGTGCGTTCCGCGCGGCCTTGGCCGGTGATGTCCTGGGTGTACCAGGTGCCCACTTTCACTCCGCGCTGGTACTCCCCTACGCTCTCGATGCGGCCGTTGGGGTGATAGTACACGAAACGTCCGTGCGGGATGGTCAACGCCGCATCCAAGTAGCTGCCTTCCATGCGTTGGATCTGCTGCGCACTGCGGATGCGTACATGGTACAAACCATCACCATGGGTAGCCACGGTGCGTGCTGCAGCTCCGCGTTGATCGTGGGTCACCGCGGTGCTCAGGTCAGGTCCCACGCGGTCCAACCGCACTACATGTGCGCGGCGGCCCAGATCGACCGGATCGCTGAAACTATCCTGCGCGCTGCTCGGCGTGGACAATAGGGCACTGGCAAGTAGAAGTGTTGGGGTGAGTCGAATGATCATGGCGTAGTGTTCCGCAACCAAGTATGGTACAAAAGCGTGCCGATCGTATCCACTGGGCAAGTGCTTGAGTCACTGGTATCTTAGGGTGCCATCGCCGTCGGTGGGGTGAGACGTACGCCGTCAGGTGTGGAAGTTCCACCACCACGGTTCCACAGCACAGCAGGAGATATTCAACACCACGGGTGTAACAGCGGCGGGCCGGGGAGAGTTTCCCCGGCCCGCCGCTGTTACATTCCATTTATTCGCTATCAAGCGGCGCGTTGGGCGCCGGTGCGTATCGCTTCGCCAATGATGACGAGTATGGCATTCGTGGCGCGCATCTGCTCTTCCAACAGCTTACGGATCCCGGTGGTGAGGCCATCACTGCACAGGAGGTCCGCATAGAGTGCGCGGGTGAGTTCCTCATTGCGTTCCATAGCGACCAGGACAGCGTGATCGTTCGCCAGCGTCGCGGGCTCCGGTGTCGATACGGTGGTTGCAGGTTTGGTGGCTGCATTGTACGGCAAGCCACCGGTGATCAGCAGGGCACGGTTCAGCTCCGCCATGGGGCGGCGCCGTTTGGTGGCCAGTTGTTGCAGCAGATGCTTGTTGAAGGCGTCGTGCATGTTGGCGCAGCCGTGTGCGTAGGCCTGCTGGTTAGCACCCAGGTTGGCCATAAGGTCGGCAAGGGAGGTGCGTGTGGCGGGCATGGCGCTCAGTTGTTGAGTTTGGCTTCGATGCACTGCGTAGCGGTGGGTACGGCGCGGAGGCGCTCGGCCGGAATGCGCTGACCGGTGACGCGGCAAATGCCATAGGTGCCGTTGGCGACCCGGGCCAAGGCGTTGGTCAAGTCCGTGCGGTACTTGAGCTGCCGCGACAGCAGGTGGGCCGCTTCCTCACGTTCCAAACTGGCTTGGCCATCCTCCAGCATGTTCGAGGTACGGGACGTATCATCGGTGCCATTGCCACGATCGAAGAGCAGTGTTTGCTCAAGGGTGGCGATGGAGGCATCGGTGTTGGCCAGCCTTTCCGCAAGCAGTTGACGGAAGTTTTCCAACTCGGCTGTTGCGTAACGCTGTGCGGGCAGGCTTTGCGGTGCGGTCGTGGTGCTGGTCTTCATGGATCTGGGAGTTGCAGCGCTCATGTCCGATCGTATGCCAGAAGCCAGTGACGTTGCGAAGCCCTTGACGGAAAAGGGGTTGTGTAGAAGGCGGCAGCGGTGGCGCGCTCAGCAGTGTGGAATGGATCACCGGATGGTTTCCACGGTGTTGTGGAGGAGGCTCCCCAGTGACCGCTGTGATCGTGAACCGAAGGGCGAACAGCAGTGCCCTGGTACTGTGCCCTTTCCATCGTAGTTCACCTTCCAGCAGGTCGGTTGCGGGCTTGGCACAGTTTCAGCCTAGCATGGGTTATCCATCCGCTCCATGTTCATCCGACCGGTGCTCCTCGTACTCTGCGCCATCTGCTGCATGGGGTCCCATGCAGGTTTGTTGGTAGCGGATGGCTTGTTGCGTACGGTGGGGGTTGACCGGTCGGTGGTCCGGCTCACGGTGCTGCCCGAATTCAGCGAGCCTTACCCGGTTCAACACAGTGGTGGACACTTCGAGCTGGAACTCCCCTACCATGCGCACTACGTGCTCCGAGCCGAAGCACCGGGCTGTGCCACCAAGGAAGTGGTCTTCAATATGAACCTCCCGCTGCGCTTGAACGGACCGGAACGCGCATTCGCCTTGGAGATCCTGATGGAGCGTATGGCCGACGGAGCCACCTTCCACTATGCCGGTCCGGTGGGCTTGGTCTTCTTCGAGGAGACGAAGCAAGCCTTCGTACACACCACGGATCACAGTCGCATCTACGAGAACAGCCCTGTCCTTCTAGCGATGCACAAGGCCGAAGGCTTCGCGGACGATGGCCTCTGGGCGGTCGGACCTACGGTGGTGGCCAAACCGGTCGGTGATCCGCTGGCTGCGCGGTTGCCGCAGTTGCAGCTAGGGCAGGTGCTCCGAACCACACCTACCACGAACGCCTATGGACAAAGGGCCATCCGTGTGGTGGGTGAGGCCCCCTATCAGGCCGCGGTGATCGAGCCCGCGCCGACGCTACCGCCTGCGAAACCACTCCCAGCAAGTGCGAAAGTGGGACCGGCTATTGTTAAAGCTGGAGCCGCCCCAGAACCATCAACGGCCATAGCTGTCAGCAGGACGACTTTTAGCACCGTGGAGCGGGTCGTGGATGTCGCGCAGAGAAGACCTGCTTTGGTGGACCACGCTGAAGACCGCGCTATCGTCATTCGAACAGATGCGAGCACAGCACCATGCGGCACCACCGAAAGCAACTGGATCGGTCGTTGCCTGGTGACGGTTGACCGTCTATCCACGGGCACGGGCTGCACCGAACTGCGCAAAGCCGAGCACATCTACGGCGCGGTGTTCTACTTCCACGACGGGCGCTCGATCACCGAGCACCACTACAAGCAGTTGTTGGGGGGTGTGGGGGGAGAATGATACGCGTGACCGGTGATGGAGCCCTTGTGTTGGAAGTATGGTTGAATGGATCATATGCAGACCTCTCGCAGGTGGCCGCTTTGCTCCATTTCGCATCGGATGTAACCTTCGTGCATCAGGAGAGCCTGACCATGTGACAGCGGTATACCGGATCAACGTACATTATGGAAGTGCACAGGTGCGATACCTGCACAAGCCTTGGGAAGAAAGAGCCCCTACCGCATCGCTGCGATAGGGGCTTCTACAAGGAGTTGCGGGCCTACTTGGCCGAGCGCACCACAGAACCGGTGCTCACGGCGTCGCCCACGTTCAAGATCCACGTGTACATGCCATCAGCCAAGCCTGGACACTGCACTTCGGAGAAATTGGCACCCTGTTCCAAGCGGCCCAAGGGTTGTGTGAGCACGGTACGACCCGTAAGGTCAACCAGCCGCAGGTAGGCATCCGCCTCGTCATCCAACACGGTATGGATGGTGAAAGCATCGGCGAAAGGCACGGGGAAGACCTTCGTTTGAACACTAGCGGGTATATCCACTTGCATTTGCATCCCGCCTGGAAGGGAACAGGCGGTCGGGATGGGGCCATCGAAGGTGGCGTAGAAGGCTTCAACATTGGGTGATCTCGCAGCTCGGTAGCAGGGAATCACTGAGATACCATTATCGGAAGTGGTCTCACCCACTATCGTAATGTTACCTGAACCCGGCCCGGAGCTAATGCTGTGCACATAATCATCACCGCTGCCACCGTAGTATGACCCCCAGACTCTGCTTCCTGAAGTGCTGAAGCGGGCGAACCAACCATCCGAAAGACCATTCGCATAGCCCGCCTGCCAAGTCCCAGGTGTTGCCATAGCCGATATTGAAGAAGTCTGGCCGGCTACGTACACTAGACCGGAACCTGAAGCGATGATGGCCTTGCAGTCATCGACCCCCGAGCCACCGTAGTAAGTTCCGAAGTTGATGGTACCATTACCAGGGTTGAATCTGGCGATGAACCCATCTTGATTATTTCCATAGACGGATTGGTGTGGTGAACTTCCGTAAGCGATCATACTACTCGATGATGTGGCCCCGACGATGGCTGGATTCCCGCAACCGATCAACGCGAGCCCCCTGGCCTCATCGTTATCCAAACCACCATAGTATGTACCCCAATTCCGAACACCGGAGGTGAACTTTGCGAGGAATGCATCAGCGGCGGTGCCTTGCCGAACAGTTTGGTGGGTCCCAGGAGTACTTATATCGGTACTACTGGCTGAAGACCCGCAGATGTAAACGGTATTTCCGGTCACTTCTATACCGAAACCGGCATCATGATCAGCACCACCGTAGTAAGTACTATACAGTACCGTTGCACCATTGGGGCTGTAGGACCGCCAAAAAACATCACCCCCGCCGGCATTGGAGATATCATGAGCACCACCGGTAGCCATTCCGCTGCTCATGGTGTTACCGATGACAAGGACATTGCCATTCTGATCTGATGCAACGTCCTTTATCTCATCGGGTTGATCACCACCACAGTACGTGCCCCACGTGCGCTGACCAGTATTTGTCAAGAACTTCGCAACGAAACCATCACTCAACCCGTATCCGAAGGCGACCTGATGCACTCCAGGAGAACCGAAGCCTGTAGGCGACTCCGTATACCCGCCGATCAGGAGATTGGCATTATCACCTGTAGGCCACGCCAGACATGTAGCCTGATCCAGGCCAGCACCACCGTAATAGGTCGCCCATGTGCGCGTGCAGTTGGTCATCCGAACAAGGACGGCGTCCCACCCCAAGTTGTGGGAAACATCGTGTGTTCCTTGGGTCGCTATACCTGCAGTGGAAGTAGTTGCACCCGCCAAATAAGCTCCACCGAGGACAGCGTAGAATTTAGTGGATCCATTTGTGCCGTTGAAGTACGACCCCCTGATCCGGTTCGGCGTGGGGTCCACGACGAGGCGGTCACCTTGCTTCCAATCGTTAATGCGGGTGGTATTCTGGAAACCGAAGCTTCCATCCTCGTGGGCCACATAGATCACCTCCAACAGTTCCCTGGAACCATCCGCACGTTGCACATAGCTCAAGGGGATCTCTTCGGCGAAGCTGTGTTCGCTCGTGCTGATCAGCAAGGCCTTACCCTCTGCCTTGGCCTGTGCGCCAGCGATGCGGAAGCGCACCTGGTCAAGTGCCTCGGGCGTTGTGGTGATGATGTCCTGCTTGAAGCCACCTTCACGGGTCGCATACCGGATGTCCACACCCGGATACAGCTCGTGTTGGGTCACTTGGCCATAATGCCGGAGCAACTCGAAACTACCGTGCTCGTTGATCACGTTCAGGTGGTCATCGGCCACTGCGCCTGTGGACCACGAACCTTCGCCACGCGTACCCTCGAAACGGAGGTCCACCCGTTGAATGCGCAGTTTGCGCTCTTGCAACTCTCCATGGTGCAGTCCATCATGGTCGTGCGCGCTGGCCAGAGCTTCCCGGGGCGTCTCATCCGAATAGAGGTCGTAGGAATAGCCGTTGGGTTTCAGCGCCACGTTGAACCGATCGCCAGGTAGCAGATAGCGTACCGCGTGGTTCTGCTTGCGGTGCTGATCCAGTACCTGCCCTTTGTTCTCGATGAAGCCATACGGGACCATCTCCTGCTGGATGGCCGCAGTCTCTTCCACATCGATCGCATCGGGCATCTGCTGTGCACAGGTGCCATTGGCCAACAGCGCGCTCAGGCACGCCGCTGCGATCCATGACCGTGATCCGCGTTCTACATTCTTCATGGTCTTGGGGAGTTGGTGAACTTCAAAGCAACCTTCCCACGGCCCCGAAAGAATCATCCAAATGGATGATATTGGGGGGACCGACAAGAGAACTTATTAGGTTCACAAGCGTATTGCCCCCCTCGGGCACTCAAGATCGGTAGCGGCCGCCCCTACTCCACCACCACCAGCGCACGCTGAACCCCTTGCGCAACGCGCACTTCAACGATGTAGCTACCAGCGTTCAGGTTCGACACATCCAACGTAACCCGTTCATGAGTAGTGCTGGTCTGCGTTAGCACCGTGCGGCCAGCCGCATCGATCAACTGGAGTTGCGCACCTGCGGGCATACCACGCACGACCAGTTGATCGGTCGCTGGTTGTGGGTACACCAGCAAGGTGTTGGCCCCACGCGCGGCCACGCCGACAGAACCATAGTAGACCGGTGCACTTTGTGCCGTGCAGCCATTCTCGTCGGTGATGATCACGCTGTAGTTACCGTTCACTTCGGGAACGAAGAGGCTGTCCGTGGCCCCGACCACCGGCTCACCTTCCAGCAGCCATTGGTGGGATGTAGCGCTGACGGTGCTGAGGATACCAGCCTCATCCACCACCGTAGGTGCCGTAGGTGGCGACACCACATCCACGAAGAGCGTGGTGGTGCTGGAACAACCGAAACCATCTGTACCGGTGATCTGCCAGGAGTAGTCGAACTCGGGGAACACCTGCAAGGTGGCGCCGTTGGCGTTGATGAAGAAGTTGGGGCTCCACGTATAGAGCAGCGCACCTTCCGCCTGCAAGGTGAGCGTATCGCCGGAACAAAGGGTATTGGTCTCCTCGCCTACCGTGACCACAGGAGCCGGTTGTGCCGTGATGGAGATGGCGTCACTCCCCTGGCAGCCGTTGGCATCGGTCACCAATACCGTATAGGTGATGTTGCTGGTGGGCGTGGTCACCGGGTTGGCGAGGGTAGCGTCGTCGAGGAAAGTGGCGGGCACCCATTGGTACTCCACACCACCGAGCGCTTGCAGTTGCGCACTCTCTCCGGGACAGAGCACCTCGTCGGCACCGGCGTTCACCACTGGCAGGCCATAGACCGTTACGGCATTGGCACGCACCAAGGTATCGGGGCCATCTTCGGTCTCAATGATGAGGGTGACCGCGTAGGTACCTGATGCGGCGTATTGCACCACGGGATCCTGCACGGTACTGGTGGCGGGTTGGCCGCCTTCGAACTGCCAGAGGTAGGTGCTGGGGTTGTTGATGCTCTCGTCCGTGAACGCGACGATACCACCCGGGCAGATGGTCGCATCCGCGATGCTGAAGTCGGCCGAACTCACGGTGTACTGCAGCCGCAGGTTGCGCACCACCGGATCATTCAGGAAACTGCAGCCCACACCGGGTTGGCAACCATCGTCGGCGGTCATACGGCACTGGAGCGTACCCGCACCGACCGCGATCGCATCGGCGAACAGACCGGCGGGGATGAACGCGGTCTCATTCACGAACACACAGGATTGCGTGTTGTCGTTCTCGTCGATGATATCGACCCAGCCTGTGCTGGTGCTGATCTGCACGTTGATGGAGCTGGCTCCGAAACCACCGCTGTAGCAGGCCGCCCATTCCAAACTCACCGTAGCACCACCCGTGGTCTGTAGCGGCGCGGGGAAGGCGAACTGCACCAAGCTGTTCACGCTGTTGTACTGCGTGGGGATGGTGTAGTCGTAAACGGTCTGCGCAGTTAACGGCGCGACGGCGAGCAAGGTGGCGAGCGAAAGGATATTCCGTTGCATGGCTGGATCTACGAAGGCGCCGAAAGTACGTACAGGGGCTGACGGCGAGGTGTACCGTTGATCACACGTGGCGGATGGATGAGCGGATGATGCGTCCTGTACTCATCAACTGCCGCCAGGATCAACCTTCTTAGAGACCAAGGTCTTCTTTGCTCAGCGACCGATAACGAACCGGGTTTGCGACCACAGTCCACCTGCACGCACCGCCACGGTATAGGTGCCTGGTGCGAAGAGGTGTGCAGGCACGGTGGTCACCACAGGTCCCGTGGAAAGCCAGACCAGACGTCCGCTGGCATCGAGGATCTCCAACCGGTCCGCGAGGCGATCGGCTGGCAGCAGCACGGTGAGGGCATCGGTCGCCGGATTCGGGAAGACCTCCAGTACGAAGGCAGGTTCGAAGGTGACGGGGATCCCGGTGATGAGGTCCCCACCATATTTGGCCAGGTAGCCAGCGCGAACGATGTCCGCGACGAAGCTCCCTTCCAAACCAGAAGCATCGAACGCGATGGAATCGGAAAACGAACCGGACACGAATACATTTCCCTCGCTATCGGTACAAAGCGCATCGGCCGTATCGAACACATCGCCGGTGATGATGGTCTGTCCCCAACGGAAAGTGCCCGTGCTGTCGAACTTCACCAGGAAATGGTCATTCGGGTAGGGTGCGCTCACCAAGAACTCTCCCACCCCAGGGTCCAGATCGATCAGGGTATTGAAGTTGCCGGTCACGTACACGTTCTCCTCACCGTCCACGGCGATATCCCCAGAACCGGCCTCGAGCGTATTGGCTTGTAAGGTGCGTACCCAGATCGCGTGGCCGCTGGTATCGAGCTTGGTGTAGAAGGCCGCGTACTCCGCACCGATGGATGTGTGCGTGCTCACGGCTGGTCCAGGATCCAGGTCGGCGGTGCCGCCAAAGCGGCCGAAGAGGTACAGATGCCCTGCCCCATCGGCGAGCACCACATCGGTTTTCTCGTTCAACGGACCGCCGAAGGATCTCGCCCACACGAAGTCGCCATCGACCGAGTATTTGCAGAGGAACCCCTCTCCTCCCGCACCCGACACCACCCCGCTGGTTCCAGGACCTAAGGACGTTGCGCCTGCGAACTGCCCGGTAACGTACACGGCACCTGCATCATCACACGCTACGGCTTGCGCTGTCTGAGCCCCGGATCCCTGCAGGCCACGCACCCAGAAGAGATCACCATTGGGGCTGTACTTGGCCAGGTAAGAATCCTGCACGCCACCCTGGAACTCCAAGGAGGACACCCCGGGGCCCGGATCGAAGTCGACGGTGCTACCGAAATAACCGGTCACGTACACGTTGTCCGCATCATCCACCGCCACTCCTGTAGCCTCGTCCACGAGACCAGCGCCCAACTGACGCACCCATTGAAAGGCTCCTGTGGTATCGAATTTGGCCACGAAACCATCATTGAATCCGTTCGTCACCACGGCAGCCGCATTCGGTTCCTGGCCCCATTCTGTTATTCCACTCAAGAACCCGGTCATGAGGAGGCCACCTTGATGGTCCAAGCAGAGATCACTGGGCATCTCCACGGTGGTGCCGGGTATCTCCACATGCCAGATATAGTTTCCGCTCGGCCCGTACTTCACCAGGAAGATGTTCGCATTCTGCGACTCGCCGGAGGTGAAGGCTTCACCCGGTCCGGGGTCCATGTCGGTAGGTCCGTTCACATGGCCACTCATGTACACATTGCCGGACTCGTCAGTGACGCAGGCGAAGCCCCGTGTTAAAGCTCCCATGGGCACCACCGCCCATTCGAACGTTTGGGCGATCAGACCAGCATGGACGAATGAAAAGGCAACTAGGACAACGAGCGCACGGTAGTTCAACATGTTGCAAAGGTGGGCGAAGTGAACGAGTGAGGAACGCTCGCGTCGAGAACCCCTTATCACTCCTCCACATAATCCATATCCCGATGGAAGGTCTCCTGCACACGCGAGGTGGCCCAGAGCGCTGCGCCGATGCAGACCAGGCCCACCACCAGCGCGCCGGTGATGTTACCCACCGGCACGGCGATGAACTTGAAGGCGTTGGTGATGGGGAGCACGGCACCCCGCACGAAGTTGGGCGTGGTGGTGGCCACCGTGCTGCGGATGTTGGTGCCGAACTGTTCGCTGGCCACGGTGACGAAGATGACCCAGTAGCCCGTGGCCAAGCCCAGGGCGAGGCAGAGCCAGTTGTACGCCGCGATGGTGGCGCCCTGCATGCCGAAGAGGAAGATGAGCGTGAGAACCAGGTTGGCCCCGAGGTAAAGGAAGATGACCTTCTTGCGGCTGCGCAGCACCTGGCTGAGGATGCCGCTGAGCAGGTCGCCGATGCTGAGGCCGATGTACGCGTACTTGATGGCCTCGCCGTTGATGCGCTTCAGGCCCGCTTCGTCCAACGCGCTGGTGTCGATGCGCAGTTCGGGGATGAAGACATCCTGCGAAAGGCTCACCAACACGCCGATGACGTACCACACCGGCACCCCGATGAGGATACAGCTCAGGTAGCGCAGGAAGCGACCGCGGTCGTTGAAGAGCATGAGCAGGTCACCCTTCTTCACGGCGCTGTGCTGCACGTTCTTGAAAAGGCCGCTCTCGAAAGTGCCGATGCGCATGGCCAGCAGCACCAGACCCATGAGGCCGCCGACGAGGTAGGTCACCTGCCAGTTCATCAATGCGTTGCCGGTGATGCCTTGCCAGAGGTCCGCGAACCAGGCGCCCTTGTCGGCCACTTCCGCGGCGAAGACCGCACCCAGTGCCCCGAAGGTGACCACCACCATGGTGCCGTAGCCGCGTTTGTCGCGCGGCAGCGTTTCGGTGATGAGCGTGATGCCCGCACCCAGCTCGCCAGCGAGCCCGATACCCGCGATGAATCGCACAATGGCGTAGGTGGTAAGGTCGAAGGTGAAGGCATTGGCGATGTTGGCGGCCGAGTAGAGCAGGATGCTGCCGAAGAGCACGGTGATGCGCCCTTTCTTGTCGCCCCATACGCCCCACAGGATGCCGCCGATCAACATGCCCAGCATCTGGATGTTGAAGAGGTCGATGCCGATGTCCTTGATGTCCGGATGCCCGGCGCCGAGGATGAACTCGAGGCTCTCGCGTTTCACCACGTTGAAGAGTACCAGGTCGTAGATGTCCACGAAATAGCCCAGCGCGGCGACCACAACGAGTAGGAAGGAGCGGCCGGGGAAGATGTGCTTCATGGCTTGGTGTGTGCGAAGGAAGCACCGCGCTGTTGATGAAGCAAACACTCACCCGGACGATGACAGTCTTTCATGGCCCTACTACACTTCCCCTTGTGCATTCAACATTCCCAATTCTTCATTCTTCATTCTACATTCTACATTCTACATTCTACATTCTACATTCTTCCCTTCTCCTAGCTCACTCTCCCATTATGCACCACCTTCAACCATCCCCTATGCCATTCCTTTGTACCATGCGGCAACTTCTCTTCTTCGTTCTATTGTGTGCGGGCTGTGCAAGCGCTCAGCAGGGCTCTTCGGGAAGGGCAATTCCATACGACATGCGCAAGCCAGCGCGCATGTTCGAGCTTCCGACCCTGCTCACGGAAGTCTCCGCGCTCACCGATGTGGACGATAGCACGGTGGCGTGCCTTCATGACGAGTCGGCCAGTGTCTATTTCATCTCCTTGCGGACAGGGCGCATCACGGACAGTGTGGCCTTCGCAGGTCCGGCCGATATGGAAGGGCTCACGCGTGTAGGCGCTGAGTTCTTCGCCTTGCGCAGCGATGGGCTCATGTACCGCCTCGGCGACCGTTCCTCCCGCTTGGCGGTGCGCGACACCTTCCGCCTCGCCATTCCGAACAAAAACATTGAAGGACTGGGCTACGACGATCGCACGGGCTTGGTGTTGGTGTCGCCGAAGGACTTCATGAAGGGCTCCAAGGAGGGCAAGGATGAACGGGTGATCTACGCCATCGATCCACAAGCCACAATGAAAGCACCGCGGGTGATATTGCGTCTTTCACTGCAGGATCTCGAACGCCAAGCTGCTGCGTTGGGCATCAGCATTCCCAAGGAGAAGAAGGGGAACGGCCAGGAGAAGTCGACGTTGAAACTGCGCTATAGTTCGGTGGCAGTACATCCCACCAATAGCCACTACTACCTGCTCTCTGCCGTGGACCGCAATTTGCTGGTCGTGGATCGTCAAGGACAGATCATCGACCTGGTGACATTGGATGCGAAGTTGTTGCCCAAACCCGAAGGCATCACCTTCATGGCCAACGGCGACATGTGGTTGAGCAGCGAAGGCAAGGGTCGTACACCGGTGCTGGTCCGCTACGCGATCAAGAACTGAGGATCCGCTAGTTCAGGATCTCGTCCACGTTCTTCTTGATCATGGTTCCCAGGCGGGCCATGGGCAGATCGTTGGTGTCCGTGCCGAACGGATCCTCGATCTCCTCGGCGATCAGTTCTAAGCTGGCCAGCACGTAAAAGATGAACATCACCACCGGGATGGCGAAGTAGCCCAACGAGAACACGAAGCCGAAGGGCAAGGTGAGCACGTAAATGACGATGAACTTCTTGATGAAGCTGCTGTAAGAGTAGGGGATGGGGGTGTTCTTGATGCGCTCACAGGCCCCGCAGATGTCAAGGAATTGCACCAGCTCGGTGTTCAGCACGATCAGTTGGTCACCGGTGATGTTCTTCTCATGGTACATGCGCTGGATCCGTTGCTGCATCAAGCTGATCACCTGGGAGGGCACATGCTTGCTGCGGTCCAGGTCGGGGATCTCGGGGTGCGGCTTGTCATCCAGTTCCAAGCGTGTCTTCTCCAGCTGCAGGTGGCGCCGCAGTTCTTCGGGGAACATGCCGATCAGGCGTCCGAAGAATTCGCGCGTGGTGGCCTGTTCGTGCGGCACCATCACCGCGATCTTCACCGCAAGGTTGCGGCTCACGTTCACGAGTTGGCCCCAGAGTTTGCGTCCTTCCCACCAGCGGTCATAGGCCGTGTTGGTGCGGAACACGAGCAACATGCTGATGGCGAAACCCAGCAAACTGTGCATCACCGGGAGGTTGCTCACGTCGCTGGCCTCGCTCATGTGCAGGTACACCACCTCGAGGTAACGTACCCCAGCGGTGAAGAGCCCGACGAGGATGAGCAAGGGCAGCAGCTTGCGGAAGGTGTCGCTCCGGTGCAAGGCCAGCGCCTTGAACCAGTTGCGGCTGTCGTAGGTGATCATGCGGGGTACGCCTTATTCGTAATGTTTGCGGACCATCCGCTCGAACATGCGGCCGGGCAGTATTTTCTTCAGCACGATGCTCACCCGTTGCAGACCTTGCGCCACGATGTAGGTAGACTTCGGCCTGCGAGCGTTGATCACCTTCTCCACCACTTGGGCAAGTTCATCGGGGTCGCGGCTGTAGTGCATACTTCCACCTAGGATGGCCATGGCTTTATCGTAGCCGGGCTTGTTGGCCTCGCTGATCACATCGGGCCGCAACCGCGCGGCTGCGATATTGGTGTTGAATTCGCCCGGTTGGATGGTGAGCGCGTGGATGCCGAAGCGCGCCACCTCCGTGCTCAAGGCTTCGGTGTAGCGCTCCAAGGCCGCCTTGCTGGCGCTGTAGAAGCTGCGGTAGGGCAGGCCGAAGTTGCCCGCCACACTGGTGATGTTGATGATGAGTCCGCCACCCTGTGCCCGCATCTGTGGCAATGCGGCGCGACATACCCGATGCGCACCCAGCAAATTTGTATCCATCAAGCGTGCCGCCAGTTCCGGGGTGATGTCCTCCGCCGGCCCTTGGATGCCCAGTCCCGCATTGTTGATGACCACGTCGAGCCGGCCGCTGCGCTGGATCACCTCCGCGATGGCCGCGTTCACGGAATCGCCGCTCGTGACATCCATGGCGACCAAGGGGAATGCACCATGCCCCTCGCCGAGTTGGGGTTGGCGACTGGTGCCGAGGACGGTGTGTCCGGCCTTGGCCAGGCGCAGACCGATGGCTTTGCCAAGTCCACTGGAGGCGCCGGTGATGAGGATGACTTTCGGTGGTGCGGGCATCGGCCGGAAAGGTAGCGCACCTCGGTTATGGGCAAAAAAAGAGGGGCAAGCGACCCGCATCGCACCGCTACAACCGCCTACCCTTGCTGCCTTCCGGCCCTGGGGGATTCGACGGGAGCTGGTCGTACAGGACTTGCCCCAGGCACAAAGGTAGGTAACCGCTCGTGAGTCCAACACACAGGTCCTATCTTAGACCATGCGAAAGCCGTTAAGATGGTCACTTCTCGGGGTGCTCGGGCTCTTTGTACTACCGAGCGCTGTGATTGCCCAGCCGGGTCCATTCCTAGCGATCGACTTGCCTTATGCCTATTCGATCTGTTCAGACACCACCTTCGACTTCCTAGATATCCAAGTTGGTGAAGTGGCGGACCTAGGGCCATCGAATAGAGGCTGCTTGGTTTCGAATGAACTAAATGGTCTTTGGACCACGTTCGAAGTGGAAAGCGCAGGTCGGATCGGTTTCACGTTGTCCTCTTCAGTGCCGTTGACCGATCTGGACTTCGCCGTTTGGGGCCCGTTCACCGAGCCGACGAGCGTGCTCATCACACAACCGGTTCGCTGTAGTTATGCCGCCGTAGCCGGTCCAACGGGTTTGGGCGGCTTAGCTTCCGATGTCAGTGAAGCTGCGGCTGGCGATGGATGGGTCTCCACGCTCCCCGTGAATGCGGGTGACCGGTTCATACTCTACGTGAACAACTTCTCCCTCGATGGTGCGAATGCGCAGTTAGCCTGGGAGTTCTTGGAAGGAGCCAGCTTGAGTTGCTTGGACCTTCCGTTCGTTTCCTTCGGGATCGAAGGGAACGATATCCCACCAGGCGGCACAGTGAACCTGGTCTCTTACGAGGAACCGGAAGTCTTTGCCTACTACTGGGAATTGCCGGGAAGCACCATAGGAACCAGCATCGAACCCGATCCACAAGCGGTCCTATACGAGCAGCCGGGTTGTTACGATGTGACCCTTACCCTTTACAATGCCGCGGGCCACAACAGTTCCACGTTGACCTGTGGCGTCAACGTCCTCCTCCCAACAGCGGTGGAGGATGTATCCATAGGTAACACGGTGACTTACGATGGCCGTGGAGTCGTGGTTCATCCAGCTGGCACGGATGGTTACACCGTCTCTATCGTGGACCTCCTGGGTCGAACGCTGGTTGAAAGAACAGATCAAGGCCGCATGTACATCGATATGGAAGAATGGTCCTTGGACATGGTACTTATCAGCGTACGACAAGGAGCCACCCGGCAGGTGCATCGACTGGTGCTTCGCTAGCCGTATCCTTGCACCGTCATGGACATTTCCATCGTCGTACCCCTGGTGAACGAACGCGAATCGTTACCCCACTTGGTGGAATGGCTGCACCGTGTGCTGGTGACCATGGGGGTGCAGTACGAGATCATTCTGGTGGACGACGGGAGCAGCGATGGCTCCTGGGAAGAGATCCAGCGGTTGGCCCGGGAGAATGGCCGGGTGAAGGGGATCCGCTTCGGTCGCAACTACGGCAAGAGCCCCGCGCTCAACGAAGGATTCATCGCCGCGCAAGGCGAAGTGGTGATCACCATGGACGCCGACCTGCAGGATGATCCTGAGGAGGTGCCGGAACTCTACCGCATGATCACCAAGGACGGTTTCGACCTGGTGAGCGGCTGGAAGAAGAAGCGCTACGACCCGCTGACGAAGACCATTCCCACGAAGCTCTTCAACTGGACCACCAGAAAGGTGAGCGGTGTGTACCTGCATGATTTCAACTGTGGGCTGAAGGCCTACCGGAAGGCGGTGGTTAAGAACATCGAGGTGTTCGGCGAGATGCACCGCTACATCCCCTTCATCGCCAAGAAGGAAGGTTTCCACCGCATCGGGGAAAAGGTGGTGAAACACCATCCTCGGAAATTCGGACACACCAAGTTCGGACTCAGCCGCTTCATCAACGGCTTCCTCGACCTGCTCACGATCACCTTCATCTTCCGCTTCGGGAAGAAGCCGATGCACTTCTTCGGAGGCTTGGGTACTATCATGTTCGTGGTGGGCTTCTTCAGCGCCGCTTGGGTCATCGGGGAGAAACTGTGGCATAGCCTGGTGATGGACGAAGCCGCTCCGCGGGTCACCAGTTCTGGGCTTTTCTTCGTGGCGCTCACCGCCATGGTCATCGGCGTGCAGCTTTTCACCGCAGGTTTCGTGGCCGACCTCGTGAGCCGCAACGGCGCGGACCGCAACCGCTACCGCGTGAGCGAGCGGGTGGGTCTATGATCCCGCTCCGGCCCATCTTTGGGGGCCGATGAACGCCTCGCTTCCATACCGCATAGCACTGGGCATCCTCGTGCTTGCCATACTGCGGCACCTGGCACTGGCGCTGTACATCCATCCCTACGCTGATGACTTCAGCTATGCGGTCGCCGGCATGGAAACACCGCTTGGCGAGCGGCTCGTGCAGGAGTACTCCTCGTGGAACGGGCGGTACTTCTCCAACATCCTGGTGCTCCGCAGCCCGCTCGCACTGGGTATGGCCCAAGGTCTCTGGCTTTATCGGATCGCAGCGATCCTCCTGATGGTGCTGACCTGGTATGCCGCCTTCCACTTCCTGCGCGTGCTGTTGCCCAAGGTGGCGCGTTCGATCACGGCCACCGGTGCGCTGGCATTCCTGCTTCTGCAACTGCATGCCATGCCCGATGCCAGCGAAGGCTTTTATTGGTACACCGGCGCGGTCACCTACCAACTCGCGAACGTGTTGAGTCTTATCCTGACCGCAAATTGGTTGGTCCGATCCCGGAGTTCAGAGCAGCCTTCGCTGCTGTGGTACGTCATGCAAAGCGTGCTGGTCATCGCGATCGCCGGAAGCAACGAAGTTCACATGGCCTTCCTCGTTCTCGGGCATGCCGCCTACATGCTCTGGAAATGGAACCAAGAAGGACGGTGGTCTCGCCCTGCGTTGGTGCTTTTTTCACTGACCGCGGTCTGTGCTATCATCGTCGCGGTGGCGCCGGGCAATGCCACCCGCGAGGCCTTGTTCCCGCTGCGGCACGATGCCTGGCGCACCCTCACTTACAGCGTCGCCCAGACCGGTCGGTTCACGCTGTTATGGATCGCGGTGCTCGCGTTGCCTTCCTTCTTCTTCATCGCATTCCTGCGGAAGGGCATCGAACGGGGGATGATCCGCCCCTTCGCGCGTCCCTTGAACAAATGGTTGGTGTTGCTCATGCCCTTTGCGCTGGTCTTCGTGAGCATGGTGGTGACCTACTGGCCCACCGGGCTACTCGGGCAATACCGCACACTGAACATGGCGCAATTCTATTTCATCCCCACCTGGTTCTTCGCGCTGGCGGTCTGGGATCAAGCGGTCTTCCGCAAGGGTCAGTGGTTCTTCGCACATCCGAGTCCTGCGCTGGTGCAATGGGCCTTCGTGCTGCTCTGCACCACCTTCCTCTGGAAAGGCCGCGACGGTCGGGTGACCGATGACCTTCTCAGCGGACGGATGGCGCGGTATGATGTGGGGATGATGGCTCGTTACTCCGCCGTGTCGCTATCATCCTTTCCAACGAGCGACAGGCACTTCGACTTCGCACCGGTGGAACAGCCCACGAGCTTGGTCATCCTTTCCCTCGACACTTCCGCAGGGCACTGGATGAACCAGAGCTACGCGAAGTACTTCGGCGTGGCCGGCGTCCGCGTCAATCCAGCGACGCCTCCGGTTCCGGCTGAATGACCGGTGCGGGGATCGGAGCCGGTGTGGGATCGAAGAAGAGTTCCTTGGCCAGCTTGTCATCGTGGCCATACACATCATCGCAGAAGTACAAGCGGTCATCGGCACCCACCCAAGCGGTGAAGTAACCGATGGTGACCGGGCGTTTCTCCTTCAGCTTCACCCAGGTCTCGGTGCTCTTCTTCATGGCCTCCGTGATCTTTTCAGTGGTCCAAGTGGTGTCGTTGCGCAAGAGGTATTCCGCCAGTCGCTGCGGTTCGCTCAAGCGGATGCAACCGTGGCTGAAGGCGCGGCTCTCCCGCACGAAGCCACCTTTGCTCGGGGTGTCGTGGAAGTAGATGCTGTAATCGTTGGGGAAAAGGAACTTCACACGGCCCAAGGCATTGCCCGCACCGGGCTTCTGGCGGATGATGGGATTCGCGTCCGAGCCACCGATGCGCTCCATGTTCTTCTTCGCGAGGTAGTTCGGGTTCTTCTTGATCTCGGGCAGGATCTCGCCCTGCACGATGCTCTGCGGAATGGTCCACGTGGGGCTGAAGACGATGTTGCTCAAGGTGTCGCTGAAGATCACCGTGCGCGTGGCCACGTTGCCCACCACCACCTTCATGTTCCAGGCCTCCTTACCGCCTTCGAAGATGTGCATCCGGAATTCCGGGATGTTCACCAGGATGAGATCGGGCGCATAGGCCTCGGGCACCCAGCGCAGGCGCTCCATGTTCACGAGCAGCGTGCGAACGCGTTGGGCCGGTGTTACGTTGAGTGCACGGATCACACTGTTTCCGATGACACCGTCAGGAAGCAGATTGTGGCGCTCTTGGAAACGCTGCACGGCCATCACCAACGTGCTGTCGTACGCGGTGGAATGCAATATGATGGTGTCCATGCCGCTCACGAGATCGCCGAGTACCATCAGGCGTTGGCGGATGTCCGGCACGATGGAGGCACTGTCTCCCGGCTCGATCTTCTTGCGGTCTCCCAAGGCGATGGTATACCAGTTCACCAAGGTGTCCAGGGCTATGTATTTACGCAGCCGGTCCTTCAAGAGGGCATATTGGGGGTGCAAGGGCTCCACGGCGCGCAGGTTCATGCGTCCCGCCGCGATGGAGTCGATCAAGCGGTCGTAGTTCTTCTTGGTGCGCGGGATGAACCAGTCCAACTCGCGCAGGTCCTTGCCGACGAGTCCACCGTACTTCTTGTTGGCGAAATGGAAGAATTCGGCGGTGAGGCTCAGCTCCAGGTCTTGGCCACAGCTGTCGCAATGGGGCTGTCCGTTCATGCCGGGCCCTTCGATCAATGTGCGCAGCCGTTCGTGGAGGGCATGCACTTCGGGGTGTTCGCTGCTGGTGCCGTTGACCAAAGAGGCGAAACCGAACGCAGCATGTGAGAGGGAGTCACCCGCGAACCACGCGTAGTGGTAGCCGCGGCGTTTGTAGAAGGAGAAGATGGCGGCGCTATCGCCGTTGGAATCGGGGTGCCTGAGCAGGAAGTCGGCCACCGTTGCGCTGTCCAGCGTGCGCGCCGTGTACTGCTCC
>Ga0209812_10000312_pt1 | contig 45806 bp, 44 predicted proteins | sample JI71714BDNA_FD_187502 | JGI IMG/M metagenome (GOLD analysis project Ga0209812, IMG submission 187502) | Wastewater effluent complex algal communities from Wisconsin, to seasonally profile nutrient transformation and Carbon sequestration -... | ecosystem: Engineered > WWTP > Effluent > Algae...
GTATTCGTCAAGAAGCTGCTAAATTAGGCGGTATTGGTTCTTGTGGAAGAGAATTGTGTTGCAGTACTTGGTTAAACGATTTCAAAAGTGTGAATACCACTGCAGCTCGTTACCAAAACCTTTCTATTAATCAAACAAAATTGAGTGGTCAGTGCGGAAGATTAAAATGCTGTTTAAATTATGAGTTAGATACTTATTTAGATGCATTGCAACAATTCCCTGATTATGCAGATACTTTAGATACTGCAATGGGTACGGCTCATTTGATTAAAAAAGATATTTTCAAAAATTTGATGTGGTATATTCTTCCTAATAATACCAAGCATTATCCTTTAACCATTGATAGAGTAAAAGAAATAAAACGTTTGAATAAACAAGGACAGCGCGTGGATGAATTACAAGCGGTTGAAATTGTAAACAGCAAACAAAAAGAAGCGGAACCTGCATTTGTTGAATTGGTTGGTCAAATCAGTTTAAAATCGTTAGAGAAAAACGATAGGAGAAGAAGAGACCAACAACGAGGCAGCCAAAACGGACCGCAACAAAATAGACCTCAGGGGAATGGTCCTCAGCGAGGCCCAAATAGACCTCCTCAACAAGGGCAAGGACCTAATCAAGGACCTAATCAAGGCCCGAACCAAGGACCACGCAGACCGCAGCAGAATAATCCACCACAAAATAATCCGCAAGGACCACGTGGACCTAGAGGACCTCAACAAAATAGACCCCCTAGACCTGCTCAAGGCAATAATCCACCCAATGGACCTAAGCCAGAATAACTCATTGTTATTTAAGCTGATCCATTTCGGTCTTTACAAATTCCATTAATGTTTTAATATAAGCTGGCGTTAGATTGAATTCTAACCCAGCTGCTTTATACAATTCAGGCAAGGTTTTAGTGCCCCCTAAACTCAAAGCGTTCATATAATTTTCTAAAGCATTGTTTGGGTTTTGTTTGTACTGCATCCACAATCCAATTGCGCCTAATTGAGCAATGCCATATTCAATATAATAGAAAGGCACTTCAAATAAATGCAACTGTCTTTGCCATCCAATTTTTCTAAATTCATCTAAACCAGAATAATCAATACTACTGGTAGAAAATTGATTTAATATGCGCATCCATTCGCTGGTTCTTTCTTCTACACTATGTTGCGGATGTTCGTAAACCCAATGTTGAAATTGATCTATGATGGCAATCCATGGGAAAATGGTAATAGTTCTCTCTAATTGATGCTCCTTGGCTCTTTTTAAATCAGCTTCATTTTCAAAAAATGCCTGCCAATGATCCATACTAAAGAGCTCCATTGCCATGCTGGCTACTTCAGCAATTTCCATTGGATACTCTTTGAAGGCCGACAACTTTAAAGGATGAGCTAAGAATGAATGAACGGCATGTCCACCCTCGTGTACCATCGTAGTAACATCGCTCATTTGTCCTGCGGCATTCATAAAAATAAACGGAGCTCCACTTTCTGACAGCGGACAATTGTATCCACCTGGTGCTTTGCCTATTCTACTTTCTAAATCAAAATGATTCATCTCTTTCATCTTGCGTAAACAATCTGCAAAAAATGGATTGAGTTGATCAAAACATTTCACTGTTTTCTCGTACAATTCTTCACCTGTTGTAAACGGCTTTAAAGGCGCAGTACCAGCGGGTTCTGCTTCGGTATCCCATGGTTTCAGGGTATTGAGCTGTAGCTTTTGTTTTTTGCGATCATAAATTTCATTCACTAAAGGAAGCACGTATTGCTTTACTGCATCATGAAATTGGAAGCAGTCTTCTTTGGTATAATCGAACCTACCTAACTCTTTAAACTTATAATCACGAAAATTTTCAAAGCCTGCATTGAGGGCAATTTGATGTCTTTTTGCAATTAATGAACTATACAAGTCGTGCATGGGTTGCTCGTCTTGCTTTCTTCTCTCTTGAATTTTATAATAAACCGCCTCTCTAATTTTTCGATCACTACTTTCTAAAAATTTAGCTGCTTGCTGCAACGTATACTCTTTGCCTTCTACTTCAACAGTCATTTTACCGGCAATGGTTCCGTACTGTTGTTGTAAAACGCTCAATTCAGCTATAATGGGAATATTTTCTTCCCTGAATAATTCAATGCTTTTTTTAACTGAACGTAAATAAGTATGATATGCAGCTTGGTCTAATTCTGCCGTAAAAGAACAATTCACCAATTTTTTGTTAAGTGCATCGGCATATTGTTGCAGCTTAGGTTGAATTTCCATGCAGAAATAGGTGAATGCTTCCTCTAAGCTTTTATCGGTAGTATCACAAGTCATTTTGATTTGTCTCCAGCATGCATCTTCACTTACTACTGCTTCCAATTCACTTAGGTCAATCAGCCAATTTTCTAATTCTGCCTTACTAGTTATAGTTCTTTCGTTCAATTCTTTAAAAAAGGGCTCTAAGGCATCCCAATCGGTTACGGTATAATTGGTTGGTAATAACTTGCGTGGAATCTTCTGTATATCGGCTTTTGGATGCATATTCAATTAATTTGAGTGCAAATTTACTTAACTCTTCCTTGTAGATGGAGTAGGAATCTTATTTTTACAAACTTTTATTCATTAGAACAGTAGCGTAGAAAGACATTTATTGTGAGCAATATTATTCATTTATTACCCGATCATATAGCCAACCAAATAGCGGCAGGAGAAGTTATTCAAAGACCTGCCAGTGCAGTGAAAGAACTATTAGAAAATGCAGTTGATGCTGGAGCCACCAAAATAAAATTATTGGTAAATGATGCCGGCAAGGCATTGATTCAAGTAATTGATAATGGAAAGGGAATGAGTCCGGAAGATGCAAAGATGGCATTTGAAAGACATGCTACCAGTAAAATCAGCCATATTGATGATTTATTCAAAATCAAAACAATGGGTTTTAGAGGGGAAGCATTGGCCTCTATTGCTGCTGTTGCGCAAGTAGAACTAAAAACTAAAAGAGCAGCCGATGAATTAGGAATATTAGTTGAAGTTGAACACAGCAAAATTATTAAGGATGAAGCTTGTGTTGCACCTGAAGGCACTAGCATCAGTATGAAAAATCTGTTCTTCAACGTACCTGCAAGAAGAAATTTTTTAAAAAGCAATGCTGCAGAAATGCGGCATATTATGGATGAATTTATTCGGGTTGCAATGGCTTATCCTGAAATATTTTTTTCGTTAAATAGCAATGGACAAGAAGTATATCATCTAGAATCGGGCAATCACAAACAAAGAATAGTTCAAATTTTAGGGAATAGCTATAATGCAAAGTTGGTAAATGTTTTAGAGGAAACCGACTATATGAATATTTCTGGATTTATTGGGAAACCTGAAACTGCTAGAAAAACCAGAGGTGACCAATACTTTTTTGTAAACAATCGATTCATCAAAAGCGCCTATTTAAATCATGCAGTAAATGCCGCATTTGAGGGCATGATTGCCAAAGATAGTTTTCCCAGTTATGTATTATATATTGACCTAGACCCAACTCAAATTGATATTAATGTTCATCCTACCAAACAAGAAATCAAATTTGAGGATGAAAAAATTGTTTATGCATTTGTTCAGGCTGCTGTAAAACATGCATTGGCTCAATTTAGTATTGCACCCTCTTTAGATTTTTCATTAAATGCAGATATACAAGGATTAGACGCAGTAAGTAAACCCTTTACTAGAAATGATCAAGAAGCTGCGGTGTCTTCTAGTTTGTACAAAACATTTTCGCAAAAACACCAAGCTCATTTTATTGAGCCTACACCAAAATCTGAATTAAAAAGTTGGAAAGATTTTTTTAAGCCAAGCGAACAAACCGATTCAACCGGAACAATTGGAGGAATTTCAAGTGAACCAATATTAGAAGAATCTTTTACTGGTGGACGACTATTGAATATCCCTCAAATACAGCACTATTTACAAGTTCAAAACACCTATATCATTGCTACTACTCAAACAGGCTTTTTATTGGTTCACCAACAATTTGCACATGAGAGAGTGTTGTATGAACAGTATAGTTTAGCCGTTCATTCAAAGCAAGCCCCCACGCAAAAAAGTTTATTTCCCATTCCTTTAGAACTAGCGGCTTCGGATAGTGTTTTACTTCAAGAGTTATTACCCGATCTTCAATTAATTGGATACCAAATTGAAAAAGATGAACAATACCAATTTGTAATCCAAGGAACCCCAGCAGATATAATTGTTGGTAACGAAAAGCATGCCATTGAAATGTTGATAGAACAGTTCAAACATTTTAACAGCGATATCAATTTCAGCAAAAAAGAAAAACTGGTGCGTTGTATGGCCAAACAACAATCCATCAAAACCGGTTTGACCCTTGATCAAAAAGAAATGGCAGTGCTAGTAAATAATTTGTTTGAATGCAATACACCCAATATTACTCCCACTGGTAAACCTACTTATATTGAATACAAGGGAAATTATTTAGAGCAATTATTTGAGCGTTAATTAATATTCACTAATTACGGTGGTTAAAAATTGTTCTATATGTTTTCTAATGGTACCTGCTGCAGATTGATGTGCATTGACCATGATAGAAAAAATCAATTCTTTACCTTGATTCGTAATTACAAAGCCGCTCAAAGCAACATGTCCGGTGAGTGTGCCTGTTTTTGCGAATATTTTATTTTCGTAGCCTTTATATAAGCCACCCAATGTGCCAGTATTACCAGTAGGAAAAATAGTTTTGATTCTTTCCCATGGCTGTTCTTGTTTCATTTTATTTAATACCCAGATGAAATCTTGTGGTGTCATCATATTATACCTACTCAAACCACTTCCATCTACCCATCTTGGTTGATGTGGCATTCCCTTCATATCTAATTTTAATAAAGTATCAATGACTTTGGAGTCATCCATCATCCCAATTTTTTCGTTACCCACCATGAGCAAAGTTTGTTCAGCAAAAAAGTTATCACTTCGATGCATCATTATTTTTAGCAAGCTATCGGTTGGCTGCGAATAGAATTTCTTCCAATTGGGTTGATCAACAGCCACAGCATTGGCATAATTCAATACTCGATTTAACGTATCTTCTAATAAGGGTATCATTAGTTGATCCATTTCTTTTTTCACTACGAACGGTATAGCTGTTCCATTAAATACCCGATTGCTTTTTTCTACCGTAAAACTGTTCTGATCTTTCTCTCGATTAATGGTATATCGTCCATCTTCAGTGCTTGAAAAAATGACCAAGGAATCTTTGAAAGCTTTTGGGGTTACCGTAATGCGATTTCCATTTTTTCCAAAGTAAACCAAATTGCCATATATGGGCATTGGAGAACGTTCAGGAGAATAGTCGGCATCGTAATCATTCCAAGCCCATCCATTACCAAAAGCCGTTGCATGATACCTAGGTGCAACAATCGTAATCTTAGGCGCATTGGCTTTTAGGAAATCATATGCACGTTGTTCTTCAAAATCTGGGTGTAAAAAACTAGGATCGCCAGTGAATCTAAGTGCAATATTTTCTTCGTCGGGCAAATATTCAAAGGCAACAATACTGTCGCTCAGATTTTTCATTGCAGCATAACAAGTAAATATTTTGGTATTGCTGGCTGGAATAAAATATTTATCCGCCTGATAATTATATAGGAATTTTTCTGTTTTTGAATCAAATAAACTAATACCCACATGAGCTGGAATAAGCTCTGGTTTTTCTAAAATAGATTGCTTGGCCTGCTGCTCAAATGATAAAGGTTGTTGAACGGTGGATACCTGCTTTAGTTTTGAATCTTGCTGTAAAGACTTCTGTACTTTACAAGCACTGGCAAAAATGAATAGGGAAGCGAAATAGAAAAGTTTTTGCATAAGGCTTTTATTAACTTCGTTCAACTGCTCTTAACCAACGTTCAGGAATATCATTGTTGCAAGCAATCATATAATCTTTATAACTGCAAGCTACATATTTGCCATCATGTAATTGCATCCACCATCTTCCTGTTCTTTTACTTTGTAAAAAAGAAGTTTCAACTTCAGCAAATGCCATGGTAAATTCATTAAACTCTGTTTTGTTTTCTAAATCAGCTTCTTGTTTTCCCCTATGAATTCCATCAATAATATACCAGATCATATGTGCTTGTTGTATAGCAGTCATATGATGTGAATCGTTGGCAACAGTGTATCCATAAATTCCGATTGAATTACAAATACTACTCATGCCAGCATATTGCATCAATGTACAAGCTTCTTCACCATTTAGCCCATTTGGCGATACTCTATTTGCCGGTGCATGTGCATATTGAATGGCTTCAATATCAAAACTTACCAGTTCACTATTTCTGATAGCTGGTTCCATTTCTTCTATTGCTTCTTTTACCCTCCCTACTCTATAGCAGTCAAACCCAAGCTTATTAATGGTTTCCAGCATATTTGGATGCATGAAATAGCTTTGGAAAGCCATATGCGTATAATGTCTTAAGTGATTAGGAATACCAGTAAACATGTCTACTAAGAACATATCTGCAGGTTCTAAGCTATCCATGTCTAAGTTGATTCTAGCATCAACCGTTACTGCATCAATTATTTTATTCAAAGATCCATATGCAGCATATTGTGGAGTAGTTATATCATGAGAACCCCCTAAAATCAACACTTTTTTACCCATTTGTAACAATTCACTTACCACCATTCTTACCGCAGCATAACTATCTTGTAAGCTTGCCCCAATTTTGATATTCCCCAGATCGGCTACGGTAACTTCTGTATGCCAATAATACAATTTGTAAAATTGTTCCCTCACTTTATTGGGGGCTTCTGTATTGGTGTACTGCATTCCCATACCCCTCATTTCACCACAACCAACTATCACTAAATCGGCATCGGATATATCTGGCAACTCGTCTTCATGCACCAATATATGTTTTCCAATTTGGGTATCTTTAAAACCCTCATCATTCGAAATTTCAGCTAGGTTAATGGGTTCGAGAAAATCAAGTAGAGATGCTAGAGACATGGGCAGGTTTTTGTACCCCTCATAACGAATAAGTAACTAAGAATATTGCAATTAAGACCTAGTTGGTGTATTTATACCCAACCCCTCTTACAGAATGAAAGTATACCGGATTACGGCTGTCTTCTTCAAAGTATTTTCTGAAGCTTAAAATGAAGTTATCAATAGTACGTGTTGTGGGATAAACATTGTATCCCCAAACAACTTGGAGAATTTTTTCTCTGGTAACTACTTCGCCTTTATTTTCTATTAAAAGCTTTAGCAACATAGCTTCTTTCTTACTCAAATCAATTCTCATCCCATTCCATGTGATGGCATCTTGTGCTTTAAAATCTATTAGGTTTTTTCCAAATTGATATTGATCACCAATTGACTCTTTAACTTGCAATCGCTTATTTTTCTCAATTAGTTTAGCCACTCTTATGAGTAATTCATCTAAATTAAAAGGCTTGGTTAAATAATCATCCGCTCCTTTTTTTAAGCCTAAGACTTTATCGGCAGGTGCATTTTTTGCACTCAGCATTAAGATAGGAACTTCATTATTATGAACACGAATACTTTCTGTAACACTAATGCCATCTAACTCAGGAAGCATTACATCCATAATAATTAAGTCGAAATAAGCATTTTCTACTTTCTTAAGGGCTTCATTTCCATCAAAGGCTGAAGAAACTTCGTAGCCTTCCATTTCCAAGTTCAACTTAAGCGCTTCATGCAAATTAAGTTCGTCTTCTACCACAAGTACATTGGCTTTTTCGGCTGTCATTATTGTAATTTAAATAGTACAGTAAAAATACTCCCGTTTGGCTGATTATCTGTCACAGAAATGTAGCCATTATGGGTTTCAGCTATTTTTTTGCACAAATAAAGACCCAATCCCGTTCCTTGTGCTTTTCTGGTATTCTCGCTTCCGCTTCTATAAAACTTATCAAAAACTTTTTTCTTTTCTTGATCTGCAATCCCTTGACCTAAATCTGCTATAGACAAAACATTTTTATTTGCTGCAAAAGAAAGTGAGACATGAATAGGCATATTCTTTGGAGAATATTTCAAAGCATTTTCTAAGAGATTATTTACCAGCATTTGTAAGAGAAATGGATCGCCTTGCATTAACCTATTTTCTTCAATAGCTTCTGTAATAACCCGTTCGGGGAATCTGCTTTTACAATCATCCACACAGGTTTCTACAATATCTGTTAGATTTAGTTCTTGAAAGTTTACAGAATAACCACCTGCATCTAGCTGCGAAGTAAAAAGAATATTATTACAAAGTGTATTGAGTCTGTTTGCTTCCTGTAAAGTATTTGCAATCAGTTTTTGTTGTTTGTCTTCTTCTAGTTTTCTTTTTTGTAGTGTTTCTAAATTTAGTTGTGCTACTGCAATAGGCGTTTTTAATTCATGGGTGATGGCCATCATGAAATTTTGCTGCTGCGAAGAAAATTTTAATTGACGCCTAGTAGCCCTATAAACGTATACGGCTCCAACCAATATTAAAGCTAAAAAAGTAATTCCTTCACCAATGTACTGAGCAGTTTTACGGCTGCTCATTTCTTGTATGTTAGCTAACTTAGAGAGGTAAAGTGGATCATCTTTTAATAACTCAGATACCCGGATAGCGGTCATTATACTATTTTGTTTTTCTAATGCAATGAACCACCATGCCAAAGCTGCAATCATGTATAACAACAGGAACCAATAAACAAAAGTAACTACTGCTAATTTGGGTGGCTTAAGCGTATTCATTTCGCAATTTTTTCTACACGAATACCTGCATTTAAAATATGCGGAAGCGGATCTTCACGCATAGCTTGTTGAATGCCAAAACTATAATTTCCTGCTCTTAACTTTAAAGGTGCTTGTGTTATTCTAATTCTATGATCAAAAATATCATCCATTCCAACCCCTTGCCACCCCCTTTTATTATCTGCTAATCTTAAGTTGAGCAATTGAATTTTAGCTGTATCGCCAGGTGATTGAGTAGTGAATTTTACCCATAAATTATTGTATCGATAGGCATCTTCATGACGAACTACTGCATATATATGATATAAGGAAACAGTGTCTGTTATAGTAAACTTGAAGAATGGATTTTTAGAAGACTCCCAACTATGGTCTGGAAAAAATTGAGTCTTTTCAAAAACACCATTCGATTCACAGCTAGTTAAAAACAATAAAACCAAGAAAATACCAGTACAAATTCTCACATGAATTATTTTAGTAAAGATACATAAGCAGTCTATATTATAGAACGTTCAATATTTGCTCTTTGGCTTTCTCTAGCTCATCTTTCATCAAAATAACCGCTTTTTGCATATTGGCATCATATGCTTTGGAGCCAGTTGTATTTATTTCTCTTCCAAACTCTTGAAGTATGAAAGAGAGTTTTTTCCCTTTAGAAATGCCTTCTTCGGCTAAAATTGTTCTGAAATATGCACAATGGTTGTTTAATCGAACCTGCTCTTCGCTGATATCAATTTTTTCTATATAATAAATCAACTCTTGTTCAAGTCTATTTGGATCATAGTTTTCCTTACCCACATTCTCTTCTAATACTTTCATTAAACCCTCTCTTATTTTTGTTCTTCTAAGTGGTTCTAGTGTGGTAATTAATGCTTGTTGGGTTTCTATATTTTTTAATCTTACTAATAAATCTGCTTCAATTGATTTACCCTCTTCTTTTCGGTGATTATTTAGTTGAGCAATGGCCTCTTTTAATAATTTTTCGAAACTCGTCCATTCAGACTCTGAAAGCATTTCGGTTGAAGGAGTAATTACATCAGGTAATTTTAGGATAGTACTTAATATATCTCCTGTTTCTAAACCCAACTCATTGGCTAATTGTGCAACAGGCTGAAAATAGGCTTTTGCTAAATCTGTATTAATGGTTACTGGCTTATTTGCACCATTCATTTTTATTGAAATATTACATTCAACACTACCACGTTGTAAACCTTCATTTAAATTATTGCGAACTTCAAATTCATAGGGCTTTAACAAAGAAGGTATATTCAATCTTAAATCAAATTGCTTACCATTCAAAGATTTGATTTCAATCAAGAAATTTTTATCGCCAATGGATTGCTCTGCTCTGCCGTAACCAGTCATTGAATATAGCATACTATAGTGTTTGGGTAAAAGTAAAGGAACATTAGCAGAAATACTAAAAATCGATCCCAATCCACTTACGCTTCTTTTTTTCGTACTTCTCAAAATTAAACTGATACAGTTTTCCAGGTCTATGCGATACGTCCTGTTCCATTTCGTTGGTATCAATTAACAAGTCCATAGAAGCAAACTTTTTTCTAAAATTTCTTCTGTCCATAGAAACCCCTAAAATGGCTTCGTATAAATTTTGCAGCTCTCTTAACGAAAATTTATCAGGCAATAAATTAAAACCTAAAGGATGTTCCTGAATTCTTTTTTGAAGCCAGCTATGGCATTCTTCTACTATTTCTAAATGGTCAAAAGCCATTTCCTTTAACGTATCATAATCGTACCAGTCTAATTCATTTTCATGAATATTAAGTGCGTGGTGTTGAATATTCAATAAAGAACAGTAAGCTATGGTAATTACTCTACCCCCAGGATGACGATCTGGTTTGCCAAAAACTTTCACTTGATCTAAAAAGACATTATTCATGCCCGTACGCTCTTTTAGAATACGATAAGCGGCAGAATCAAGATCTTCGTTATTTTTTACAAAGTCTCCTAACAAAGAAAGTTTCCCTTGAAAAAAAGCTAAATCGCTCTTTATCAACAATACTTTTAGCTTGCTTTCTTCAAAGCCAAAAATGACACAGTCTACAGTAAGCGGCACTTTGGGATAGGTATCCACTAAGTGGTGCACCGCTTTTACGGAATTTTTCTTCATATGGCCTAACATTTGGAGTATACTCCGGCAATTGCGTCGTTAATACACAAAGTTAAGGGTTGTGTGGTAATTTCTATCTTTACAGCTCAAGAACCATTTATGTATACTGTAGAAAAGATTGACCAATTAAAGGACCTCTTAAAATACCATGAACATCGTTACTACGTATTAAATGACCCACTCATTTCAGATTATGAGTACGACCAACTTTACCAACAGTTACTTAAGATTGAACAAGCCCATCCTGATTTAATCACTCCAGACTCCCCTTCTCAAAGAGTAGGGAATAGCTTAAACCAAGGCTTTGAAACAACGCCACATTTGGTTCCAATGTTAAGTTTAGACAATAGCTATAATGCAGAAGACCTGATTGATTTTGACCGAAAAGCCAGGGAACTAACTAAAGAAAATGAAATTGAATATTGCGTTGAACCAAAATTTGACGGAGCCAGTATTTCCTTGATATATGAAAACGACTTATTAATCAAGGCAATTACCAGAGGAGACGGAGTTGCAGGTGAAAATATTACCCAAAATATTCGTCAAATAAAATCAATCCCATTGTCTGCACCCTTTTCATCTAAAGGCATTCACCAGATAGAAATAAGAGGAGAAGTTATTTTAAGCAAAGCTGCATTTGAAAAATACAATCAGAAATTAATGGAACAAGGGTTGCCTAGTTTAGCCAACCCCAGAAATGCGGCTTCAGGGAGCCTTAGAATGAAAGATCCCAAAGAAGTGGCTGAACGAAATTTAGACGCATTTCTATACCATGTAAGCTATGTAACCCATCAAAGTGCAAACCATTCTCTTGAATTAAATAGCCATTCAGGTAGCTTAGATTTATTATGGGATATGGGTTTTAGGTCGCCCAAAGAAGAGAAGAAAGTGGTAAAAGGAATCCAAGGAGTGATTGATTATTGCCTTGCTTACGAAGCCAAAAGGGACCACCTCCCTTATGAAATTGATGGCATGGTTATTAAGGTGAATGATATACAACAACAAGAAAAAATGGGGATGACTTCGCATCATCCCAGATGGGCAATCGCTTTTAAATTTAAAGCAAGACAAGCAACTACTACCTTGCTAGACGTAGAATTTCAAGTTGGAAGAACAGGTGCAGTAACGCCTGTTGCTAAATTAAAACCAGTCTTTTTAGGAGGCGTTACTGTATCAAGTATATCTATTCACAATGAAGATTATATATTACAAAAGAATCTTAAAAAAGGAGATCAAGTTTTAATTGAAAGAGCCGGAGATGTTATACCCCAGATTGTAAAAAGTTTACCTGACCTAAGAGCTGGGAATGAGTCAACAATCATTTTTCCAAAGAATTGTCCTGTCTGTAATAGTGAATTATTTAAAGAAGAAGGAGAAGCTGTTTGGAGATGTATTAATATAGAGTGTACTGCACAAGTAGTAGAAAAGATGATTCATTTTGTAAGCAAAGATGCCATGGATATTAAAAGTTTTGGAGAAGCCAATATTCGAAAGTTTTATGAAATGGGGTTAATCAAAGATATTCCTAGTATCTATCGATTAAACTTCCATACACTTACTCAACTAGAAGGATTTGGGAAAAAATCAATTGAGAATTTGCAAATGGCTATTGAAGCCAGTAAGCAACAACCACTTTACAGATTAATTTATGCATTGGGGATTCGTTTTGTTGGTGAAACTACCGCTAAAACCCTTGCGAATGCAGTGTCTCATATTCTAGAATTTATCAACAAAACTGAAGAAGAACTGTTACAACTAGAAGACGTAGGTATCAAAGTAGCAAAGAGTATCCAAGGTTTCTTTGGAAACCCCCAAAATATTGCCATGCTACATGAATTAGCTGAATTGGGGCTTCAAATGGAAAACAGCAAAAAAGAAGTGATGAGCGATGGGAATCTTATAGGACAAAGTTTTCTCTTTACAGGAACGCTGGAACAATTAAAAAGATCGCAAGCAGAAGCAATGGTTGAATCAGCAGGTGGAAGCATATTAGGTGGTGTAAGTAGTAAATTAAATTACTTAGTAGTGGGAGCAGATGCAGGAAGTAAATTAGAGAAAGCGAAAAAAATAAATACCATAAAAATCATTACAGAACAAGAATTCATCAACCTGATTAAACCATAAAAATGCTCCATCCTAAAACATTACAGTTTTTAACCAAACTCAAAAAAAATAATTCTCGTGAATGGTTTAATGAACATAGGAATGACTATGATGCAGCAAAAGAAAATTTCATTGAATTAGTGAATCAAATTTTAGCACAGGCTGGCCAATTTGATCAGGATATTGCTGTTTTATCTTATAAGGATTGCATATTTAGAATTAATAGAGACGTTCGATTCAGTAAAAACAAAGACCCTTATAAAAATAATATGGCTGCCTACTTTGTAAAAGGCGGAAAAAAGTCTTGGCTAGCTGGTTACTATTTTCATTGCGAACCAGGAGGCAAAAGCTTTATTGGTGGCGGATTGTATGGCGGCGAACCCGATCAAATAAAAAAAGTAAGACAAGAAATTGACTACAATTGGGAAGATTTCAAAGGCATTTTAGATAATAAAGTATTCAAAAAAACTTTCGGCGACTTATCAAGAGAAGAAGGAATGTCGTTAATTAGAGAGCCCAAAGGATATGATAAAGACAACCCTGCTATCGATTATATCAAGTTGAAAAATTTTATCGTTTCTGTTCCAATATCAGATGAAGAACTAATTGATAAAAAACTAATCAAAAAAATCATTACCTGTTTTGCTACGATGCAACCCATGTTACAGTTCTTAAATAGAGCGATAGAAGATTAAGTAGGTAAAAATTTAACCACTATTGTTACATGGTTGACGTTGTTAAGATTTGATACCCTGCTAAAACAATGGTTTGATTATTTGGTACAATCCTTGAAACTGATATTTTTATTGGTTTATTATCTAAACTACCTTCAAAAGCTAAAATAGCTCTGAGTGGATTACCAGGAATACCCAATGGACCTGCGTTCATCATACTAAACATTGGAAAATTGCCATGTTTAAATGGTAGGGCTAGATTTGTTATCCAACATGTCAAATCAAATTTTTCTCCCTTATCTTGACCTGCTATTTTAAAGGCCATACAATCATAGCCAGCAATTTTTCTTTTGAGTTTTAAGGGTGTGACTTTTATTTGGGCTTTACTCGTTGGGCGAATCATATATTGTTGAAGATTGCTGATTAAAGCAATCTTCCCCTCTTCCTTAGAAGTAATATAAAAAGTACTTTTTCCTGATTGCTCAATAATCCATGCATCAAGTGTGCCATCTTCTTGTTGCATTTGTTCTGCAAGCTTTCCTGCTTTAGATAATCCAGCTTGATCAATTAGCATTTGATTACCTTCTTTGTTGATGGCATAATCAAAAATTGCCTTAATCGGTGTTTCGGCATCATAGGCTTCAATATTAAGACTAATTGAAAATGCAGCTTTAAACTGACTGCTCTTTTCATTTTTTGATAAAGCCGACTTCACTGAATTATTATTACTAGAATATTCAGGAGCTGCCATTTTTGAACTATTACAAAACAAATCAATTGTTTGCTTTTTAATGGCTTCTAATTGATCCAATGTTTGTTTATCAGCGCCATTTTTTTTGGCATTGGCAATTTCTACATTGAACTGTCTTTTTAAAGAGTCGCAATTGAAGTTTTGTGCTTTAGCGTATAAAATAGACGATAGTAGAAGAAGTACGCTTAATACATTTTTCATATACTAGTTGATTGCAATGATGTCAAAATAAATTTTCCAGTAGTCAACGCCGTTTTTACTAATGATGTAGCTATTGGCGCCATTTTTCAGGTCTTTTAGAAAAATATTTCTGGAATTATCGGTTGAACTGATTATTGCAAAATTATTTTGAGTTGAATAATTACCTGCTGGTCCTGCAACTAAATTTCCTTCATATAAACCTCCAATTATAAACAGTTTCGACGTTTCAAAATTTGCTCTTGGAATAGTAAAGATGGATGAACTATTGGCAACTGGTCTTCTTTCGTTGGGCCCCCAATATGTGAAGTGTGCGTATGAGTCACCAGAGATTTTAATTGGGCTATCAAAAATAGTCAAGTTAGTGATAACAGATGACTGATGCTTAACTGTTGCATTTAAAGTGCCATAGTATTCCCCTTTATTAATCATGCTTAAATTAAGATTCTTAAAACCAGCTTCATCAGCATTGTCAATCCTCAGGTTTTCAATAAGGGTTATGGTTAATCTGAAAGAAGTACTTGTTCTAAGTGGGTTTAATAAGTTTTCATCATTAGGTTCAAGAAGATCCTTAAAAATGTCCTCATACATTTTAGTTTTAGTTGGACTAACTTGTAATGATTGGGTAGGCTGAAATTTTGATATAATGCTATTGGCCGACTTAGCATTAATTCCAGTATTTGTTCCTGCTGCGGCAGTAAAAATAACGCTATCAATATTAACTGCGATTTTATCAAAGTCTTCTAAACTACCTGAAACAGGAAAAATTCGGGGAGATTTGTTATCTATTGTCCAACTTAAATTAGTATGTTTTTCAACTACAGCTAACTTAGTACTATCAAATGGTAATTTATAAAACGCTAAATAAACCCTCTTTGCTCTTCCTTTTTTTCTACCTCCTTCTATAATATCAGAAAGTCTAATCGAAGGCAATGCAATTACATAACGAAGCTTAGCAGGATCATATGTCTTAAAATCAAAACTACCTACATTGTTTACATATACCCCATTTTCCATATCAAAACTAATGGGCTTAGTTGGTCTTGGAATAACACTAAACGGATCAATCATTTTTAAGGTATTTGCTTCGGGTGTAGCAAAAATTAATTCTCTTGCTATTCTAGGTAAGCCTTGATTTGGTCCAGAAGTAACTGTTAAGCTATTCACCCATTTAGTATGTAGTCTAAATTGGGCAAAACTGGTAGCTAATATTAACTGACATATAATCGTAACAACTATTTTCATAAATACATTTTTAAAGTTTAATAAATTCTACTCTTCTATTGGCTGCTTTTTCTTCAGGTGTTTTATTGGTATTCAAAGCTTCTGAAGACCCTTTACCATCAGTGATAATTCTGGTTTCATCTATACCAAAGCCATATACAAATCTCATTTTAACAGCTTCTGCTCGCTTAACAGAGAGTGTTTGGTTTGCAGCAGGATTACCATCACTGTCAGTATGACCAATGATTTTAATTTTAAGTCCAGGATTATCGATTAAGATTTTACCTATATCCGCAATAATCGCATTACTCTCAGGTTTAATTTTATCACTATTGGTGTCGAACAAAATTTCGGTTGTACTGAATTTTCCTTCAGTAAGTAATTTGCTTCTGGTATCTGGAGCAGCAATGGAATATTTGATATTATTGATAAACACAGAACATTCATTAAAAAAGTTTCTACAAATAGACATTTGATATTGACCATCATTTTCGGTAAAGAATCGTGGTATATCTACTAACTTATCTTCATTTGCATAAACCCTTAACCGACCTTTCTGTCTCCAAATAGATACTTTTACAAAACGATTGTCTGCCACATCCCATTGAGGCATTTTAATTTGATTGTCAAAAGAAACACCATTTGTATTTGAACTAATTACACTTACAGAGGCTTCGGCTGCTCCTGGATGTAAGAATAAAGCAGAAGTACCAGCACTAAAAAAGTTTTGTTTTAATAAATCCTCTTTAACAGTAGAAAATATAAGTCCCAAACCACTGTAATTATTACTTGGATCATTTTGAATACCAGCATTAAATTCTAAGGTGAAATTTTCAGGCAAGGTTTTAATGGCATCAAATAAGAAGTTGCCATTCTTTGTCAGGTTCAACCATTTGCCTTCTTTACCATTGATAGTGACAATTTCACCACTTGCGTTGGTGTTAATATCAGCTGGGAAATCCCCAATCTCAACTCTTGAAAAATCATCAAAATAAAGGGTCTTTTCACCTGCAACAAAATCATATTTACCTACTGCATTTCCGGCAAATGCACCATTTGCTACTCCTCTATTAATATCCGCTTCAACTTGCTCGGTTTTTTTATTTTGCTCATTACCGCTCTTTTTTTCGTCTTTAGAAGCATCAGTCTTTTTTTTCTTTTTAAACCATGCCCCAGACAATAAGCTATCCACTGCAGCATCAGCTTTGTCGCCTACTTTATTGCCAATTTTATCGCCTGTATTTTCGACCCTTTGCTCAGAAGTAGCCTTCGTTTTCTCTTTTATTCGTTGAAAAATAGACTTCTTCTCTTCTTGAGAATAGGCAAATAATTGAATCCCAAGAAAAAATAAGGTTGTTAAAAGTTTTAAATAGCTCATTTTGAATGACTTTAATATTTGAATACAATGATTAGTACTCAATAGAAAAAAAAGTAAACAAGAAAGTCAATTTTTATTTTTGGATTTACTTTTAAAGGATATTTACACTAATGATGAGTGATGATTTAATTCAAGCGGAATTATCCTTAGAGAATTATAAGGTTCTTGAGCAGGTTTATAGGGATAATAAAGGTGTTTTTGTAGCTTTTGCCAAAAAATACAATCTGCCAGATGAAGATATAATTGATATTTATCAGGATGCAATTGTTGCTTTGGTTGAACATGCAAAAAAAGGGAAATTATCACAGCTAAATTGCGCTATATCCACCTATTTAATTGGGATAGGAAAGTTTATGCTATTAAAGCATTTAAAAAAGAAAAAAATAATGTTCGTACCGTTTGATATTGAGATTAGTGTAGAATGGGATGATTTGGAACATGTTCAAAAAGAACAACAAGTTCATTTATTACAAATTTATTTTTTAAAACTAGGGAGCCATTGTCAAAAAATTCTTGAACTGTTTTATTATCAAGAAAAAAAACTAGGTGACATTGTGAATGCACTTGGTTATGACAATAAAGATGTAGTAAAAAGTCAAAAATCAAGGTGTATTAAACAATTGAGAAAATTAATTGAAACCAATCATGGATAAAGAAAGATTGCTAAATGGTTATTTTGACAATACACTAACGGCAAGTGAGTTAATGGCATTCAATGAATTATCGAATAATGATGAACATTTTGCTGAAGAGCTTGCATTTAGGAAAAATTTAAAGAATAGCATACATATTAACGAAAGAGCCCGAATAAAAGCCACTGTCAAACAATTTGAAAAAGCTACTATAAAACCATACCTACAGAGAAAGTATTTTACTTGGATAGCTGCTGCCATAACCATCACATTTACGCTTATTGCAGTTTATCAGTATACTCAAAATCCGAAGCCTTCAGTATTATTTCAAGAATTTTATACTGAATATCCGAATATTATTTCCCCTTCAGAAAGAAGCAAGAACGATAAAGACTCTTTAATACAAATTGCTTTTGCAGCTTACGACCGGCAGGAATTTAAAGAAGCCATAAAACATTTAATAATTCTTCAAGAACAACAAAAAACAAACTATTCTTCTTTATATATAGGCATTTGTAATATAGAATTGAAAAATAGTGTTGCCGCCATAGAAACATTACAAAAAGCCGTTGAACTCAATAATATTTATTCCTTAACTGCTAAATGGTACTTAGCATTAGCTTATTTACAAAATAACCAACCTGATTTAGCGCTTGAAATAGTTAAAGATTTCAATAAATTAGAAGAACCCTTTAAACAAGAAGCCGAAAGACTGTACAAGAAATTAAAATAAATATTAGTTATTCTTTTTTCTATTAAAAAAGACAACGATACTAACTAACAAAATGCTTATTGTAAAAATCGAATACATCATCCAAGGGGTTGCCTCTACAATATGATCATTATTACCAATTAAAATAAATCCACTCCAAAAATAAGGATGTCGTTTTAGGGGATTAGCTTTGATAAAATGCTGCTTTGCATTAGCTAAAGCAACATGTTTACTTAGCCCTTTTTTTAATTCTTCATAAAATAAGAGCATGATTTCTGAAGTTTCTTTATCGGGCACTTGCCACAAACTAACTACAGTACTTTTTACACCAGCATAAGTAAATGCCCTAGATAAACTCATTATTCCCTCGCCTTCAACAAGTTTCCCTGCGCCAGTATTACATGCACTTAATACTACCATCTCTGCAGGAATTGCCTTGGTATATAATTCATTAAAATACATTGGCTGTGCATTGGCAAATAACAAATATGATTGATTAAAATCATTATCATATAACACAGAGTGCATAGAGCAATGTAGAACACTGTAAGATTTATTTTGAATCAGAAAATTATTTTTGGTGGCATGCTGGCCTATAAATGCTCTTCCATCAAATAAATTAACAATTGAAGTAGCTTCAGTTTTAGCATAGGGCAGATTCGGAAATTGTGTATTATTATAAATAGTATTTTCATAAATAGGCGCAAACGTTGCAAGTTTAACAGAAGAATTAGTTTGCGTTTGTTTATTGTGCAAGTACCAAAGTGCAATAGATGCGTTATAGGTAATATTGGTTTGCGCTACAAAGTAGTCATTTGAGTAAGGATTTTGCAAACTTTCAAATGGCAAATAATTTAAAAAATTATCGGGGATGATGGTTAAATTTTTTGAGGATACGTTTTTAAGTAATAATTGATATAATTCTTTTGAAGACGAGCCAATTTGCTTGTTTGGTTTCTTGAGTGTATTTACGAATTGACTAACTTGTTGCTCAATTGGTAATTTTTCTCCTAAAAATGCTATTTTAATATTGTCATGAGTAATGTAAGCTTTATATACATGATTATACGTAACATAATACTTAAGTATAGCCTCGTCTTTAGGTAATAATTGCATCACATTGGCAATAGAATAATCGTTTAAAGTTAATTCAACAAACCCCTTTTTTAACGATTGGATTTTTTTGTTTAATGCATTTAACTGAGTTTCAATTGATTTCAATTTGTCTGCATAATTTTTTTGCTTACCGTTTTTAACTTGTTCAGAAACCCAGAATTCTTTTTGTTGTTGTAAAACGTCTAAATCAATTTTTAGCATACCAATAGGAGTATTAGACTGCAACAATTTCTGCTCAAACTCCTTTGCAAGATGAATAGAAGAATTAGCTTCTATGGTAGAAATCATTTTAATGATATAAGCAGGATCATTTTTGTACTTTTCAAGTGCAATAAAAAAATATGACTCAACTATTTTTTTATGCAAATTATTCAGCGTGGGCGTAAAGGCACCCTTTCTATAGAATTCATTAAATAAAACAGATGCTAATTTTGTTAGTTTCTCAGATTTCTGAATAAAAGATTGTTGGCGAGTTTTCTTGAACGCGTCATTATAAATGAGTGCAGAACTAATAAAAATATTGACGTATCTATTATTATTCAGATCAAGCAATTTTTGTTCATCTACCTCTAGCAATGGTATTTTTTTCCCGAGTTGAATCTCTATTAAAGTATTAATATTCATTTCCATAATTGCAATTGCTGAGTCGTGCATTGCAAGACTAGATAGATTCATGGCTTTCATAGTCTCCAATCCAAATTTACTCATGCTAGTAGGTGGGAATTCAAATGCTTGCAAGGATGCATTCACATGATAGATAGCTTGTTTATACTCTTTCATTTCTCTATACTGATTGGCTAATTTAGAATGAGCCAAAACCATACTAAAAGGATCTTCATATTTGATGGCTTCAGCTAAATACATTTTACCTAGACGAACACCTTCAGTATGATTATCGGAATAATAATTATAGTAATCACATAAAAGAGTAATGCAAGACAAGTAATAGTTTATATCTGCAAGTTTTTCATTTGGGGGAGAAAGTTGAATTTCGTTTTTGATTTGTTGAACAATTTTATTAGCCAAAACAAGATCTTCATTTACTATAGCTACATTCACCTGCATTTTACGATACACCCTTTTTGCGTAATAATATTCTGGTGTATTAGATGGCTTAATAAATTGTGCTTTATAAAATGTATTAAACTTTAGAAAAGTCGTTTTAATACCTAAATTATCTTCATATTCACCATAGTAATAAAAGAGATTATTATAAGCAGCTATATAATCCATCAGTTTAATTTTATCAAAATTTGATTCCATTAAATCAATGGCTTTTTCAACGCTAGTAATGTCTTTTTTTTGATTACCCATACTAGAATGATTAAATGAAATTTCAGTGTATAGGCGTGCTTGCAATGGGATATCTCTTTTTAAAACAGATCCATATTTTTGGTTAATTTCTTCATATACATCTAATGATTCATTGTATTGTTGATTAGCTGCTAATACAATGCCATAAGTCATCATAGTAACTGCTTGAAGTGAATCACTAATATTTTTATAAAAAGGTAACTGACGTATCTTTAGAAAGCTTGAGATTACTTTTTCATACTCTTCTTTCACTTTGAGTGTTTGAAGCTGTTCTATATATTTTGGGAATAATTGATTGAGTGATTTTAGGTCGTTCTTTTGACTATAGAATGAGAGCTGAGAAATAATTGAATTTTCTGCAATTGGTGAATCCACTTTTCTCTGTGCACTAGCACTTAGAACAAATAGTATGAATAAACAAACAGCTAGACTTCGCATCTTTTATAAATAAATTGTTTGTAAATAAATCAATTTAGTTTTCGTTGATATGAACGAACAGCATAACTATTTACTTTTTTAACCTTCAATTGTTCATTTTTTACGCTTACTTGTATATACTCTTTAAATAAACCTTTGGCATCGTTAAATCCAATCATGCAATCCAATCCAGTCTTTCCAGGCTTTATAGAGACTTCTGGCATTGTATTAAAATTAGGAATCTGTATTATCTCAGTAGATCTAATTTCCTTATATTGAACATTAACTTTGTAATTAAACGTTTTAGTCGTTTCATAAATATTGACAGCAAACTTCCAATTATTAAGATTGCCCATGCCATCATCAATAGGCATAGCATAAGTAGCTACAGGCTTTTTAGATGGCTGTTCCCTTTCGGCAGAAACACTGGGTGCTTTAATTACAATACTATCAACCTTAATATCATTTTGCTTGTTTTCAGTAGCGTTACAACCAATAATGAAAATCAATAAACCAGAATATAAAAATGCTTTCATTGAAAAATTATTGCACTCAATTTATTAAATATTTCAATATCGAATTACATCACCAACAGACTCATCGCTTAAGAGTTTCCTTAGAATAGGGTGCTCCATTACTTTAGCGTAATCCATCCAATTCCCATTGACTTTTATTTTGCGATATATTAGTCTAATTCCATGACTATAATCGGCATACCAGTTAACATGACCTGTGTATAATGGTTGTATTGGTTTTCCATCTGGCAAATGCCAACCATAAATGGCTACTCGATTTGTTTTAGCAGATCTTGTTAATAGGTCGCTAATAACTACATCCTTTTTTATACCAGCAATTAATCCCTTTTGTTGTTTACGCTGCCCTTCTATAATTAAATGATGCTGCCACATCGTAACGGTACTATCTCTATGAATATACATGGGAACAGGGGTTAGCTTTATTGCTGCATTAGCATAAATATCATTCACCATTTTACGTGTTGGCAAAAAACATTGCAAACTATCAGCAATCAACTGAGCCGCAATAGGTGTTAATGGAATTCTGGCCCAGTTTTTATTGGTGCCTACACTAAGGTAATCGGGCATCACATAATAAGTTGCCCGATTAACCTTTCCTGTAGTGGAATCTATTGCAATTACATTGATGGGAATCAATTTCAAAAGAAATCTTGGGATATTGCCTGCCAGAATTTCTTTTACAGCAAATGAATCACGTTGCTTCCACTGCATCGTCATTGCATCCTTGAAGAATTGTTCACCGGTAACAGGAACAAAGTTTGAATTCGTTTTATTTAAAACCAAGCTTTTCCCACAGCCAATGCAGCCAATAATGAACAAGAATAATATCAATGGACGCATGCCTATTTAATAAAAAATATTTTACAATAATCCATTTGCTAACATATACTCTGCAATTTGAACCGCATTGGTAGCTGCACCTTTTCTAAGATTATCACTTACAATCCACATATTCAAGGTTTTGTCTTGAGATTCATCTCTTCTAATTCTTCCTACAAATACTTCATCTTTCTCATGTGCCCACAAAGGCATTGGATAAATTTGATTGGGTAAATCGTCTTGCACAATTACGCCAGGAGCATCGGCCAATAAGGCTTTTACTTCTTCTACTGTAAAGTCATTTTCGAATTCAATGTTTACGCTTTCACTATGACCACCTACTACTGGAATACGAACCGTTGTAGCCGTAACACGTATTGAATTGTCTTGCATAATCTTATTGGTTTCCAATACCATTTTCATTTCTTCCTTGGTATAACCATTGTCTAAGAATACATCAATTTGAGGAATCACATTTAAATCAATGGGATACTTGTATGCCATTTCTCCTTCCAGTCCTTTACGTTCATTAAACAATTGATCAACTGCTTTTTTACCCGTACCTGTTACACTTTGATAAGTGCTTACCACTACTCGCTTAATTTTGTATTTCAAGTGCAATGGCTGCAATGCCACCACCATCTGTATGGTAGAACAATTAGGATTGGCAATAATATAATCTTCACTAGTAAGTACCCCAGCATTTACTTCAGGTACCACTAGTTTTTTAGTGGGGTCCATTCTCCAGGCAGAAGAATTATCAATCACTCTTATGCCAGCTGCTGCATATTGAGGTGCCCACTCTAAAGAAGTACTACCACCAGCTGAAAATATTGCCACTGCTGGTTTTGCTGCTATGCCATCGGACATACTCACTACTTTATACGCTTTACCCTTAAATTCAACTTCTTTTCCTACTGATCTTTCAGAAGCAACCGGTACTATTTCTGTAACCGGAAAATTTCTTTCTGCTAAAACCTGCAACATTTTAGTTCCAACTAATCCTGTTGCGCCTACAACTGCTACTTTCATTTTGTTCCCCCCTGTCTCCTTTTATGGAGTTTTAGTGTTAAAAAAAAGGCCTTCCAAATTTGGAAGGCCCGTTATATGACTTTATTAATTACCCAACTGAATATCAAAATTCACCAATTGCACAAACTCATCTAATCTTGCGTCAATATCTGCTTTGTTAATTTCTCTTAAACGTTGTGTACCAAATTTCTCCACACAAAACGAAGCCATTGCACTACCCACAATAATAGCTGTTTTCATATTCTCAAAAGAAATGTCTTTTGTTTTTGCAATATGACCAATGAAGCCACCAGCAAAAGTATCACCAGCACCGGTTGGATCAAATACTTCTTCTAAAGGCAATGCAGGTGCAAAGAATACTTTGCTGCCATGGAACAATAATGCACCATGTTCCCCTTTCTTAATGATTAAATACTTGGGGCCCATTTGCATGATTTTGGCAGCGGCTTTCACTAAAGAATATTCACCACTTAACTCACGCGCTTCACTATCATTCACCATCAATAAATCTACCATTGCTAATGTTTGCTTCAGGTCATCCATGGCAATTTCCATCCAGAAATTCATGGTGTCCATTACAATCAATTTTGGTCTGGTCTTCAACTGCTCAATTACACTTCTCTGTACAGAGGGAGCAAGGTTGCCGAGCATCAAGAACTCGCAGTCTTGGAAGCTATCTGGAACTACTGGTTCAAAACTTCCCAACACATTTAGCTGTGTATCTAAAGTATCACGGGTATTCATGTCCATATGGTAGCGACCACTCCAAAAAAAGGTCTTCTCGTCTTTTTTAATCTGCACTCCTTCTAAGTCTACTCCTCGCTCAGTTAAGATATCTAGCTCTTCTTGAGGAAAATCTCCCCCTACAACAGAAATTTGTTTAACGGGGGTATAATTAGAAGCGCACCAGGCTATATAAGTACCTGCACCGCCAATAATTTTATCACTTTTCCCAAAGGGAGTTTCAATGGCATCAAAAGCCATAGAACCAACAACTACTAAAGACATAAATTGATTTTATAATAAGGCAGCGAAATTAATGGTTTATCGGATAACCCAAGCCAAATGCGCTAAAAGCCTTAAAAAACTAACAAAACTAGATTAATTGACGATTTTCTTTGCTAACACATGTTAGTATATTATCTTCGCTGCATGGCCAGAATAAAAATTGAAAAGAACAGTAGCAGGAAAGATGTTATTGTTAGCAAAGCAGCTTCCTTATTTAGAGAGAAGGGATTTAAAGCTGCCAGCATGCGCGATTTAGCAGAAGCAGTTGGTGTAGAAGCAGCGAGCTTATATAATCATATCAAATCTAAAACAGAGTTATTACATGAACTGTGTTTTGGAGTGGCCAATCGATTCATGCAACATATGGATGAAGTAGAATCTAAAAGAACAAGCTCAATTGCAAAAGTAGAGGAGCTGGTTCGCTTTCATATCAACGAAATGGTGAACCATTATGAAGAAGTATATGTAAGTGATAGAGAATGGAAACATTTGTCTGATCCCTACTTATCCAATTTTCAGAACCAGCGTAGAATGTATCGTAAAAGATTTGCTGCAATTATTGAAACCGGTATTCGGAACAAAGAAATTAAATCAATTGATGCACCAACCGCTGTGTTGATTATTCTACATGCCATTAGTGGAATTGAAAGTTGGCATAGATCAACACAAAAAATTAACGCAGAAGAATTAACCAATAATATGATTACCATTTTAGTGGGAGGATTAAGAAATGTCTAAGTTTGAAACTGTAAGCGTTAAAGAAGTGAGGCAAGAAACTGCAGATTGCGTTTCGATTGCATTAGATGTGCCCGCAAATAAAGCATCCGATTTTGTATTTAAGCAGGGACAATATATTACGCTTAAAACAACTATTAATGGGGAAGAAATAAGAAGGTCTTATTCAATTTGTAGTAGTCCGCTCGATAATGAAATAAGGGTTGCTGTGAAGAAAGTTCCAGGTGGTATTTTCTCTACTTGGGCCAACGAATGGTTGAAAGCTGGCACTCAACTAGAAGCAATGCCCCCAATGGGCAAATTCTTCACAGAATTAGATGTCAATGCCAAAAAACAGTATGTTGCTTTTGCATCAGGTAGTGGAATTACTCCCATTTTATCAATCATCAAAACAACACTTGTTACTGAGCCATATAGCCAGTTCACATTGGTATATGGTAATCGAAACAGACATAGCATCATTTTTAAAGAAGCACTAGAATCACTCAAGAATAAATTCATGGGTAGATTCCGTATCGTCTATATTTTATCTAGAGAAAAAACCGACGCCCCTATTCATTTTGGCAGAATAGATCACGAAAAATTTCAACAACTATGTAATACCATTCTACAACCTGCTACTGTTGATGATTACTTTTTATGCGGCCCCGAAGAAATGATTTTTGGTGTTAAAAAAGCGTTAGAAGAAAGCGGGGTAGACAACAAAAAAATTCATTTTGAATTATTTACTACAGGAGCTAAGATAAAAAAAGCCAACAGCCATATTTCGAGTGACAAAAAAGAAGTAAAAAGCCATATCACTGTAAAGCAAGATGGGGTAACATTTCAATTTGATTTAGGGTTTGAAGGAGAAAGTATTTTAGATGCTGCATTAAAACATGGAGCCGACTTGCCATTTGCTTGCAAAGGTGGTGTGTGCTGCACTTGCAAAGCTAAATTAATAGAAGGAGAAGTGGATATGGATGTGAATTATGGATTAGAACAGGAAGAAATTGAACATGGTTTTATTTTAACCTGTCAGTCTCATCCTCGAACTGAAAATGTATTAATTGATTTTGATGTTAAATAACCAATTTATGGAAAAGGATTTAGAGAAAATCTTTCAAGACAAAATTGACCGTGAAGTAAGAATTGAGCCAAAAGACTGGATGCCAGAGAAATACAGGCAAACATTAATCAGACAGATTAGCCAACATGCGCATAGTGAAATCATTGGCATGTTACCAGAAGGTAATTGGATAACCCGCGCCCCATCATTGCGCAGAAAAGCCATTTTATTAGCAAAAGTTCAAGACGAAGCGGGGCATGGTTTATACTTATATAGTGCTGCTGAAACCCTTGGTATCAGTAGAGATCAGATGTATGATCAATTGCATACAGGTAAAGCAAAATACTCATCCATTTTTAATTACCCCACCCTCAGTTGGGCAGATATGGGTGTAGTAGGTTGGTTGGTAGATGGCGCAGCCATTATGAACCAAGTACCATTATGCAGAAGCAGTTTTGGACCTTATGCAAGAGCCATGGTACGCGTTTGTAAAGAAGAAAGTTTTCATCAACGCCAAGGATTTGAGATACTCTATGTATTAAGTAAGGGTACGGAAGCACAACGTAAAATGGCACAAGATGCCATCAACAGATGGTGGTGGCCCAGCTTAATGATGTTTGGTCCTAAAGATGATGAAAGCCCAAACAGCATTCAAAGTATGCAATGGAAAATCAAACGATTCAGCAACGACGAACTCAGACAAAAATTTGTGGACGTTTGTGCTGAACAAGTAAAAGTATTGGGCTTTACGCTACCAGATAATAATTTAAAATGGAACGAAGAAAGAGGCCATTACGATTTTGGACCAATTAACTGGGATGAGTTTTGGCAAGTGGTACAAGGCAATGGACCATGCAATAAGGAACGCTTGGATGCACGTAAAAAAGCATGGGAAGAAGGTGCATGGGTAAGAGATGCTGCACTAGCTTATGCCAATAAAAAAGCAAAACAAAAACAACAAGCTGCTGCTTAAGATTACACAAAAAAGTTTTTTAAGAGCGGTTTTAATCATTAAACAAATCAGCATGAGCTTTCATATAAATAAACTCTATTACGGCGATTACGGCGAAAGCAAAAACGGAGCTGCCGATATTTCTACCAATCAAAACAATGCTGCTGAATGGCCCTTGTGGGAAGTGTTTATCAGAAGTAAACAAGGTTTAGATCATAAGCATGCTGGAAGCTTACATGCTGCAGATGCAGCAATGGCTATTGAAAACGCCAGAGATGTATACACCAGAAGAATGGAAGGTGTAAGCATTTGGGTGGTAGAAAGCAAATATATTCATGCGAGCAATCCTGATGAAGCTGGTGCGCTATATGATCCAGCGAATGATAAAGCTTATAGACATCCCACTTTTTATGATTTACCTGAGGAAGTAAAATACATGTAATGGCGACTATGAAAAACGAGATTGATTTTTTACTTCATTTAGCAGATAATGCACTGATTATTGGACACCGCAATAGTGAATGGTGTGGTCATGGACCTATTTTAGAACAAGATATTGCTATCACCAATATTGCACTAGACTATATTGGCCAAGCAAGAAATTTTTATCAGCATGCTGCTGTATTAATCAACCAAGAACCAACAAGCTTTGGCGCTACCCAAACTGGAAATGATCTTGTTTTACCAGCAACCGAAGATAGTTTGGCTTATTTGAGAGATGTGCGCGAGTTCAAGAATTTACTCATTACCGAAATACCGAATGGAGATTGGGCACAAACCACTCTACGATTATTTTTACTCAGTGTATTTCAATTGCAATTGTATACACAACTATTACAACATTCAGATGCACAGGTTGCAGCCATTGCAGAAAAATCCATTAAAGAAATGAACTACCATGTAAAATGGAGTCAGGATTGGGTACTCAGATTGGGTGATGGAACAGAAGAGAGTAAGCAAAGAATGCAAATAGCCATCGAAAGTATATGGGCCTACACAGGCGAACTTTTTATTCAACCCGAATTTGCAACAGCGGCTTGTATAAATTATGCCGATATTCAAACTGCATGGAACAAAAAAGTTTCAGCCGTTTTTGAAGAGGCAGGACTAAGCATTCTCTCAAAAACATTTGTACAAAAAGGGGGGGCCGAAGGAATGCATACAGAACACCTTGGATATATTTTGGCAGAAATGCAATACTTACAAAGGGCATACCCCAACAGCGAATGGTAAACAATTCAATTGCCACTAATGCCATCTGGAAAATTCTGGAAACTGTTAAAGATCCAGAAGTGCCTGTATTATCAGTGGTAGATTTAGGGGTGATCAGGGCTGTTGCAGTAGAAGAGCAGCAAGTAACCGTTACCATCACACCCACTTACACAGGTTGCCCAGCCATGGATATGATATCCATGCATATCAAAATGGCATTGAATGCTGAAGGATACCAAACCATCATTCAAACTGTTTTATCTCCTGCATGGACAACAGATTGGATGACCGAAAATGGGAAGCAGCAACTAAAAGCCTACGGCATTGCTCCCCCTATGGGAAAAAGTTTTGACCAAGCTTATTTAGACAATTTAATAGTGCCTTGTCCACAATGCAATTCTACTCATACTGTATTAGTATCACAATTTGGAAGTACTGCTTGCAAGGCTTTATACAAATGCGAAGAGTGTAAAGAACCCTTCGATTATTTTAAATGTCATTAATTCATTTTTATGGAGTCAATATTATTTACGATTGAATCAGGTGTTGCTTTTATTACTATGAACAGACCTGATAAATTGAATTCTTTTAACAGAATCATGGCTTTGCAACTGCAAACTATTTTAGACCAATGTGCAACAGATGATTCAATCAGAGCCATTTATTTAACTGGTGCAGGAAAAGGATTTTGTGCAGGACAAGACTTGGCAGAAGTAGTAGATCCAGAAGGTCCAGGGATGCAGCGCATTTTAAGTGAACATTATAATCCAATTGTTCAACGCCTTAGAGATATTGCTAAGCCTATTGTTGGAGCAGTTAATGGTGTTGCTGCAGGTGCAGGTGCCAATATTGCTTTTGCTTGCGATGTAGTCGTGAGTAAATCTTCTGCTTCGTTTATTCAAGCATTTTCAAAAATTGGATTGATTCCTGATAGTGGTGGAACATTTACTTTACCCAGATTAATTGGAATTCAAAGAGCAAGCGCACTCATGATGCTGGGCGATAAAGTTTCTGCAGCAGAGGCATTGCATATGGGTATGTTGTACAAGGTATTTGAAGATGAAATTTTTGAAACAGAAAGTAAAAAAATAGCATTGCAGTTGGCGCAAATGCCTACCAAAGCATTAGGCTTTATTAAACAAGCATTGAATGCTTCTGCTACCAATGATATCACTACGCAATTGGCATTAGAAGATGAATTACAACAAAAAGCAGCAGCCACTGCAGACTTTAAAGAAGGGGTAGATGCATTTTTAGCCAAGCGAGCACCACAATATAAAGGACAATAACCTTAAAAATTACACATCATGACACCACAGCATATTGTTGATGAAATAATGAAAGCAGATTTGTTTTCTCAGTGGTTGGGTATTGAAGTATTAGCCATTCAAGAAGGGTACAGCAAAATCAAAATGCAAGTAAGACCAGAGATGATGAATGGATTAGGCATAGTGCATGGGGGCATTGCTTTTGCATTTTCGGATAGTGCATTTGCTTTTGCTTGCAACAACAGAAATAATTTATCGGTTGCATTAGATACCTCAATTAATTTTTTAAAGCCCGTGCATGTGGGTGATACTTTGATTGCAGAAGCCAAAGAATTGCACAATGGTAGATCAACAGGCTTGTATCAAATCACCATTTTGAATCAACACGAACAATTGGTGTCTATTTTTAAAGGCAACTGTTTTAGAACAGGCAAACCAGTGGTAAAAGCATCCATATGATTTATTCATTTAAGGGATTTATACCGGTAGTACACGAAAGCTCGTTTGTACATCCTCAAGCTGCTGTAACAGGCAATGTGATTATTGGAAAAAATGTTTACATAGGACCAGGTGCAGCTATTAGGGGTGATTGGGGTGCCATCATTATTGAAGATGGTTGTAATGTGCAAGAGAATTGTACCCTACATATGTTTCCGGGGACGACTGTTTTATTAAAAGAGCATGCGCATATTGGGCATGGTGCAGTGATTCACGGAGCTACCATTGGTCGCAATTGCTTGGTAGGCATGAACGCCGTTATCATGGACAATGTAGTGCTAGAAGATGAATGCATTGTTGGTGCCATGAGTTTTATTAAGGCCGATGAAATTATTCCTGCACGCTCATTGGTGGCTGGAAATCCTGCAAAAATAATAAAGCAAGTATCTGATGAAATGATTGCTTGGAAAACCAAGGGTACTCAATTGTACCAACAACTTCCCAAAGAGATGCACGCACAGTTTGAGGCATGTGAGCCATTAAGAAGTATCCCCGCAGATCGCCCCCAACAAGAAACACTTTATACAACTTGGAATGCACTGAAAAAGTAGCACAAATTGCAATGTTGTATCTTTGTATCTAAATCATTCAAGTGTCGGAAAGGAATAACTTCATAGATTATATCAGAATTTTTGCCCGCAGTGGTCACGGTGGCGCAGGTGTTAGGCATTTTATGCGCAATAAATTAACTGCAATGGGTGGACCTGATGGAGGTGATGGAGGCCGTGGTGGTCATATTATCTTAAGGGGAAATAGTAATCTTTGGACCTTATTGCACTTGAGGTATTTCAAAAACGTTTTAGCCGAGCACGGAGAAAACGGCAGCAAAGACAATTGTACTGGAAGAGATGGAAAAGATATTATCATAGATGTTCCATTAGGAACTGTTGCAAGAGACGAAGAAACTGGAAAAATTGAAGCAGAAATTTTAGAAGACGGACAGGAATATATTTGGATGCGCGGTGGAAGAGGCGGGCTAGGCAATGCCAATTTTGCTACCCCAACCAACCAAGCACCCGACCATGCACAACCAGGAGAACCTGGTATAGAAGGCTGGAAAAATATTGAGCTAAAAGTATTGGCAGACGTGGGTTTGGTGGGATTTCCGAATGCAGGAAAATCTACTTTGTTGTCGTCTATAACAGCTGCTAAACCTAAGATTGCCAATTACGCTTTTACAACACTGACTCCGCAATTAGGTATGGTTGAATACCGTGATTCCAAATCATTTTGTATTGCCGATTTACCAGGTATTATTGAAGGTGCTGCCGAAGGAAAAGGATTGGGACATCGTTTCTTGAGACATATTGAGCGTAACTCTGTTTTATTATTTTTGATTCCTGCCGATAGTGATGATCATGGCAAAGAGTTTGAGATTTTACGCCAGGAATTGAGAAATTATAATGAAGACATGTTGCAGAAAGATTTCATCATTGCAATCAGTAAAAGTGATATGCTCGATGAAGAATTAAAAGCAGCCATCAGTAAAGAATTACCCGCTAATATTCCCCATATATTCATTTCCTCAGTCACCAACAAGGGCTTAACTGAGCTGAAAGACCTGCTTTGGGAGACTTTGAACAAGCCAGTTAAATAATCATTGGGTTACCTTTTATTAATTCGGGTATTAATGTGTATAGTGTACACTAAGCTTTTTCGTTTGCTGTTGCCATTTGAGAAGAATCTATTTACTCACAGTAAAATTTGAAAAGTATGAAAAAGCAAACAATCGTTACCAGTGTTAAGAGAATCGTTTTTGGATCTGTAGTGTCTTCATTGATGTTTTTATCTGCCAATGCGTCTGTATCTCCTGTAAGAGCTTATGATATATCTACTAAAAGCAATGCAGAAGTAAAGTACAGTGGTATTGATAAAAATCAATTACACACCATTCAGGTTAAATTCAACAACCCAAGTGGTGCATCATTTAACCTAATAATCAAAGATGCCAACAATGAAATGATTTTCAAAGGCAATTATGCTGACAAAGATTTCAGCAAAACTTTTAAATTTCCTAAAGACGAATCAAGCAAATTGTCTTTTGTAATTGAAGAAGTAAAATCTAAGAAATCTGAGCAGTACAATATAAGCTTTGAAACCATCAGCTTTGAAAACGCTGTAATCAGCAAGAATTAATTAAACCTTTTTACAAACAAAAGAGGCACTCGTTTGAGTGCCTCTTTTTATTTTAATAACAATAGGTATTAACCTACTGCTTCAGACTTCATGCTCTTAGAAACTTTAGAACGTTCGTTCTCATCTAAAATAGATTTACGCATACGAATATTCTTAGGTGTTACTTCAATACACTCATCTTGCTGAATATATTCCATACACTCTTCTAATGTGAACTGTAATTTTGGAACAATTCTAACTGCATCATCGCTTCCGCTTGCACGGTGGTTCGTTAGTTTTTTCATTTCCACTGCATTCACATTTAAGTCTCCTGGCTTAATATGTTCTGCAATAATTTGACCTACATATACTTCATCTCCTGGATCTACAAAGAAACTACCACGATCCTGTAATTTATCAATTGAATAAGCAGTAGTTACGCCTTGGAACTTCGCAATTAATACACCATTGCTTCTTCCAGGAATTGGTCCTTTCCATGGTTTATAATCGATAAAACGGTGTGCCATTACTGCTTCACCTGCTGTACCGGTTAACATCTGAGATCTAAGACCAATCAATCCTCTTGAAGGAATTTCAAACTCCAAGTGTTGCATTTCGCCCTTCGATTCCATGATTTGCATTTCGCCCTTACGTTGGGTTACTAAGTCAATTACTTTACCACTGTATTCGGATGGAACATCTACCACTAGGTTCTCATAAGGCTCGTGTTTTTTACCATCAATGGTTTTAACCAATACCTGTGGATTACCTACTGTTAACTCATATCCTTCTCTACGCATGGTTTCTACCAATACGCCTAAGTGTAAAATACCTCTACCAAATACTAAGAAACTATCTGCACTGTCAGTATCCTCTACTCTTAATGCTAAGTTCTTTTCGGTCTCTTTCATCAAACGATCACGCAAGTGACGAGAGGTAACAAACTTACCATCTCTACCAAAGAATGGAGAGTTGTTAATGCTGAATGTCATACTCATGGTAGGTTCATCCACACTAATGATGGGCAAACCTTCTGGGTTTTCAATATCTGCAATAGTGTCTCCAATATTGAATTCTTCTAATCCTACAACTGCGCAAAGATCTCCAGATAATACTTCTGTTACCTTACGTTTACCCATTCCTTCAAATACATATAGTTCTTTTACTTTCATTTTCTTGAAAGTACCATCTGCTTGAACCAATGCAATTTGTTGTCCTTCTTTAATAGAACCCCTTGTTACTTTACCAATGGCAATTCTTCCTAAGAATGAAGAATAGTCTAGTGAAGTAATTTGTAATTGAAGGGTTCCTTCATTTACTTTAGGAGCTGGTACATATTTGATGATACCATCCATTAAAGGGAAAATATCTTCTGTTTGTGTTAAGCTATCATTGAACCAACCATTCTTTCCACTACCATAAAAAGTAGGGAAATTTAATTGCTCTTCTGTTGCATCTAAGTTGAAGAATAATTCAAAAACCGCATCGTGTACCTCGTCTGGTCTACAGTTGGGCTTATCTACTTTATTAATCACCACAATAGGATGCAAGTTTAATTGCAATGCTTTCTGCAATACAAAACGAGTTTGAGGCATTGGTCCTTCAAAAGCATCTACCAATAAAATAACTCCATCCGCCATTTTCAATACGCGCTCTACTTCACCACCAAAATCACTGTGGCCTGGAGTATCAATTACATTGATTTTATAGTCTTTATAGGTAACGGCTGCGTTTTTACTAAAGATGGTGATTCCACGCTCTCTTTCTAAATCGTTGCTGTCCATAATTAACTCACCAGCATCCTGGTTGTCTCTAAATACTTTAGTGGCACCTAAAATACGGTCTACTAAAGTTGTTTTGCCATGGTCAACGTGTGCGATGATGGCAATGTTTCTTATTTCCATTATTGTGTATTTGACTCAGTATCAATCAATTAGATGATTCATACTGTTTATTTGAGCGGCAAAGGTACGGCTTTAACGTGGGGCAGCAAGTAAATAAGGGTCATTATTGTGTTAACTATCCTATGGGGGATGCACAATAAACCCTAATTTTATTTGAACGATAGGCCAATGAAATTGATTTTATTGATAGTAATGGTGGTGTTTTACCTCTTTGCGGGGAGCTATCATTTTGTCAATCCAAGCTTTTATACCCCATTATTCCCACCATATCTAGCTAAATGGGCCCCTATTTTAAATATAATGGCAGGAATAGTTGAAATTGTTTTGGCCATTGGTTTATGCTTTTCCGCAACCAGAAATTGGGCTATTTATGGGATTATAACCATGTTGATTGCCTTTATTCCGGCACATATTTATATGATTCAATTGGGAAACTTTAAAATAGGTGCTTTTCAAATGACTCCAATGATTGGATGGATTCGACTATTGGTATTACAACCTTTGCTGATGGCCTGGGCTTGGTCTCTTAAAAATATTTAATTTGAGTTTATGCGCATATTTAAATGGTTAATTGGTATTTTTTTGGTGTTAGGTCTTGTTTATTTTGCTGGACCACATCCCGCTACTCCTGTTTATACTGCAGCACTACCCTCAATTCCCAGCAACCCTGCTGAATTGGAGGCTACCATCGACCTAAACGAAAAAAAACATCATACAAGGCCCAATAATGAAGCAAGAATTGTTTGGGCCAATGATAGTGCAAAACAAAAAACACCTTTTGCGATTGTTTACTTGCATGGATTTAGTGCCAGCCAAGAAGAGGGCAATCCAGTGCATCAAAATATTGCAAAAGAATTTGGATGCAATTTATATTTAGCTCGTTTATCTGAACATGGCATAGATACCACTGATGCATTGATCAATATGACGGCTGAAAGTTTATTTGAATCTGCAAAACAAGCTTATGCCATTGGTAAACAATTGGGTGAAAAAGTGATTTTGATGGGCACTTCAACTGGAGGCACCCTTGCGTTACAATTGGCAGCGATGTATCCAGAGATTGCTGGATTGGTTTTGTATTCTCCCAATATTGCCATTAAAGACCCCAATGCTTGGCTATTGAATAATCCATGGGGATTACAGATTGCGCGGTTAGTAAAAGGTTCTAACTATATGGGGGTCACCAAAGACAACCCACTCTATCAACAATACTGGAATACCAAGTATCGATTAGAAGCAACAGTGCAATTGGAGGAATTGTTAGAGACCACTATGAGCCAAGAAAATTTTGCTAAAGTGGAGCAACCAGTATTGGTATTGTATTATTATAAAAATGAACAAGAACAAGACCCTGTAGTAAGTGTAGCTGCAATGAAAGCGATGTTTTTACAAATAAACACAGCTGAAGAAAAGAAAAAAATGATTCCTGTTCCTAATTCAGCAAATCATGTGATGGCATCTCCTATTCAATCAAAAGATATTATTACGGTACAAAAAGAAACTGCACAATTTTTACAAAACGTGCTTCAGTTAAAACCAATCAACAGCATTAACTGATCCTTCACAGACCTACCGTAAAGATTCATTAACTTTAACTTTCAAATTTGCTTGCATATGCCATTGAGTAAAATTGCCGGAATCGGCATGTATGTACCTGCTAATGTGGTTACGAATAACGATTTGACTAAATACATGGAAACCAACGATGATTGGATCCAAGAAAGAACAGGCATCAAAGAACGTAGGTACGCACATAGAACCGAAGAAACTACTACTACAATGGGAGTAGAAGCTGCGAAAATTGCAATTGAAAGAGCAGGCATCACTGCACAAGACATCGATTTTATCATTTTTGCAACCCTTTCACCAGATTATTATTTTCCAGGTTGCGGTGTACTGGTGCAGAGAGCCATGAAGATGAAAGAAATTGGCGCATTAGATGTAAGAAATCAATGTAGTGGATTTGTATATGCCATCAGCATTGCGGATCAGTTTATAAAAACTGGTATGTATAAAAACATATTAGTAATTGGTAGTGAAAAGCATTCATTTGGTTTAGATTTTTCTACTAGAGGAAGAAATGTATCGGTCATATTTGGAGATGGAGCTGGTGCAGTAGTATTACAACCCACCGAAAAAGAAGGGCAAGGAATTTTAAGTACACATTTACATAGTGATGGAGAATCGGCAGAAATTTTAGCGATGTACAATCCTGGTTCGCACGCCAATCATTGGGGAACCAAAGACTATGCGAGCTTTGACGAGGCAGAAATTTCTCAAATGTTCATGAGTCACCAAATGATTGACAACGCACAAAATTTCCCTTACATGGATGGCCCTGCTGTATTTAAAAAAGCAGTAGTGAAATTTCCAGAAGTGATTATGGAATCATTGACTAAGAACGGATACCAGTCTACAGATATTAATATGCTGATTCCACACCAAGCTAATTTGCGTATCAGTCAATTTGTACAACAGAAATTAAAATTACAAGACCACCAAGTATATAATAATATCATGAACTACGGTAACACAACAGCTGCATCTATTCCGATAGCACTTTGTGAAGCTTGGGAAAAAGGAATGATCAAAGAAGGAGACCTAGTATGCTTGGCTGCTTTTGGCAGTGGGTTTACTTGGGCTAGTGCATTAATGAAATGGTAGTAATACCGAGGAACGAATTCCATGACAAGAAAAATTATTTATTTAATCAACCCCATTTCTGGTACATCAAAAAAAGATAAAATCAGAGAACTGGTTGAAAAAGTAACCGCTGCAAAAGATATTGAATACCGCGTATTTCATACCAATGCGGCAGGAGACTATGAGTTCCTAAGAGAACATATTGTAAAAGAACATTTTACTGATATCGTTATTTTGGGTGGAGACGGTACAGTAAATCAAGTGACTGGCGCATTAAGAGATACAGGGGTTCAATTTGGGATTATACCTGTAGGCTCAGGGAATGGCCTTGCACGTGCGGCAGGTATTCCTACCAGCATGAAAGCTGCAATAGAATTAATTTTTAATGGTGCTGCTGAAGCCGTTGATGCATTTACAGTAAATGGTTCTTATGCATGTATGCTCAGTGGAATGGGATTTGATGCGCAAGTAGCGCACGACTTTGCACAAAAGTCTACTAGGGGGTTATTTACCTACACCCAGCAAAGTATTATCCAATTTTTTAAGGCTAACCCTTATCAGTTTGAAATAATATTAGACCATTTTTCTTTTTTTACCGATGCCTTTTTTATCAGCATTGCCAATAGTAATCAGTTCGGCAACAATGCCATCATTGCGCCACAAGCAAGTTTATCGGATGGGTTATTAGATATTGTAATTGTACAGAAAATGAATAAGGCTAAATTGCCTTTTGCTATTTTAAGACAAATGCGAGGAAACAATAAAGTACAGCAACTGGTGGAAGATATGAGCACTAAAAATATTCTATATTTCCAAACACCTTCATTACATATCAAAAATCCTAAGCTAGCCCCTTTGCATATTGATGGAGAACCAAGGGATGCTGTTGAAGAAATACAAGTGGAAATTATTCCAAAAGCGTTTTTACTAATTAAGCCAAAAGTAAAATAAGAGGAAGTGATTTTTCTATTGAATGATTTTTTTTAATCTTTCAAACTCTTGCTGATTCAATGGATTATTTACTGCATTCGCAATATCTCGCTTTTCAGCTGCGGTAAGGTGAAAACTTAAACTAGCAGGTGCTTCTTTTTTTGAGGGGATATATTGAAAAGAGAACCGATAAAAATTGTTGCCATAGGCTTTATGCAAATAATCCAATTGATCGTGCTGATAATAATCTTGAATTTTAAACCAATTATTTTGCAGAATTAAAAATGGTTTAGTTAAAAAACCAATCAAAGAATTACTCTCTAATGGTTTATCCCAATCACTTAAACTTCTATCACGAATTTGAATCAGCACTACTTTAGCTGTATTTTCTTGCAACCAATCTTCAAATACAGAAATGAATCTCAACGCAGATTCTTGACCATAATTATCCCTAAGACCAGCATCCATTACATCAATAACTGGATTGGTTGGTAGCCACACATTTGGCAAGACATAGGGGAATGTAGCATTCATTCTAAGCGCAGACAATAAGTTTATATCATTGCTTTTTTGATTATGCAGAAAACTATTAAAGTCAATCGCATCCGGATCAAAAGCCATTATATTGGTAGAATCTAATACTGGTCGCATTAAAAAACGAACTGGTCGAGTAGCAATTATCATTTTTCTTCCATCACGGGTAATTACTGAATTAAAGAAAACGGAAGGAATGATAGCAGCTGCTTCTGCCTGTTCGTAATCACGAACGCTTTTTTGCATGATTCCACCTGTATTTTCTTTTAGTTTTTCTTCGAAAGCATAGCCCCTATCTTTAACATATTCAAATCCATTGGTGGTAAATTTTTGTGCAGGACCCAACATATCTCTAGTGAGAAAAGAGGAAAATAGTGGACTCAATAAGTCTTTAGAAATATTGTTTACATATTGTTTGTCTTGCAAATCAACTGGTTTTCCTTTTATTTTTTCATGATACAATTCCCTAAAATAAACAGCACCCAACATGCCACCGGACGCGCCATTAATTAGTACTGTTTTTTTCATCAGCTGCCCTTTCATCAGGCTATCTAAATACTGTAAGGTATTCATAGTGAATGTGGCACTTCTGGTTCCTCCACCACTGGTGTTAATGATGTACACAATGGGCTTTTCTTCACCCTGTTGAGCCTTCCAATTATTGAGTATATCTATAAAAGCAGCTTTATCTTTTTCCACCGAATCAAGAGCAGCTAATTGTTGTATAGATTCTTTGGTATACTCAGGCCTTCCTGAACCTTTGGCATAATCTAATCCGTAGGCTTTATTTCTTGGATCAATAATTTCATTTTGATATAAAATGTTTGCAACTAAATAAACCGCAATTACAAAGACAAAAGTGTAAGAACGTAAGAATAAAGTAAGCGCGCCCGATACAGCAATTAATATAGCAAATAACAGAGTAATACTGGATGCTGCTGGAAGTTGAAATAATTTGGTATCAGAACTAAATCCAACTAAAATTAAAAAAACAAAGGCAATCATAATTGCAATAATGGCCGCAAAATGATGCCGATTAAAAACGGCTTCCAAAAATTCGGGATTGTAATGTTTTATATTCCTAGGCTTTCTCAATTTAAATGCTGCACTTAAAAACCAATCTACTCTTAAATCTTGTTTTAGATCGGGCTCCTTGTGTTTATCAGGAATCAGATCGTACTGCTTATTGGCATCTGCAATAGTTACAGAGATGGTCTTATAAATGGTTTTATCGGCACCAAAAAAATAAAGGAACGCAAAAGCAATTGAAAGTATAAATCCGCCTATATAACCCAACGCTAACCCTATAAAATCGGAGAGGCCAAACAACTCTTGATTGATGGTATACTGGTAGGCTTCAACTAAATAAAATATTAGAAATGCAAATGGAATAATGGCATTATTAATACAATATTTCAAAAAAGGTTGCGCAGTGGTTGCCAAAAATTGAATCCGACCGCTGTGTAAAATGAATGTAGTGATATTCCAACTCATTATAAACACACCAGATGTAATACCAACGATGGCTGTACTTAATGGGCTAATTGAGCCAAAATATTCTGGTGCTAGAAATAAAGAATAAGCCCCAAAAGTTTTCATGAACCCCCCACCAACTGTTGCAAATAAAATATACCAAAAAAATAAAAATATTTGATACCTACGAAAATGCAACAACAACAGTTGTACTGGAAAAGAAAACCAAATGCCTATTAGATATCGCTTCATTTATTAGACCAACAGCACAATAATGGTTTTGTGTTGCTATTTAAATTTAGCAAATTTTAGGCCGAACTAAAAATAAAATGGTTACCAATGAAAGTAATAATAACATTCCAGTTAGTTGATGTAACTGTGCCATCCACTCAAAGCTTCCCCAAATACCTGGCACGATGGTGCTACTTGTTAAAACAGAAGCAACCCCTAAAACCACTTGAAGCAAAGTGAATAATAAAGGAAACTTTGCAGCACCTTGCAAAGTAGGTGTATTGGCTGATTTGAATAATTTAATAGACCACACTATCATTATCAATACAATCAAATAAGCTAACCCTCTGTGTATAAAATGAATCAGTATAGTATTATCAATAAAGTTTAATAAGAAAGGTTGATGGCTAAATAAATTATCTGGAAGCCATGCACCATTAATCGTAGGCCATGTTGAAGCAACATTGGCTGCTTTATGACCTGCCATTAATGCCCCATATATTAATTGAAGTATCAGCAACCCAATCAAGAGTAGATTCTGTTTTCGAATGGCTTTGTTTACTACTATTTGGTTAGCAGGTACCAATAATTTTAATGCAAACCAATAGGTATAACTCAGAAGGCCCAATGCCAAAATAAAATGCAGTGCTAAACGAGTGGGCTTTACATAAACCGCATCACCTGTTAATCCACTCGCAACCATGATCCACCCAACTAATCCTTGCAATGCCCCTAAAAAAAACAATACCAACAAGGAACCAATCATGTCTTTTTTAAAAGACTTTTTGATAATGAACCAGATGAATCCAAATGCAAAAACCAATCCGATTAACCTTGCCCATAATCGGTGAAACCATTCCCAGAAAAAAATGAATTTGAAATCATCCAACTGAAATTCAAAATTCAATAACTGAAACTGTGGGGTCTGTTTGTATTTAGCAAATTCTGCTAACCATGCTGCTTCATTTAATGGAGGCAAAGTACCCGTAATGACTTCCCATTGAGTAATTGACAATCCACTTCCGGTTAATCTGGTTATTCCACCCAATGCTATCTGAATGATGGTCATTCCTACACCAATCAATAACCAAAAAGCCACTTGCCTATTTGAACGATCTTCTGCTATCATATTTGTATAGTTTCCGCATTTGTGCAAAGGTATAACACACAAACTTCGGAATTGATTGATGTTTAAGTAGTTTTACCAAATGTTACCCGCTTTTTACCAAGAAAACCAAATTGAAGCAGGCTGCGATGAAGCTGGCAGAGGTTGTTATGCCGGTCCTGTGTTTGCTGCAGCAGTTATTTTACCCATCAACTTTAAACATCCTCTATTAAACGATAGCAAACAAGTGGGTGCGAAACAGCGAAAAATTTTAAGAGAAGTAATTGAATCTAACGCCATTGCTTGGTCTGTAGCTAGTGTAGATGCAGAAGAAATAGATCGAATCAATATTTTAAAAGCCAGTTTTAAAGCCATGCATATGGCGATTGATCAGCTCAAAGTAAAACCTGAATTTCTGTTGATTGATGGAAATCGTTTTCCATCCTATAAAAAAATTCCTCATTTGTGTATTGTGAAAGGGGATGGTAAATATGCGTCTATTGCTGCAGCCAGCATTTTAGCGAAAACCTATAGGGATGCCTATATGGAAAAAATTCATGCTCAGTTTCCGCAATATGGTTGGAATAGCAACAAGGGATATGGCACACTAGAACACCGCTTAGCCATAGAAGCCAATGGTTTATGTATGCACCATAGAAGAAGTTTCAATATCAGTCCTACTCAAATAGAAATGCCTTTTTAGTTGGCATCATCCCAAGCTCCTGCCCCCATTCTCACCAGCTCATAGGGATCTTTGGTACAATCAATAATGGTAGAGGGTATCATTCCCCCATTGCCCCCATGTATTACAATGTCAACTAGTTTTTCAAAGTTTTCATACATGATATCAGGATCAGTATATTCTTCAACCATTTCACCTGGAAGCGAAGCAGACAATAAAGGATGCCCTAACTCTTCAACAATGGTTCTTGCAATATTATTATCTGGAATACGAAGACCAATAGTACTTTTTTTATTTTGTAAAATTTTGGGTACTTCTTTACTCGCTGGTAAGATAAATGTGTACGGACCCGGTAAATGACTTTTTAGCAAACGATACAAAGGAGTATCCGTTGTTTTACAATACTTACTCAAGTCACTTAAGTCGTTACAAATAAAACTGAGTTGAGCTTTAGCTGGATCAACCTGTTTAATTCTTGCAATTCTTTCTACTGCTTTTGGTTGAAAAATATCACATCCCAATCCATAAATAGTATCCGTTGGATAAATAATTACCCCTCCAGATAATAAGCAGTCTACTACTGTTTTAATGTGACGGGGATTGGGATTATCTGGGTGAATATGAAGCAGCATACATAAAGTTACTTAAAAAACGAAGGCGGTTTTAGCCGCCCTCTGTTTGTTTGTAACCCCTGGTTAAAAAATACATCTTGACAAAGTAGTCACCCTTTATAAAGATGGAGGGTAAATTTAATGGAGTCAATTACCATTCACTAGCGCAGTTCTAGCCAAAAAAAACCGTGTTTTAACGGTATAAAAATCGTATAATTAATAAATTATATTCAATATTTTTTAGTTACTTCATACGGCTGTTTAGTAATACCCCCGATTTTACTAAATCAACTTTATGAAGAAAATCGTTTTGGTAGACGACCACATCCTTTTGAGGAATGGGCTCGCTGGAATTATTGCTGGTTTCGACAATTTCAATGTATTGTTTGAAGCCAATAATGGGAAGCATTTTATTGAACAGTTAGATCCAAACAACTTACCCGATATCGTGTTGCTGGATGTTACCATGCCTGTAATGAATGGCTTTGAAACAGCAGAATGGATTTACAATAATCATCCCAACATCAAAATAATGGTTTTAAGTATGCTCAACGATGAGCGAACAATTATTAAGATGTTGAAATTTGGTTCAATGGGTTATATGACCAAAGACACTGACCCTAAAGAGTTGAATAGAGCTTTAAATGAACTCTATCATAAAGGAATTTATTTTAATCAATTGCTCTGTTATAACCTAGTTCATTCCGTTAGAAACGGAGTGGAAGAACCGAATGACGAATACCAGATTTTTTTGAACCTTCCAGAAAGGGAAAAAGAATTCTTAAAATTATTAGCTACCGATTTAACACTAAAAGAGATTGCTGCCAAAATGAATTTGAGCCCAAGAACCATTGACGGATATAGAGATAATTTATTTGAGAAAGTGAAAGTAAGTAACCGTGTTGGATTGGTATTGTTTGCACTTAGAAACAACCTTATCCAACTATAGCTCTAGTCTTTAATTTCCCAAACTTCTCTGCCACGCAACAATTGATCAAGATTTCCTTTCCCTTTAGAAGCAATGGTCTCTTCAATTTGTAAAGCCATCATGTCTTCGTAACAGGGTCTTTCAGTTTCATAGAAAACACCAAATGGTCTGGGGAATTGAAAATTAGATTGATGTGGATCATCAAACATTCTGATTAATGTTTGAGCCTTATAAAAATCTTTTTCGTCGTGAATCCAACAATCGTCTGCACTAAAATTTTCGCCTAATTCAACTACTTCTGGTTGCAATCCATTTAAGCGAATCCCTTTGTTTTGATTGGCACCAAATACCAAGGGCTTTCCTTGTTCTAAAAACAAATCATGATCTGCTTTAGAAGACTTTTCAGTGAAAATTTCAAAAGCACCATCATTAAAAATATTACAGTTTTGATAAATTTCTAAAAAAGAAGCGCCCTTATGTTGATGAGAACGAGTCAATAAAGTTTGTAAGTGCTTAGGATCACGATCCATTGAACGAGCAATAAACGTAGCATCCGCTCCCATAGCCAACGCCAGCGGATTAAATGGATGATCAATGCTACCAAAAGGAGTACTCTTAGTAATTTTATTGGTTTCAGAAGTGGGTGAATATTGTCCCTTGGTTAAACCATAAATCTGGTTATTGAAGAGCATGATATTAACATCAAAATTTCTTCTGAGTAAATGAATGGTATGATTACCGCCAATGCTTAATCCATCTCCATCTCCTGTAACTATCCATACACTTAATTCCGGACGAGTGGCTTTTAATCCACTAGCAATAGCAGTAGCTCTTCCATGAATACTGTGCATTCCAAATGTATTCATATAATAAGGAAAACGGCTGCTACAACCAATTCCACTGATGATTACAATATTCTCTTTGGGAACACCAATGCCTGGCATGATCTTTTGAACCTGCGCCAAAATAGAATAGTCACCACAACCAGGGCACCAACGCACTTCCTGATCGGTTGCAAAATCTTTTGCGGTTAATATGGGTGCTGCTATTGTTTCTGTAGACATTGTTTATTGTTTAATTAGTTCTTCCCAATATTCTGCTGCTCTTCTTGTATGAGGAATTACAATAGTTCCACCTACAATGTTGGCAACAGCAAAAATTTCATACATTTCTTCGGTAGTTACGCCCAATTCAAAACTCTTTCCTAAATGATATTTAATACAATCATCACAACGCAATACCATACTAGCTACTAAGCCCAACATCTCTTTGGTTTTTTTATCCAAAGCACCTTCATCATATGTATTGGTGTCTAAGTTCCAAAGACGCTTCATCACTAAATTATTCTTACTTAGAATAACTTCGTTCATACGCTCTCTATAGCTATTAAATTCATTCACCATTTCGCTCATATATCGGTAATTGTTCTGCAAAAATACAGCAGCAATGCTTAGCTGAACCAAATTCTTTGTATTTTAAGCCTCAAATACTGTCGAATGAAGAAATTTTTACTGTTCATTTTCCTACTGCCATTAATGGTATTAGCACAGCAAACTGCTGATTTGGTTAAAATAACCGATATGTACAAAATGAAACAAATGAGTGCCATTAGTTTAAGCCCTGATGGTAAACATGCGGCGTTTGTATTAAACAGTATTGAACCCGAGGGCAATAATAAGTGGGAATATAAATACACCAATCAATTGTATTTAGTAGCAGCAGATGGTTCTTCAAGCCCTAGGGCATTAACTTATAAAGAAAGTGCTAGCCAACCCGTTTGGAGCCCAGACGGCAAAAAAATTGCTTTTGTAAGAGCAGTGGATGGCAAGCCACAAATCTTTTTTTTGTCTTTAGAGGGAGGTGAGCCGGTACAAATTACCAAGTTCCGATACGGTGCCAGCAGCCCTCAGTTTAGCCCAGATGGAAGCCAACTCTTATTTAGTGCTTCTGTTTCTTTAGCGGATTTATTAAAAGACAAAGAACTCAACCCAACTGCAGCGGTTCCAAAATGGCCAGCAGAGAAACCAGGATTTGAACAGAATCAATTCCTTCAACCCAACAAAGCCCTACCTAACCCTGATGGTACTACCGAAGAAATAAGGGCCTATTTAGATTTGAATGTAGCAGAGAAAAAAGCCAAAGTCATTCATAAATTAAATTTTCATGAAGAAGCCACCAC
>Ga0209812_10000313_pt1 | contig 45561 bp, 43 predicted proteins | sample JI71714BDNA_FD_187502 | JGI IMG/M metagenome (GOLD analysis project Ga0209812, IMG submission 187502) | Wastewater effluent complex algal communities from Wisconsin, to seasonally profile nutrient transformation and Carbon sequestration -... | ecosystem: Engineered > WWTP > Effluent > Algae...
CACGACCATATTTCGCCATAAAATTAATGGCTTCTGGCGTGACATATTCTGCCGCCATCACCAGATCACCTTCATTTTCACGATCCTCGTCATCCATTAGGATAACCATTTTTCCTTGGCGAATATCATCAATAATTTCAGCAGGTGTATTCAGTTGCATAGCAAACCTTCTTTATAAAAACCCACGCTGCTTGAGCAACGCAAGATCAACACCGCCTGCCGCTGCAGGGGCTTTTGCCAGTAATAAACGCTCTAAATAGCGCGCAATGAGGTCAACTTCAAGGTGAACACGCTGACCTTTTTGCAAATGGATCAGCGTTGTGTGCTGCGCAGTATGCGGCACAATAGTTAAACGAAAACGATCATTGGTCACATCATTTACGGTAAGACTTACCCCATCGATCGTTACCGAGCCCTTGTAAGCTAAATAAGGTGCCAAGGCTGGGGGTAAACTAAACCAAAGTTGCCAAGCTCGAGCCGTTTTTTCCAAATGTAACAACTCGCTTAGCCCATCAACATGGCCGCTCACCAAGTGTCCACCCAATCGACTGGTCGCCATTAACGCTTTTTCAAGATTCACTTTTTGCCCAATCTGATACGTAGCAAACTGGGTAAGTGCAAGCGTTTCAGCGGATAAATCAGCTCGAAAGCTATTCTGCAATAACGCGGTTACCGTTAAACATACGCCATTGGTCGCAATGCTATCACCTAACTTTACATCGCTAAAATCTAAGTTGTCGCTGTGAATAGTGACCACGATGTCACCACCTTGGCGCCTGAGCTGGGTAAGTTGACCCGTTGCTTCGATAATCCCAGTAAACATGTTAATGCGCTTCTTCTGTGGGGGCATCAGACGTTGCCCGTGGTGGAAAAACAGGTATGGCGCGGATCCGAATGTCGGCCCCTATCATTACCACGTCTTGGATAAGCCATTGTGGTACCTGCTGCAAATCTTTAAAGTCACCCAGTTTAGCCAACGGTTGCGCCAGCTCACCCAATAAGCACGGTGCCTGATATAACACTAACTCGTCAACTACCGCATTCGCAATAAGTTGCCCGGCTAAGGTACTACCGGCTTCCGTCCACACACTGTTTACTTGGCGCTCATACAACGCGGCAAGCACAGACGTGATACACAGATGCCCAAGCGCTGTGGTGGTAATCGCTAACTGTTCAACACGCACGTTTCCTTGTGCAAGACGCTTCGGCACTTGTCCTGCGGCGTAACAAAGTAGCACCGGGCCGCCCTCTGAAAACAGAGGCTCACTACCGGTTAAACGTTGTTGTCTATCCAAAATAACCCGCAGGGGTTGGCGTAACTGTGCATTCGTCAACGGCGTAATTGTACAGGCTGATACCTGTCGAACCGTTAAACGCGCACTGTCGGTTAACACCGTGCTGGCAGTAGATAAAATAGCACTGCTTTGCGCCCGAAACAGCTGCACATCTTGGCGGGCCGCAGTACCCGTTAGCCATTGACTTACACCATTTGCTAACGCAGTACGCCCATCTAAACTGGCTGCCATTTTTAACCAAACATAAGGGCGTTTGCGTTCCATTCGACTTAAAAAGCCCGGATTAAGTGCCCGCGCCTCAGCGGCTAAGAGCCCACTTTGCACTTCAATACCCGCCGCTTGTAAAATAGCAACGCCCTTGCCTGCCACCAACGGATTCGGATCCAACATCGCAATCACTACGCGGCTAACGCCGGCTTTCACTAAGGCTTCGGCACAAGGAGGGGTTCGGCCATAATGCGCGCAAGGCTCTAATGTCACATAACAGGTCGCGCCTCTTGCGGCTCCCCCCGCCTCGGCTAAGGCGTAAACTTCTGCATGGCCGTGACCCGCTTGATGATGATAACCGCGACCAAGCACCTGCTGATCTTTTACCACTAAGGCGCCAACGTTCGGATTGGGATCAGTGGTAAAGCGGCCTTTTGCCGCCAATGCTATTGCTTGCGCCATAAAGGCGATATCGTCATCCGAAAAACGCATTATTGCTCTCCTAAGCGAGCAATTTCTTCACCAAATTCTCGAATGTCTTTAAAAGAACGATACACCGACGCAAAACGCACATAAGCCACTTTGTCTACTTTTACCAGTTCATCCATAATTAAATTGCCCAACATGTGACTAGCCACTTCACGCTCGCCAGTTGCACGCAGCTGTGAATTAATTTTTTGGATCAGTTGTTCAATTTCTTCCGTCGACACAGGCCGCTTCTCTAACGAGCGCAACAAGCCATTACGCAATTTATCTTCGTTAAACGGCTCACGCGAACCATCGCGTTTAATGATACGTGGCATCACCAGCTCAGCGGCTTCAAACGTAGTAAAGCGTTCATGGCAGGCCAAACACTCGCGGCGGCGGCGAACTTGGTGACCATCGGCAACCAGCCGAGAATCAATAACTTTTGTATCATCAGCATTACAAAATGGACAAAACATGCAGAGCTCTCTACGTTTTCCTATCACCCACTCAGGCAATAGCTTGTCATAAGTAATTGACCAATAAAAATGGCCGCAATAGCGGCCATAATAGCATGTTATTCGCGGTTACGCATAAACGGGGAAACGCGCACAGACCGCAGAAACCTGTGCTTTTACCTGTTCAATAACAGCGGCATCGCCACGGCTGTCTAATACGTCACAAATCAGATTGGCAACCAAACGGGCTTCAGTTTCGGTAAAGCCACGACGTGTAATGGCTGGCGTACCAATACGTAAACCACTCGTCACAAAGGGTGAGCGTGGATCGTTTGGAACCGAGTTTTTATTCACCGTAATATGGGCTAAGCCTAACCACGCATCAGCTTCTTTACCGGTAATGTCTTTATCGATAAGATCCATCAAAAATAAATGGTTATCCGTACCGCCAGAGACGATTTTGTAGCCACGAGACATCATCTCAGCACACATCGCTTTAGCATTTAACAATACGTGTTGCTGATATACTTTAAATTCAGGTTGTAAGGCTTCTTTGAAGGCTACCGCTTTTGCAGCGATAACATGCATTAATGGGCCACCTTGCCCACCTGGGAATACGGCAGAGTTTAATTTTTTCTCAATGGCCTCATTTTTACGCGCTAAAATTAAGCCACCACGTGGACCGGCCAACGTTTTATGCGTTGTCGTAGTAACAACATCTGCAATCGGCACCGGATTTGGGTAAACGCCAGCAGCCACTAAGCCCGCAACATGCGCCATATCCACCATTAAATAGGCACCCACTTTATCAGCGATATCTCGGAAACGTTGCCAATCAACAATACCTGAATACGCTGAAAAACCAGCAATAATCAACTTAGGTTTATGTTCTAATGCGAGGGCTTCGGCTTGATCATAATCGATCACGCCCGTTTCAGGATGTAACCCGTATTGTACTGCATGATATAACTTACCAGAGGAGCTTACCGTCGCGCCGTGCGTTAAATGACCACCATGGGCTAAGCTCATCCCTAAAATAGTATCACCGGCATTTAACAACGCTAAAAATACGGCTGAATTGGCCTGAGATCCCGAATGCGGTTGCACGTTAGCGTAATCTGCACCAAACAATTCTTTTGCACGCGAAATAGCAAGATCTTCTGCAATATCAACAAACTCACAACCGCCATAGTAGCGCTTATGTGGATAGCCTTCGGCATATTTATTCGTTAATTGTGAACCTTGCGCCTGCAACACCCGAGGGCTGGCATAGTTTTCTGAAGCAATTAGCTCGATGTGCGCTTCTTGTCGATCAGTTTCTTGTACCATCGATTGCCATAATTCCGGATCGAAATCAGCAATATTCATATCACGCTTTAACATGCTTTCTCCTGGGCGCGCCTGTCACGCTTAACGGTTAACTACAGTCTAAAAAACTGGCCCATATTCTACCCTGAAAATGCGTATCTTGCACTGAAAAAGAAGACGTCTAAACGTCTAAAATCAAAAATAATCTGTCAGGCTGTTACAATCTGTGCTTTAAATGGCATCTTAGCTTTACAAAGTCATGACGCATCGCTAGATTACTGGTTATTAATACAGTGTACAGGTTTTTGTGTTTTAACTATGACAACGCCTCGCAAAATTATCCACCTTGATATGGATTGCTTTTTTGCTGCCGTTGAGATGCGGGATAACCCCGCATTAAAAACCGTGCCGCTGGCTATTGGTGGTAGCCGTAGCGAGCGTGGTGTTATTGCCACCTGCAACTATCCGGCACGCGCCTTTGGTGTTCGCTCAGCGATGCCCACACATGAAGCGCTAAAACGTTGTCCGCATTTAACCTTACTGCGGGGCAATATGGAGAAATATAAAACCGTAAGTCGGCAAATTCAGGCGATTTTCTTACGGTATACCGATTTGGTTGAACCGTTGTCGCTTGACGAAGCCTATCTTGATGTAAGTAACTGCTCACTATTTAGGGGCAGTGCCACACTTATTGCAGAAGATATTCGTAAAACAGTTTTGCTTGAAACAGGGCTAACAGTGTCAGCCGGCGTAGCGCCCAATAAATTTTTAGCTAAAATTGCCAGTGATGAAAATAAACCAGATGGACTTTTCGTTTTGGCGCCGCATCAGATTGCTGAGTTTATCGAAAACTTGCCGCTAAGAAGAATACCGGGTGTTGGCCAAAAAACCAGCGAAAAACTTGCGGCGCTGGGCTTAACATTATGCCGCGATATTGTGGCGAAAGGGCAAGAACCCAGTACACAGATGTTAAGTCTATTAGTCAAACACGTTGGTAGTTTAGCCAGCAGTTTACTGCAACGCTGTCAGGGTATTGATGATCGCCCAGTGCAACCAAGCCGTGAACGAAAATCGATTGGTGTAGAACATACGCTAGCACACGATCTGCACGATCTTGCTCAGGTTCAAGACGCCCTATTGAGCTTACTGCCTACCTTAGAGCAGCGTTTATTGCAAAGTGGCAAAACGGCGTTATTGCATAAAATTGGCGTAAAACTTAAATTCAGTGACTTTCGCCAAACCACAGTAGAAACACAATGTAGCCAGCTTAATCCGTTGCTTTTTCAACAACTATTGGAACAAGCTTGGCAGCGGCGCCAGGAAAAAACCGTGCGTTTAATTGGGTTACACCTAGGTTTTCGGCCGGTGTGCGAAGAGCAATTATTACTGCCGCTCACACCACAATAGAGACGAAAAAACAACTATAAGGCGCGTCGCTACGTTTGAGCAAGCGTAATAACAGGCATAAAAAAGCCGGCAATTAAGCCGGCTCTTAATAAACTTTTATCAATTAACCGATAACAGTTACGTTTTCAGCTTGTGGGCCTTTTTGACCTTCAGTAACGATAAAGGTTACTTTTTGGCCTTCAACTAATGTTTTACGGCCAGTGCCATTGATCGCGCGGAAATGTACGAATACATCCTTACCACCTTCACGCTCGATGAAACCGAAACCTTTATCTTCGTTGAACCACTTAACTGTACCAGAAATTAACTGTGACATAACACTCTCTTACTTTAACAAATTTTGCCGGGCTTCCGGCGACTTAAATAATACCGGCCACGTCATCGAGCTGATACATATTCAACCGCATTATCAGGGATGCTGATTAAGTGGTCAACATAAATACCGGGGCGAACAGAAAATAGTTTCTGTACAGGCCGTTCCGGCACAGGGGATTATTCCTGAGCACCTTAAGTGTAGCAGCAAATGCTGAAAATATACTCAATTTACATCATTTTTTTTACGTCTAACCGGAGCAGTACCATCATCTCCCCCTTCAAAGAAACGCTTCGCCGGTGTTGTTGCCCCTTGCGACGTCTTTTTCGGCACTTTATGGCTAGGTTTGCGCGAGGTTGTCGCCGATGTAACCTGTGCTGGTGAACTTACTGCAGGGGCAATCTCCCCTTTGAAACGCGCTTCTAAACCACTGATGCTCGAAAACGTAACCGGACGGCGCAAAAAAGCTTCAATTTTTTGTAATGCCGCCCAATCTTTAGGGCCGACAAGCGATAATGCTGTCCCTTTGGCACCAGCACGCCCTGTTCGACCAATACGGTGCACATACTCTTCAGCATGCTTGGGTAAATCGAAATTCAGCACATGAGAAACTTGCAGTAAATCCAAGCCTCTCGACGCTAAATCAGTTGTCACGAGCACTTGATATTTACCGGCGGCAAACTGTTGCATCACCGTATTGCGTTGTCCTTGGTTTAACCGCGCACTTAAACCCATCGCCGAAAAACCTACATCAGTGCAAAGCGTCGCTAAACGTTCTGTATCATCCCGTGTGGCGGTAAAAATAATCAATTGCTTAATGGCGGTATGTTGGAGCGTATGCGTTAACAACGCCTCTTTATGCGTTAAGTGATCAGCAAAGATAAATTGTTGAACAATATCGCTGTGTTGCTCATGACCTGTACCTAAGGCTACTCGAAAAGGGTTCTTGAGCAGTGACAAGGTTAACTCATCAACTTCGGCGTGATCTAAGGTTGCTGAAAACATTAAGGTCTGCCGTAATCGATGATCTGCAGCTTTATTAATGGCATTAAGTTGTGGCATGAAGCCTAAATCGAGCATCCGATCTGCTTCATCCAAGATGAGTAACTCCAGTCCTTGAATAAAAACAGATTTATGTTCTAAATGATCTAAGAAACGCCCTGGCGTTGCAACGATAATGTGCGGTTGACGTTTTAATAGTTTCTCTTGGTCGTTGAAGTTTTCACCCCCAACAATTAAAGCTGCTGTGACTGGGGTGTTGGCAATAAATAAACGCAATTGTGCGTAAACTTGTTTAGCTAACTCCCGAGTGGGCGCTAAGATCAATGCGCGGGCATCTTGTTTAGATAAAGGTTTGCTTTTTAACAGACGTTGCATCATAGGAAGCAAATACGCCAGTGTTTTCCCCGAACCGGTCTTGGAGGAAACGATCAAATCACGCCCCACAAGCACGGCAGGAATGGCTTCTTGCTGAATGTCAGTGGGCTTTGCAAAGCCTAAATGTTGCACTGAACGAAGTAAACGTGGGTCTAGCCCTAAATCTTGAAATACCAAAATGAACCCCAGTGTTAAAATAGCGCGATATAATAACCGAACTATCCAATTTGAGTTAGTATCATTTATCATAGCGGCTATTTTGCTAAGTGTATAAATCGAATTAAGAGTAATCTATGAGTAATGCCTTTAAAGAACAGTTATTAAAAGCCGGCTTAGCCGATCCTAAAAAACTTAAAGCGGCAAAAAAGCAGCAGCACCAAGCCCGCGTGCAAAGTGGCAAAAACCAAAAAGCAGTAAGCGAAACCACATTACTCGCTGAACAACGTCGCCAAGAGCAAGTCGCCCGAGATCAAGCGCTTAACCGCGAAAAACAAGCGCAATTGCATAAAAAGGCGATAGCAGCGCAAGTCACACAACTCATTACCCAAAACACCATAAAAGCCAGTGGTGATTTAGCGTTTAACTTCACAGATGGCCAAGTAGTAAAACGCCTTTACGTTAACAATAAGTTGCAAAGTGAATTAACGCGTGGTTTACTGGCAGTGGTTAGGCAAGGCAATCAGTATGTGCTGGTTCCTGCAAGTATTGCCGAGAAAATTGCGCAGCGCGATGCAGATTGTATCGTTGTGCTGCACAGTCGTCAGGAGCAAGACGTTGCAGCGGATGATCCTTATGCCGCTTATCAAATTCCTGATGATTTAATGTGGTAATAACGACTGAGCCTGTTGCTTAACCCGGTTAATGACACACATCTTAGACATACCTTAAAAGGAGTTTACTATGCCACGCTTTGTTTATTTATTTTTAACCTTAATCCTCTTCAGCAGCCACACCTTATTTGCGGCTTCGGTATGGCAGGTGACTAAAGATAATCAACAATTTTATCTCGTTGGTACAGTGCATTTGTTAAGTGAGAGCGATTTTCCTTTGCCCAGCGCCTTTGATACGGCATTCAATGCCAGTACCCATTTGATCTTCGAAACCGATCTGGCCGAACTGACCGGCCCAAGCGGAATGAATAAATTAATGTCGCAAAATACCTATAAACCTGGGCAAAGTTTGCAACAGGTTTTATCCAAAGAGGTATACGAAGCCTTGCAAACCGTGGCTAACGCGCGACAGTGGCCCCTTACTTCGATTGAACAATTCAAACCCGCTTTCGCTGCGATGATGATGGCCACCTTAGAATTACAACGTTTAGGCGCCGCCTCAACTGGCGTCGATATGCATTACTTACAACGTGCGCAACAGCAGCAAAAAACAATTAGCGGTTTAGAGACTATAGATGAACATCTCGCCGTGATGAGCGCGATGAATGAATTAGATGCCGATAGCTTAATCAAAAGTACGATTAAAGACATAGAACAAACAGAAGCAATGTTAACTAAAATGAAAGCCGCATGGCGCAGTGGTGATAGCCAAGCGCTAAAGCAGCTGTTTTTAGATGATATGCAACAATTCCCAGAAATGTATGACATTTTGTTGGTGAAACGTAATCATGCTTGGCTCAAAACATTAGAACAACTTGATGAGCCGAACGTGATGGTGCTGGTGGGCGCTTTACATATGGTGGGCGAAGATGGCTTGCTCACGTTACTCAATCGTCAAGGTTATCAGATCACGCAGTTAACTGAATAACCAACACAAACGAGGGTGCACTTAAGCTGACACTAGAATACGGCTAGCAATCAATTGCAATGGTGCGCCCTGACCTTGAGGTGACTTTTCAGCTATGTCCTGATCTGGCACTGATACCCTGTGTAGCAGGATAACCTCGCTGAACCTGCCATTTTGGCCGAATTGGGGTTAAAGGTAATTCACGCTTTCTCGCAACAAGCAAATAATTAGCGGCAAAATAGTTCAGATAGCGCTCACTAAAGCGCTGCCAGCGCCCCGCCCGAAACTCCGTTGCTACCATAGCACTGGCAAAAAAACGCTCTTCGCTCAGCACCTCAAACCCAACGAGATGTAACCAATCTTTGATCCGCGAGGCACTAAAGAAATGCCCCTGCCAAGGTAATTCGCGTTTTAACCAGGGTAAAAACTGGCATGCACCAAGCAAGCTGTAGGGATTAAACCCTGTGACAAGTAAATACCCATCAGCCATTAAAACCCGATGGGCTTCGCGAATAACATGGTGAGGATCCGCTTGAAACTCGAGACAATGACTAAGTAACACCGCATCAATACTGGCCGACTGAATCGGTAATGCATCAGGCTCAGCTAACAGCATAGGGCCTATCTCAGGTGACGGTGATACTGAGATGTGATGACGCAAACGTGCTGAGGTGGTGTCAAGCTGACAACTTAAATTTCCCACTTGTAGCAAATAATATCCAAAAATTTGCTGCCACCAAGGTACCAGTTGCTGATTAATCGCCGCAGCTAGGGCGCCTCCTTGACGAAAAGCGTGCCAGCCTGCAGGCGCAATGGGATGATTTTCTTGAAGTGCTGGTTTCATGTTAAGCTTCTGACTTTACGTTTATGTAGCATAGCAAAATGATTGAGATTATCCCACTCCCTGCATTTCAAGATAATTACATTTGGGCCATTACTTCGGTGCAATCGCCTTGGTGTATTGTCGTCGACCCCGGTGACGCGACCATTGTTGAACACTTTTTGCATAAGGCTAACAAACGTTTACTTGCCGTCTTAATTACCCATCACCACGCTGATCATACGGGAGGCATTCAAGCATTAAAACAACAGTGGCCAACCATACGAGTTATTGGCCCAGCGGCAGAAGCGCATAGGATCCCGACGCTAACTGAGCAGGTCGCAGAGTTAGATACCCTCACCTTTGCTGAGATGGCGTTAAACTTTCACGTATTGGCAATACCAGGGCATACCGCTGGACATATTGCGTTTTATTCAGCTCCGGTTCTGTTTTGTGGTGATACGCTCTTTAGTGGTGGCTGTGGCAGGCTACTCGAAGGCACTTTCGATGAGAGCGCGATTAGCATGTACCAGTCTCTCGAGCGCCTCGCATCGTTACCCGATGATACTGCGGTGTATTGTACCCATGAATACACCTTGGCCAACTTGCGATTTGCCCACACGGTTGAACCCACTAACCAAGCGTTAGCCAGTTATCGACAATTATGTGAGGTAAAAAGACAAAATGCTATGGCTACTTTGCCATCAAGTATCGGATTAGAAAAAAAAATCAATCCATTTTTGCGATGTGAAAACAAGGATTTGCAGTTGAAATTCAAACAAAACACTGCTCAAGCATTATTTGCTTGCCTAAGGAAAGCCAAAGATCAATTTAAATCCTGACTTGCAAAGATAAGTCAGACAGGTAATATTTGTTTTTTAGATTTGGAATCTTGTAATGACTGTAAGAATCTCTGCCGTAATATTGCTGGCATTTTTAAGCGGCTGTGTCAGCACGACAGGGTCTCAATCAGACAACACCACGTCTGTTCCTACGCCTGAAACTAAGCCTGTAAAACCGCAAACACTTGCGGCTAATTTTCATCGCAATACCGCCTCGGCTGAAGAAATCGCCGAGCGTCTTTGGGTATCAGGCATTACTGAAGAACAGTTACTTGATGCCACCGAACTTGAAGATTTATGGCAACGAATCCAATCTCAACTCAGTTTTAAAGTGCCCCAAACTCGCCCCATTATTGAACAGCGTAATTTTTACACAGATAACCAAGCCTTCTTAGATCGCGTTGCTGGCCGTGCCCAACCTTTTTTATATTACATTGTAAAAGAGTTAGAAAAACGCGAAATGCCGTTAGAACTTGCCCTACTGCCTATTGTTGAAAGCGCATTTGATCCAATGGCCTACTCACCCTCTCGCGCCGCTGGCATGTGGCAATTTATGCCTATTACGGCAAAACGCTTTGGTTTAAAACAAAATAGCTGGTACGACGGACGGCGCGATGTCATTGAATCGACTCAAGCCGCATTAGATTATCTGCAGTATCTATACAATACCCTCGAACATGATTGGTTAAACGCTATCGCGGCATACAATGCGGGTGAAGGACGTATTATGCGTGCCATTCAAGCCAACAAAAAACGGCGTTTACCTACCGATTTTTGGTCACTCGATTTACCGGCTGAAACTACCGCCTTTGTACCGAAATTATTGGCACTAGTCGATGTATTGCAACGTCCAGAAGAGTTTCAAATCGTTTGGAAGTTTATAGCAAATGAACCTAAAATTGCTGTTGTTGATATTGGCCGACAGCTTGATTTGGCCGTAGCAGCCGACATGGCAGATATGAGCCTCGCAGACTTACAAGCCCTTAATCCTGGCTTTATTCAATGGGCCACTGCGCCAGAGGGTCCACATCAACTTGTTATTCCTATTGAGAAAAAATCTACCTTTACGGAAAAACTCGCTCAAACGCCAGCAGATCGATTCATGCAATGGCAGCCTTATCAAGTAAAAAGCGGTGATACATTAGGGGCGATTGCTCGACGTTATAGCATTTCTGTAGAGGCACTGACTCGTTTAAATCAATTGTCAAATAACACCATTCGGATCGGTCAAACATTGCTGATCCCGCGAGCGAGTGATAATGCTGCAATGGGCGTTGAGCTTGCCAAGACCACGAATACCAACGCGGCAGAAAAACTTGGTACGAACAAAATAGACCATACCATCACTCGGGGTGATACATTATGGGATATTAGCCGTAAATACGATGTGACAGTTGCGCAACTGCGTAAATGGAATAAATTGTCTGCCAGCACGGTGTTAAACGAAGGGCAAACATTACAAATTTGGCAAAATACAGTGAATAAAAACGAAACACCAAAAACGCGTACCTTAAACTATCGCGTACGCCCAGGTGATTCCTTAGCCAAAATAGCCCAACGTTTTAGTGTATCCGTAGACGATATCGTAAAATGGAATAATATTAAGGCCGAACGTTTTATTCAACCAGGTCAACAACTCATGTTACTTGTTGATAATAACGCAGTTTAAACACTTACGGGGCAGGTCATGAAATATTGGGTATTGGCATTACTGGTCTTTATAGGACAAGCCAAAGCCGATTTTAACTACAACGGTGAGTTACAGCTGCATTTTTTAAACGGTAAACAAACCACCGCCCCATTTGTCATGTCACTGACCACCGAAGCCGGTGCACAATTGTTCCGGGTTGGCAACCAAAACGCTAGGTTGCCCATGGCACCACAAAAATACGCATTAGCATTGGTGTTGCAACGCGATCGTGAAGTCTGGGTAACGGATTTTGCTGACCAACCTTTGTAAGCTTTTTCCTTGTCGATTGCTGATTACCAATTACGATTGCTCCAAGATCCTCAAGCTACTCAAGCCCGCGGACGTTTTGTACTCTATGTAGGCGAAGAAATGTATTACTTTGGCCGAGGTCCCGCCCAAATAAACTTTGTGTTTGGACAAAATGGTATCACTGACATTGAAGTCCGGGGCATGTTTAAGCCTCGCCGATAGCGAGCGCAACCAAGTCTAAACCAGATTAATTATGTTCTTTTTGAATTTGTAGTGCAGGCCATAACCCTGACAGCAAACATAACAAGGGTGCTAATAGCATCCACCAAAAATACTCCAACGGAATATTGTGCCACCATGCATGGAGAGCTGCCGTTCCGTGAAACACTAACCCAAAACACCCTGCATAGCATAGTAATCGGTTAAACCAGCGTTTTGGTAGCTGCAATTTCATGCTTATCCTGCCGCCTGATATTAACTAACATACGAGAAAAAACGCCTAATAATAGCCGTTCCTGTTCGCTATAGTAATGGTGTTGCTTTACCGAGTCAAAACCCACAAAACCGAACAGTGCCTGTTCAGCTAAAATAGGCAATGTGAGTAGACTTTTGATCCCCTGCGGTTGTAATAACTGTTTTAAGCCATCACCTTCAGGTAACGAAGGCACATCGGGTATATACATTTGCGCCCCCCGCTGATGCGCACTCACCCATTGAGGAATAGCAGCTAAAGGCACTTGTTGCAAACTCTCACGCTCTGGCACAATACCATTGGCACACCATTCGTAAGTATTAGAACACGTATTTTGCTGAAAGTCATAATCGAAAATATAAACCCGATCTGCTGATACCGCCAGTCCAAGCTGGGCTAACGTTGCATTGATAAGCCCTGGCAAAGCAGTAGGTTCTACACCGATAAAACGTGGCGCAACATCTAGCAGTAAGGTCGTTAGCGCACTCGGTGACGCCCAGCTATCTGCCAATATCAACGGTGCTGACATCACACTACTCACGTTGGGGATCTGGTGCAACGTAACTAACAGCAAACCACTCTCTGGCGCATAACAATGTACTTGATATTGTAAAGCCGTGTTAGGTGATACATAAACAGCACGCAAGGTATAATCATCTGCTTGGCTAGCGGCTAACGCCGATTGCGTTAAGCCGGTGACCACGCGGAATACTGCATTCGCATCAACAAACTCGGTGTTGCCTGAACGGTCAAACGGCCCACGGTACAGTGCACACGCAAAAGGCGCTTGGCGCCACCAAGTAAAATAATCGTTCACAGACATCCCATGTTATTGAACAATAGAACATACCCCAAATTAGGGCATCAAACCCGCTCTACTACACCGTAAATCTTCTTGAAACGCAATAGCGTGCTAACGTTCGGCATCGGGTTGCTGTTCGGGTGCAGCGAGAGCAAATGCCGCTAGCTGCTGACAATGTTGATAAATTCGGCTTATATTCGGATAAGGCTGCAGCGCTAAGTTAAACCGCAACGCATTGTATACTTGAGGTACCAAACAAATATCAGCAAGAGAAACCGAGTCGCCATAACAATATTGCCCCGCTGAGCGCGCCAAACGTTGTTCGAATGCCGTAAACCCTACCGCTAACCAATGTTGGATCCAAGCTAGTTTTTGTTGTTCAGTGAGCGCCAAGGGGCCAGTGAGATACTGTAAAACACGTAAATTATTTAATGGGTGAATATCACAGGCAATATCTAAAGCCAGTGCTCTGACACGAGCACGCGCAAGAGACGCTTTGGGCAGTAAGGCTGGCTCAGGATAAGTCTCGTCTAAATACTCAATAATGGCCAGCGATTGATTAAGCATAACGTGATCATCTTCAAGCACCGGCACCAGTTCAGAAGGGTTCCTTTGCTGGAAGTCGACATGATGTTGTTGCCCACCGTCACGAAGTAAATGCACAGGAATGGTTTCAAAACCTACTTGTTTTAAATGCAACGCGATACGAACCCGATACGCGGCTGAAGAACGCCAATAACTATGAAGTTTCATCACATACATCCATGAAATGAGTCTGCAACATGGCTCGTTGCAGACCCTTTAACCCAATTATCTTGATGACTACCCTATCAATAAACCACGATCGTCTAAGTAATCAACCAAAGAAGTGGCTTATTGTTTACGATACTCGACGACGTGCTGATCGATGGCGCCAAAAATACTGTGTCCTTGAGGATCAAGCATCTCCAGACGAATACGATCACCAAACTGCATAAAGCGCGTGCTCGGCTTACCATCACGAATGGTTTCAATCATGCGGATTTCGGCAATACAGCTATATCCTACGCCCCCTTCAGCAATCGCCGTACCGTAGTCTGTTCCTTGCTTATTCGAGACCGTACCTGAACCTATAATGGCCCCTGCCCCTAAATGGCGAGTTTTCGCAGCATGTGCAATCAGCTCACCAAAATGGAACGTCATATCAATACCTGCATTGGGTTTTCCAAACGGCTGCTCGTTATAAGTAGACAGTAATGGCAAGTGCACCTTACCCTCACGCCAGTGCTCACCCAACTCCTCGGGCGTCACGGCCACTGGACTGAAACTTGACGCGGGCTTGGATTGAAAGAAACCAAACCCTTTGGCTAACTCATTAGGAATAAGACCACGAAGCGAAACATCGTTGACCAACATAACTAAGCGAATGGCGCCTAAGGCGTCACTGGCGGAGCAGCCCATTGGGACATCATCGGTAATGATTGCAACCTCTCCTTCAAAATCAATACCATGCTCGGTACTGATCGCTTCAATGGCATCACGCGGCCCAATAAATGCATCCGAGCCGCCTTGATACATCAGTGGATCAGTCCAAAATGTTTCTGGCATTTCCGCATTACGTGCTTTGCGAACAAGCTCCACATGGTTAACATAAGCACTGCCATCGGCCCATTGAAACGCCCGTGGCAAGGGTGCTGCGCATGCCTCAGCGACAAAGGGTTGCTCGCCTAACACGGTGCCCGCATTTAAGGCTTGATACACTTCTTGCGCTTTAGGGGCAAGTAATTGCCACTGATCAAGTAAGTTTTGCAGGGTGCTGGCGATCTGCGGGATAGCGACACAACGCGCTAAATCGCGACTTACAACCACTAACTGACCATCACGGGTCGCATTTTTTAAACTTGCTAACTTCATGTTTTATCCTTTATCGACCGCTTAAGCTTTAACTTGCCAGCTCGTAACATAGGCTGGATTTTCAGTCGCCAGTGCCGCGTCACCAACGACTAAGGCGTCTCGGGTATCTAACATTACGGCCACTTCATCGGTGAATTTTTTTCGGTATTCTCGACCGGCTTGAAACGCTTTAGGATGCGGACCATGCGTAAAACCTGCAGGATGAAAGGTCACCATACCTTTTTCAATATTATCGCGACTGAAAAAGTCGCCCGCATGATAGAACAACACTTCATCATAATCGTCATTGTTATGATAAAACGGCACTTTTAATGCACCAGGATCACTTTCAATCGGCCGAGGCACAAAAGTACACACCACAAAACGTTGCGCTACAAAGGTGGTATGTGCTGAGGGAGGTAGATGATACCGATGACTCATCAACGGTCGGATATCTCGCCAATTAATGCGCATTACGGCTAAATCGCCATGCCAACCAATAGCATCTAATGGATTATACGGGTAGGTGATCAGCGATACCTGATTATGGCGTTTTACCTCAACCTGCCACGTTGTCTCACTATATTGAGCCTGAAAAGCGGCATCAATCTTCGGCGTATCAAGCATAGCGGGATCAAAAATAGCATGATTTCCCACTAACCCTTTTTCAGGTAATTGATAGCTATCATTGGTCGCTTCAATAAGCAAAACCACCATGGGTTCAAGCGGCTCCAAGCGCCACATCGTAGATCGGGGTATCACCACATAATCACCATCACGCAGCGTTAAATGCCCATAATCACAATACAGCTCGGCGCGACCTTCATGAATAAACAGCAGCTCATCACCATCAGCATTGCGTGCCAAACGCGGCATATTTTCGTTTAAACGCCAGGTACGAAATTGACAATGCGCATTATGTAATAAACACGGGACAGACCAAGGCGAGGCGCTGGTATTCTCCGTCAATGCATTAAAATCGAATAAGCGCGGCCTTAATGGGCCTTGCCAATCGCTCCAACCAGTGGGCGCATGTTGGTGATGAAAATGGGTCGCCGGGCCAAAAAAACCACTGCGTCCCGCTTCACGTTCATAAATGGCCCGCTCTGGAAAATCAGCATGGGCTTGCCGGGAAATATCGCCTTCTTTTAACGGAAAGGATGCCCATTTACGCATTGCTTAACACTCCGCGTTGAATTTGATCTTCTTCGATGGATTCAAACAAGGCTTTAAAATTACCCTCACCGAAGCCCTCATTGCCTTTACGCTGAATAATTTCGAAAAATACCGGGCCAATCACCGTCTTGGTAAAAATTTGCAACAAAATACCGTCTTTCATTGGCGCACCATCAATTAAAATACGCAACTCACGTAATTGTTCCAAATCTTCAGTATGCCCTTCAACCCGCGTATCAACTTTATTGTAGTAGGTTTCTGGTGTTGGCATAAATTCCATACCGCGCTCACGTAATGTGCGTACGGTTTGGTAAATATTGTCAGACGTTAAGGCGATATGCTGAATACCTTCACCTTTGTATTCACGAATAAACTCTTCGATTTGTGATTTATCATCTGAAGATTCATTGATAGGAATGCGAATTTTACCGCAAGGTGCCGTCATGGCACGTGACACTAACCCCGTTAGTTTGCCTTCAATATCAAAGTAGCGGATCTCACGGAAATTCCCGATTTTCTCATAAAAACCAGACCATAAATTCATATTACCGCGCATAACATTGTGTGTTAAATGATCCAACACTTCTAAGCCAACGCCATGACGAGACATACTGACTTGCCAATTGTCATAATACTTAAAATCAATGTCGTACACTGAGCTCGCACCATAGCGGTCGACAAAATACAGTAAGCTACTGCCAATGCCATACACGGCTGGAATATTTAATTCCATGGGGCCAATTTGATTTTTATATTCTTTCGCCCCGTTTGCCAATGCATGCGCCAACGCTACGGCGGCATCTTTTACCCGAAAAGCCATTGCACACACCGAAGGACCATGTTTGCGGGCAAATTCTTCGGCTTGTGAATTAGGCTCTGCGTTGACAATAAAATTAATATCGCCTTGTTTGTAAAGCCAAGCTTGCTTTGAACGATGCTTAGCCACTTCAGTAAAGCCAAGTGCAAAAAACAAGTCTTTTAATTTTTGAATGCCTTCAGCATCGGCGGCAGTATATTCTACAAATTCAAAGCCGTCGGTACCCAGTGGATTAATATGATCGGTCATGGCGTTACTCCTGTCGTATCTACAAACGCATTGCGTAATAATGACGATATGATGCGCCAGCGCCAAAAAAAAGAAAGAGTCGTTTGAGTAACAGCCTATCCCCTCAAGATGTGCTCAAATGTACATTAAGCCATACAAAAAGGGCATTTTTTTACTATCACAAAGGCAAAGGCCGCCAGACGTGGCTGGCGGCCTTTGCAAAGTACAGCTTTTCGCACAAATCCGTATTTAAATTTTTACACTCTTGCGATTAATGCCGTAATCACGCAGCTTATTTGCCACTGCGGTGTGGCTTAAGCCTAGCTTTTTCGCCAATTGGCGTGAACTTGGATAAGCAGGAAACAACTTCCGCAACAAATTAGCTTCAAAATGTTTGACCGCCTCATCAAGAGTGCCATCAAAATCTTGCTCAAGATAACCAAAGTCACTGGTATAGCTGGGTAATTGTAAATGATGCTTATCCAACTCACTGCCATCTAGCAGGGTTACAGCACGATACAGCGCATTTTCCAACTGGCGAACATTACCTGGCCAAGGATACTGTTGTAAAAACTGACCGCAATTTTCGGTAAGTTTGGGAGGTTTGCGGCCTAAACGTGCGGCATATCGTGCAATAAAAAACTCGGCAAGTGGCACCACATCTTGTTTGCGCTCACGTAACGGCGGTAAATTCAGCGTAAGGACATTAAGACGGTAAAATAAGTCTTCGCGAAACTTATGCTCTTGCACCATAGTGGGTAAATCTTTTTGGGTGGTACACAATACGCGAACATCTACCCGCACTTCTTTTTCTTCACCCACTCGTCGGAAGCTACCGTCTTGTAAGAAGCGCAGTAACTTGGTTTGTAATTGATGTGACATTTCCCCCACTTCATCAAGAAAAACCGTGCCGCCATTAGCTTGCTCAAAAATCCCTTTTTTACCTTCTGTTGTGCCAGGAAATGCATTTGGACCATACCCAAATAACTCCGACTCAGCCACATTATCGGGCATCGAAGCACAGGGTACCGTTAAAAAAGGTTTGGTATGACGGCTGCCAGCAGCATGACAGGCTCTTGCTAGTAATTCTTTCCCCGTGCCGGTTTCACCCATAATTAAAATAGGCGCATCCAATTGCGCCATACGTCGCGCTTCACGCACCACTTTACGCATAACATTGCTGCTAGCTTGAATACTGTTAAAACTTTCTTGATCGCCTTTTTTAAAGGCAATCATATGCTGCCCCAACCGGCTCTCAGATTTAAGATTGATCACGGCGCCCGCTAAAATTTCATTACCGTTCTCATCAGGCACTAACACCGGCAAAATATCAGCAATAAAACGCTTATTATGAATTTCAAACCGTCGCGTTTGGGCCAGAACATCGTCGCCCTCTAACCAGCGCAGAAAATTAAACCCTTTAACCATGCCCTGCAATGACTGACCGGCAATATCCTCACGCGCGACAGATAAAGCCTCCAGCGCGGCATCATTAATAACCGTCACATTCGCTTTAATGTCGATAGCAATCAACCCGTCTGGTAAGGTCCGAAGTAAGGTTAATAACTCATTGTGCTCACGTTCAGAAGGCATAAAGGCGGTCGTTTTTACATCCTCGACCCCATTGATGCGCCGCATTTTGGCCATCAGCTCTTGAAACTGCTCAAAATGCACAGAAGGAAAAGAGACATAAATTTTGTTTAACGACGGATCAACTTCAATACCTCTTAAATCCAGTTTGTAACTCACCAGAATATTTAAGACTTCTTGGGCTAAACCCAGTCGATTTTGACAGAGAATTTCTAAACGCATAACCGCCTTACACCTTTGGCAGAAGAGATGCAGCATAATACGGTATATGAAGAGAAACAGACCAGACTTTTTGTAAACAAATATGAACAAGGTGATCGGTAGGCTTACCCGCCTACCGATTAGAGGGTTAACTGGCTAACAAGGCATCTGTTTTTGCGGCACAAATGAAATCATTCTTATGCAGCCCTTTAATAGAATGCGACCACCAAGTAACTTTAAGCTTACCCCATTCCAATAATAATGCAGGATGGTGTCCTTCGGCTTCAGCCAATTCGGCAACTTTGCCATGAAAAGCCCAAGCTTGCTTAAAGTTCTTAAATTTGTACTCGCGCTCCAATTGCAAAATACCCTCGCGTACCACGGGAGTCCAATCGGGCAGTTGTCGCATTAGCTCGGGTAGCTCAGCGTCTGATACTTTAGGCGCATCTGAACGACAGGCCTCACATTGCATTTTGGTTAATTCAGTCATGCCTTAATCCTAACTTGCTTGTTTTTCTTTAGGGGGGAATTTGGGGGTATGTAAGCCCAGCGCTTTCGCTTGATTAACCAGCGCCATCATATCAAGTTTCGCTGCATCAAACAGGGTATCAATATTGTCTAACGTAAAGTAAACCGGTTGCATAATATCAATTCTATAAGGGGTACGTAGCATCTCTAACGCATCAAACGGCAAACGTTCAGGCACGTCTGATTGTAATGCATACAGTGTCTCACCCGGCGAAGATAAAATACCGCCACCATAAATTCGTAGGCCATCTGCCGTATTTAATAAACCAAACTCAATGGTAAACCAATATAGACGCGCTAAATACACGCGATCTTGTTTACTTGCCGCTAATCCTAACTTGCCATACATATGCGTAAACTCAGCGAAAGCAGGATGGGTTAGCATGGCACAATGACCAAAAATCTCGTGGAAAATATCAGGTTCCTGCAGGTAATCAAACTCTTCACGGCTTCGAATGAATGTAGCCACCGGAAAACGTTTATTGGCTAACAACTCAAAAAACTTATCAAAACTGATTAGTGCCGGCACCTCTGCACATTCCCAACCTGTCGTAGCCCGCAGCACACTGCTCACTTCGGCCAGCTGCGGAATGCGATCGCGCGGCAGTTGCAGCTTCTCTAAGCCTTGCATAAATTCTGAACACGCTTTGCCTTCCACAACACTGAGCTGGCGGCTGATTAATTCTTGCCATATTTGATTTTCTTCAGCACTCCAGTGGATGATCCCGTTGGCATCCGACTGACGTGACACATATTTACTGGTCTTAGTCATACACTACCTGTTTGTTTAACAAGGCGGCAAACGCCGCAGTACTGCCGAGATTATTTTAAGAGAGGCTCGGTCAGCGCGTTTATAGCGCTGATACTAGAGGATAGTGTGTCAGGAGTTAATCCCATCACGGCGAAAAGCCGTGATGGTGGGCGTAAAGTATAACGTACAGTTAAGCCGGTGTTGCTGCCTGAGTCGCCTGAACCGCAACATGCGGCACTGGGATAATACTTAATGCTTGCTGCAAATCGGCCAAAATATCGTCAATGTGTTCCAAGCCTATTGATAAACGGATCAATCCATCACTGATACCGGCTTTAGCGCGTTCTGCTGCAGTGTAGGGGCTGTGGGTCATTGACGCCGGATGCTGCACCAGCGACTCAGCATCGCCTAAACTGACCGCTAAACTAAAGAGCTTAAAACGATTAATAACCTGGCGGCTTACTGCTAAATCGGCTTTTAACTCTACTGCCAGCACGCCTCCAGCGGCTCGCATTTGGCTGCCAATAAACCGATAACCGGGATGGCTAGGTAAACCAGGATAATGCACTGTGGCAACCGCTGGATGCGCGGCGAGATACTCGGCGACTTGTTGCGCATTATCACAATGGCGTTGTAAACGTACCGACAAGGTTTTTAAACCACGAATAATTAACCAAGCATCATGCGGACTAATCGTTGCCCCCATATCTTTTAGCGTCGTTAATTTTATTGCTGCAATTTTCTCAGCATCTGAAATGATGATTCCCGCCACAACATCGCCGTGGCCATTAAGGTATTTTGTGGCGCTGTGAATCACAATATCTGCGCCAAATTTAGCAGGTTGCTGCAATAATGGGGTCATAAAAGTATTATCGATAACGGAGATGATCCCGCGTTGCTGACAAAGCCCACAGATAAAAGCCAGATCCAACACCACTAAACTGGGATTGATGGGTGTTTCCGCAAACAGCATTTTCGTTGTAGGCCTAATCGCCTCTATCACCGCCTGATGATTGGTCATATCGACGAAGCTAACATCAATACCGTAGCGACTGAATTGATGGCTAAACAATGCGTAGCTGCATCCATAAAGGGTATTGCAAGCAATCAGGTGATCGCCTTGCTGTAAAAACGCCATAGTGGCTGCCGCGACGGCTCCCATCCCCGTTGCCGTTGCGGCAGCGTCAGCCATGCCCTCAAGAGCCGCCACCTTAAGCTCTAATTCGCGGGTAGTAGGATTACCCAATCGAGTATAAATATAACCGGCTTCATCACCTGCAAAGCGGGCAGCACCCTGCTCGGCATTATCAAATACGAAGGTAGAGGTTTGATATAACGGTGTACTTAAAGCGCCATAAGGTTGCTTGGTTTTACCCGCGTGGATACATAGGGTGTCGAGATTCGCATTATTATTATTGGTCATTGCTAACACTCTTTAAAAATGATTAATTACTCACTCTTACAGCATTAGCAGATAGCCCAAAAAAAGGAAGCAAGCCAGACGGCTTGCTATCCATAATTAATCAAAATGCGTCAATTACGCTGTCAGCATTTCTTGTCAGGGTTAAAAAGCCCACTTAAGCTCGGTTGACATTACTACCCACGATGCCAAAAGCTGGAAAGTCGACGGCCATTTACGCTTGGCGCTCGGCTTCAGGCTTTGCGCTAAACCGCGCAGCAAGCGCTTGGCTTAAGTCAGTGAAATTAAGTCGTTGCGCCTTTACTAAGGGTAAAGGACGCAGTTGTTGCTGCGCTAAAACACCTAACCTGCCAACTAGCAGCCCCGCGATAATCCCTTGACCCGCCCGGGCCGATAGCTTGGCGGTCAACTCACTCCCCACTACGTCGCTCGCCATATCTAACGCCAGTTCAGAACTGCCAGCCCATAATAAAGCCGAAAGTGCGCGCTTTAGCATCGCCAAACTACGTAATTGTCCTACTGGCGCACCGTAAAGCGTGGCTAAGGCACGTAGCATACGGCTACTCCGCCAGACCACCAATACCATATCGGCTAACGCAAAAGGGCTGACGGCAACGGCCAAACTGGTATCAGTACTGGCCCGACGAATAATGTGTTGTGCTTGCTTATCAAGATCACGCAACACAATGGTATCAAATAACTGTAATTGTTCTTGATCACTATGCTCTGCAGTGATGGCGCTACGCCACTGGGTGGCGACCTGTTTGAGGGCATCATTCTCGGGCATGGCGTGTAAAATTTGCTCACAGAGTGCAGAAGCTTCACCAAATTGCACACTGTTTGCAATGCGAGCGGCTTGCTGCTGCCACTGTTGATTTAAACGAAGCCGTCGCCATAAGCGCCACTCGCGAACGCCCACCACGGTCAATAAAACGCACACGACAAGACTAAATGCCGTATTGATCCAGGCCATGATGATAGTGTCTTGCCAACTTTGTTGCAGCCATATTCCCCATTGCAACACACTCATCAAAATCAGTAACCCTAATGCAAGGCAAGCGATTCGACTCAGAAAACGCGATCTTATCGGCTTTTCAGGCACTGAAACCGCAGACTCCATGGTAAAGTCTTCGGCAGTAAACTGCTGTCGTTGCTGTAACGGCGACACGATGACCGGCTCATCTGCGGCAGAATGTTGCGTCGAGAACCGTTGCGCAGGTTTAAGGTGATTCATCGCAATTTATCTCCAAGTAAAAACTCAAGGGCGTGATCCATACGCACATGGGGTAAAGGTTGCTGCACATCCAGCGTGCTTGGTGCCAGTGCTGGAAATTGAAAAGGATGCGCGTTGAAAAGGTCAGCGCTAGGCAGGGTACTTGGTACATCGCCTGGAAATAAGGTTACTGCCTCGGCCGCACCCAATTCCAATCCACGGATACAAGGGTGTTTTTGTCCGCCTTGTTCAATATACCCCGCTTGGCTAGCGCGGATGGCAGCAAGCGCCATCGCCTCACTTTTTGCCGCTGCATAGTGGCTATGCTTTATGGGCTGTTGGAGTAATTGCTGCAGCAGTAACGTTAATGCTTTATGTTGCTCTGGAGTAACATGATCAGCCTTACTTGCCGCAAAGAGTACCTTATGAATTTGCGGTTTAAATACTCTCGAAACAATACTGGCCGGTCCATAGCGAAAACTTTGCATAATTAATCGTAACGCCTGCTGAAGTTCTTGCATTGCTGCTTCACCGGCATTGAGTGCCGACAAACAATCTACTAGAACCACTTGTCTGTCTAAACGCGCAAAATGCTGTTTATAAAAAGGCTTTACTACGAAATCACAATAACTGTTGTAATGTTCTGTCAGCTTTTGTAGCAATGGCGAGGAAGCAGAGAGCTGCTCAGGTAATAAAGGAAATAATTGCAACATCGGCGCACCCGCTAATTCGCCTGGTACGAGTAAACGGCCGGGTTGATGCAAGTAGGTGCCGGCATGCGCGCGAAACTCTTGCAGCAGCGAGCTGTAAGCATCGGTTAACTGCTGTAATTCAAGCTCAGCAAGGTTATTGAGATCGGCTTGGCGTAACCGTTCGGCAAAAACGTTGCTGAGTGCTTGTCGATGAGGTTGTGCAAACAACGACCAACAGAAGCGTGACCATTCTTGATAATCTTGTTGTAGCAGAGGTAAATCTAATAACCATTCCCCGGGATAGTCAATTAATTCTAGATTAAGCTCACTGTGATTTTGTAACCGTGCGCGTACCCCTTCAGCGGGTTTGTATCGCAACGTCAAATTAAGTTGACTCCAACCCGTGGTTGATGGCGGCCATGCTGCAGGGCGCTGTTGTAGGTAACGTAAATTCTGTTCATAAGGAAAACGAGGTAACGACAGGGGTTGATTACTGGCTAAGCGCCCGCCCAAATAACGCTGTTGTGCGACTACCGCAAAAAAGGGCAAATGCGCTGGCTGATCCCCAAGCGTTAATTGATGCACCAATGATGTGATAAACGCCGTTTTACCTGCACCACTTAATCCGGTAACGCCCACTCTAAGGTGGCGATCTAGGGCGCGGTTACCCCACTGCCGGCCCTGATAATGTATGCCCTCTAACCAACTCATGTTATACCGTTATCCTTAAAATACAGCGATCACAGATTATTGAATTCCCGATTTAATTGGAAGCGATTAGAGGTAACATGCCGTTCCATATCACGCAAGGTTAACTCTAAACTGTTAAATTGATGATTCAAATGCGCTAATGCTTGTTTTGGCGACTCGCCCCGTTGCCATACGCGCGTTTTAAGCTCTACTGGGCGATCTGCATAGGCAACAGGGCCGGAACCTGCGGCGAACGATCTCGCCGCCTTAGACTTTTTTTCAAGCACCACCCATGCGGCAATGTACAACACAAAAACAATCCCAGCGCCGCCCAGAAAGAACGCTGATACGGTAATAATACGCACCAACCAGAGTTCCCAACCGAAATAATCGGCTATGCCCGCACATACCCCGGCAATTTTGCCGTTTTCGTCGTCTCTTAGCAGTTCACCTTTTTTACTGATCATGTTGTGTTCTCCATCTAGGGCTATCCGCATCCAAAATGGCCTCTAAGGTTTTAATTCTTTCAGCCATTTTTTCTGCTTTGAGGGTTAACGCATTTAACTGATTTAACTCCGTTTCGGTTAACCCTTGCGAGATCTTATTTTTACTGCGGTAATGCATGATCACCCACAGCGGTGCCACAAAAATCATAAATAAGATCAGAGGCACAAAAATAATCTCATGAATATCCATCGCTCAGTCCTTGGTTAGTACAGACGCCTTACTCAGGCGTCTTTTGTGAGTTATTTAATTTGGCTTTCAATGCGGCCAGTTCATTATCAATCTTATCTTGTGCGGCTAATTCAGCAAACTCATCTTTTAAGCTTTTCTTGCCCAAGTCATAAGACTCAACCTGCGCTTCCAAAGAATCGATTTTCTGTTCATACCGCTCAAATTTGTACATCGCATCATTAATCCGGCTGCTATCAAGCGTTTTCTTTACTTCTAACCGATTAGCGACCGTTTGCTGACGCATTAACATGCTCTTTTGCCGCGCTTTGGCATCGGCCAGCTTTTCTTGTAACTGTCCAACCTCGTCTTGCAATTTACTGATATGTTCATCGAGGTTAGAGATGTCACGATTAACGGCTTGCGCTTGATCGGCCGCTTTCTGCCGTTCAATCAGGGCTGCCCGCGCCAGATCATCACGTTCTTTTGATAATGCGAGCTCAGCCTTTGCCTGCCAATCAGCGGTTTCTTCCTCTAAACGGCTAACCAATCGCTGCAACTCTTTTTTCTCAGCAATGGTTTTTGCTGATGATGAACGCACTTCTACCAAGGTGTCTTCCATTTCCTGAATAATCAGACGCACCATTTTTTCTGGATCTTCGGCCTTATCGAGTAAGGCATTCAGATTAGAATTCACGATATCGGAAAAGCGTGAAAAAATACCCATAATAATTACCTCTTAGTTAGTTGGAATGTCGTAGACACATTATACTATTCAGGTTTCTTGCCAACTTGTTTTATTATTTTAAATAATTGATTTATATTGAATTTATTTATTTCAAAATAGCGCTGTCACCTTTAGCAATTATGAAATACACTATTAATTAGCAGATTTCACTAACTTGTAGCCGCTATGAATCGAAAGTACCAACAAGATAACCTGATTGGCCAAGCCAATAGCTTTTTAAATGTGCTCGATCAAGTATCGCAACTCGCGCCACTGGATAAACCGGTATTGATCATTGGTGAGCGTGGTACCGGTAAAGAACTAATTGCCGCACGTTTACATTTTTTATCGAAACGTTGGGATCAGCAATACCAAACCCTTAACTGTGCGGCGTTAAATGAAAACTTATTAGAAAGTGAATTATTTGGTCATGAAGTAGGCGCTTTCACTGGGGCAAGTAAACGCCATGAAGGTCGTTTTGAACGTGCCAGTGGCGGGACACTGTTTTTAGATGAACTTGCAAATACCCCCGCAATGGTGCAAGAAAAACTGTTGCGGGTGATTGAATATGGTGAATTTGAACGGGTAGGCGGCAGCCGCCCTATTCGTGTTGATGTACGATTAATTTGTGCAACGAATGAAGATCTACCGTCAATGGCCGAGCAAGGCGAGTTTCGAGCCGATCTGTTAGATCGGTTAGCCTTTGATGTCATCACGTTGCCTCCGATGCGAGAGCGTCGTGAAGATATCTTACAATTAGCAGAACATTTTGCCATGAATATGGTGCGAGAACTTGGTTTAGAGCTGTTTAGTGGTTTTACAGAGCGGGCCAAACGAACACTGCTTGACTATGATTGGCCAGGTAATGTTCGCGAATTAAAGAACGTGGTTGAGCGAGCCGTTTATCGTAATAATAACGCTTATGTGCCTGTGCATCATATTCAGTTGGATCCTTTTGAATCGGCGTTTCGCCCGAAACAACGGATTAGAACACCGGCCAAATCGTTGCTAACGCCGCCAGTAACGCCCACAGCTAACACGCCTTCGCCCTTGCCTGCAGCATCAATATCACAGCCGGATCTCGATTTTTCTTCCGGATTAGATTTTAAAACGCTGTCACAAGATTTCGAGATAAACTTAATCAAGCAAGCGTTAGCAGCCAGCCAATTTAATCAGAAAAAAACCGCTGATATTCTGGGATTAACCTATCATCAATTACGAGGCTATATGAAAAAATACCAACTATTGGACAGTCAACAGTGAATAGACTGGGTATTTTTGCCGTATTAAGCGCATTAAGTTTAAGCGCATGCCAGCCTGAACAACCTGAAACCATTCGGACGGGTTTAGTCTATTGTGCCGAGGGCCCACCTGAAAACTTTAATCCGCAGCGGGTCACTTCAGGGACGACCATCGACATTGTGAGCCAACAATTGTACGATCGCTTGTTGGACATCGATGCCAATACAGGTAATTTGCTGCCTGCCCTAGCCACGGCCTGGCAGCGTTCTACTGACGGAATGACATACGATTTTACCTTACGCCACGATGTAGCCTTTCATCACACGCACTTTTTCACACCAAGTCGGCCGCTAACCGCTGACGATATTGTGTTTACCTTTAACCGTATTATGGATCCAACTCATCCCTATCATTTTTTAGGTGGTGGCGTGTATCCCTATTTTCAAAGTGTCGATTGGGCCAATTTGGTTAATAAAATCACTGCCATTGCGCCAGATAAAGTGCGGTTCGAATTAAATCGACCTGACAGCTCATTTTTAGCCAATTTGGCGACTGATTTTGCGCCGGTATTATCCGCTGAATACGCCGCAGCACTGCTGGCTGAAGGCCAACCACAGCGATTAGATACGCAGCCCATCGGTACCGGCCCGTTTCACTTTAAAGAATATCAAAAAGATGTGTTAGTGCGTCTCTATCGCCACTCTACCTATTGGCGAGGTCCTGCGGCCATGGAGCAATTAGTGTTTGATATTGTTCCAAATAATGCGCGACGGATGGCAAAGTTGCTTACTCATGAGTGTGATATTGTGGCCTTTCCGCGCTTGGCTGAATTGTCGCTCATTACTGAACGCCCCGATGTAAAAGTACAAGAAAGTACCAATATGAATGTGGGGTTTTGGGCTTTTAACACAAAAAAAACCCCTTTTGATCAAGTGAAAGTTCGGCAAGCTTTAGCACTCGCCATTAATCAAAGTGCCATCTTACAAGCGGTATATTTTAATCAAGCTACTGCGGCTAAAGGGATTTTGCCACCCACTTCATGGGCTTTCGATCAGCAACTACCCGCTGCTGAGTATGATCCAGCTCAAGCTAGGGCACTGTTAGCAGAAGTGGGCTTAAGCCAAGGCTTTAGTATGGATATTTGGGCCATGCCCGTGCAGCGCCTGTATAATCCAAACGCTTTAAAAATGGCTGAATTGATTCAAGCAGACCTAGCACAAATTGGCGTAACCGCTAATATTGTGAGTTACGAGTGGAATACGTTTAGACGTAAACTCACTAATGGCGAACATGATTCAGTACTTATTGGTTGGGCGGCAGATAATGCCGATCCTGATAACTTTTTCCGTCCGTTATTAAGTTGTGCAGCAGCCGAGACCGGCAGCAACCGCGCCCAATGGTGCGATCCGGTGTTTGATCACTTATTGCATCAAGCATTAAGTACTGGCGATCAACAGCAACGATTAGGCTACTACATTACTGCACAACAATACCTTCATCAGCAAAAGCCTCTGGTGGCGATTGCACATTCACAACGTTTCCAAGCGATTAACGTGAATGTTGAGGGGGTAAGTGTAAACCCCTATGGCGGAATTGCGTTGTTTGGTGCAAGGCGGATAAACCCATGATGATTTTTTTACTAAGACGCCTATTTCTGCTCGGGACGGTCTTACTAGGGTTAAGCATTTTTGCTTTTAGCTTGGGGTATTTATTTCCGGGCGATCCTTTACAAAATTTTTCAGGCTTGCGCTACATCGATAGTGCGCAGCGCGAACAACTGATCATGGCATATCAGTTAGAACACTCCTATACCAAACAGTATGTGGCCTTTTTAACCCGTGTGCTGCAAGGTGATTGGGGATTATCTTTTTCCAGCCAGCAGCCGCTTCTTAAAGAAATATGGCAAGTGCTTCCGGCCACCCTCGAATTAACGACGTACGCATTGTTGTTGTCGTTTTTCGTTGGCGTTCCCTTGGGCATCTTGGCCGCAATGAAACCTAACCACCTATTTTGCAAGAGTATCTCGGGTATGGCCTTGATTGGCTATTCGTTACCTATTTTTTGGTGGGCATTACTGCTGATCATGTTGTTTTCTGTAACGCTAGGCTGGCTGCCTTCAGGCGGGCGCTTAGGTGTATTATATGAAATCCCCACGCGCACAGGCTTTATGTTAATAGATATTTTATTATCAGACACCCGTTATCAAGATGCCGCTTTGATGGACGCATTTCGACATCTGATGTTGCCAACCTTGGTACTTGCAACCTATCCCACTACGGTTATGATCCGTTTTGTTCGCGATGCCATGCTGGATGTATGGGATCAAAACTACATTAAAACTGCCAAAGCAAAAGGCCTTAATCGGCTGCAGGTATTATATCGCCATGGCCTACGTAATGCGCTGCTGCCGGTCATTCGTCAAATTGGTTTACAGTTTAGTACGCTAATAACGCTCGCTATGCTAACAGAAGTGATTTTTTCTTGGCCTGGTATTGGTCGCTGGCTTATTGATAGCATTTATCAGCGAAACTTCCCGGCAATTCAAGCCGGACTGATGATTATCTCTACACTGGTCATTACCATTAATATGCTTACAGAAATTCTGCATACCTTTTTTAATCCGTTGGCCAGGAAGTATTAACATGGCAAAATTCCGGCTTTATCTGGAAGAAAATAATCGCTCTCCACTGGCACAGCTCTGGCGAGAATTCTCTCGGCAGCACAGTGCATTATTTGGTTTAATCTTATTTAGTACCTTCCTCAGCTTCAGTGTATTAGCGCCCTTTATCACCCCACATGATCCGTATTTGCAAGCCGATAACTTACTCTTGCTGCCGCCATCTTGGACCGAACAAGGATTAGTTCAGTATCCCTTTGGTACAGACGATTTAGGCCGTGATCTGCTTTCTCGTATGCTGAAGGGAGCTACCTATACCTTTGGGTTGGCGATACTGACAGTGCTCGCCAGTTTATTGGCTGGCTTGGCTTTGGGGGCGTTGGCCGGCATGAGCCGTGGTGTAAAATCCAGCTTTTTTAATCACCTGCTCGATCTTATTTTAACAATACCGTCCTTGCTACTGGCAATTATCATTGTCGCGGTACTCGGGCCGGGGCTGGAAAATACCGCATGGGCGGTGATTTTAGCGCTGTTACCGCAATTTGTGCATGGGATCCGAAACGCCATTGCCGAACAATTAAAGCAAGATTATGTTACCGCTTATCGATTAGACGGTGCAAATAATTGGCAAGTATTAACCCGCCTGATCATTCCAAATATTTGGGAAAAAATTACCGTTCTTAGCAGTATGGCATTGTCGACTGCCATCTTGGATATCGCTGCCTTGGGCTTTTTAGGGCTAGGCGCACAAGCGCCTATTGCTGAATGGGGAGCCATGATCAGTGATTCTCTCGATATTATTTATGTGGCCCCCGTAAGCGTAGCCATCCCGGGATTATTAATTTTTGCTGCAGTGTTATCCGTTAATTTAGTGGGGGATGGGTTAAAAGTGGCGATTCAGAAACGGCGGGAAAGCTGATGTTATTGCTGGATATTAAAAACCTTACCATTGAATTAGAAACCCCAGACGGCCTGATCCGCGCGGTGGATCGGGTTAGTCTAAGCTTACGTGAAGGTGAGACGCGTGGCTTAGTGGGTGAATCAGGTTCCGGGAAAAGCTTGGTAGCCAAAGCCATAGTAGGTGTTTTAAATCGGCGTTGGCGCATCACTGCTGATCGCTTTAGTTGGATGGGTCAAGATATGCTGCAAGTCAGTGCAGAGCAGCGCCGAAAAATTATCGGCCGTGATATTGCCATGATCTATCAAGAACCTAGCCGCAGCTTAGACCCAACAGCCTTGGTGGGGGAACAGTTAGAAGAAGCAATACCAACGTCACTGCTGGATGGCTATTGGTGGCAAAAACCCTTTTTGCGTAAGAAAAAAGCCATTGCCTTACTGCATAAAGTGGGTATTCGCGATCATCAAAATATTATGCAAAGTTACCCCTATCAATTGTCAGAAGGAATTTGTCAAAAAGTCATGATCGCCATGGCGATTGCCAAAAACCCCAAATTGTTGATTGCCGATGAACCCACTACCGCGCTTGAAAGCACTACACAAGCACAGTTATTCCGTTTATTAGCCAGTTTTAATCAATTAAAAGGTATGGCAATATTATTGATTAGTCACGAATTAGAGAGTGTGGCGCGCTATACCCAAAATTTAAGTGTGCTGTATTGTGGTCAATTGGTTGAGAGCGGCGACACCACTGCCATATTAAAACACCCTTTTCATCCCTATACACATGCGTTAATTAAGAGTGTACCGGAGTTTCAACCAGACTTGCTGCCTAAAAGCCCCTTGTATGCGCTCCCTGGCAGTATTCCAACGTTACAACACTTACCTATTGGTTGTCGCTTAGGGCCGCGCTGCCCGAATGCGCGTAAAGAGTGTGTAAAAACACCTAACTTAGAACGCTTACAAAATCACTACTACAGTTGCCATTTTCCGTTATTAAAACGAGACGAATCATGAGTATTTTATTGGAAGTCTCTGGGCTTAGTAAAAATTATTACAAACAACGTGGCATAACCCGAAAAAAAATTACGGCCCTGAACAATGTGAGTTTTCGCTTGCACAGTGGCAAAACCTTGGCAATTGTAGGCGAGACCGGTTCAGGAAAAAGCACCTTAGCAAAACTGTTAGTCGGGATTGAAAAACCTGATAGTGGCATCATCAAACTGTCGGGTGAACACGTCGATATTAGTAATTATAAAAAGTATAACCATGTCATCCGTTTTATATTTCAAGATGCAGGACGCTCACTTAATCCATTGCAAAAAGTGGGACAAATGCTCGAAGACGTTTTACGTTTAAGCACTATCTTGGATGCAGAGCAACGCCGTGTCAAAATACGTAAAACTCTGAAGCAACTTGGTTTATTAGATGAGCATGCAGAATACTATCCACACATGTTTTCTGGCGGTCAGCTGCAACGTGTAGCCTTAGCCAGAGCCCTGATCTTAGATCCTAAGCTCCTTATTCTCGATGAAGCACTGACAGCATTAGATCCTTCTTTACGTGCACAAATTGTCAACTTATTACTTGAACTACAACAGCAAGATGGCCTTGCTTATTTGCTGATTACCAACAATTTACAACTTGTACGCCATATCAGTGACGAGATGTTAGTCTTATATCAAGGGCAAGCAGCCGATTCGGGTCTTACTGCGGAAGTGTTTGCAAACCCACAACACGACTATACTAAAAAGCTGATCAACAGCGCTTTGTAAACCGTAAGGTTTGACGCGTCGATCAAAAACAACATGTTTTAGACAAGGTAACTGATGCTAACTTCTGCTCTGTTGATCGCATTATCGTCCCCTATGCAATTGGGCACTAACATACCGCAAGTACAAAACAACTCGGCACATCACCAAATTAGGTGCATTATGCAGAATGTTGGCCAGCCTTACGATGTGCTAGAAATGCCGTGGCTTCGTGCCAGACAAGAGTTACGCTTACGGCGTATTGACGGGTACTATACCGCTATTTTATTAAGCGAAATGGCTCCTTTTGGTCAATTATCTGCACCATTATATTTAGAGAACTGGTATTGGTTTGTCGCGCCTTCAGCACAGAGCTTACCCAAAGAGCTGAGACAATACGGTGTGGTACGAGGTAGCCATCAAGCAAAATGGTTTGAGAGTTTAGGCATCACACCCACCGTAGAAGTGAATACGATAGAAGAGTTGTTGTTAGTATTAAAACGAAAAAGAATCGATACGGTACTGATGGATTTGGAAACCTTTGTTGAGACCGCTCCGCGTGTTGGGTTAGACACTGAGCACTTTAGCAGTGATTTTTTTCGGTATGTACCGTTAGGCGTCTATTTTTCGAGTCGTTATTTACACGAAAAACCCGATTTTCTCGCTGCTTTTAATCACAATATCCCATTGTGCACGCAAACCCCCTTTACACTGTCTGAACGTGAAAAAGTGCAAATTAAAAACCAATTGTTTATGGCCGCAACACACCTTAGCCAAGATCCACGCATTATCACTGCGGTACACGAGGCCAATCATCAACCGACTAGTCAAGAACAAATAGCATTACTGGATAAGCAGTGGGCGCATGAGCTTACGCTTAATATTTCAGGTCTAGCGGTCAGTCTGCAGCAAAGCGCCTTATCCAGATATTTACACACTTGGCAGCAACAGTTTTCTGGGCAGGTGGCTGAAGTGATGTTAGTTGATCAACAAGGCCGTAATGTCGCTATTAGTGAAATTACCTCAGATTATTGGCAAGGCGATGAAGCGAAATTCCAACAGGCGATGCAAGAGGCACAGCCATACTATTTTGATACAGTTAGTTTTGATGCGTCCACCCAACGCTTCCTCGTCCATTTAAGTATTCCCTTGTATGACAAGAAAACGGACGATAACACGCCGGGCACTAACGAAAATCCCCTTGTCCCAGCCCCCCCCATAGGCATGTTAATGCTAGGCATTGATGTTGAGTTAAGCCTACAAAAGTGTGCGCAATCTCTAAGTGCACTTGATTGCAGCTAAATAACATAGACGCACAATCAATCGTATGATGGATGTTACCCATTTTACACATAAAAAAGGGAACCTAAGTTCCCTTTTTCCTATGTACACGCTAGCGTGATTAAAAGGCTTCAGTAAGTTCTGTCGTGCGTAACTGCCGCGTAATCTTGGCCTGTGATTTTAATGTGGCCAACAGAGCTTGGTAGTGCAATTCAGCTTGTTGACGTGAGATCGCTTCTAACTGGCTGGCATCTGGCGTAGCCGTTACTTCAGTTGCCGTGACATTATCAACGGATACTACCACTACGTCGCCATTGGTTAACTGCACAGAATCAACACTGCTAGCACCCTCAGCAGGTTTTGGCATAGCGAAGGCTTTACTCCGTACTTCAGCGTTAAGATCGCCACCAAAGCGCGATACGGCAGCAGCGGTAACTATCTCAGCATTGGCTTGCGTCGCCATCTCTGCCAACGAGGCGCCTGTAGCTAACAACTCAGCACCACGTGCCAGCGCTTGTTTCGCCTGAGCATCTTGGCGCACTGCAGCCGTTACCTGATCTTTAACTTCGTCTAAGCTTTGAGTACGCGCAGGATTATGGGTTTTTATGCGCACCACCACCACGTGTTCACGGGCAAGTTCCAACACGTCACTGTTAAGCCCTTCGCTAATAAAACGCGGATCAAATAAACGATTTAATACGTTGGGCTGAGCTAAAGCACCGCTTGCCGTGTCACGACTGAACAAGTCGGTTGTTTGCACTTGCACACCGAGTGTTTCAGCAGCTTCATCCAGATTGTCGGGTTGCTCAAACGCGACCTGTGCCAAGCGTTGTTGTAGATCATAAAACAACGCTGTTGCTTGTTCTTGACGAATTAAGGCCTCAATTTCAGCACGAACCTCGTTCAAGGGTTGCGTTACCGCAGGCTCAAACGTCGTGAGTTTAATAATGTGGTAGCCAAACTCACTTTTGATCACTTCTGATAATTGTCCTTGCTGCGTTAACGCAAACCCTGCTGCTTCAAACGCGGGATCCATTTGCCCTGCCACTAACTCACCTAGGGCACCACCATTTTCAGCAGAAAACGTATCTGCCGAATGGGTTTTTGCTAATTCGGCAAAATCCGCACCGTTTTGTAATTCTGTTAATAAGCTGCCTGCTTTCGCGGCAATCTCAGCATTTTCAGCTTCGCTTTCTAACATGATGTGGGCGACTTCGCGGCGCTCCGCTTTCCCAAAACGCGCTTGGTTAGCATCATAGTATTCTGCTACTTGTTGTGCCGTAACCTCGATATCTTGCGCCAACGTTGCTGCAGACAGCTCAACAAATTCAGCGGCTACTTGCTCTGGCGTCATAAAACGCGCAATATTTTGTTGATAATAGTTTTGCAGCATCTCATCCGTTACTGTAACGGTTTCTGCATATGTAGCGGCATTAATTGTGAAATAACGCAGATCACGGGTTTGTTGTTGCAGCGATAGCAATAAATTGATTTCAGAGGCTAAACCAAACTCGCTGCCAACAAGACCTTGCATCAGTTGGCCGGTGGATAAGTCTTCTCTAACCATCTCCCGGAATTGGGCTGGCTGATAGCCGGCTTGACGCAATAAAGCATTAAAGCGTTCAGTACTAAACACACCATCAATTTGAAATTCTGGCAAACTGGTAACGGTTTGTCTTACCTGCTCATCCCCTACTCGCAAACCTAATGTCCGAGCAAATTGCTTTTGTAAGGTGTCATCAATAACACGCTCAAGCACGTCGCTGCGGAAACTGGCCATATAAGCCGGATCGGCGGCGAGCGTATCGTACATTTCGCCAAACTGCTGTTGCATACGGGCACGCTCATTTTGCAATGCCTGATCGTAGCTTGCTTGGCTTATATCTTCCCCATTTACTACGGCCACAACGGCTTCGGTTGGCGTGCTAAGATAGCTACCAACACCAGCTAGGGCGAATGTCAGGATCACTAAACCAAGAATAATCTTAGCGGTAAGTCCCTGCGAGCCTTCTCTGATTCGTTCTAACATCTTTGCTCTTTCTCTGTTATCAGTGACACACATGTTGTGTTAAAAAAAAAGCGCATCTTAACAGATGCGCCCTTTTTATAGAAGCCTTGGCATTGTCTGCTGGCTTAAGAAACCCGCCCGGCGCGCCGGAGAGGATTCTGTTAGTTTACAGCGTCTTTTAACGCCTTACCTGGCTTGAAAGAAGGAATTTTCGCAGAAGCGATTTGAATAGTAGCGCCAGTTTGTGGGTTACGGCCAGTACGAGCAGCACGCTCACGTACGGCGTAGGTGCCAAAACCAACTAAAGCTACTGAGTCGCCTTCCTTAAGAGCTTCGGTAACAGCGTCGATGAACGCGTCTAAAGCACGACCTGCTGCGGCCTTAGAAATATCTGCATTCGCAGCAATTTTGTCGATTAGTTGAGACTTGTTCACAATATCATCCCCTTCAATTGTTATTATTTTCTACAACGGCAAGCTATTAGTCTAAGTGGTTGCCCGCGTGTTATAACAAGCAACAACTTTGCTTGCAAGCAGCAGAAACGCGAAAACTAATAATTTTGGCTTTGACCGCAGCCCTTGCTACACAAGGGCTTGGCCGAAACTGCCAATAACTTAGCACAGCTACCGCGAATGAAAAGCCCCTAAACCGGATTTTTTTCGGTTTTTTTGCTTTTTGCTGCATTTTTTACCGTATTTAGCGGTGTAACGCGGGCAATTGGCTCTTGCAAGGCGAATTCTAATACTTCGTCAATCCACTTTACGGCTTTGATCTCGATAGCATCTTTCACGTTATCCGGGATTTCTTTTAAATCCCGAATGTTATCATGGGGAATTAAAACACGTTTAATGCCACCCCGATGTGCCGCTAACAGCTTTTCTTTTAAGCCGCCAATCGGCAGAACTTCACCACGTAAGGTTATCTCGCCCGTCATAGCCACATCGGCTCGTACAGGGTTACCGGTTAAGCTTGAAACCAACGCCGTCACCATACCAATACCCGCACTTGGCCCGTCTTTTGGCGTTGCGCCTTCAGGCACATGAACGTGGATATCGCGCTTCTCATAAAAATCTTCGTTAATTCTCAGCGCTTCCGCACGGCTTCTAACCACAGTCATCGCGGCTTGAATCGACTCTTTCATCACATCGCCTAGCGAGCCGGTATACGTCAGTTTGCCTTTCCCCACTACCGCCGCAGCTTCTATGGTCAGTAAGTCTCCACCAACTTCCGTCCAAGCTAAACCCGTTACCTGACCAATGCGATTACTGTCTTCAGCTTTACCATAATCATAACGATGCACACCCAAAAATTCTTCTAGGTTTTGCTCGTTGATCACAACTTGCTTGACGTTTTTGTTCAATAAAATCTGTTTAACCGCTTTACGGCACAATTTAGAAATTTCGCGCTCTAAACTACGCACCCCAGCTTCACGGGTGTAATAACGGATGATCCCTACCACTGCGCTATCTTCAATCAGAACTTCTGACGGTTTTAACCCATTGCGGCTCACTTGCTTTTGGATAAGGTGCTGTTTGGCAATATTAAGCTTCTCATCCTCGGTATAGCCTGACAAACGAATCACTTCCATCCGATCCAACAAGGCCGCGGGTATGTTCAAACTGTTTGAGGTCGCGAAGAACATCACATCAGACAGATCGTAATCTACTTCTAAATAATGATCGCTAAATGCTGAGTTTTGCTCTGGATCTAACACTTCTAATAACGCTGCCGCTGGATCACCGCGGAAATCTGATGCCATTTTGTCAATTTCATCAAGCAAAAATAGCGGATTACGCACCCCAACTTTGGCCATTTTTTGAATAATTTTACCCGGCATCGAGCCGATATAGGTACGACGATGACCACGAATTTCAGCTTCATCTCGCACGCCGCCTAATGCCATACGAACGTACTTACGTCCTGTTGCTTTGGCAACAGATTGCCCAAGCGACGTTTTACCCACGCCTGGCGGCCCCACTAAAAACAGAATCGGGCCTTTTAATTTATTAACACGCTGTTGAACCGCCAAATACTCAATAATGCGCTCTTTCACTTTATCTAAGCCATAGTGATCAGCATTTAAAATTTGCTCTGCTGCGGCCAGATTTTTCTTCACTTTTGAACGTGCTTGCCATGGCACTTGCGTTAACCAATCAATGTAGCTTCGCACCACTGTCGCTTCAGCCGACATAGGCGACATCATTTTTAGCTTTTGCAGTTCAGCGCGCGCTTTTGCTTCGGCATCGGCAGGCATTTTTGCTTCAGCAATTTTTTTCGATAGCGTTTCAAACTCGTCTGGCGCATCTTCTAACTCGCCTAACTCACGCTGTATCGCTTTCATTTGCTCATTTAAATAGTATTCGCGCTGGCTTTTTTCCATCTGTTTCTTAACGCGGCTACGAATACGGCGCTCAACTTGCAAAATATCAATTTCGCTTTCCATCATCGCCATTAAATACTCAAGCCGCTCGGTAACATTGGTCAGCTCTAATACTTTTTGTTTATCTTCAACTTTTAATGGCATATGCGCTGCCATGGTATCGGCTAAACGAGCACCATCGTCAATACCACTTAACGCCGTTAAGACTTCAGGCGGGATTTTTTTATTCAGCTTAATGTAGCCTTCAAACTGATTAATCGCTGAGCGTAAAAACACTTCTTGCTCACGACTGTCAATGTCCTGCGTTGCTACGGGGTCAATGTAAGCGGCAAAACTGTCTTGTGTTTCAGTAAACTCGACGAGTTGCGCTCTCTTACCGCCTTCAACTAACACTTTTACCGTACCGTCTGGCAATTTCAATAATTGTAAAATCGTCGCAACGGTACCAATTCGATAAAGATCCTGTTCTGTAGGATCGTCTAAAGTGGCATCTTTTTGGGCAACCAAGAAAATTTGTTTGTCATTATCCATGGCCGCATCTAAACATTTAATGGATTTCGCCCGGCCAACAAAAAGTGGGATTACCATGTGCGGATAAACAACAACGTCACGCAATGCCAGCACGGGCATATGCATACGTTCAGAGTGTGCTGTGGTCATTAATTTACTCTCGAATTAAGTTACTGCAGGCGACAATGTTTAGTATATGGGGGCAGTTCTGTAAACTTCAATTCATCTGATAAAAAAGGAGCTTTGCAGCTCCTTTTTTCATGTCGTTTGCGCTTAGTGGGATTCAGCCACCGCCGACTCGCTGCTCTCATAGATAAGTATGGGCTGGCTCTCACCTCGGATCACCGTTTCATCAATTACCACTTTGCTCACATCTTGCATTGAGGGTAATTCATACATGGTGTCTAACAGCACACCTTCTACAATCGAGCGCAAACCACGAGCACCGGTTTTACGTTCCATGGCTTTTTGTGCGATGGCCTTTAATGCATCTTCACGGAATTCTAATTCAACATTTTCCATCTCGAACAATGCAGCAAACTGTTTACTCAGTGCATTCTTCGGTTGACTCAGAATTTGCACTAAAGCATCAAGGTCTAACTCGGTTAGCGTAGCCACTACCGGTAATCGCCCAATAAACTCCGGTATTAAACCGTATTTCACTAAATCTTCAGGTTCAACATCGCGGAATGACTCGCTTAAGCTGCGCGTATTTTCTTTACTTTTAACTTGTGCACCAAACCCAATCCCTGAGCCTTTCGCACTGCGCTGCTCGATGACTTTATCTAGTCCGGCAAAGGCGCCGCCACAAATAAACAGAATTTTAGACGTATCGACTTGCAAAAACTCTTGCTGTGGATGCTTGCGCCCGCCCTGCGGTGGAACTGAAGCAATGGTGCCTTCAATCAGTTTTAATAGCGCTTGTTGTACGCCTTCACCCGACACATCCCGCGTAATCGAAGGATTGTCTGATTTACGCGATATCTTGTCTATTTCATCAATGTAAACGATACCACGCTGCGCTTTTTCCACATCATAATCGCATTTCTGCAATAATTTCTGAATGATGTTTTCAACGTCTTCACCTACATAACCCGCTTCCGTTAAGGTGGTGGCATCAGCCATGGTAAACGGCACATCTAACAAGCGAGCCAGCGTTTCCGCCAACAAGGTTTTACCGCTTCCGGTAGGGCCAATAAGCAAAATATTACTTTTACCAAGCTCAACGTCTTGCTTTAATTGGGCACTACGTAAGCGTTTGTAATGATTATACACGGCAACAGCGAGCACTTTTTTGGCGTGTTCTTGTCCGATAACATAATCATCTAAATGCTTACGAATATCACGTGGTGTTGGCAGTTTTTCCGTATCACGCTTTGGCGAGATATCTTTAATTTCTTCGCGAATAATGTCGTTGCACAGATCAACACATTCATCACAAATATAAACCTGTGGCCCTGCGATCAACTTACGCACTTCATGCTGTGATTTGCCACAAAAAGAGCAATACAGTAATTTGCCGCTCTTATCGCCGTCAGTGCGGTGATCAGACATGTAACTACCTCTTTTCTAGCTGGCGAGCACGTCTTGCTCGCCTCATTTAATTATTTTGCGTCTCGATTCGTTAATATGGCATCAACCAGACCATAATCCAAGGCCTGTTGTGCACTTAAGAAGTTATCACGCTCAGTATCTTTACACACCTGCTCATAGGTCTTACCACTGTGCTCGGCCATTAAACGGTTAAGCTTTTCTTTGATATAAAGAATTTCGCGGGCATGGATTTCAAAGTCAGTTGCTTGACCTTGGAAGCCCCCTAAAGGCTGGTGAATCATCACGCGGGCATTCGGTAAGCAATAACGTTTGCCTTTGGTACCACCGGATAATAAAAATGCCCCCATACTGGCAGCTTGGCCTACACACACCGTCGCGATATTGGGTTTAATATACTGCATGGTGTCGTATATAGACAAACCTGCCGTTACCGAACCACCGGGTGAATTAATATAAATGTAGATATCTTTCTCTGGGTTTTCTGATTCCAGAAATAATAACTGCGCGACGATCAGGTTGGCCATATGATCTTCAACCTGCCCCGTTAAAAAGATAACACGTTCTTTTAAAAGGCGGGAATAGATGTCAAAAGAACGTTCGCCTTTAGCGGTTTGCTCAATAACCATCGGCACTAAGGCATTAACAATGTCATTCATGTCGCGAGACATAGGCATAATCTGGATTCCCTCTGGGGTAGCGGTTTAAATAGTGGTCTAAACGGTACCTAAAAATAAAATGGCCCGAACACGTGTTCGAGCCATTAAAACCGTCACGCGCTAAGATGTCAATCTTAGTTAGCGGCCTTTGGGTTCATAATTTCATCAAACGCCGCAACTTGCTCGGTTACCTTAGCAGAAGCCAGAACCACGTCAATGGCTTGTTCTTCTAACGCAACGTTACGCATACTTTGCATTAATTCTTTGTTTGATTTGTAGTATTGAACCACTTCAGCTGGATCTTCATAAGCTGATGCCACATTGTCAATTAACTCTTGCACTTTAGCTTCGTCAACTTTCAAGCTGTTTGTCTTGATGATTTCGCCTAACAGTAAACCCACTTTTACGCGATCTTTCGCTTGCTCTTCAAATAAAGAGGCGGGTAATTCTGGCAACTGCTTAGGATCAACATTTTGACCAAAACGTTGTAAAGCTTGCTGACGCAATACATCTACTTCGCTGGCGATAAGCGCTTTTGGCACATCAACGTCATTCGTCAATAACAGACCTTTGATAACTTGCTCTTTTACTTTGCCTTTAATGGTTTGCTTTAATTCGCGTTCCATATTTTTACGGACTTCCGCTTTTAACGCGTCAACAGAGGCATCTGCTAAACCAAATAAAGTAGCAAATTCATCGTTTAATTCTGGTAATACTTGCGCTTCTACTTTGCTTACAGTTACCGCAAAACTTGCCGCTCTACCCTTTAAATTTTCTGCATGGTAATCTTCAGGGAAGGTAACGTTAACCGTTGCTTCTTCGCCTGCGGCCTTACCGATAACACCGTCTTCAAAGCCAGGGATCATCCGGCCTTGGCCTAATTCTAATACGAAATTAGAGGCTTTACCGCCTTCAAACTCTTCGCCATCGATTGAACCAACAAAGTCCATCGTTACGCGATCGCCAGTGGCCGCAGCAGCGTTTTTGTCTTCCCATTTCGCATGTTGCTTGCGTAAGGTGTCTAACATTTTGCTCAGATCGTCTTCAGAGATCTCAACCACTGGCTTAGACACTTCAACTTTATCTAACGCGGCAACAACAACCTCAGGATACACTTCAAACGTCGCCGTGAAGGCTAAATCTTTACCGGCTTCCAAGGCACCTGGTGCAAAGGTGGGTGCGCCAGCAGGCGTTAACTTGTTTTCAATAATGGCATCATAAAAAGAACGTTGCATTTGTTCTGAGGCCACTTCTTGTAACACCGCTAAGCCAAAGCGTTTTTGAATAATAGAAATCGGTGCTTTACCTGGACGGAAGCCATCAATACGCTGGCGTTTTGCCAATTCACGTAAACGGTTTTTGACTTCAGTATCAATGTTAACTGCTGGAACAGTAATATTTAAACGGCGCTCTAAACCCTGGGTGGTTTCAACAGAAACTTGCATCTCTTTACCTCAAATTCAATGTCAGGCGCCTCTATATACGCCGTAGTGTGATAGCTGGGTGTGAAAACGTAGCAATAACCTAGCCTGTTATAAAATGGACGCGGCATTATAGCGAGCTATAACTCAGTAGTCGAGCCCCAGATTCAATGCTCAAGAAGATGGTTTTAACTTATTGTCAACAAACAAAAAAACAGGCTTTCACTGTATGTGAAAGCCTGTTTTTTAATGTAAACGAGCTGGTTAGCCGCGAATTTGTCCCTGCCCAGTCACCACATATTTTTCAGTCGTTAAGGCTTCAAGCCCCATTGGCCCATATGCATGTAGTTTACTGGTAGAAATACCGATCTCCGCACCTAAGCCTAGCTCTCCACCATCTGAAAAACGTGACGAAGCATTATGCATAACCACAGCAGTATCAACTGTTGCAATAAAACGATCGGCATTTGCCTGATCAGCAGTACAAATTACTTCGGTATGCTGGCTACCAAAACGATCAATATGCGAGATCGCCTGATCTAAATCGGCCACGATACGCACTGCAATTTCTGGCGCTAAGTATTCTTGGCCAAATTCATCATCGGCAATCAACGACGCCCCGCTGAAGAAAGGTAAGCTTTTCGAACAGGCGTGCACTTTCACATGATTTTCTGCCAAGGCTTTTGCCACTATGGGTAAAAAGTGTGGTGCAATAGCGCTGTGCACTAACAATCCCTCAAGCGCGTTACATACTCCCGGGCGCTGCACTTTGCCGTTAATCAATAGCGTTAATGCCATGTCGATATCGGCTGTCTGATCAACAAATAAATGGCATACCCCTTTGAAATGCTGGATAACTGGGATCCGACTATGTTCAGTGACAAATCGAATAAGCCCTTCTCCACCGCGCGGGATCACGAGATCGATAAATTCATCTTGCTTTAACAATGACAATAATAAGTTTCTATCTGGATCTGGCACGATACTAATGACCGCTGCAGGTAAATTATGCTCAGCAAGGGCTTCACGCATCGCAGCAGCAATCGCTAGACTGGTTTTAATCGCCTCTCTACCACAACGCAAAATTACCGCATTCCCCGATTTAAAACATAAGGCACCGGCATCGGCCGTCACATTTGGGCGCGCTTCATAAATCATACAAATTACACCCAGTGGAATACGCCGTTTGGCGATATTAATGCCATTAGGACGTTGCTCAATTTGACGCGTTAATCCCACCGGATCGGGTAAACGAATGATTTGCTCGATGGCAGATGCCATAGCCTCAATACGTTCTGCGGTTAAGGTTAAGCGATCTAACATTGCAGGGCTGGTGCCATTGCCATTGGCTTCAGCAACCTCAGCGCGGTTTTCCGCAAGAATAGCAGGGGTTGCTGAACGGATTTTATTGGCAAACGCTTGTAGTACAACATTTTTTTGTTCGGTACTGAGTACAGCAACCGCTTTTGCTGCCACAGCAGCCTCCGCGGCCAGTTTAGCCGCCACATCGGTAATCATAATTTCTCCAGTAACATCATTTCACTACGGTGAATAACCGCATTGCTGCCATTTGGACAATACCCTAAACATTTTTCAATATGCTGGGTTTTCTGGCCTTTAATGGAAAACAGTTCGTGGGCACTGTATCGACTCACGCCTTTTGCAATCGACCGCTTACCCACTGCGCAGCGCACAATTACAGCATCACCCGATTCAAATTCACCTTTTATTTTTACTATACCACTGCTTAATAAAGACGCGCCATGCTGACACAACGCAGCAACACAACCGTCATCTACCCAAATTTCACCTTTGGCTCGCAGCGTATGTCGTACCCAATGTTTTTTAGCCGGTAACGGATTTTTCTGGGCATAAAAAATAGTCCCCGGATTCTTGCCCGCTAAAAGACACTGAAAGGTTTCTGGCTGATGACCATCCGCAATAATAGTATCCACCCCTTGCGTTGTCGCCTTCTCAGCCGCTTCAATTTTAGTCCGCATTCCCCCGGTGCCAACCGCTGATGCCGCACCGCCGGCGAGCGCATAAATTTGTGGCGAAATGTGTTTTACTTCTGGAATAAATTCAGCAGCAGGATCTTTGTTAGGATCAGCAGTGTAAAGCCCTTTTACATCAGAACAAATCAGCAACGCATCGGCATGCGCAACCGTGGCAACCATCGCGGCTAGGTTATCGTTATCACCCACTTTTAATTCTTCAGTCGCAATAGTGTCGTTTTCATTCACGATGGGCAGCACCCCATGATCTAACAAACGACGCAACGTATTCTGCACATTAACATGCCTGACTCGATCACTCAGATCGCCATGTGTCAGTAACACTTGGGCGCACGGGAAATCAAAGCAACGACTCCAAAAATTCATCATTTCGTTTTGACCGACAGCTGCCATAGCGCGTTTTAATGCCAATGGCACACGGTGATGTTGAAAATTAAAATGATGACGACCAGCGGCTACGCTGCCCGAAGAAACCAGGATGACTTCCCGGCCAAGAAGACGACATTCGCGGATAAATTCAGCAATGGGACGTAAATATTTTTCACTACATCCTTCATTGTCTGGCGCTATTAGGGCACTGCCGACCTTCAGTACTATCCTACGCCAAGATGGGTTTAACATAACTCCTCCGTTGTGTGAACCGTGAGCTATTCTAGCAAAAAATGTAACCCAGCACCACCCAACTTACCATTTCCGCGTTAGTTACACCTAAGACAACAGGAGAAATAAGCATTACTATTCATAATATTACAGATTTAATACGCTTTTACTGCTTGCTTTTAACACAGCTGAAAGCATCAAAAACTGTAATTAAATTACAGATTTAACAAATAACCTGTTGTTGTAATGCTGCGTGAATTTATTTTGCGCAACAATGCAGTATTATTTTGATGAATATTGGGTATAGGGTAGGTATTTCTGTAAATTGAGGCTTTCCTAGAAACGATACGTTGCGATTCGTCGCTAGATGCAACAAGACTCAAGCTGGATTAATGGATAAAACTAAAAAATAGTGGATCACTTTTAGATTGCTGGTGGGGAACACTATTGAATTGGTGTTGACAAGTATGCGCCTGTGGGTGGGTTTGAGCCGAACCGCTAGGCTGCTTGCAGCCGATAACGCACACAAAGACGCTGTGAATACATCCATGTAAGCTCTTCTCCAGCATCCATGCTGGACAGGCTTTGTTTAGCATTATCGGCTCGCTGC
>Ga0209812_10000315_pt1 | contig 45232 bp, 29 predicted proteins | sample JI71714BDNA_FD_187502 | JGI IMG/M metagenome (GOLD analysis project Ga0209812, IMG submission 187502) | Wastewater effluent complex algal communities from Wisconsin, to seasonally profile nutrient transformation and Carbon sequestration -... | ecosystem: Engineered > WWTP > Effluent > Algae...
GCCGCCTCAGCTTTTCCGCCGACCTGCTCCAGACCGCGATCGAGAGCATCGATCAGGGCATTGCGCTGGTCGATGCCGAGATGCGGCTGGTGGCGTGGAACAGCCGCTATCAGGCAATCTTCGACCTCCCCGACCGGCTGGTCAGCGTCGGCACGCCAATTGCCGATCTGATCCGCTTCAACCTGGCGCGCGGGGCCTTGTCCGAGGTCGAGATTGCCGAGCAGGTCGAGCGCCGCCTCGCCTATATGCGCGCCGGGACCGAACACCGGATCGAACGGGTGCAGCACGATGGCCGCGTGCTCAGGATCGTCGGTGCGCCGACGCCCGGCGGTGGCTACACCACCTCCTATACCGACATCACGCTGGATCGCCGGGCCGAACAGGCGCTGGAGGACAAGGTGGCGACCCGCACCCACCAGTTGAGCGAGGCCAATGCGGCATTGGCCGAGGCGACCCGCTCCAAGACCCGGTTTCTGGCCGCCGCCAGCCACGATCTGATCCAGCCCCTCAACGCAGCCCGCCTGTTCGCTTCGGCCTTGGGCGAGGAGGTGGAGGGCCGCCCGGCGCTGGAACGGCTGGTGGCTGATCTCGACGGTTCGATCGTCTCGGCTGACCGGCTGATCCGGGTGCTGCTGGAGATTTCCAAGCTCGACAGCGGCGGTGTGGTGCCTGCGCCCGAGCCCGTCGCGCTCGACCAGTTGTTCGAGGATGTGGCGCGCGAATTCCTGCTGCAAGCGCAGGCCAAAGGGCTGCGGCTCAGGCGCGTGCGCACAACCGCGTGGGTGATGGCCGACCGCGCGCTGCTGACGGCTGTTGTGCGCAACCTGCTGAGCAATGCGGTGCGCTATACCGCCAAGGGGGGCGTGCTGATCGGGGTGCGGCGGCGCGGGGACGCCGTGCTGATCTGCATTCACGACACCGGGCGCGGGATCGCCCCTGCCGATATCGAGCGCATTTTCGGCGAGTTCGAACGCGGCGCTTCGACCGACCGGGAGGGGCTGGGGCTGGGCCTTGCCATTGTCCGGCGCGCGGCGCGGTTGCTGGACGTGGAGATCGAGACGACCTCGACGCTGGCACGCGGGAGCCGCTTTGCCCTCGCCCTGCCGGTGTTGCGGCGCGAGGCGGCCCCGCTGCCTCGGACTATTCCGGCGCGGGGTCCGGGCGGCTTTGGCGCGGCGCGGGTGCTGGTGGTGGACAATGACGCGAGCGTTCTTGCCGCGACCGCCGCCTTGCTTGGCAAGTGGGGGCTGGAGGTGACCTGCGCGGCCAATGGCGCGGGCGCGGCTGCCGTGATGCCGCAAGCGCCTGATGTGGCGATCATGGACTACCGGCTCGACGGGGAGGAGCGCGGCGATGCTGCCTATTCGATGCTGTGCCAGCTTTGGGCCGCCCGCCCGCCCGCGATCCTGCTGACCGCCGAAGGTTCGGACGAGACCGAGGCCGCTGCCGCGCGGATGGGGGCGAACCGCTTGCTCAAACCCGCGCCGCCCGCTGCCTTGCGCGCCCTGATTGCCACCGCGCTGGCGCAGGGCCGCGCAAGCCGCGCTCAGGCCTTGGCCGAATCCGCCACCGGCTGATCGACCTCCAGCTTGGCGGCCAGCAACACCGCTTGCGTGCGGCTGTTCACGCCCAGCTTGCGCAGGATCGCGGTGATATGCGCCTTCACTGTCGCCTCGGAAATGGCGAGTTCATAGGCGATCTGCTTGTTCAATAGTCCTTGCCGGATGCCGCCCAGGATGCGGCGCTGGGCCGGCGTAAGGCTGGCGATCCGGGACAGATCATCATCCGCCCCCGCCTCGCCGGTTTCAGGAAACCACCCGTCCCCGTCGCGCACGGCGGCCAGCCCTTCGCGCATCGCATCGAGGCTGGCGGACTTGGGGATGAACCCTGCCGCCCCCAATTGCGCCGCCGCCGCCGCCACGCGCGGCTCCTCGCTGGCCGAGACGATCACGATGGGCAGCGCGGGGTAATCCTGCCGCAGGTCCATCAGAACGCTAAGGCCGGTGGAATCGGCCATGTGCAGATCGAGCAGCAGGGCTTCTGCCGCCCCCTCGGCCCCAAAACCTTCCAGCGCTGTGCGTGCCTCGGCGGCGGAGCTGGCTTCGATGATCGCTGCCTCGGGCCACACCCGCCCCACCGCATGGGCGAGCGCGCTGCGAAACAGCGGGTGATCATCGGCAATGACGACGCGCATGGTCACCTGTGCCTCAAGCGTTCTGCCGGCCTTCGATCAGCCGCTCGACAAGGCTGGGATCAGCCAGCGTCGAGGTATCGCCCAAAGCCCCGAATTCGTTCTCGGCGATCTTGCGCAGGATGCGGCGCATGATCTTGCCCGAGCGGGTCTTGGGCAGGCCATCGGTGAAGTGGATGATATCAGGCGTAGCGATGGGGCCGATTTCCTTGCGGACGTGGGCTTTCAACTCCGCCAGCAGCGCGCCATCACCTTCCTCGCCTACATTCAGCGTGACATAGCAATAGATGCCCTGCCCCTTGATATCATGCGGATATCCGACCACGGCAGCTTCCGCCACCTTGGGGTGAAGCACCAGCGCGCTTTCGACCTCGGCGGTGCCCATGCGGTGGCCCGAGACGTTGATCACATCGTCGACCCGGCCGGTGATCCAGTAGTATCCGTCAGCGTCGCGCTTGCACCCGTCGCCGGTGAAGTACTTGCCCTTGTAGGTGCTGAAATAGGTCTGGCCGAACCTTTCGTGATCGCCATAGATCGTGCGGGCCTGACCCGGCCACGAATGCGTGATGCACAGGTTGCCCTCGGCCGCGCCGTCCAGCACGCCGCCCTCGCTATCGACCAGTTGCGGGCGGATGCCGAAGAACGGGAGGCCTGCGCTGCCCGGTTTCATGTCGTGCGCGCCGGGGAGCGTGGTGATCATGCAACCACCGGTTTCGGTCTGCCACCAGGTGTCGATGATCGGGCAGCGGCCCTCGCCCACCACGTCGAAATACCAGCGCCAGGCTTCCGGATTGATCGGTTCGCCAACGGACCCAAGCAGGCGCAGCGAGGCGCGGCTGCGGCTGGTCACATGGCTATCGCCTTCGCGCATCAGGGCGCGGATCGCGGTCGGCGCGGTGTAGATGATGTTGACCTGATGCTTGTCGACCACATCCCAGAACCGTCCGTGATCGGGGTAGTTCGGCACACCTTCGAACACAACGGCCGTCGCACCATTGAACAACGGCCCGTAGACGACATAGCTATGACCCGTCACCCACCCGATATCGGCGGTGCACCAGAACACTTCGCCCGGCTGGTAATCGAAGATGTAGTGGAAAGTCGTCGCGGTCCACACGCCGTAGCCGCCGGTGGTGTGGAGCACGCCCTTGGGCTTGCCGGTCGAGCCTGACGTGTAAAGGATGAACAGCGGGTCTTCCGCGCCCATCACTTCGCAGGGACATTCATCATCGCTGGCAACATCCTCAAGCCAGTGATCGCGCCCCTCGACCATATCGATCGCGCCGCCGGTGTGGCGGATCACCAGCACGCCATCGACCGGAGTCGCATGGGCAGCAAGCTTCAGCGCCGCATCGACATTGGCCTTGAGCGGCACGTGCTTGCCGCCGCGCAGGCCTTCATCGGCGGTGACGACAAAGCGGCTGCCGCAATCCTCGATCCGGCCCGCCAGTGCCTCGGGAGAAAACCCGCCGAACACCACCGAATGCACCGCCCCCAGCCGTGCGCAGGCGAGCATCGCAGTCACGCCTTCAAGGATCATCGGCATATACAGCGTCACCCGGTCGCCGCGCTTCACGCCCAGCTTTTTGAGCGCATTGGCCATCCGCACCACTTCTGTGTGCAATTCGCCATAGCTGAGGCTGCGGCCCGGACTTGCCGGATCGTCGGGCTCGAAGATCAGTGCCGTGCGATCCGCGTGCTGCGGCAGATGCCGGTCCACCGCGTTATGGCACAGGTTGAGGCTGCCATCGGCAAACCACTCGATCCCCACAGGATCATACGACCAGTCCCCGCCGACGGTGGGCGCTTTGACCCAGTCGAGCCGCGCCGCCTGTTCCAGCCAGAACGCGTCCGGCGTTTCGACCGAGGCGCGGTACATCGCGTCATATTGCGCAGGGGTGCAATGGGTCGGCGTGTGCGGTTCGGGCCGCTCTACAGCGTGGATCATCTCGACTCTCCCTATTCTCGGCAACGCTTTTACATCAGGCTACACGCCGCGCCCTCTCAGACAAAGGTCTTACGACCATCCGCTAACTGTCGCGAAGCCCCGGCCAGCGCCATTCTTGCCGGCATAAGACAAGGACGGGAGGGTCTGATGGTTCACATGAACGCGGCACGCAGCTTGCGGGCGATGCTGCTGGCAGCCAGCGTGCTGACAGCCGCGCCGGCGCTGGCGCAGGAACAAAGCGTCGATGCGCGGCTCGACCGGCTGGAGCGGCTGGTCGAAGGGCTGGTCTCCCGGCTGGATGCCGATGCCGGGGCGCAGGCGCAGCAGGCCGAAGCGCTTCAGGCAATCCGCACCGAAACCGGCGTCATCCGTGCCGAGCAGCAGGCGATGCGCGGCGAGGTCGACGCCGCCGAGGAAACCACCCGCACCCTGACCGCCCGGCAAGCCGAGATGTCGGACAAGCTGATCGATTTCGCGATCGCGCCGGGCGAAGGCTTCAGGATGGGCAAGACCCGCGTCACCTATGGCGGCTATGTGAAGCTTGATGCGACCTCCCAGCGCACCAGTGGCGGGCAGATCGCGGGCAATTCGATCCTGCGCGATTTCCTGTTCCCTTCGTCCATTCCCGTGGGCGGACGGGCGAGCGGGTTCGACACCGATTTTTCCGCGCGCCAGACCCGCTTCCTGTTCAAGACCGAAACCGATGTCGGCACCGATCACAAGCTCTCCAGCCTGATCGAGCTGGACTTCAACGTCACCGATGGCGGGAATGAACGGGTCACCAACAGCTTCACGCCGCGCATCCGGCACGCGCTGATCAATTACGACAACTGGACCTTCGGGCAAGGCTGGTCGACCTTCCAGAATGTCGGTGCGCTGCCGGATTCGCTCGATTTCATCGGGGTTACGCCGGGCACGGTGTTCGATCGCCAGCCGCTGATCCGCTACACCAAAGGCGGCCTGCAAATCGCGGTCGAGCAACCAGAAACGGTCGTCACCGCACAGAACGGAACGATGGTCACGCCGGGCGACGACCAGATTCCGGACGTGGTGGGCCGTTACAACTGGACCGGCGACTGGGGCAGCTTCACCGCCGCCGGGATTGTCCGGCAGCTGCATGTTTCCACCGATGATCTGATGGGCGTCGACGATGCCGCCTGGGGTTACGGCCTCAGCCTTTCGGGCAAGCTCAAGGTCGGCGCGAAGGACGATCTGCGCTTCATGGCGACAGCGGGCGATGGTTTGGGGCGCTATATCGGGCTCAACATCGTCAATGATGCCGCGATCAAACTGGACGGCACGCTCGATCCGATCTTCACCATGTCGGGCTTTGCCGCCTACCGCCATGTCTGGTCGGGCAACCTGCGGTCCAATGTCGCCGGAGCTTATTTCAAGGCGGACAATCCGGTGCGGCTCACGACCAATCAGGTGACCGATGAAAGCTGGAACGCCTTCGTCAACCTGATCTGGACTCCGGTTGGCCCGCTGAATGTCGGGCTGGAACTGATGTATGCCGAAAGGACGCTTGAAGACGGGCGCAGCGGTAATCTGCAACGGGTGCAGCTTTCCACGCAGTACAATTTCTGATCGCAGCACACCTGACCACAGCGTTACGCGGTTGCATCTGGCAGCTATCAGGCCCGGCCAAACCCAAGCAAAAGCCCCGCCAGCACATCGCTGGCGGGGCTTTGAATTTGGCGCGGTGCGTCCGTCAGAAGCGATAGGCGATCCCGGCGCTGATCACCCAGGGATCAAGCTTGTGCTCGGTCTCGATCGCCAGCGTGTTGCCGACGAACCAGCGGGCGGTGGTGTCGATGAAATAGCGTTTCACATCGACGCTGATGCCCAACCCCTTGTCATTGACCGGCAGATCAAAGCCCGCTTGCAGCGCAAGACCAAGCTCGTTCGACAGGTTGGTTTCGGTCACGCCAAGCGGCCGTGTCGCTGCGCCGGGCTTGTCACCGACCCACAGGAAATAGGCCGGGCCTGCGCCGACATAGGGCTTCAGCCCGCCCAGATCGAAGTGATACTTCGCTGTCACCGTTGCCGGGATCAGCTTGGCGTTCGACACCAGTTCCGCTCCGGCCGGAAGCCCTGCGGTGGTATCGACATCGTGCTGGGTCATGCCCGCGATCGTCTCGATCGAGACATTGTTGGTCACGAAATATTCGATCGCAATCGTCGGGGTGACATTGTCGTTGGCCTTGGTCTGCAAGGTGGCTGGCAGGCCCGGCAGGTTGACGTTGATGTCGGTGATCTTGCCATCCGGCAACACCGCCGTCGCCAGCACCTTGACCTGGATGTCGCCTGCCCGGTCCGTGTCCTGCGCCATTGCAGGCGTGGCAAGCAGCGCCAGAGCCGCGGTGCCAAACATCAGAAGAGTCTTCATTTTATCGTCCTTCGTCGGCAGCAGCGGCCGCCCTCCGCGGCCCAGGATGGTTGCTGCCTGTGAGGGCCGGATAGAACGCAAAGGCCGCTACGCTCATTGATCCTGATCAAAGACCTTTGCGCTTGTGCCAGCCATTGCTGCACCATCATGGCAACAATCAGCCCCCCACCACCCGTCATCGGGCTCACCAGTTCTCTGGCCGCATTTCGCGCTGCGCTGCCGGCCGGAACGGGCGATGCGCCCACGGCTGACCGGCTGTGTGACGCCGGACGGTCGGCGCATCTGGCACGGGGCGAGGAATTGCGCCCCGATCCGCTGGATGACCGGCTGGTGTGGCTGGCGGCAGGATCGGCCAAACTGGTCGCGCCCGCATCGGCCGGGTCGCCGTTCAATCAGGTGCTGGCGTTCCATTTCGCGGGCGATCTTGTTTCGGTGCTGCGTCAGAGTGACGGCGATTTCCGCCTTGTCGCGCTGACCGATTGCGACATCGTGATCTTCCCGGCCGACGATTTTCTCGACATTGCGCAGGGCGATCCTGCCGTGCTGCGATCTGTGCTCGCCCGCAGCCTGCAGGCGCTGCATCGCAGCCGTACGCGGATGATGCAGATGGGCCACAAATCGGCCCAGCAGCGGATCGCCGATTTCCTCGTCTCCATGGCGGAACGGCTGGCGGATTGCATCGCCGGTCCCTGCACCTTCGTCTTGCCGATGAGCCGGCGTGACATCGGCGATTCGCTCGGCCTCACGATCGAGACAGTCAGCCGCCAGCTGACCGAACTGCGCGAGGCCGGTCTGGTCGCAACCGAGGGGCGGTCAAAGGTGTGCCTGTCCGACGTGGCGGCACTCGCGCGGCTTGCCGGGCGGCAGGCGGGACAACCTAAAAACTAGGCAAATTTGATTTCGGTCAAACACAAGGCATGCGGTGGCACGTTAGAAGCGCGCTGACGGAAGGGATAATTCAACATGGAATCAGTCGTAAAGCGGCTGGGAGTATGGGCGCTCGTCCTGCTCGCAGCGATTGCTGCTATCGCGCTTACGCCCGACAGCGGTTTTGCCATCCACATGGGGATCGTCGCACTTGTCGCGGTGATCCTGATTGGGGTCACGGCCACCAGCTATGACCCGATGGCCAAGGCCCAAAGCATCTTCAAGATGCCTCCTGGCCCGAGCCGCTATGACGATGACGTGATCCGCTGGGGCGTGATCGCGACGATGTTCTGGGGGCTGGCCGGGCTGCTGGCGGGCGTGTTTATCGCTGCCCAGCTGGCCTTTCCGCAGCTAAACCTTGAACCCTACCTCAACTTTGGCCGGGTGCGCCCTCTGCACACCAGCGCGGTGATCTTCGCCTTCGGCGGCAACGCGCTGCTGGCCACCAGCTTTTACGTGGTGCAGCGCACCTGCCGCACCACACTGGCTTTCCCCGCCATGGCCCGCTTCGTGTTCTGGGGGTATCAGCTGTTTATCGTGCTGGCCGCCACCGGCTACCTGCTCGGCATCAGTCAGGGCAAGGAATATGCCGAGCCGGAATGGTATGTCGATCTGTGGCTGACCGTGGTGTGGCTCTGCTATCTCGCAGTGTTCGTCGGCACGCTGCTGCGCCGCCACGAACCGCATATCTATGTCGCCAACTGGTTCTACCTCGCCTTCATCGTCACGATCGCGATGCTGCACGTGGTCAACAACCTCGCGCTGCCTGTCAGCCTGCTGGGCGGCAAGAGCTACAGCGCTTTTGCCGGCGTGCAGGATGCGCTGACCCAGTGGTGGTACGGCCACAACGCGGTCGGCTTCTTCCTGACCGCCGGCTTCCTCGCCATGATGTATTACTTCGTGCCGAAGCAGGCGAATCGCCCGGTCTATTCCTACCGCCTGTCGATCATCCACTTCTGGTCGCTGATCTTCCTCTACATCTGGGCCGGCCCGCACCACCTCCACTACACCGCCCTGCCCGATTGGGCGCAGACGCTGGGCATGGTGTTTTCGGTGATGCTGTGGATGCCCAGCTGGGGCGGCATGATCAACGGTCTGATGACCCTGAACGGCGCATGGGACAAGGTGCGCACCGATCCGATCATCCGCATGATGGTGCTGGCGCTCGCCTTCTACGGGATGAGCACCTTCGAAGGCCCGATGCTGTCGATCAAGGCGGTGAACTCGCTGAGCCACTACACCGACTGGACCATCGGCCACGTCCATTCCGGCGCGCTTGGATGGAACGGGATGATCACCTTCGCCTGCGTCTACTACCTCGTGCCGCGCCTGTGGCAGAAGGAGCGGCTCTACAGCCTGCGCATGATCAACTGGCACTTCTGGCTCGCGACCTTGGGGATCGTTTTTTACGCCTCCTCGATGTGGGTCGCCGGGATCACGCAAGGCCTGATGTGGCGCGAGTATGGCGCCGACGGATACCTGGTGAACAGCTTCGTCGACACCGTCGCCGCGCTCCACCCGATGTACATCCTGCGGGCCGTGGGTGGTCTCATGTACCTCAGCGGTGCGATCATCATGGCCTGGAACATCTGGATGACCATCGCCGGCAAGCAGCGCATCGAGGCTCCGATGGGCGACACCGCCCATGATGAAGCCGCCGATCGCCCCATTGTCGCTCAGCCCGCTGAATAAGCGCTCATCGTAGGAACACAGCCATGAGCAAGAATGCACAGCACAGCGACGTTTTCGAGGGCCACAAGAAGCTCGAAAAGAACGTCACCCTCCTCGGCGCGGCCACCCTGCTGGTGGTCGCCATCGGCGGGATCGTCGAAATCGCGCCCCTGTTCTGGATCGATAACACGATCGAGAAGGTGGAGGGGATGCGGCCCTATACCCCGCTGGAACAGGCGGGACGGGACATCTACATCCGCGAAGGCTGCTACACCTGCCACAGCCAGATGATCCGCCCCTTCCGGGACGAGGTCGAACGCTATGGCCATTACAGCCTTGCCGCGGAAAGCATGTATGATCACCCGTTCCAGTGGGGATCGAAGCGCACCGGGCCTGACCTTGCACGCGTCGGCGGCAAGTATTCGGATGACTGGCACGTCCAGCACCTGAAGGCACCGCGCAGCGTGGTGCCGGAAAGCATCATGCCCAATTACAGCTTCCTTGCCGAAGCGGAATTGAACGTCCCTGATCCGGCGGCCAACCTGACTGCGCTGCGGCGGGTGGGCGTGCCATACTCCGATACCGACATCGCCCAGGCCAAGACCGATCTGATGGCGCAGGCCAATCCCGATGCCGATGCAGGCGATCTGGCCACCCGTTACCCCAAGGCGCAGATCCGCGATTACGACGGCGATCCGAAACGCGTAACCGAGATGGATGCGCTGGTCGCCTATCTGCAGATGCTCGGCACGCTGGTCGATGTGAACAGCGCCGCCGCGCAGGAAGTGCTCACCAAAGGGGAGCAGGGCCGATGATCCTCTACAACACCTTGCGCCACTTCGCCGACAGCTACGGGCTGGCGGTGATCCTCGCGCTCTATCTGACTCTGTGCCTGTGGCACTTCCGTCCGGGGGCCAAGCCCCATGTGGAAGCGGCCAAGCACTCGATTTTCAAGGATCAGACCGATGGCGAATAAACGCATCGACCAACCCACCGGCACCGAAACCGTCGGCCATGAATGGGACGGCATCGAAGAACTCAACACCCCCCTGCCGCGCTGGTGGCTGTGGACCTTCTACGCCTGCATCGCTTTCAGCGCGGTCTATGTCGTGCTTTATCCGGCGTGGCCGCTGATCGACAAGGCAACCGCAGGCACTATCGGCTGGTCGAGCCGCGGCGATCTCGCCAAGGAAATGTCGGCGGCAGAAGCGGCTCGTCAGGGCGTGTTTGCGCAAATTGCTGCGACCGATATCGAGGCGCTGCCTGCCAACCCCGAACTGATGCAGGCAGCGGTCTCCGGCGGCGCGGCGGCGTTCAAGGTCAACTGCGTGCAGTGCCATGGCGCGGGCGCGGCGGGGTATCAGGAATTCGGCTACCCCAACTTGAATGATGATGACTGGATCTGGGGCGGTACGCTGACCGAGATCGAATACACCCTCAACCACGGCATCCGCTGGCAGGCCTCGGACGAGACCCGCGTCAATTACATGCCCGCCTTCCAGGGCGTGCTGGACGCCGGACAGGCCAAGTCGGTGGCGTTGCATGTCCTCTCGCTGTCGGGCAAGGCCAAGGCCAATCCGGCGGGCGCGCAGACCTTCGCCGACAATTGCGCGGCCTGCCACGGCGCGGGCGGTGAAGGGATGCCCGCGATGGGCGCGCCTGCGCTCAACGATGCGATCTGGCTCTATGGCGGCAGCGAGGCGGCGGTGACCAAGCAGATCCTCGCTCCGCGTCACGGCGTCATGCCCGCGTGGAAAGACCGGCTCGATGCCGTGACGATCAAGATGCTGGCCGCCTATGTCCATTCGCGCGGCGGCGGGCAGCAGGCCGCTCCGGCCCAGCCGGAAGCCGCACCTGCGGCGCCTGCTACGGGTGATGTCGCCCAGACCCCCATGAAGGCCGAAAACGATGGCTGATCCCAAGGACCTCGAACGCCCCCAGCCCCCAGCGCAGCCGCGCGACTGGGCCGGGGCGCTCGGGTCCGCCCCCGAAGCCTCGCCCGCACCCGCCCCCGAACCCGAAGTGGGCTTCATGGGCAGCAGCCTTTATGAAAAGGGCAAGACGATCCACAACAAGCGGATCGACGGGCCTTTCCGCCGCTTCAAGTGGCTGGTGATGCTGGTGACGCTGGCGATCTATTACATCACGCCGTGGATCCGCTGGGACCGCGGGCCTTACGCCCCCGATCAGGCGGTGCTGATCGACCTCGCCAACCGCCGTTTCTACATGTTCGATATCGAAATCTGGCCGCACGAATTCTACTTCGTCGCCGGGATGCTGATCATGGCGGGGATCGGCCTGTTCCTCGTTACCAGCGCTGTGGGCCGGGCATGGTGCGGCTATGCCTGCCCGCAGACGGTGTGGACCGATGTGTTCCAGCACGTCGACCGCTTCTTCGATGGCGACCGCAACGCGCGAATCCGGCTGGACAAGGCGCCGTGGACGGCATCGAAGATTGCCCGCCGCTCTGCCAAATGGGCAACCTATCTCACCATCGCCTTCTGGACTGGCGGCGCGTGGATCATGTATTTCGCCGATGCGCCGACGCTTACGGTGGATTTCTGGACCGGACAGGCCGCGCCTGTCGCCTATGCCACGGTCGCGATCCTGACCGGCACGACCTTCTGGCTCGGCGGGTTCATGCGCGAACAAGTGTGCATCTACATGTGCCCCTGGCCGCGCATCCAGACCGCGATGCTCGACGAGAAAAGCCTCATCGTCACCTACAAGGACTGGCGCGGCGAACAGCGCGGCAGCGTCAAGAAAGCGGCCAAAGACCCGGACGCTTACGGCGACTGCATCGATTGCAATATGTGCGTCGCGGTATGCCCCACCGGAGTCGATATCCGTGAAGGGCAGCAGATCGGCTGCATCACTTGCGGGCTGTGCATCGACGCCTGCGACCGGGTGATGAAGGATGTTGGCCGCCCGCGCGGGCTGATCGATTACGCCACACTGGAACAATGCGAAGCTGAAGCTGCGGGCGCGCCTGCCACTCCCGCATGGAAGGCGCTGCTGCGTCCGCGCATCTTCATCTATTTCGGCGTCTGGGGCGCTATCGGTGCAGGGCTGCTGTTCGCCCTCGGCACCCGGACCCATACCGATCTTACCGTCTCGCCCGATCGCAACCCGCCCTTCATGCTGCTGAAGGACGGATCGGTCCGCAACGCCTACACCTTGCGCTTGCGCAATATGCAGGCCCGCCCACGTGACATGGAAGTGGCGTTGGTTGGCCTGCCGAAGGGCGCGGTGATGTGGACCGATGCGGTCAGCGTCGAAAACGCGGCGCCGGTGCAGGTGATTGCCGTGCCAGCCAACGAAACCAAGGTCGTGCGCGCCTATGTCATGCTGCCGCCGGGGACGGACGAGGATGACGCCGAAGACTTCAGCTTCCGCCTGACCTCGCTCGACGAACAGGGTGAAAGCGACATTGCGACAACCACCTTTGCCATGCCGGAGGACGACGAATGACCAGCAAATCCACCACCTTCACCGGCAAGCACATGGCAGCGGTCTTCGTCGGCGGGTTCGGCGTTGTGATCGCGGTCAATCTGGTGATGGCAAGCTTTGCCGTGGGCAGCTTCCACGGCACGGTGGTCGATAATTCCTATGTCGCCAGCCAGAATTACAATGGCTGGATCCACAAGGCCGAAGCGTCAAAGGCGCTGGGCTGGCAGGCAGTCCCGCACCGCCGCGCCGATGGTCGCGTGGTGCTTGAAACCCTCGCCGTTCCCGATGGCGCTGCCATCACTGCCGAGGCCGAACGCCCGCTGGGCGCGCGCGAAGCCACACGCCTGACCTTTGCGCCTCACGGACAGGGCAGCTGGCTTTCAAACGAGACGATCGGCGCGGGCCGCTGGCAGATGCACATCGCTATCCGCACCGGAACGCAGGAATGGGCCGGGGAAAGCGGCCTGCAATGAACGCGCCTGCTATCCTCGATACGGGCAACGCCCCGCTGCTCACCACCACGCGCTTCACTGTGCCGGGAATGAAATGCGCCGGATGCATCGGCAAGATCGAGCGCGAATTGCCCAAGCTGGATGGTATCACCGCTGCCCGCGCGAATTTCTCGGCCAAGCGGGTGGCGATCAGCCATGATCCTGCCGTGGGCGAGGATGCGTTGACGGCCGCATTGCTGGGCCTCGGCTTCGAAGCACAGCCTGTCGCCGACAATCCCCTCGGCGTCGAAGTCGAGGAACGCAAACGGTTGAACCGCGCTCTTGGCGTCGCGGGCTTCGGCATGATGAATGTCATGCTGCTGTCGGTCAGCGTCTGGTCGGGCGCGGACGGGGCGACGCGCGAACTGTTCCACTGGCTTTCGGCGCTGATCGCGCTGCCGGTGATCGCCTATTCGGGGCGGCCGTTCTTCGCTTCGGCTTGGATGGCGCTGAGCCACCGCCGCACCAACATGGATGTGCCGATCAGCATCGGCGTCATACTCGCCACCTGCCTCAGCCTTTACGAAACCATGACAGGCGGCGCGCACGCGTTTTTCGATTCTGCGGTCATGCTGTTGTTCTTTCTGCTGGCGGGCCGCGCGCTGGATGCCGAGATGCGCACGCGGACGCGGGCCGGGATCGGCGCGCTGCTCGGCCGGATGGGCAAGAGCGCAAGCGTGATTGCGCCTGACGGCTCGACCCGCCGGGTGCCTGCAGCCAGCCTTGAACCGGGCATGCTGGTGCTGGTCGCCGCAGGCGAGGCGCTGGCTGCCGATGGCGAAGTGGCAGACGGCGCCAGCGCGATCGATAACGCGATGCTGACCGGCGAAAGCGCGCCCGAACCGGTCGGCCCGGGCGCGGTCGTCCATGCCGGAGCGATCAACCTGTCCGCCCCGATCCGCGTCCGCCTGACCCGTGTGGCTGATGATACCGCGATTGCCGAAATCGCCCGCCTGATGGACGAAGCCGGGCAATCGCGCAGCACCTATGTCCGCATCGCCGACCGCGCCAGCCGCCTCTATGCGCCGGTTGTGCATAGCCTTGCCCTGCTGGCCTTCGCCGGATGGCTGATCGCAGGCGCAGGCTGGCACCAGTCGCTCACCATCGCGATTGCGGTGCTGATTATCACCTGCCCCTGCGCCATGGGCCTTGCGGTTCCGGCGGCGCAGGTGGTGGCATCGGGCGCGCTGCTGAAGCGAGGCCTGCTGGTCAAGGACGGGAGCGCGCTGGAACGCCTCGCCGAATGCGATGTGGCGCTGCTCGACAAGACCGGCACGCTGACACTAGGAGCGCCGCGCGCGGATATCGCCGCGCTGGACGCCGAATCACGCGCCGTCGCGCTGGGCCTTGCCCAGGCGAGCCGCCACCCCTTGAGCCAGGGTCTGGCCGCCGCATGCCTGCGCGAAGGCGTGCAGCCTGCAGCCGTAGCCGATGTGCGCGAGGTAAGCGGCGCGGGCCTCACCGGAACGTGGCAGGGTCTCGCCGTGGCGCTTGAACGGCCCGAAGGCGCGGATCAGGCGCTCGCCACCCGTCTGCGCATCGGGAACAGCGCACAGACCATTACCTTTGCCGATCCTCTGCGCTCCGATGCCGCCGCGACCCTTGCCGCTTTGCGCGCCGAAGGGATCACCGCCAGCATCCTTTCAGGCGACCGGGCCGCGCCGGTGGAGGCCGTGGCCAGAACGCTCGGCCTGAGCGCGCAGGCCGAAGCCAGCCCGCAGGCCAAACTCGCCGCGCTGGAAGCCCTGAAGGCGCAAGGCCGCCGCCCGCTGATGGTGGGCGATGGCCTCAATGATGGCCCCGCGCTAGCCGCCGCCCATGCCTCGATCGCCCCCGGCACCGCGTCCGATGCGAGCCAGCAGGCAGCCGATGCGGTGTTCATCGGCGAAGGCCTGATGCCCGTGGCGCTGGCGGTGCGGGTGGCGAAGGCAACCATGCGGATCGTGCGCGAGAATTTCGGCTTTTCGATTGCCTATAATGTGCTCGCTGTGCCGCTGGCCCTGTTCGGTCTTGTCACCCCGCTGATCGCCGCCATCGCCATGTCGGTGAGTTCGCTGGTGGTGGTCGCCAATTCGCTGCGGCTCGCCCGGAGCGCCAAGGAGCGCGCCCGATGACCGGCCTTGCCTTCCTCATCCCGATTGCGCTCGGCATGGGACTGCTCGGCCTTGTCGCGTTCCTGTGGTCAATGCGCGAGGGGCAATATGACGACATGGACGGCGCGGCCAACCGCATCCTGATCGATGATGACGAGCCGCTGGAGGAGGACGCATGAGCCTCGCCCTGCCCTTCGCTCTGGCCGCCTTGATCCCGGTGCTGGTCGGCCCGCTTCCTGCGCAAAGCAACGCGATCACCGCCAAGCTGTGCAATGGCGGCACGATCTCGATTCCGGTGGGTGATGACGCACCTGAGGATAACCGCGATTGCCACCCCAAGGGCTGCCATGCGGGGACTTGCCGCGAAAAGAACGATCCGAAAGCTCCAAAACGGACAATTTGATCTCGCGCAAAGACGCTCTGTAGCGAGGTTCGCTAACGCGAACCTCAGACGAAGGAGCGCCCGAAGATCATGTGGACCTATCACCCCGAACTCCTCGCCAAGCCGGTGCCGCGTTACACCAGCTACCCCACCGCCGCCGATTTCGGCCCGCTGGAGGACGGCGCGATCGAGCGTGCCATTGCGGGCGCGGACGGGGACATCTCGCTCTATCTCCACATCCCGTTCTGCGAGAAGATCTGCTATTACTGCGGCTGCAACACCGCCGCTTCAGGCAAGGTTTCGCGGGTGGAAAGCTACCTCGCCGCGCTGCATCAGGAAATCGCCACGGTCGCCAGCCTGCTGCCTGCCACGGCGAGGGTCCGGCGGATTGCCTTTGGCGGCGGCAGCCCCAACGCGATCGAACCGCGCGAATTCATGGCGCTGGTCGATGCGCTACACGCCCACTTCCCGCTGTTTGCACCGCAATGGTCGATCGAGCTCGATCCGCGCAGCCTGACGCCGGAGTGGGGGCCGGTATTGAGCGAAGTCGGGATCACCCGCGCCAGCATGGGCGTGCAGACCTTCGCCGCCCATTGCCAGAAAGCCATCGGCCGCGAACAATCGCTTGGCATGATCTGCCGCAGCGTCGATCTGCTGCGAAGCGGCGGCGTCACCTCGCTCAATTTCGATCTGATGTACGGCCTCCCACACCAGAGCGAAGCCGATCTGGAAGACAGTCTGGAATATACCCGCAAGCTGGGTGCAGAGCGGGTGGCGGTGTTCGGCTATGCCCACGTGCCCCATCTGGTGCCGCGTCAGGCGATGATCCCCGAAGACGCCCTGCCCGGCGCGGCGGCGCGGTTCATGATGGCGGCGCAGGCCCATGCCTTCCTCACCGAAGCAGGCTATGACCGGGTTGGCTTCGATCACTTCGCCCTGCCGCATGATCCGATGGCGCGCGCGGTGCGCGACGGCACGCTTCAGCGCAATTTCCAGGGCTTCACCGATGATCCGGCCGGGGTGCTGATCGGCATGGGTTCGACTGCGATCAGCGGCTTCCCGGGCCTTATCGCCCAGAACGAGAAGCACACCGGGCGCTACCGCCAGCTTTCGGCGGAAGGGCGGCTTTCGGCCAACCACGGAACGTTGAGAAAACCGCAAGATACCCTTCGCGGCGGCGTGATCGAGGCCCTGCTGTGCCGTGACGAGGCGGAGCTATCGCCCTGCCTGCTGGCCGAGGTGCAGCATCAACTTGTCCCCTTCACCGCTGCCGGCCTCGCCGCGCTCGACGGCAACCGGCTGTCGATTCTGCCCGGCGGCCTGCCCTATGCCCGGGTTATCGCATCGCTGTTCGACAGCTACCGCGCGGTAACGCAACGGACTTTCAGTTCGGCGATCTGACAGCCTTTCGACCGCCTGCTTCCCTCCTTGCATGAATTGCACTTTGCCCCGATAGATTGCCGCAAAACGACAAGCGGAGTCACTATCGGGCGCATACATACATTCATGGGGGGGAATACATCATGGCAGTTACCGATCACGTCGACCTTAATGGCTTCATGGAGGGCGTGAAGAAGCGCAATCCGTACCAGCCGGAATTTGTTCAGGCAGTCCAGGAGGTTGCCGAAGACATTTTCGAATTCATGCAGGACAAGGAAGAGTACCACTCGCAGCAGATCCTGCGCCGCATTGCCGAGCCGGACCGGGTGGTGAGCTTCCGGGTGTGCTGGGAAGACGATGCCGGCAATATCCGCGTGCAGCGCGGCTGGCGCGTCCAGAACAACAACGCGATCGGCCCCTACAAGGGCGGCATCCGTTTCCACCCTTCGGTCACCGAATCGGTGCTGAAGTTCCTCGCCTTTGAACAGACCTTCAAGAACGCGCTCACCGGCCTGCCGATGGGTGGGGGCAAGGGCGGGTCGAACTTCAACCCCAAGGGCAAGAGCGTGCGTGAAATCATGCGCTTCTGCCAGTCCTTCATGACCGAGCTTTACCGCCACATCGGCGCGGATATCGACGTTCCGGCGGGCGATATCGGCGTGGGCGGGCGCGAGATCGGCTTCATGTTCGGCCAGTACAAGCGCATCACCAACAACTTCACCGGCGTGCTGACCGGCAAGGGGCTTGAATGGGGCGGAAGCCTGATCCGCACCGAAGCCACGGGCTACGGCGCGGTCTATTTCCTTGAAAACATGCTCGCCACCAAGGGCGAGAATCTTGAGGGCAAGACCGCCGTCATCTCCGGCAGCGGCAATGTTGCCACCCATGCGGCGGAGAAGATCGTGCAACTGGGCGGCAAGGTGCTCACCTTGTCCGATTCAGGCGGCTTCATCCACGATCCCGACGGCATCGATCAGGAAAAGATCGACTGGGTGAAAACCCACAAGACCCACCGCCGCGGGCGCATCGAAGAATATGTCGAAGCCTTCCCCAAGGCGACCTTCCATGCGGGCAAGACCCCGTGGGGCGTGCCCTGCGACATGGCCCTGCCCTGCGCCACGCAGAACGAACTGCTGGGCGAGGACGCCAAGATGCTCGTCGCCAATGGCTGCCGCGCCGTCAGCGAAGGCGCGAACATGCCGACCGATCTGGACGGCGTTCACACCTTCAAGCACGCTAAGATCCTCTACGCACCGGGCAAGGCGTCCAATGCGGGCGGGGTCGCGGTTTCGGGTCTGGAAATGAGCCAGAACTCCGAACGCCGGTCGTGGAAGGAAGAAGAATTGCAGCAGATGCTCAAGGACATCATGTCCGGCATCCACAATTCCTGCATCCGCTACGGCGATCAGGGCGGCGGCTATATCGACTATGTGAAGGGCGCGAATATCGCGGGCTTCAAGAAGGTGGCGGACGCGATGCTGGCCTTCGGGGTGGTGTAAGCGCAACGCACCGGCCTGCCGGACAATCGGGCCTCCCGCTCCCGCAAGGGCGCGGGGGGCCTTTTTGCATGGGACCGACAGTTGGGAAGGTGACAAAGGCGACACCCTGTCACCTTCGCAAACCGCGATTTTCCATACTGAAATCATATTATTACGCGCCATTATCGGGGACGGACGGACAGGGGAACAGGACGTGTTTTCCGCCAGAGACGGCCTCGCAAGGCCGTGCGCACAACGATAGGAAAGAGCCGGTCGCGAGCAGATGTAGCGGGGCGCAAGGCTGTAGGAAACGAGCCGCAGACTTCCGCTACCGGCAGCAGCGGGGCTAATACCTGCCCCTCAGGAAACGACACTGAAACAGATATTTGCGTCCTCCAAAGTTGGCATCACGTAACTCGATCGTGTTGTTGGAGGAAAACGCCGTGGAGCACGTGACCAGAATAGCTCGAATGCTGGCCGCAACCATTCTGCTGGCTTCGCCGGCAGCGGCTCAAACACCGATGACAAACCCGTCCGGCAGTGCTGATCCAACGCCCATCATCGAAAGCGTGAAAATCGGCACGCAAGTGTGGATGCGGGAGAATTACGCAGGAACGCGCTTTCGCAACGGCGATCCGATTGCTCTGGTGACCGATGATGCCGCGTGGGCCGAGGCGGGGCGAAGCGGAGTGGCGGCATATACGACCTATTCCAATCAGATGCCGCCGCCAGCAAAGTGGGGGCTGCTCTACAACTTCGCGGCCGTTACTGATGAACGTGGCATATGCCCGGAAGGTTGGCGTGTCCCAGGCAATCGCGACTGGCGCACGCTGGAGGATTTCCTTGGTGGCGGCGCTCAAGCCGCAAAGGCACTGAAAGCTGCCGAAGGCTGGCCGGGGAAATACGCAGGGTCTGACAGCACAGGCTTTGCAGCGCTTCCGGCAGGCTGGCGAACGCAAGAGGGCATCTTCTATCTCGCCGGACGCATCGGCTATTTCTGGACCAGCGATAGATCACCGGATGGGACTGTCATGTCCCATATGGTTTTTGATGTCGAACGACCGATGTTCAGGATTGGCTATGATCCTGGCATGGGGCAGTCCCTGAGATGTATCGCCGAATAATCCGGCCGCCGAAAACCGACGTTCCGTTTTCCACCCACTTTCGGACATGGCGCAGCGATGCGGCAAGTTCCTGCAATCTGCCGTTCGGGAAGCGGCTTCTGACTGACCCCTCGGGCATGTTGCCCCGTCACCATGCGAAGGCGCGCCCGAACGACCGCTTGCCCTAGCTGACCCCCAGCGCCGCTGCCTGCTCGCGCAATTGCGCCGCGCTGCCCGGATTGGCCTTTACCGCTGCTTCCAGCGCGGCCTTGGCCTTGGCCGGTTCGCCCAGTGTCATGCGGCTGCGCATCAGCATCACCCAGCCATCGACGTTCTTGGGCTCGCTCTGCAACCGCGCTTCGAGCTGCGCGACCATGCCTTCGGCCATGGTGCGCTGTTCGGAGGGCTTCATGGCGCCCGCGGCGGCGACTTCCGCCGCGCTCGGGCCGCGCAGGTTGTTCGACGCGGCATCGCCTGCAACGCTGCCCGATCCCGGCGCGAGCATGGCGGGTTTGCGCGCGCCTTGCGCCTTGGCGATCCGGGGGGCGACAGCGATGTTGTTGATCTTGCCGACCTGTTCGATGGTGCGCACCAGATCGGCCTCCCACGGCGCGCCCTGCGGGCTGTCTGCCAGCAGATCAAGCCAGGCAGCAATCGCGCCTTCGTGATCCTTGTCCAGATCCTTCTTAGCGGCGAGGAAATACCGCGCACGCGGATCATCGGCATCAAGCGAAACCGCCTTCTGGAACGCAGCCAGCGCCTCGGCCGGCAGCGGGTCGCGTTCGCTTGCCAGAACCAGCGTTTCGCCGAGTGCCGACCACAGCACCGCTTCGTCCGGCGCAATTTCCAGCGCGCGGCGATAGGCGGCGGCAGCCTCGGGGAAATTGCTCTGCCCGAAATAGGCAAAGGCAAGGTCGCTCCACGGGCCGGCGTCGTCCTTTGATGCCTCGGCCGCGGCGCGCAATTGTTCGATCGTCGCGGTGCCATCTGCGGGGGCTGCGGGCGCGCTGCCTCCGCCCGAACCCTCATAGACATTATAGCCGATCGAGCCTGCCGCGAGCAGCAAAGCCGCCCCCAGCAACACCCAGCCCGCCTTCGAAGTTTCGCCCTTGGGCGATTGATCCCCAGTTCCCATGCCGAAACCGCTAGCACCGGCTGCGAAACGGGGCAATTCGCTCTGGCATCGGGTGCCGATTTGCGTATGGTGCGTGCAGGGGTGCGCTCTATCCGAAGGGGGAGGATAGGTGGGCGAATTGTTCAAGGTGGCGATCATCGGGTCAGGCCCAGCCGGGCTGAGCGCAGCCGCGCGTGCGGCGGCGCTCGGGCTGAGCCATGTGCTGCTCGAAAAGACCGACCACCTTTCGGACACGATCTACAAATACCAGAAGGGCAAGCACGTCATGGCGACGCCCAGCAATCTGGTGCTGCGTAGCGACATCGATTTCGACGCGGGCAAGCGCGAGGTGATCCTCGGGCTGTGGGACGAACAGATCGAAGGCCACAAGGTCAATGTGAAATACCACGCTGAAGCCAAGGCGATCCGCGGCACCGGCGATGCGATTGCGGGCAGCGTGCAGCAGCTTGTCTCCCGCGCGCGGGACGGCACCAAATCGGTGCGCGAGTTGCAGCGCCACGCGCCGCCCTATGCCATTGAGTTGACGAACGGCGAGACAGTGATGGCCGAGAACGTCATCCTAGCCATCGGCACCCAGGGCAATCCCAACCGGATGCGCTGCCCCGGCGCCGATCTGCCGCACGTGCAGTACCAGCTGGATGATCCGGCCGAATATGTCGATGAGCATATCATCATCGTCGGCACCGGAGACGCGGGGATCGAGAACGCGCGCGGCCTTGCCGAAGATCCGGCGCAGCGCAACACCGTCTCGATCCTCAACCGCGGCACCGAATTCCCGACGGCGAAGGCCGCCAATGTCAGCGCGCTGATGGCCGATCACGAAGCGGGCAAGCTAATGGTCCGCAACGAGAGCGAGACCAAGTCGATCGAGCCCGGCTTCATCACGCTCACCACCCGCGACGGCGAATTGCGCATCCCGTGTGACCGGATCATCGCCCGCATCGGCTCGGCCCCGCCCCGAGCTTTCGTGGAAGAATGCGGCATCGAGTTTTCGAGCGAGGATCGCAGCGCCTTTCCCAAACTGTCGCCGGTGTTCGAATCGACCGCGCCCGGCATCTTCGTGATTGGCGCGCTGGCGGGTTATCCGCTGATCAAGCACTGCATGAACCAGGGCCACGACGTGGTTGAGTTCATCAACGGCAACACCGAATTGAAGCCCGCAGACGAGCCGATCATTGCGGCCAAATTCGCCAATCTGCCCGGCAATCGCAGCACCGATGAATGGCTGGAATTCCTGCGCTCGGGCGTGTCGATCCTCAATGGCATGAACCCGCTCCAGATGCGCGAATTCATGCTCGATTCGGAGGCCAAGTTCTACGGCCCCGGCGAAGTGATTTTCGAACGCAATGCGCCCGGATCATCGCTGTTCGGAATCGCCAGCGGATCGGTCGCGGTGGAGGTCAATCCGGCTGATCCGTCGATCACCATCCCGATCGAGGCAGGGTCGATCTTCGGCGAGGTCGGGCTGATTTCGGGCCGCCGCCGCGGCGCGACCATTCGCGCGGCGGAAGACACTATCGTGGTCGAAATCTCGCGCCTTGCCGCATTGAAGCTGCAATCGCAGGTGCCGACAGCCAAGAAGGCGATCGAGCGCATCTCCATCGAGCGGCAATTGCTGCAGATGTTCGGATCGGGCCTGACCCGCGAGGATGTCGCCCCGCTGGTGGAGTCCGCCAAGGTCGAGGAAAAACGCGCGGGCGAGGTCGTCGTCACCGAAGGCGCGGACGACAAGGACGTGTTCATCATCCGGCGCGGGTCGATGATCGTCGAAAAGGCCATCGGCGATCGTCCGGTGTTCCTGTCATACCTGCCCGCAGGCTCCTATTTCGGCGAAATGGCGGTGATCGACGGGAGCGCACGCACCGCGACGGTCAAGGCCGCGATCAAGTCCGAAGTGATCCGCCTGCCGGGCGAAGGCTTCCTTGCGCTGCTGGAGAAGAACCCCAAGCTGCGCGAACGCGCGCTCACCGACATGGCCGGGCGGCGCGCCACCAATGCCTTCATCGAAGGGCAGAAGGACAGTTTTTCGGGCGCGGTCGATCTCTATTCCAAGACCGCGCAGTTCCTGGTCGACAACGGCATCGGCGAGGCGACCGACGTGCTGCTGATCGATGAAAAGCTGTGCATCGGCTGCGACAATTGCGAGAAAGCCTGTGCCGACAGCCATGACGGGCTTTCGCGCCTGGACCGTGAAGCGGGGAAAACCTACGCGCACTTGCACGTCCCCACATCCTGCCGCCACTGCGAACACCCGCATTGCATGGCCGATTGCCCGCCCAACGCGATCAAGCGCGGCCCGGACGGCGAGGTCTTCATCGATGAAACCTGCATCGGCTGCGGCAATTGCCAGCGCAACTGTCCTTACGGCGTGATCCGCATGGACGCCAAGCCGCCCAAGAAGCCCAATCTGCTGCAATGGATGCTGTTCGGTTCCGGCCCCGGCCCGGGCGAAGCGTCCTATAGCTGGCGCAAGAAGGCCGCCGAGAAAGAAGGCGCGGCCAAGCCCAAGCAGGCGATCAAGTGCGATATGTGCTCCGGCATCGACGGTGGCCCGGCTTGCGTGCGCGCTTGCCCCACCGGCGCTGCGATCCGCGTCAGCCCCGACAAGTTCCTGACCTTCACCAAGCTGACCGAGGACGCCGAGTAATGGCGACCAAAGCCGGGGCAAAGGCAGGCGGCACGGGCCGGTTTTCGCAGGACGAAAAGCGGCGCGATTCCGATCATGTCAGCTTCCTGAAGCACCGCGGCTTTCGCTGGCTGTGGATCGCGCTTACCCTCAGCGCCGCCAGCATCGCAGGCTATGTGCTGATCGATCAGGAACCGCGCCCCAATGGCGGGACCTGGTATGGCTATACCCTCGGCACCATAGGAGTGCTGCTGATCCTGTGGCTTTCGCTGCTGGGGGTGAGGAAACGGCGGATCAATCCGGGCGCGTGGAGCCTGAAGGCGTGGACCAGCGCCCATGTCTATCTCGGCCTGTCGCTGGTGGTGGTGGGGACGCTGCACACCGGATTCCAGATCGGCTGGAACGTCCACACGCTCGCCTATGTGCTGATGCTGCTGGTGATAGCGACGGGGATTTACGGCGTGGTGGTCTATGCGACCCTGCCGCAGAGCCTCTCGGCCAATCGCAAGGAGATGACGCGGGCGCAGATGCTCGATGCGCTGACCGCGATCGACCGCCAGCTGGAAAGCGCCGCCCAGCCGCTGGGCCGGGCCGAAGCCGATCTGGTGATCGACGCTTTGGGGCAGGATGTGTTTTACGGCGGGCCGATTGCGCGCCTCACCGCAAGCTATCCGGGCTGCGCCACATCGCGCGCGCTGAGGGGCATGGGCAGCGGTTCGGACGAAGCGGCGCGGGTGGTTGCCTTGCTTGAACGGCGGCGTGACCAACTGGCGCAGATTCGCGGCGCGCTGCGCATACGGGCGATGCTGGAAATCTGGCTGTTCATCCACATCCCGCTCACCATCGCTCTGATCGCCGCGCTGACCGCGCACGTGATCTCCGTGTTCTATTACTGGTGAGAGGGCGGACATGGCATTCCTGATCCGCACCATCGATTTCACCGCTGCCGGGCGCGAGATCATCCGTGACCGGGTGGTCGAGCAAGCCAGCCTCACCATCGGCCGTGCAGCGGAATGCGACATCCACCTGCCCGACCTTGCCGTCGAGCAGCAGCACGTGCGGATCGACCTTGCGCCCGACGGGACGCTCAACGCAGCGGCGCTCGGCACGCTGGGCTTCGCGCTCGATGGGCGAGTGGTCATGGAAGGGACCATCGACCCGCGCACCGGGGGCGAGATCGCGCTCGGCGCAGCGCGGATGGCGGTTGCGACCGAGGCTGACGGCAATATCTCGATCACGATCCGGCAGGTCACTGCCGATGAAGGCAAGGGCGACGCCCTGCGCGGCTTCGCGCTGGCCAGCGTGCTGCCGTCCAAGCGCGCGATGAGTTGGGCGTTTGCAGGCGCAATCCTGCTGCTTCTGCTGCTGGTGCCGGTCGCCAGCCACCTGATGCGCTCGCCTGCCAAGCCCGATCCCACCGGCAAGACACCCGGCACCGTGCTGATGGACAGCGCATGGACGACCGGGGAATTGTCGCTCAAGCACCATACCCTCGAAGACAATTGCGAAAGCTGCCACACCGCCGCCTTTGAAAGCGTGCAGGACGAAACCTGCGTCAGTTGCCACAAGGAAACAGGCGACCATGCTCCGATGGGGCGGCTGGCCAAGGGCGCGCCTGAACTCAACCCGGGCGACGCCCTGCAATGGCGGATCGCGCAAGGCTTCGGCAAGGAAGGCCCGCTGGGCTGCGTGTCCTGCCATTCGGAACACGAAGGCCCGAAGCGCCAGCCCGCAGGCGGCGAAGCGTTCTGTTCGGATTGCCACGACAAGCTCGACACCCGCCTGACCGACACGGCGCTGGCCAACGCGCATGACTTCGGCAAGGGCCACCCGCAATTCCGCCCGGTCTATTTCGCCAGCTTCGGCGCGGCCAAGCCGGTGCGCGCCGCGCCGGGGGCCAAGCCCATCGAACGCTCCGGCCTCGTCTTCCCGCATGATGTTCACATGAACCAGCGCGGCGGGGCGGCGCGGATGGCGGTTTCGCTCCAGCAATATGGCAAGCCCCTCGAATGCAAGGATTGCCACACTCTCACCCCTGACCGCATGTCGTTCAAGGAGGTGAAGATGGAGGATTCCTGCGAAGGGTGTCACAGCCTTGTCTCCGGCCGCTCGACAGGCGGCTTCAGCAAGCTGCGCCACGGCGACATCAAGGATCTGGCCGAAGACCTCGCCCGGATCAGCTCCGGCCCGCGTGCGCCTGTTGGCCCCGCCCGCCAGCGCCCCGGCCAGATCGGCAGCGCCTCACCCTATCGCGCGGACTTCGGTCGTCCGGTTCGTGCCTATATCGGGCTGTCGAACGCGCTGTCAGCGGGCGGCGTCTGCACCGAATGTCACCTGCCCACCCGCGGTCCGACCGGGCAGGCCGATCTGATGCCGGTCAACCTGCCCGACCGCTTCCTCACCAGCGGCTATTTCAACCACGAGGCTCACAAGAAGGACAAGTGCACCACCTGCCACGCGGCGGACACATCCAAGGTGGCGACCGATCTGCTGATCCCCGATCTGAAAAGCTGCCGCGATTGCCACCTTGGGGCAACGGCGGTGAAGACAAAGAAAATCGTGCCGTCGGACTGCGCGATGTGTCACGCCTATCACCTGCCCGCCGGTCAATGGACAGGCTCAGGTCAGCCCAAAGGCCCCGCCCCGCATTACAAGCCGCCGCCACCTGACAAAACGAAGGTTGCGTCCAAGCTTGCACAGGCTACACCATAGCGATGAGCGGGGGCGCTTCTTCATCGGGCCGCGCGGTGCTGATTGCACAGATGACGGATATTCACGTCGGCTTTGCCCCCGATGAAAAGCCCGAGGAGCTGAACCTCACCCGCTTCCGCGCCACCTTCAAGCGGTTGCTGACCGGCCCCAACCGTCCCGACATGCTGGTTCTGTCGGGCGACATCACCGATCACGGCGATGCGGAAAGCTTCGCCAAGACCGCCGAATTGCTGAAGGACTGCCCCTTCCCCGTCATCCCGCTGGTCGGCAATCACGATAGCCGCGAAGGACTGCTGGGTGCCTTCCCGCAGGTTCAGCCGGCCGAGGGCGGGTTCCTGCACTACGTCATCGACGCGCCGATGGGCCTGCGGATCATCTGCCTCGATACGCTGGAGGATGGCCGCCACGGCGGGGCCTTCTGCGAGGCACGCGCCAGCTGGCTGGCCGCGCGGCTGGCCGAAGCGCCGGACACGCCGACGCTGATTTTCATGCACCACCCGCCGGTGGTCGCCGGGATCGACTGGATGGACCCCGCGCCGGGCGAACCGTGGATGGAGCGGTTGCACAATGTGCTGACCGGGCAATCACAGGTGCTGGCGATCCATTGCGGGCATCTCCATCGCCAGATCAATGCGCGGTTTGCGGGCATTCCGCTGGGCGTGACGCCATCGGTCGCGCCGCTCGTGGCGATGGATCTGACCCCGATCGACAAGAACGTGCCGGATGATCGCGAACTTATCACCACCGAGCCGCCGACCTATGCGTTGCATCGCTGGGACGGGGAGAGCCTCGTGTCGCATTACGAGCGGGTGGGTGACTGGCAGGTGCTGGCGCGTTTCCATGCGGGCCTGCAACCGATGATCGAAGGCATGTTCGCCGAGCGGGATTAGGCTTTCCCTACCAACCTTGGTCATGCTGAACTCGTTTCAGCATCCATCCTTCGGCCGGCGCGGCGAGGCGAATGGTCGCGCATCGTGGCCTTTGGTCGATCTGACGTTGCCAGATATCACGCGGGGCTCGGTGCGGCCCGATGGATGCTGAAACGAGTTCAGAATGACAGAAATTGGCTCTACTTGCGCGCCGCCGCCCGTTGCGCACCCTGCGGCGCTACGCCGACCCAGCGCTTCATGTCGACATCATCGCTGACCTTCCACGGCACACCGCTGCGGGTCATGAACAATTGCTCCATCTCGGGCCGGGTGAAGGGCCGCGAGCCGAGCCTGCCGAACACCGCCATCTGCCCGCCGGTCTCGTCCACCGCACGGTCACGGTCGAGGCCCTTGGACAGGGCAATCGCGGGTGATGGCGTCCTGGCCCAGGCGATCATCTGCGGCACCGGCGCGGGGCTGAAGCCGTAGAAATTGCGCTGGCTGTCCGGGCTGGTGAGTTGCAGCACCTTCATCCCGTTCTTCCCGTCCGCCACGTAAGCAAACAGCGAGGCGTTGGTGGTGCCGATGATCACGTCTTCGGCATCGTTCAATGTGCCGTCCAGTGTGACCTTCTGGAAAATGCGGGGGCTGCGCGGGTTCTTCACGTCGAGGATCACCAGCCCCTCACCCTTGGCCGCGACATAGGCATAGGTGCGCGCGATATACATCCGCCGCGCATCGGCGAGCCGCACGGTGCCTTCGGGCATGGCGACCGGATTGCGCAAGGTGGTGACATCGAACAGCTTCACCCCGTCTGCATCCGTGACCCAGAGGTACCGGAACTGCACCGCGCTGGCCCGCGCATCGCGAAGCTCGCGCACTGCAGCCAGCTTCGGCGTATCGGGATCGGCCAGATCGACCACCACCAAGCCCTTGTCGGCGGTGATGAAGGCGACCTCGCCTGCCAGCACGATATGCCGCGCGCCGTTCAGCACGCCGCCGGGATTCCATGCATTGGAGCCATCGGCAAACACCTTGCGGGTCAGCTTGTTGTTGCGGAATTCGCCGTCGGCCAGCGTGTTGACGTTGACGAGGATAAGACCCTCGGCCGCGTCCGTGACGACGGCGTAGTTGTAGATCGGCAGGAAGGCCTGCTCCTGGTTCATTTCGCGCATTTGCGGCGTGCTGCGCGTGGGCGCGATCGGCTGGTTGGTGGGCAGCGCCATGCAGGTGGCGTTGGTGGTCTTGACGTTGGTGTCATGACCAAGGCTGGAGAACGGCCCCTTCAGGATGCGCTCCGACGTGCCCTTGTTGGCGATGCTCGCCACGTCGTAGGCGGTGAACCCGCCCTTGCCGCTGGCAACGAACATGTATTCGCCGCGCAGCTGCAGACAGCCGACGCGGTCAGACGTGCCTTCGTGGATATTGGCGAATTCCTCCAGCGGGTGGGTTTCACCGCTGACCTTGTCGTTGAAGGTCTTGCCGCGCACCCAGTTCTTCAGCTCGCGCCCGTTCTGGTCAACGTGCAGCCCCCAGTAGTCGGGATAGGCATAGCGGTGGAGGTAGGATCCGATCACCGCCTGCGGTTCGTCATATTCGGTCACGCGGGTGGCCTGGAAACCGCCTTCGAGGCCCGTCCATGCGTTCAGCCCGACGAAGTTGACGTAGTTCGTGCCCAGCAGCAGCAACTGCGCCATGATCGCGTTGTTATCGTCCTTGGCCGAAAGGTGACAATCGGTGCAGGTCTTCGTCTCGGTCTTGCGCACGGTATGCGGGAAGTGCGGCGCGAAGGCCTGACTGGAGAACCCGATCGCCGAAATCGGCGGCTGTTGCACATAGATGCGTTCACGATTGATGTTGGTGGACGACAGCACCAGCGCCGAGGACGACCGCACCGGCGCGACCTGGTTGCCCTTGGTGGTCTGATGCTTGCCCAGCTGGAACATCTCGTCGCGCGCGACCTGCGGGTTGTAGGTCGCAAAATTGCGCGTCTCGCCGCCTTCGTACTTGTGGCTCTTGGTCTTCCAGTTCGCCTCGATCGGCAAGTGGCACCCGCCGCAGCTGGTCGTCCATGACAGGTGGCAGGTGAAGCACGCCATTTCGGGATCGCGGTGCGCGCGGTCATCCATGCCGATGCCGGTGCCGAATTCGAAATTGCCGGTCTCCGCGCCGTAACGGCTGACAAGCTTCGCGCGCGCCGCCTTGGCGTTGAACACCGGCGTGGCGGGATCGACCGAGTCCTTGACGAGGCTCATCTCCCATTCAAGCTTGGGATCGACGATCGACCGCTGGATCAGCTTGCGGCGGCCATCGGCGCCTTCCATCCATTCGAACCGGCGCTTGCCATCGGGATTGCGCAGCAGGCTGAGGTCGTGGCCTTCGGGCGGTGCGGCGGGCCCGCTGGTGCGCAGCGTGGGATAGGCATCGGGCGTGCCGTGGCAGTCCTTGCAGGTGATCTCGATCGCGTTGGCGACTTCGCCATAGATCAACCCGTTGCCGTGGCTGTCCTGCTCGAAGTGGCAATCGGCACATTGCAACCCGACTTCGGCGTGGATGTCCATCATGTGGACCGCCTTGCCCGGGTTCACGCCTGCGGGGACGAACTTGCCCTCGCCTTCCTTGCGCCACTTTTCCGGATCGTCAGGGTCGACGATCTTGCCTTCCGCATCGAGCAGATTGCCTTCGCGGTCCCGCTTGAAGATCGCGCGGAAGTTCCAGCCGTGACCGTGATAGTCGGCGAACTGGGTGTCCTTGAGCTTCGGGTTCAGGTCATAGACATTGCGCACGAAGTCCAGATCGCCCCACTTGCCGCGCGCGGCGGCAGCTTCGGGGTTGCGGTCATTGATCGCGCGGACTTCTTCGGCGGTGGGGTATTTCTGCTGTTCCGGCCACATCGAGGGCGCGTCGCTCTCGTAATCCCACATGGTGTAGCCAAGGAAGGAATTCAGGAAGATATTGGGCTGGTGCATGTGGCAGTTCATGCACTGGCTGGTCGGGATGGCGCGGGTGAAGACGTGCTGGAGCGGGTGGCCCTTTTCCTTCAACTCCCCGCCCACGGTCAGCCCGTCATCGGCGCGCTTGCCGGGGGCCGCATCGTGGCCGTGATCGTCGTCCTTGTGGCCGGGTTCTTTCACGGCGCCATGCTTTGTCTCGCCATGCTTTGCCTCGCCGTGTCCGGCTGCCGCGTGTTCGATCTTGCCCGCAATCGTCGGATCGGCGGTGATCGTCTGCCCGTCTCGGCCATATTGGGCATAGGTCAGCGAATGGCGCGGCTCGCGATCATTGGCGTAGACCACGTGGCAGCTCGCACAGCCCGAATGGCGGTAATCGCCCGGCTGGTCGTTCGTCCCCATGAACCAGGTGAACGGATCGTTGAGGCGGGTCTTGTGGATGTTGAGCGCCGGGATCGCCACGCGCAGACCGGTGCCGGGGCCGCGGTTGGATTGCTTGAGGTCAGGCCGCCCCGGTTCTTCCAGCCGCTGGATCTGGCCTGACGGGTTGGGCAGGCCGATTTCGGGGAACTGCGAGTTGATGGTGCGCCCGCCGCGTTCGAACACGCGGAACACATCGCCTGGCGGAATCACCTGCCACGTGGGAAGCGGATACATCTCTGCCAGCACGCCGCGCGCGACCTGATCTTCGGACAAAACGCCCCCCGGCCCGGCGCCCGGCGTAGTGATCTTCGCAGGCAGACCATCGCGGGTATAGGCCTCGCCCAGCAGGTAATTCTTGTAGGGCAGAATCCCGTTATTGTAGCTCGCCCCGCCCCACAGCATCGCGCCCGACGCCATGATCGAACGTTCCGCCGCCTCGATCGACTGGATGTGGCACGACCCGCAGGCCTCGCGCGCCACGCGGTAATCGGACGGGTTGATGAACTTCACGAACTCCGGCGATTCCTTGTTCAGCAGCGCGTAGGACCGCTTCGGGTTGGCGGAAGACGGGAAGTGCCAGCTGTCGGGATATTTGGGCAGCACGTGGGCGGTATCGCGCGCGGCGACATAATCGGGGTGATCGTGCGGAAGCTCGGAATTGCCGCGCACGGCAGGGTTCCCGCCGTGGCAATCGGTGCAGCCCAGCCGCACGGCGGGCGAGACATGCATCGTCGGCGCGTCGGTCTTAACGTGGCAGGTGTTGCAGCCTTCGGACTTGGCCTCCATCTCGGCGACCGACTGGCGCTGCGGCGCGGGCGGTGCGAAAACGGCGGTGTAATCGCGCTTGACCGGCTTTTCCTTGTCCGCCGCCTGCGGAGCGCCCGCAAACAGGCCGATGGCAAGCACCAGCGCCGCTGCCAGCAGCGCGATGTGACGGGTAAAGGCTTTTCCGAGGTCAAGCATCAGTAGGTCAGCACCACGTTGGCGAGGATCGAGACGAATTCCTGTCCGCCGCCGCCGCGCGCGGTGAACAGGTCCTTGAACCCGTCGCCTGCGACCAGCGTCGCGGCAGACAGGCGGAAGACGAGGTTCTGGTTGGCCTTGGGCCGCCAGATCGCGGCGGCGGACAGATCAAAGCCGATCTCGCGCGGGATCGAGCCTTCGTTGCGCAGCGCCTGAAGGGTCGCGGTATTCTCGAACCACAGGTGGTTGGCATTGGCCGACAACCGGAATTGCGGGGTGAGGTCGAAATCCGCGCCGACGCCGGCAAGGATCAGGCCGGGGTTGTTGAAATTGCTCTGCCCCTGTTCCTTGGACGACCGCAGCGAATTGAGCAGGCCGTTGCGGCCATTGACGCTGACCGCGCGGCCGCCGCCTGCAAACGGGATGGTCTGGCGGATCCAGTAAGATGTATCGGCGCCCGCAAACACGGGGTTTTCGAAGATCGCGTCGAACCCGCCTTCGGTATCGTCATAGGGATCGGAATCCCCGCTGGCATAGGCCGCCGAAAGGCGGAAGCGCATCCAGTTGCGGTCATAGCTGGCTTCGACCGCGGCGAACTGCGCGTTGATATTGGCCGGGCGGTCAGTGAAAAACGAGTTCCGGTCCTCCCCCAGCGCCCAGTAGAAGCTGCCCGTCAGGTTCACCCGGCCGAGACGACCATCGACGTTGTAGCCAAGGTAGACCGCGTCATATTCCCGGCCCCGCAATGTGCCGAGCAAGGCGGGGCGGACCGGGAAGCCGTTATCGTCGATCTCGACGTCATCAGCCTCGCGGTTCATGTTGTAGACCACGGTGAACTGGCTGGTCAGCGCCGTGATCAGGAAGTCCTGCCGGTAGGCATTGGCGACAAACACAAAGTCATCGCGCAGCGGCTTCAGGATCGCATTGAGGCCCGAATTGGTGTCCTTCTCCAGCCGCCAGAACGCGCCGAGATTGAACTGGAAACGGTTGTTGTCGCGCGATCCGAACAGGCGGACGCCCAGCTGCTGGTCATTGAACAAGAACCCGCGGAAGTCCGACTGGAACGGCTGGATACCCGCTCTCAGCGAAATGAAGTCGAAGCGGTCCGTATCGAACTGGCCGAAGTGGTAATCGACGAAAGCTTCCTGCACCCCGAGGAAGTGGTCAAGCCGGTGGCTTTCGCGCGACGGTTCGACAAACAGCACGCGGCGTTCCGGCACATCGACGTAATTGACGTTGTACGCCAGCGTGACGCGATATTCGATGCTCGGCGGCTTGAAGGTGGTCGAGCCTTTCAGTAGCGCGAAACCGGCGATGAAGGTCTGGCTGAAGACCTGGCTGAAATCATTGCCGAACACATCGTTGCGATCGGGGTCTTCGGTCGTCTGGACACCGACAGGGATCGGGAAAGTGCGCGGTTCGTAAACAGAATCGCTGATCAGGTTGGCAACGAAGAACCAGTCATCGCCCTTGATCGGCAGCCATGGCACCTTGGCGCGATTGATCGGGCGGTCACCCTTGTAGGTGTTCTGGTGATAGGGATCGAACAGGTTCTCCTTCACCAGACCGAGGCTTTCGATCAGTCGCCAGCGATCGGGTATGGGAAGCTGGTCCTGCAGGAACGCTTCGGGCGGCGGAGCACGGATGGCGCCTTCGTTGGTCTGCTCGATCTTCTCGGGCAGCGGCGCGGTGTATCCGGGGCGCTGGCGGCCTTCGATGATGGCGGGATCGACCGGGGGAATGTCCTGTTCGTCCCAGTTTTCCGGGGTCTGGACCCGCGCCTGTTCGCCCGGAGGCGCAGGCGGGGCCTGCACTTCCTCTGGCGGCGGAGCAGCCTGAAGCAGCAGCAGAGCGGGCAACATCCAGCCCATCTACAGCCCCTCGCACACGTTCTGCGCCGCCGTGTCGAGGAACGGCGCGAAGGGGCAATTGACATAGCGCAGCCGCACCTGCCGGTTGCCGACTGCGACCACGATCCGGTCTGCGCGGATGGCGGCAGGCGCATTGCCGAGGCCCCCGCCCGCACGGCTCGCGCCGTTGTTAAGGCCGAGGAAGCTGATCATATCGTCCTGATCGATGCCGTCGCCCGACACGCCGATGCCGCCGACCAGCACATTGCCGCGATAGACCGGCACCGATCCGGGGAAGATCTGGATGCCGTTGTCCAGCCGGGTCGCGCCCGGCGTGACTTGCGGCAGGGTTGTGCAGCTGCGCGGCGTGTCAGCCCCGCTCTGCCCGGTCACAAATGCGAGATGCTGCGCCAGATTGCCGAGTATCAGCGCCGATTGCAGCCCGGTGGAAAACGGGTTGAATTGCTGGATCGGGCGCGAAAGCGGGCCGTTGGGCTGGCCCACCTCGCCATCGGGGAAATAGGGCCGTGACAGGTTGCCGCCTGCGCGATCCGAGAACGCGAAGGCGCCCGTCAGTGCGGCAGGGTCACCCAGGAAGGTGCGGGTGCGGGCGACGAATTGCGGCACTTCACCGCTGGCGGCGAGCAGTTCGTTGGCGGCAAAGGCGCTGGAGAAGAAGTTGGCGGTGCGCGCTTTCTGCAAGCTCACATCGATCCCGAAGATCGGCGCATCGGGTGACCGGACAAGTCCCAGCACCCGCCCGCGGGTATCGACCAGACTGATCGTAACCTGCGCACGGCTGTCCAGCGGCTGACGGATTTGCGCCCGCGCACGGCTCATCACCGCAAAGGCTTCTTCAAGGATCACCCGCGCTTCGGAAGCCGTGATCGGCGTGGCCACATCGCCCGCGTCCGTCCCGCCGCGCACCGGGAAACGGTTCGCCCCCGCGCCGTTGGACAGCACGAAGGCATCGCGGTTGGCGAATTCCGCCGCCGAGGACGCGCGGATGCCCGAAGCCTCGGAGCCATAGGTCGCGCCCGCTAGCAGGGCTGTCCCCATGTAATAGCCCGTCACCGGCACCAGCGCGCCTGCGGTGGAGGCGAAGCTTGCCCCTGCAACATTCCCGATCTGCGGATATTCGATGTCGGTATAGCGCAGGCTCGTCCCGTCAGCGGTGATGCGGTCGGCGCGGATCGCGACCGGAGCCTCGAAGCCAACTGTCCCTGCCAGCGCAATCGCCTCGTCCACGTCGACATCGCGGTCGAGGACATTGGGATCAAAGCCGTATGCCCCGTCAGCAATCACCCCGATCCCGCCGACAACCACGCCGTTCTGGTAGAGCGGGAAGCCCCCCGGATCAGCAGCCAACCCGAGCGGCGACCGCTTGGGACCGATGAACCCGTCACTGGCGCGTGCGGCAAGGTCGGAACAGGGAAGCTGGCTGAACTGCACCCCGAACAGCGGGCCGCTTTCAAGGCCGGCGGTGGTCGGCGCAGGCGGGAAATGCTCCTGCACGATGAAGCTCGCGGTGCGGCTGGAAAAGGCATTGCCGCCGCTCGACAGGTAAGCGCCGGTGATCGCCTTGGCGATGGCTGCGCCTGCGCTGGGAACCTGAAGGCCCTGCACATCGACATTCTGGCCGTTGGGCGCGTCCGAGATGCGCGCCAGCGATGCTGCGCCAGGCATGGCAAACACCCCGAGCACATTGCCCACCCGGTCAGTGACCGCGATCGTCGCTGACCGCCCGCGCGCCCGTGCCTCGGCAGCGGCCTGTGCGATAATCGTGCCGACTTCGGCGCTGGAGAGGCTTTCGGCAGCAGGCACGCTGAACACCTGACCCGATGGCGGCGGTGTCGGCGTCGGTGTCGGCCCGGTGCCGCCGGTTGCCCCGCCGCTGGAGGACGGCCCGCCGCCACCGCAAGAGGCAAGCACCAGCGAGGTTGCCGCAATCCAGAATGTCCCCCCCTTGCGCATGGCTATTGCAGCCTGCCGATCGCGCCGGAGGCGGATTTCAGTGCGGCGCGGAAATCGGCCGGGCGGTAGGCGTTGGGTTCTTCCACCGCCTTGTAAGCCCGTGCGATATCGCCGCGGATGCCCGCTGCCGCGCCTTGCGTGACCCGGCCCTCATTGACCAGCGAATTCAGCAGCGTGTCCACCGCCATCACCGCCTGCACCGATCCGGCATAGTCGGTAAAGCGCGGCGCAGTCGCCTCGCCCGCGATAATCGTGATGACTTTGAAAGCGTCGGCGCCGGCATAGGCGCGCGCGCCCAAAGCATCGGACAGGGCGCTGGCCCGCGAAGACAATGCCTGCGCAGCGGCGCGGGCTTCGGCGGGGCCAACTCCCATCGCCTTGTGGAAGTCGCGGCTGGCCGACTGGAACGCCCCTGCCTCGCCCGGCACCAGCGCGCCTGCGACAGCGGAGAGCATAATGATGTTCTCGTCATTGAAAGGCGGGTTGCCGAAGGGGATCGGGCGGCCCGGATTGCTTTCATGCGTCAGCTTGCGGCTCGGTCCGTCCACGATCGTGCGGTGGCATGAATGGCAATCGTAGAAGTAGAATTGCGGGAAAGTGCCTTCCATCGCGAATTTCGGCTGGGCGTAGAGACCGGTTGCGCGGCGCACCGCTTCGGCCTGACCCACAGCCCAGAACCGCAGCGAATTGGGCGCGCCCTTCCTCGCGGTGTAATCGCCGTCGATATTGTGGTGCTGCTGCAAGGCGCTGAACAGGTCGAGTTCGAAGGAGACGCGCGGGTGGCCGGCTGCCATCATCGCATGGGTGACGAACTGGCCGGGCTTGGATGATCCGTAATGGCAATCGAGGCACACGTTGGCGCGCGCCTTGGGATTATCGAGCGGCGTGAGACCTGCCGCAATGTTCGAGGCATGGGTGGCAGGCAGGGCATAGTGTTCAGCCAGCCATGTCCCGCCCGAAGCGCCGTGGCAGCTTTCGCACCCGACCCCGTCGGTCACAGTGAACTTGGCGCCGCGCTGGCCAGCGGGAACATTGGTCGAATGGCACCCGAGACAGGCGGGCGCCGATTGCGCATTGCCCAGCCCGAGGCTCGCGGCGATCTGCTGTCCGCGCCGTCCGCCGAGCACCGCATAGGCGCGGGAGTGGGCGCCGCTGGTCGAGGACGGTTCCTGCCAGGTCGCGATCTCGTCCTGCCGGACGACCGCGCCATTGCCTTCCGCGCGCCCGTGGCAGGTCGAACCTGCACAGGTGGCCACGCCTTCGAAGGTGCCGTTACCGATTGCGCCGGAAGCCGGATAAAGCGCGGCGAGTGCCACCACCGCCGCCACGCGCAAGGCCCCACGCCTGCGCGCAAGACCAGCGATCATATCCGCCCAAACTTGCCTCATCCCATCCCCCCCGAGATGCCCGCCAGCCGGATTGCCGGAAACTTAAGCAGGCTAGCACCGCGCCCCCGCGCCATGCTTGTAACCCTGCGTCAGCTTTCACCGTCCGCCTGCCGATTCCCCCCGTTTGGCTGACCCCAAGCCCCTTGTCCCAAGCTTGGGGCCGCGATGCAACAGGGAATGCGGTTTCAGCCCCCGTTGGCTTCGGCAGATTCTTCGAGGCTGGAGGCCAGCGTTTCAAGCTGGACGGTGCAGCCCTTGGCAATCAAGGCCTCGGCCAGCGCGTCTGGCGCTGCGTAATCTTCGGCCAGCAGCACGAAATTGATCTGCGCCGCAGCTGCCCCGTCGGGCGCGGTGATCATGTAATGGCCCGCCTCGGTCACCGGCAGGCGCGCCGGATCGAGCGCGGCGACAGTGACGGTATCGTCGAAAGTCACTTCGGCCTGCGCCGATCCTGCATGGTCGGCGATGGTGTAGGTGCTGGTGCCTTCCGTGCCGGGGCGCCACAGACGCACGGTGGCAAGGTCGTACAGACAGATCGTGCCCGAGCGGGTCACATCGACATACCACAGGCTGGGGTTGGTCGGGTTCTCGTCAGTCTCGCCCCGCACGGCTCCGGTGCGCACGCGGGTCGCGGCGCGCTTGCGCGTAAGCGAGGCGAAGCGGTCGGCGGCGACCTGCGGACGGTCACCCACGCGGAAAGTGCCTGCGCCCTTGATCACGCGGGTGCCGTCACCGGTCAGCACGGTGATCACATCGCCAGCCTTCAGCGTGATGGAGGCATTGTCGTCCACCTTGGTGCCGACCGGGTATTTGGTCGACGAAGGCCCGGTGGATTTCACCACCACACCCGCCATCGCGGCCACCGGCAAGGCCAGCGCCGCGCCCGCCAGGGCCAGTGCTGCAACCTGCGACTTCAATCTATCCGAGAACATAAGTTCCTCCCTCGTCCATTGCTTCCATGCGCCGGACAAGATTGCCTAGCGCTGAATCATCCGGGTGGCGAGCCGCGAGGCCCTGCGCCATGCTGAGCGCCGCAGCGCGGTCCGTCAGCGCCAGCGCGCAAGCCTCGGCCAACTGCGCCTGAGCGTCTGCCGGAAAATCGGGTGCCGGTTCAAACAGATCGACCGGCCGCGCGCGGCCGCGCAATTGCACCCGGCCCATCGCACGCCACCATTCCAGACCCGAAGCCTCGGCAAACTCGCGGCTCGCCATGACCGACGAATCGAGTGCCTTGTTGGCAGCTTCGAGCCGTGCGGCGGTGTTCATCGAATCGCCAAGGGCGGTGTACTGGATGCGAGTCGCCCCGCCGAAATTGCCGATCACCGCTTCGCCGAAGTGCAGACCGACGCGGGTCTTGCCGATTTTGGGCAGATCGGGGTCCATCGCGGCGACTTCGCGCCGGAATTCCTCCCCCGCCTGCCAGATCGCGTAGCCGGCACGCGCGGCGCGTGACCCGTCGTCAGGACGGCTGATCGGCGCGCCCCAGAAAGCCACCACGGCATCGCCCACGAACTTGTCGATCACCCCGCCATGATCGAGCACCACCTGACTGAGCAGGTCAAGATAGCGGTTGAGCAGCTTTGCCACCATTTCCGGGGCGATCGCGTGGCTCATTTTGGTGAAGCCCTCCAGATCGCTGAACAGCACGAAAATCTCGCGCTTTTCCCCGCCGAGGCTGAGCAGCTCGGGCTTGTCGATGATCGCCTGGGCAATGTCGCGCGGGATATATTTGCCCAGCGCGCTGGCGGCGAAATTGCGTTGCACAGCGCCCGATGCGCGCGCGGCAGTGGTGACAGCGGTAAAGACAATGATCCACCCGATCAGCCAGCCGACGACCGGCAATCCATAGGTATCGATATTGCGAACCTGCAACAGCACCGGCGTTCCCTGAAAGATCACGAGCTGCGCAATGCCAAACAGCGCAAGCCGCCGCGCAGGCCATTCGAGCAGCGCGGTCAGAACCGCGATGACAACCACCAGAAACGCCATGGCCCAAAGCACCCATGGCGGGATCGGTTGAAGAACGCGGTTGTCGAGCATCTGGGCGATGATTTCGGCATGGACAGCGATCCCGGCCGGCACTTCGCCGTTGATCGATGTGAAGGTCGTCTCGACCCGGTCATAGTCAACGATATCGCCACCGATCAGGATGTATTTGCCGGCGTATTGTTCCTTCAGGAAGGGCAGGATTTCCGGGTCGGGATCGACGAAAAGGTCGATCTGGGCCGGAGGGAACAGGACCGAGTCCTGGAACTTGGGCCGCCGGTAATCGATCGCGCCCTCGTAACCGGCAAAGGCCGTGGCAGGCTCGCCCGCATCGGCCAGCATCACGCGTCCGAGCAGCGGCGGCAGCCCCTTGTAGATGTCAGGCCACAGCCGGGTCGCGCCGAAGGTGTTGTCGAGCCGGATGCTCGCCGGGCGCGCCTTGCTACCCTTCAGCCGCGCCATGAACTGTTCGAGATATTGCTGCTGTTCGAACTCGATGTCGTCCGGGTTGGTCGCCTTGGCGGCATAGGCGACCGCGACTGGGGTCTTCATCCCGCGCAGCGTGGCGATCAGCTCCTCGTCCTCGTCCTGCGGCTGATCGAACAGAATGTCGATACCGATCGCCTTGGGTTCGAACGTGTCGAGCGTGCGGAGCGTCTTGGCCAGAAGACCCCTGTCCAGCGGGGAGCGTTTGCGCGCGGCGATCAGGGTCTGGTCGGTATAGACCACCAGCACGACCCGCTTGTCTTCCTCGACAAGGTCGGCGGAATAATAGGCCCGCAGATCATAGAACGCGCGCTCGGCCTCGCTGGTAAGCGGGGTCGGCTCGGAACCGTCCGGCAGAACCCAGCTATACCGCGCGATCAACATCGCCACGCACAGCAACATGACCGTCAAGCCCAGCTGGACAGTGCCCGCCTCGCGGACATTGCGCCAGCCGCGCGTAATCCAGCCGAGCCGCGGGGAGGACGTGTTCATGGTCGCCTCAGCGGGCGAGGCGAGCCGCGCCGTCGCCCACCACGGCAAAGGCCGACCAATAGAACGGGTGCGAGGTTTCAGCGTCGTCCATCAGCGATTCCTGCGAGGCTTTGAGCGCCTCGGCCGTGCCGCGCCCGTCCTCGGCAAACAGGCCGGAGATCAGGCGGCCGGTCGCGTTGAAATCATCCGGCACCGGCCAGTGGCTCGCCAGAACGGTGCGCCCGCCAGCGCCCACGAAAGCGCGCACCAAGCCATCAAGCGCGAACTCGCCGCCGCTGGTCACGCCCGCTTCGCGGGTTGCACCCACGGTGGCGCTGCCAGCGGTGTCGCAGGCCGAAAGGATCACGAGATCGGCATCGATCCGCAGACCGAATATCTCGGAAAAGCTCAGCAGCCCGTCGGAACCTTCACGGCTGTCGAAGCTGGTCAGCAGCGCCGGACGCGGCGGACATTCGGGCTGCGGCGCTGTCACAAGGCCGTGGGTGGCGAAATGGAGGATGCGATATTCGGACAGGTCAGGCAGGTCTGCGATTGCGCTGTCGGTGAAGGCATCGCCCGTCAGCACCCGCGATGTCTCGCCAAAGCGTGCCGCAGCGCCGCGCAGTTCGTCGGCCTTGATCGGGTTGGCCCAGATATTGGGCGACCACTGGCACTTCTCGCCCGCCTCCAACGCGGCGCGGGTACGAGACGCCCCCGGTGTTGCTTTGCCGATCGGAGCATTCTCCCCGAGGCCGAGATAGGCGCGCTTGCCGTCCGAAGGGCGCGATGCGCGCACATCCCGGAACGCCGAAGCGGCAACCGACGTGCTCACCTGCGTGGTACGACCCAGCCATTTGGTGCCGCGGAAATCATACTCGTCCGCGCCCTTCTGGGTCTGGCGCTGCTGATAGGCGGCCACGCTCGCATCATCAGTGACCAGCAGGTTGATCGGCAGCTTCAATAGCGCGCCATCAGGCTCGAACACGATATGCCGCGCCTTGGGAAGCTGCTCTGCCACTGGTGCGAAAAGCCGCACGTAAAGCTCGCGGGCGCGGACGATATCGAAGGGATAGGTCAGCACCTGCCCGCCTTCGACCACGGCGATGCTTTCGCGGATGCCGGTCACAAGGGCATCAAGCTGCGCAGGGGTCGCATCGGCGCGCCATGCCTTCGCGGCATCGCGCGTGGCATAGACCACGTAGGCATCCCGATCGAGCGTCACCAGTTTCACATAGGCTTCGTCCGGAGCAAGGATCGCCTGCAGTTCGGGCAGCGAAATCGCCGCGCCTGTCACCGCCCGGTAGCGCGGATAGTCTGCCAGCTTCTGGAGCACTTCTGCCTGCTGTGTCTGCAACTGGCCCAACCGTTCCTGCCGCTGCGCCATCGAGGCAGTCTGCTGTGTGGTCAGTTCGGGAAGGTTGCCGAGTTCAAGCAGCGAAACCCGTTGCTGTTCGATAGCGCGGGCAAGGTTGGTCGCTGTGCGGAACAGTTCCGAGGCTTCATCGCTGCCGCCCGAAAGTTCGCGCGCCAGTGCCGCCTGGGTCTGGGCGAGGCCAGGGCGCTGGAGCATCTGGCTGGCGGCAAACACGTCTGCTGCCGCCGTGGCGCTGCCACCGCTTGGCTGGTCGGACAGCAGCAGCGAGAAGTAAGGCGTCATCAGCCCGCGCAGCGATGGCAGCGCTCGCCCTTCGCCATCGGCCACAATTCCGCGGTAGATCGCCAGCGCCTCATTCCGCTTACCCGTGCGGGCATAGAGCCCGGCCAGCTGCGCGCGGGCGCTGTCCAGCGCGGGCGAGCCGGGATAGGCGCTTTCCAGCAAGCCGATCCCGGTCTTGTGCAGCCCTTCCGCTTCGGCAGCGGAGCCGGAGCGTTCGGCCAGTTCGGCCAATTCCCCAAGCACCTGCGCACGCAGCCAAGCGACCGACACAACGCGCCCGCCGCGCACTTTCGCAAGCGCGGTTTCGGCCGAGCCCAGCAGCATGCCGGCATCATCGATCCGGCCAAGCTGGCGCAGCGCGGTTGCCTTGAGATAGGCGTGTTGCCCGTCAAGCAGCTGGGCGCGCTCAAGCGGGGTAAGGCTGGTGGAATAGCCACCGGCGCTGCGATCCGAACCGATCGCCAGCTGGTTTGCCAACGATTGGTCGATCCGCAGAGCGCGCAAGCTCGCCTCGTCGGCCTGTTCCAGCACCAGCGGCGTATCGAGAATAGTCAGCGCGGACTGGGACTTGCGCTGGTTGAGCGCGTCAATCGCCTCGTAATTGCGCTGCAAGCGGGCCAGCACCGGATTGGCGGCACTGGCAGAGCGGCTCGCGGCAAACAGTCGGCGGGCTTCATTATAATTGCCGAGATTGGACTGCTGCAACGCTTCGTTGAGCCGCGCTTCGGCACTGCCCGGCCCGGCCAAGGCAGCGGACGACACGGCAAAAAACTCGGCCGCCTCGGCAAAATTGCCGGCATTGCTGCGGCGATAGGCTTCGATCAGCGCCTGATCGGCAGAAATGGCCTCGGCCTGCTGGCGGGCAAAACCGATCGCATCGGTGGCGCTGGTGAGCGGGATTTCCACGGTTCCCTGAACCACTTCATCGCTGGCAAGCGAGGCAATCCCCAGCTCGAGCGCCTTGGAATAGGCGGACAAGCCGGTCGCGGCAAAGGTACGCCCGCCGCGGCGGCCGATCAGCAGATCGGTGCGCAGGGTGCTCGCTGCCTGCTTGCAGTTCAACCGTTCGACAGCGGCCAGCCCCGGCAAGGTGCCGGTCGGGGCCGCCTCCTGCGAGCAATCGGCATCAGCCCCTACAAAGCGTGCAGATGACGGTTCCCCGGTTTTGGCCTTCACCACCCACAGCGTCCCCACCGGCGCGGCGGCATCGCGGCAGATGATCGAGTAGCGCCGGTCGAACAGACCCGCCCCCGGCTCCGGCGCAAGGATTTGCGCCTCGCACAGGCCGTTTGTTCCAATCGGGAAGGTATCCCGCAGGGACAGGCTGGTCGCCGACGTGGACCGCGCATCCGACGGGGATGCAGCAAAGCCTGCTGCCAGTCCCAGCACCGACAAGGCCGAGATGATGAAGCCGGAGCTGCTGAAACGCTGGGTCATCTTACTGGCTCCCTGCCGGCGGGGTTATGCCGCTGCTGTAGAGCGAAGGATCGCCGCCACTGGTGACAGGATCATCCAGCAATTCGTCCTCTTCGATCAGAGGCGCGTCGGGCTGCGACGGGAAGTCCATCCCGAAGCGGGCTTCCTCTTCCTCCTCGGCGGTCGGCATCGGGTCGGTCGGCGTCAGAGCCGGTTCGAGCGAGGTCGGGTTGTTGACTTCGGGCGGGGCCGGAGGTGCATTGATCGCAAGCTCGCCTGCGAAGAAGGTGACCGCATAGTTCGGCCCGGCGGCCAGCGAGCCGATCGTAATCGCGAACGTGCGGATCGCCTCGCCAGATTCGCGCGCGAGATTGCCGGTCAGTCTGTCATTATTGACCAGCCCATCGCCGCCCACCTGGAAGGTGAAGGCAGGATCGGGCTGCCCTGCAAACTTGGAGTAGTTGTCGGCGGTGATGGTGATCGGGCGCGGGGTGATCGTCAGCCCGCCGTTGACGAAGGTCAGGGCATAGTTCGCGCTCGCAGCCAGAGTGCCTTGCGTGATCGCGAAGGTGCCGACGCCTGTGGTCACATTCGCCGCCGTCGCCAACGCGCCGGTCAGCTGGTCGCCATTCACCAGACCCAGGCCGCCCACCGTGAAGGTCAGCGACGGGTTGGCGTTGCCGTAGATGCGCGAGAAGCTGTTCGCCGTCACGGTGATCGGGCGCGGGCTGATGGTCAGCGCGCCGTTCACGAAGGTGAAGGTGTAATTCGCGCTCGCTGCCAAGGTGCCCTGGGTGATTGCGACTGCGCCGACACCTGTGGTTGCATTGGCGGTCGTCGCCAACGCGCCGGTCAACTGGTCGCCATTCACCAGCCCCAGGCCGCCCACCGAGAAGGTCAGCGACGGGTTGGCGTTGCCGTAGATGCGCGACAGGTTATTCGCCGTCACGGTGATCGGACGCGGGGTGATGGACAGCGTTCCGTTGACAAAGCTGAAGGTGTAATTCGCGCTCGCTGCCAAGGTGCCTTGGGTAATCGCGGCCGTGCCGACACCTGTGGTGCCATTCGCCGCCGTCGCCAACGCGCCGGTCAACTGGTCGCCGTTCACAAGGCCGAGACCGCCAACCGAGAAGGTCAGTGTGGGGTTGGCATCGCCGTAGAAGCGCGACAGGTTGTCCGCCGTGACCGTAATCGGACGCGGCGTGATCGACATTGAGGCGGCAAGGAAGTTGACAGTGTAATTCGCGCTCGCTGCCAGCGTGCCTTGGGTAATGGCCGCCGTGCCGACGCCGGTGGCGGCATTGGCGGTGGTCGCCAACGCGCCGGTCAGTTGGTCGCCATTGACCAGCCCCAGACCGCCGACCGTGAAGGTCAGCGCCGGATTGGCATTGCCGTAAATCTTCGAGAGGTTGTCTGCCGTGATCGTGATCGGACGCGGCGTGATCGTCAGCCCGCCGTTGACGAAGGTCAGGGCATAGTTCGCGCTCGCCGCCAGAGTGCCTTGCGTGATCGCGAAGGTGCCGACGCCTGTGGTCACATTCGCCGCCGTCGCCAACGCGCCGGTCAGTTGGTCGCCATTGACCAGCCCCAGACCGCCGACTGTGAAGGTCAGCGCCGGATTGGCATTGCCATAGATCCGCGAGAGGTTGTCTGCCGTGATCGTGATCGGACGCGGAGTGATCGTCAGCCCGCCGTTGACGAAGGTAAGTGCATAGTTCGCGCTCGCCACCAACGATCCTTGCGTGATCGCGAAGGTGCCGACCCCGCTCGTGCTGTTCGCCGCCGTCGCCAGAGCGCCGCCGAGCTGATCGCCATTGACCAGCCCCTGCCCGCCGACGGTGAAGGTCAGCGCCGGATTGGCATTGCCGTAAATGCGCGACAGGTTGTTGGCCGTCACCGTGATCGGGCGCGGGGTGATGGTCAGCTGGCCGGGGTTGAAGCTGAACTGGTAGCCCTGCTCGCTCAGCAAAGTGCCCAGCGCCGCATTGATCGCATAAAGGCCGACGCCACTGGTGCCGTTCGCAATCGTCGTCAGATCCGGCGCGCCGAGCAGGTCGGCGATGCTGTCGCCCGGCAGGAACCCGGCAAAGGTCGCCGTCAGCCCGGGCGTGAGGTTGCCGTAGAAGCGGGTAATGTTATCCGCCGTGACAGTCAGAACCGGCACGATCCGGAAGGCGGCGAAATTGCCGCCGGGATCGAGCGCGTCATAGGCGGAAGCATTGGCGACATTGTAGCGCCGCAGATAATTGGCAAAGGAGCCGATCTGCGATCCGGTGGGGGTGGCGGCAAAGATGCCGTAATGCCCGCCGCCGGTCAGGATCAGCCCGGCATCGCCGTGGAGGTTGATGACCTCGCCGTTCAGGGAGGCGAGATCAATCGCGCGTCCACTGCCCGATGCCGTCAGCACGCCGCTGGCACGCACGCTGATATCGCTTCCGGCGCTGGTGCCGAAATTGCGCGCGCTCAGGGTGCCTGCGGTAATGCTGGCCAGCGTGATGGAGCCTGTCGCACGGTCAGGATCGCCCGCACCATCGAGCAGGCGGATGCCGACCGAGCCGGTGCCGGCATTGATCGAGGTGCCATCGGCCATCGCGATCACCGCCGGGCCGCCCTGATTGACAGGCAAAGGCTGCCCGTTTCCGGCATTGGCGGTCAACAGGACGCCATTGGTCGCCGAAAGGCTGCCGTCCAGCAGGATCGATCGGCCTGCGGACAGGCTGATCGACTGCCCGCTCAGCCCTCCGGTCGGGTTGTTATCGCCCAGAACCTGGATCGTGCCTTGCGCGACCATGTCGATCTGGGTGGTGGTCGCCGCAACGGCC